>Ga0187819_10002082_pt1 | contig 10503 bp, 8 predicted proteins | sample NC_wetland_sal_i_15_FD_132411 | JGI IMG/M metagenome (GOLD analysis project Ga0187819, IMG submission 132411) | Wetland sediment microbial communities from Neuse River Estuary, North Carolina, USA - SO4_4 | ecosystem: Environmental > Aquatic > Freshwater > Wetlands > Sediment | place: USA: North...
GGTAATGGTTACCGGATTACTCGGCTTCACGGCTTGGTCGCCAAACTCCGGGAGCAAGCTACTTCTTTTTCTTCCCTTTATCTTTCTTAGCGGGCGCTTTTGCAGCAGGTTTCTTCGCGGGCTTCGGGGCAGGCTTCGCCGGCGTGACCGCCGGTTTTGCAGGCGCTGCCTTTGCGGGTGCCTTCCCTTTTTCGGGTTTTGCTGGCGCAACTGGAGCCGCAGGCGGCGCAACCACTGGCGCGGCTGCTGCTTTTCCCTTCTTCCCTTTCGGTCCCGGCTTCGTTGGCTGAGCCGGCGCCCCAGCGGCGGCTTGGGCAGCCGCTTTCGGGGTGCGTCCACGCCGCGGAGGTGGTGGAGGAGGCGGTGGAGGCGGCGCGAACGGCTTCAGGAACTTCAAGGTCTCGGTCCGCGAACGCAGTTTGCCGTCGAGCAGCAGCATGAACACGTCATGCGCCAGCTTCGGATATACGGGCAGCTGCGGCGTGATCAGCAACTCCGTCATCTCCGGCAACGGAATCTTCTGCTGCACCTGGCGCCACTTGGTCAGATAATTCTTGATCTTCTGTTCGACCGATTGCTGCTTCGCCGTGACCGCGAGGAACAAAATCATCTCCGGCCGCGCCGACGACAGCAGTTGCCAGGTGCGCGACGGCGTCGCCGCTTCTTTCCCCATCAGCCGCTTCGCCAGCTCCTTCGCATGATCTTCAATATCCCGCCACGCCTCCACCAGATCCTTGCGCGGGATCAGCTTCTGAATATCGGTGACATCTTTGTCCGAGAAATGCGACGTCAGGAAATACATCACGGCCGGCCCGGCATCGGGGGTGTAGCCCAGATCGACCATCTGCTGCCGCGTCTTCATCAGCGTACTGATGCCGTTGGTGTCGACTTTGGCCACGGTCCAGTGTTCGTGCAGGATCTGGAGCCAGCCTTCCTTCTCCAGCATTTTCACCACGTGCAGCGGATCGTCTTCATGCGCCAGCGCTGCGATCTCATGCCCGATCGACGACCGCAAAATGTGGTCGATGTACTTCCCTTCCTTCGCCGCGTCGTAGCGCGCCTGTGTACGCTCTTCAAGCGGCCAGTGGAAGCGCGCCGCGAAGCGCGTGGCGCGGATCAGCCGCGAAGGATCTTCGAGAAACGAATAATTATGCAGAATCCGGATCAGCTTGGCTTCGATGTCGGCGACGCCGTTGAACGGATCCAGCAACAGCCCGCGTGATCCTTCGTTCAGCGACAGCGCCATGGCGTTGACCGTAAAGTCGCGCCGCCGCAGGTCCTCGTGAATCGTCGACGGCATCACGATTGGAGGCTTGCCGGTTTTCTCGAAACGCTCGGTGCGCGCCATGCTGACTTCCGCGCGCGCGTTCCCCGGCAGCGACAGAAAGATGGTGCGAATGTCTTCTTCGACGGCGGCGATCTTCGCGCCGGCTTTCTCGAAATCTTTTTGCAGCTTGAGCGGATTGCCCTGAACGGTGAAATCGAGGTCGCGGATGGTGAATCCGCTGATAATGTCGCGGATGGCCCCGCCGGTGAGGTAAAGATTCATGCCCGCGGCGCGGGCTACGTCTTGCACCAGGCCGACGCCCTTCAACTGATCCGGCGTCAACCGGATTTCCATCGTGTAAATGTAATCAGCCATTCGCTTTCAAGCGGCTGTCAGGCCTGGGCCATGGGCGATTCGAGGGCACGAATCGCCGCCGGGGAGGGCCGGATTTGCCGAACTTTCCACAAGATTTCCACAGGTCGCGCCAGCCCGCTAACCCGACCCTTAGCCACCAAGATGCAAGTGGCTTAATACAAAGTACTTATACAGAATGGAAACTTTGTGGCAAGCTCAAGAAAATAACACAACGTTTACATTTTGGCTACTGCCAAGGCGGATTCCGCAGAAATTCAGGGAAAAGGTGCGAGAATCGAAAAGCAGGAATTAGGGATTAGGAGCTAGAGATCGGAATGTCTTCCGGGGAAGTTATCGTCGATCGCTAGCCCCTAACCCCTCGTCCCTAGCCCCTGCTTTCCATGCCTTCAACGCACAAAAAAGTCATCGTCCGCAAGATGGACCGCGATTCGGTCTCGGGATACGTGTCTCCCGCGCAGTTCGTCAACGAGGGCAAGCTCGAAGTGCTGAACACTTCCGGGACGGTCATCTCGATCGACCTGCGCGAAATCAAGGGCGTCTATTTCGTCCGCGAGTTCGGAGAAGCCGAGTCGCTCACCCGCAAAACTTTCACCTCCCGCCCCAGGTCGGAGGGCCTGTGGGTGCGCCTGCGCTTTAAAGACAGCGAGGTCCTTGAAGGCCTGATGCCCGCCGACCTGCTGCAGAACATGCCGGAAGGATATCTCGTCAACCCTCCCGACCAGCGCTCCAACACGCAACGCATCTTCGTCCCGCGAACCGCGCTTGAGTCGCTAACCGTGCTGGCCGTAATCGGCGCCACCCGCCGCCAACGCCGCGGCGTGCAAAAGGAAGATCAGCGCCAGGTGCCGATGTTCGAGGAGTAATACCACAATCTTCAGCAACGGCAATCCTGGCCGGTAATTCCACAAACGATCCAATTTAACAGGGCCAGAGGAATCAGAATCGGGGCCAGTAAAACAAACAAAACGACAGTGCCCGCGCCCCCGGAACCGGAGTCCGGAGAGCCCATCGCCCTCATGTACTCGTCACTCTTCGTCACCTGCGCTTCGCGCGCAACCACCATCACTGGCAGCAGCACGTCCATCTGCTGCCGCGGAAAGACTCCATTCCCTCGAATCGCCTGATAAGACAATTTCCCGCGCACGACGCGCTCGCCCAACGCCGCATTCCTGGCTGCCTTCACCTTGAGCTCGATCGGGAATTTCGCCCCTAGGACGCCAATCTGATCCGCTTGAAACGTGAAGCGCAGTCTCCCATCTTTCGGAAATTTAACCCCGGTCACAGTGATGCCTTCAGCCTCGCCGAACTCGATCTTCAGCGGAACGACGTTCGTCGAGGCATTGCGCGGCGAGACGATCAATTCGCTTCCCAGCGAAACCACGACGGATGCTTTCTCCGTCGTTCCTTGCCGAATGGTCCGCTGCTCGGTATAAGCCTGGTAGGTTGGCTGCGGCAGTTTTTCTGAGAAAATCTCGGGCCCCCCGGAGACCACAATCGGATTCTGCTCCTGTGCCAGAACCAGCGACGGTACAAGAATCACTGCCAGAACGCTGCGCCACATAGCTGCCTCCTGTAACGAGGCCAGTTTTCGCACGATTCGCGCGAATCAAGCAATGCACCGCCGCTCAACTGATTGTCATGGCGTAACCGATTGATGGGACAAGAATTGCCGGATGGGATCAATCCGCGGTTGAGACGGACGGAGGCGATCCGGCGTCAAAGGTTAGTTCGCAGGCGTCAACACAAACGCGTGGTTGTAGCCCCCGATGCTGCCGTAGCCGGTGATCTGTCCAACTTTGTTGATGGCGTTGGCGTTGATCAGTGTCCATCCGGAGTTGGCGGGAATCAGCGAGTTCAGATCCCGCATGCCGTGCGTTGACGTCCAGACGATCGCGTGCGCGGCATTGTTGGAAGTGTTGGCGTAGCCGACGACCACGTTCGAATCGTTGATGGCGAAGGCGATGCTGTAGGTTCCTCCCTTAAGCACGCCGAGATCTTTGATGCTGCCGCTCTTGTCCCACTTAACCGCATGCCAGTGCCCCGACGTGTTGCTGCCATCGGATTGGCCGACGATGACTCCCGATGTATTAATCGCGTTGGCGATGCTGGTCACGCCGCCGGAGAGCGTGCCGAGATCAGCCATGGTAGAGCCGTTCCACAGGAAGCCGTGCGAAGCGAATGGAGGACCGTAGCTGAAAACGGATTCGCCGACGATCTCGCCGCTGTCATTGATGTCGAGCCCTGCGGTGAAGATCGCGCCGCTCAGCGCGCCCAGATTCTTGATCTTCTTGTCGGTCCAGCTGGTCGCGTTCACGAGACCGCTGCTGAGGAAGGAATCTCCCGTGACTTCTCCGGAAGAGTTGATCTCAAATGCCGAACTCGACGAGCCTCCCGAAAGCGTGCCGAGATTCGAGATGGCCCCAGTCGAAGACCACTGCGCGGCCACGAAATCGGTGGCCGCCTTGCCTTTCACGTTGGAGTAGCCGACAACCGTGCCTGCATCGTTGATGCCGATCGCGCCGCTCACCGTCGCACCAGAAAGTGTCCCGAGATCTTTCATCCCGCCGCTTTGGCTCCAGTAGAAAGCGTGCTGGCCCGCGACCAGTCCAGTGCAAGGATAGCCGTAAGACGTTTGCGTATCGGAGCAGCCGACGACATCGCCGAGATTATTGATCCAGAAGCCGGCGCTCTCGTTGTCGCCGTTGAGCACGCCGAGGTCGGTGATGGTGTAAGTCTGCGCCGCGGCAAGCGCCGCCGATGCCAACAACAATGCCGCCCAGAGTCCTGCGATTCTGTACTTCATGATGCCCCTTAATGCTGGTGGAGTGAGCCAAGTATGCCATCCACGTAAGAGCGGGCGACACTCAGTAGTGCACCCGACAGTGACCGAAGTCACACCCTCGACTTGCCGTGCCAGACGGTCGAAGTCCGCCAAAATGTCTTTGAAAATCGGGGACTCCTGAGGTAATGTCTCAGGTTCCACGGGCTCTCGGAGTGCTCCCAGGCGAAGATATCTTCGGGGCAAACCACCGGCACGATGACGGTAAGTACGACGGCTCCTCATGCTGCGGCGGGGCTAGAGCGTCACAGCCACGAGTGGCTCGTGTCCCGTAACACTACCGTTACACTCGTCGTGCGGTAGGCCGCTCGCACGTCCCTCCTCAGGACGGATGGTTCAGTGTCGACCTTTCTTTTCGGGCAGAGTTCTGCGCACCTCGACTCTCGGTGCTGGTGTACGATTCTCTCGTACATCACTCCACATTCCATGAAACTTTCTGCGATTGCTGCGGCGCTACAGGTGCGTTTGGAAAATGGGTCTCCGGAGACGGAGATCTGCGGGCTCAACGGGATTGAACAGGCTGGGCCGGGCGAGCTTACGTTTGTGTCGAATCCCAAGTATGCGGCGGCGGCGCGGACTACGCGGGCTGCGGCCGTGATTGTGGGCGAGGACTTCCCTGCTCTTCCGGGGGCGATGTTGCGGGCGAAGGATCCGTATCTGACGTTTGCGCGGGCGCTGGAATTGTTTCATCCGGCACTGCGATATGCGCCGGGAGTGCATCCGACGGCGGTGGTGCATGCCCGCGCGAAGGTTGGAGCCGGGGCGCATATTGGTCCTTATGTCGTGATCGATGAGGACGTCGAGATTGGCGCGAATGCAGTGCTGCTGGCGCATGTGGTGATTTATCGCGGGGTGAAGATCGGAGACAACTTCTTTGCGCATGCGCATTCGGTGGTGCGGGAGAATTGCCGCATCGGCAACAACGTCCTTTTGCAAAACGGCGTGGTGATTGGCGCGGACGGGTTTGGGTTCGCCAAGACCGCGGAGGGACGGTGGCACAAGATTCCGCAGCCCGCGCCGGTGGTGATTGAAGATGATGTGGAAGTGCAGGCGAATTCCTGCATCGATCGGGCGAGCGTGGGCGAGACCCGGATTGGGCGCGGAGTGAAGATCGACAATCTGGTGCAGGTGGGGCATGGGACGCACGTGGGCGAAGATGCGCTGCTGTGTGCACAGGTGGGGCTGGCGGGCTCGACGGAGATTGGGAAGCGGGCGATTCTCACCGGGCAGGTTGGCGTGGTGGGACATTGCAAGGTGGGGGACAACGCGATTGTGACCCCGCAGAGCGGAGTGGCGCATGATATTGAAGCGGGGGCGTTGGTGAGCGGCGCTCCAGCCGTGGAGCATAAGTTGTGGCTGAAATATTCGGCGATTTTGCCCAAGTTGCCGGAGATTGTGCGGGAAGTGCGGAGGAAAAACACAAAAGAATGACGGGGATCACAGAGGCTTGGTTTCGGCCGTTCCTCTGTGCGCCTCTGTGCCCTCTGTGGCTGCGCTCTGCTGGCGATATTCTTCTGGCAAGCCGCTTTCGATTACAGCGCGGACTTTTTCCATCAAATGATCGCGGTCGCCGAAATCTTTCGGCTCGATGGGCGGATGGAAAATTACCTTGACGCGGCCAGGCTTGATCGCGAAGCGGGCTTTCGGCATGGCGTAGTGGGTGCCGACGATCGTCATGGGGATCACGGGAACTCCGCATTCCATCGCCAGGTAAAACGGGCCTTTTTTGAACGGCAGCATCTTGCCGTCGAAGGAGCGCTTGCCTTCGACGTAGATGGTCATGTTGATTCCCTTCTCGATGACTTTTTTTGCTTCCACGACGGCTTCGATGCCGGCGTCGCGGTTGCCGCGGTCGACGGGCACCAGCGACGCAAGGCGCATGGCTGGTCCGAGGATGGGAGTTTTGAAGAGCTCTTTTTTCACCATCACGGAGGTGCGCCTGGGGATGAGCGGAATTTGGATTGGGGGATCGAGGTTGGAGACGTGATTCGTCATGAAGATGTAGCTGCGCGCGTGGTCGAAGTGATCGAGTCCAATGATGTCGACGCGCACGCCCGTGAGCCATACCCCGGTGTAGGCTCCCCAACAGAACATGTGATAGAGAACGCGGATGTCGCCGGTGAGGAAGGTCCAGGCGAATCCGATCAACGCGGCGAAGGGCATGGCGAGCGCCCAGAACAGGAGCATGATGACGGTGCGGATCATTTTTGGTTCACTCCGCTCGTGATCCCTGCCGAGGCCGGGTGAATTGTTCCTGCTGTGGTCTGGGTCTGGGCTTCACCTTTGAGCCAGGCGGCGCGGCGGGCGCGCTGGTCGGGCGTAATCTGATCGAGGTCTTTCACTTCGTAGGAAGTTTCCTGACGGCCTGCGATTTTCCACTTTAGTTCGCGCTCCCGTCCATGGGATCGGACTTTTGCCGTGAGCGTGTCGCCTGGCTTCAACCGAGCGACGTCCTGACGCGATTCCTGGCCCACGGTTTTGCCTAGCAGTTCCGTGATCGTGTCACCCTCGCGCAAGCCGGCGCGTTCGGCGTCGCTGCCGGGAGAGACGGCCACGACGGACATCGGTCCATCAAAGTTGCGGGAGGCGAGGAAACCTGGGTCGGGCACGGTGGTGGTTTGCGATTCGATTTTCAGGCCCACGGAGCGGAGAAAATCGTTCCAGGGGAGCTCGTCGGTTCCGGCAACGTACTTTGTGAAGAACCATCCGAAATCGGCGTGGGTGACGGCTTCGGCGGCCTCGCGGACCCCGTTGGAATCGTCGAAGAAGCGGCCCTTCTTGGCGTAGTTCGCGTTCATCCATTGCAGAACTTCGCGTAGACAGGCCTGGCCGTGGCTGGCGTCACGGAGGGCGAGGTCGAGCATGATCCCGAGGAGCTCCCCTTTGTTGTAGTAGGAGATGCTGCGCTCGGGGCGGCGGTAGTAGCTGTAGCCTTCGAGCCAGGCATCCATGCTGGATTGTTCGGCGGACTGCGTGAGGTGCGCGGGGCGATGCTCGAGTTCGCCGATTTCTCCGGCGAGGTGAGAGAGGAATTGTTTTTCGTCGATGAGGCCGGCGCGGAGTTGGATGATTTCTTCGACGGTGCTGGTTACGCCCTCGCTGAACCACAGGGCGCGCGTGAAGTTTTCCCTGGTGTAGTCGATGGGCTCGAGGGTCTGCGGGCGAATGCGCTTCACGTTCCAGAGATGGAAAAATTCGTGGGCGGTGACAGCGGTCACCGGATAGAGACTTTGCTTGACGGAATCTGCGTTGAGCTCGATGGCCGTGGAGTAGGCATGCTCCATGCCTCCGCCGGCGGGGCCGTGTGGGAAGTGATAGATGAACATGTAGGAGTCGAAGGGGCGATCGTTCATCCAGGATGTTGCGGCGGCGACGACCTTGTGGAGGTCGGCGAGAATTTTGTCGGAGTCGTAGTCGGCGGGATCGGCGTCGATGATGACGCGGAAGTGGGCGCCGGACTCGTCGAAATCGGATTCGCGGAACTCGCCAATTTCCACGGGGGAGTCGACGAGGCGGTCGTAGTTGTCGGCCAGGAACGCGTCGCGGTCGGACTTGAGGGGCGTGGCGATGTGCCAGCCGTTGGGAACCTGGGTGAAACGCAGCGACAGAGGGGAATTGCGGGCGTCGACCGGATACATCAGGATCTCGGCGAGATTGAAGAAGGCATGATGCGTATTGACTTGGGCGCCGAAGGGGCCGAGGGAATCGACGAAGATTTGATATTCGACGGTTGCCCCGTTGGCGGTGCCCTCAATTTGCCAACGGCTTTTATCTTGCTCGCGAACGGTGAGAGTCTTTCCTGCTGAATCCCTGGCCCGAATCCAATTCACGAACTGGGCGAAGTCGCGGACCTGGTACAGAGCGTTCCAGACGGGGAGTTGAAGATCGCGCTCGGCGGGACCGGGCGGCAAAATAATTTGCACTTCGACGAGATGCTGCTCAGGAGAAGCGAGCGCGACGTTGTATGCGACTTGGGATGCGGCGGTGCACGACTGCAAAAGAATCGCCACGAGCAGAACTACGAGCCCATCGCCGCGACGGATGAGATTCGCTCGCGAGGTCATCGCTTCTCCGTCAACTCGCGCAGGCGCGCGGGAAGTTTTTCGTAGATGCCGCCGAAGCCGCCGTTGGAGAGTATGGCGACAACGTCTCCGCTGCGGAGTTCGGGGGCGATGGTTTGGACGATGGCGTCGGCGTCGGGGAGAAGGCGTGCGGGGCGGCCGTTTTGCTTGATCTCGGCGGCGAGCGCGGGGAGTTCGAGGCGCTCGTTTTCAGGGACGGCTTCGGAGCGGAAGACGGCGGCGACGATGACTTCGTCGGCTTGCGCCAGGCTGCGGGCCAGATCGCTTTGCAGTACGCGACGGCGGAGAGTGTTCGAGCGGGGTTCGAGGATTGCCCAGAGGCGTGAGCCCGCGTAGCGCGCGCGCAGCGCTTTCAATGTTCCGGCGATGGCCGTGGGGTGATGGGCGAAGTCATCGATGATGGTAATGCCGTTGACCTGGGCTTTGACTTCAAGGCGGCGCTTGACGCTCTTGAAGGTTTTCAGGGCGGCGGCGATCGCATCTTTCGAGATGCCGCAGGTCGCGGCTAGAGCTGCGGCGGCGGTGGCGTTCCAGACGTTGTATTCGCCCGCGAGCGGGAACTCGAGATCGGCCCAGGGCTCGCCGTTGTGCAAGACTGTCCACGAAGTGCGGCCGGGCTCGAGTCGGAGGTTGGTGACTTTCCAGTTGGCGCGCGGGCCGGCGCCGTAACGATCGACGGGACAGAAGGCTTTCGCCAAACAGCGCTCCAGGCTTGGGCTTTCAGTGGCCTCGCCGACGGTGCCGTCGAACGCAACCATGCGGCCACGGCGCGGGATTAGATTTACGAGGCGCTTGAACGCGGTTTCGACGGCGTCGAGGTCTTTGTAGATGTCGGCGTGATCGAATTCGACCGACGTGAGGATGATGGCATCGGGAAAGTAATGGAGAAATTTTGGTCCCTTGTCGAAGAAGGCGGTGTCGTATTCGTCGCCTTCTAGGATGAAGTGCTTGCCGTTACCGAGATGAAAGCTGGAGCCGAAATTTTCGGCGATGCCTCCGATCAGGAACGAGGGATCGAGGCCGGCGGAGTGGAAGATCCAGGAGAGCATGGAAGTGGTTGTAGTCTTGCCGTGAGTTCCGGCCACGACCAGAACTTCTTTGCCGCGGAGGAATTCGTCATGGAGAAGTTGCGGCAGCGAGCAGAAGGGGATGCGCTGGTCAAGGATGTATTCCAGTTCGACGTTGCCGCGGGACATGGCGTTGCCGACGACAACGAGATCCGGATGCGGCTCGAGATTTTTGGCGTCGAACGGTTGCGCGACCGGGATGCCTAGCTCGCGGAGGAAGTCGGACATGGGTGGGTAGGCGGCGGCGTCGGAGCCGGTGACGCGGTGTCCGCGCTGCTTGAGCATGCCGGCGAGAGAGGCCATGGCGGTACCGCAGATGCCGATCAGGTGGATGTGTTTGGTCATGCGTTGGACGGATGCTCCTCTTGCTATGAAAGACGACCACCCGGGCTAAAGCCCTGCGCCTTTCTCGACACCTTCACGCGGCCCTCGAAGGGCCGCTCTTCCACGGTCGTGCCTGCCGCCGTGTGATTGTTCTGCGACCAATACTTCTACAAACTTACCGCGGGCTCCAGAATCTTCAGGGTCACTAATCCATCTTGCACGCCCAGCCCGGCGCGCACGCCGAAGGGCAGCGTGATGTTGCCGGCACCGACATGGCCCGATTTCACTCCGTAGACGACGGGTATTTTTAGATCGCCGACGATGCGCGCAATTACTTCCTGCAAAGTGTAATCCTGAGTGGCCGACTGGACGCAATCGAGCATCTGCCCGAAGACGATGCCGCGGACGGCGTCAAAGTGTCCGCCGAGTTTTAGTTGGATCAGCATGCGGTCGATCTGATAGGGCTTGGCGGCGAGATCTTCGAGAAACAAAATCGCTCCTGCCGTTTTGATTTGGTACGGCGTGCCTAACGACGCAACCAGGATCGAC
>Ga0187819_10002084_pt1 | contig 10500 bp, 7 predicted proteins | sample NC_wetland_sal_i_15_FD_132411 | JGI IMG/M metagenome (GOLD analysis project Ga0187819, IMG submission 132411) | Wetland sediment microbial communities from Neuse River Estuary, North Carolina, USA - SO4_4 | ecosystem: Environmental > Aquatic > Freshwater > Wetlands > Sediment | place: USA: North...
CCCCAACTCCACCGACACCAATCGACCGGCCGAGGATATTTGCTTAAGCCTTCTCTTCCAACGCAGTTTCTTTAGATGGCGATCCAGCGTGCTGAAGCTCAACCCTCGACTCTGGCAAAACTCACTGCGCCGCATACCGCTGCTCATGAATTCCGCCACCAACTCCTGAACTTCGGCGCGTGTACGTAAGCGTTTGAGCAACACACCTGTTCGAGGGACACGGTTTGTGTTGAAGTTTCCGGATGATTGGAGAACAGAAGGTGTCAGCGCACAAACGAGGTCTGAGGCCGAACACTCTAACATGGCGTTCGCGGGAGACTTTACTCCGGTGCTGGCGAAGCACTCGAAGTCGTTCTCCCTGATCGATTGCATCGCGGTCGGCGTTGACCGGATGCAGCGCAACTTCGAACCCATGCGAAAACAGGTGGCGGCGTGGCAGAGGAGCGAACTCACCGATGTCACGGCGAAGGTAGTCATCTACGAGGCATTCGTGGAGGCAAAACTTGAAGCGCCGAAGCATCTGGCCCGGGCCGTACATGACCTTTACTTTGAACCGAAGTATGAGGAATTCCGTCCGCGGACAATCTGGAGTCTCTCGAACGCCTTTACGTCCGCCTTCAAAGAACTGGAGCCGATTCCACAGTTCAGGGCAACGGCCAAACTGGGAGAGTTGCTCGAGACACGGTTCGCGCAGTCGTTCTGACCCAACGGCGGTTCCGGCCGGGCCGCCGCTCCTGCCGCCGTTGCGGTTGGCCAATCGCGAGTAACGGCAGATATTTCTTCGTGCCATTGCAACGCAAAAGGACGAGCCGGAGGGCGCGATGACTTTTGTCACGGCCATGATTTGAGCGCTCTCGATATCGAAATCTGCATCGCTGAGACTTAAGTCACTGCTTGTGCATAAAGGATAGGTTTCAATGAGCACATGAACCCTGATGCCATCGAGATCGATTTTGACGAGCGGCCCTACATCGCAATTTGGGAAGTAACGCAGGCATGCGATCTGGCTTGCATGCATTGCCGAGCCTGTGCGCAGCCGAAGCGTCACCCTCTGGAACTCTCTACCGATGAAGGGAAGCGACTGATCGATCAGATTGGTGAGATGAAGGTCCCAGTTTTCGTACTCACCGGTGGCGATCCGATCAAACGACCCGATCTGTTCGAGTTAATCGAATATGCCAACCAAGTCGGCGTAAGAGTTTCGTTGACACCGAGTGCGACGCCGCTGTTGACCCGCGAAATTGTTCATCGTCTCAAGGAGTGCGGCCTCGCGCGACTCGCCATTAGCCTCGACGGATCAAATCGAGAAACACACGACGCATTTCGCGGGATGTCCGGATCATTCGACAGGACGATGGAAGCGATCGAGTGGGCTAACGAGGTAGGGTTGCCAGTCCAGATCAATACGACATTCAGCCGGACAAACTATGCGGATCTCGATGCGATCGCCGCGCTGCTACAGAAAAAGAAGATCACACTGTGGAGCGTCTTCTTCCTGGTGCCCACTGGTCGAGGGAAACTCGGAGAACTGCTGACGGACGAAGAGTTCGAGGACATCTTTGCAAAGCTCTACAGTCTTTCAAAATGGGCCGACTTCCATATAAAGACAACCGAAGCGCAGCACTACCGCAGGTATGTACTTCAACAACGAGTGATCGAGAAAAAGGCAAAGTCGCCCGCGATGGCTTCTGCCAAAGTGGCAGACAGTATCGGCAGAGCACCACGCGGACTGAATGATGGAAAAGGATTCGTCTTCATTTCGCACACGGGCGAAGTCTATCCCAGTGGCTTCCTTCCCATTTCCGGGGGAAACGTGCGGCGAGATCGCCTCAGTGATATCTACCAAAATTCACCAATTTTCAACCAGCTTCGAGATCCCGATCAACTGAGCGGGAAGTGTGGAGCGTGCGAATTCCGCTACATTTGTGGAGGATCGCGAGCACGAGCTCTTGCCGTGAATGGAGATGCGATGGCCGAGGAGCCCTGCTGCGCATATGTGCCGAAGAATTACGTTCCCTTGCCTGTACCCGTACCGGCATCGGAGCCGGTTCTGCGAGTTTTCTAGTCTGTCCGCCGGCCCACGTCTCACCCATCGGTTCGTTACAATATTCGGCGTGACAGAGACAAGACCGAACCGGAATGAAACTCTGACCCGCGTCCCGATCTTTGCTGGACTGAGCGAAACTGAACTTGCCTTCCTAGCACAACGAACCGTCCCGCGCCGTTTCTCTGCGGGAGTGGTTATTTTTGCCGAAGGGGAACCCTGCAGTGGCCTTTACGTGGTCGAATCCGGCCACGTGCGGATCTTCAAGAGTTCCGCTGGCGGAAGAGAACATGTTCTTAGCATCGAAGGCCCCGGCGCTTCAGTCGCGGAATTGCCTGTATTCGATGGCGGGAATTACCCGGCATCTGCGAGTGCCGTCGACGATGCGACGGTTCTTTTCGTTAGCAAGCAAGACTTTCAATCTCTCTGCCTGACGCACCCACAGGTGTCGCTCAAGGTGTTGCGTGTCGTCGGTGCGCGGCTGCGACGACTGGTAGGCATTATTGAAGAGCTTTCATTTACGACCGTCCGCCATCGCCTGGCAGCGTTCCTCGTTAGGCTGGCAAAGACTTCCGGCGCGCGAGTTGCCAATGGCATCGAGGTTGCGCTTCCCGCCAATAATCAGGAATTGGCCTCTCAGATTGGCACGGTTCGCGAACTAGTCTCGCGAAACCTATCGCGCTTTCAAGCCGATGGGATGCTCAAGATCGAAGGCCGGTCGGTTACGGTGACCGACCTCAAAGCCTTGGAGGCCGAACTCCAATCCGACGACTAACCTCCCTGAACCGCCTTCCGCCGTGACATAAGTCATCGCGACACAATTCTCCGGCCGCTATTGTCAGACTGTCACGAGCGACAGAAACAAGGAGAGTTGCAATGGCGGTGATGACGGCAAAAACGGTGCGCGAAGTGGCGGTGGAGAATCCTGCCGCAACCAGAGTTTTCGAGCGATTTGGTATTGATTACTGCTGTGGCGGCAACCAAGGGTTGGAGCAAGCCTGCCAGATGGCCGGCGTTTCCTTCGATGAAGTTGTCGATTCCCTTGAGATGGACGAAGAGGCGGCGCGTGCCTCTAAGCCAGTTCACGATTGGCGGAACGAACCGCTCAGCGAACTGATCACGCACATCAAGAACACGCATCACAAGTACACCCGCGAAGAAACGGTACGCCTGGCAGCTTTACTTCAGAGAGTGTGCTCGGTGCATGGAAAGAACCATCCGGAATTGCACGGAATCCGTGAGACGTTCGGCTGGCTGTCTCAGGAGCTGATGACACACCTGATGAAAGAAGAGATGGTGCTCTTCCCGTACATCGCAAGAATGGAAGAATCCGTCATCCAAAGAGAACCAGTTCTTCCTGGTCCGTTCGGGAGCGTTCAGAATCCGGTTGCGATGATGGAGCACGAGCACGATTCTGCCGGTGCTGCTTTGCGTTCAATTCGGAAGGCCAGCAATGACTTTGCTGCCCCGGCTGATGCGTGCGTCAGCTATCAGACCCTATATAAAGCTCTTGCTGATTTCGAAGCCGACCTTCACCAGCACATTCATCTTGAGAACAATATCCTGTTTCCGCGGGCCATCGCGATGGAAAAACGCGCTGAGTGAGGTTCCTATGTCTGCACTCGCAACACGAATCGAAAGAGAAGTAGGACGGCAGCTGACTCCGGCCGAAATCTTCAACATCTCCGCCGCGCGCGAGATAACCCTTTCCCGCTTGCTCACTCTGTACATCTGTACCGGGCTGGCGTTCATGTTGCTGCCAGGGACTTTCCTTGGTGTTTGGAACCTCATCACCATCAGCACCCATCATTCAACTGAAACGGTATCGGCTGCATGGATACAAGCGCATGGGCACGCGCAAATCTTCGGCTGGATCGGAACGTTCATTCTTGGTATCGGCTTCTACTCTATTCCCAAGTTCCGCCGCCTAAATTCTTTTGGCCTGTCAGCCGTGTACACGGCATGGGGACTATGGACTGCTGGAGTTTCAGTTCACTGGCTTTGCACAGTTTATGGCTGGCACTGGCGAACACTCCTGCCCGTGTCCGCGGCTTTTGAACTGGCCGCCTTCCTGATTTTCTTTCGAACCGTCTCGGGGCATCGCCCTGAAGACTCAGGGAAACGAAGTCTTGAACCATGGGTATTTGTGGTGATCGCGGGAACAATTGGCCTGCTTGCGACCCTAGTGCTGAATATGGGTATTTCCATCTGGCTTGCCGTGCGATCGCTTTCCCCCGCGATTCCTGCCGGCCTTGACCAGAAAGTCCTGGTACTCCAAGCCTGGGGCTTCCTTGTTCCATTCGTTTGGGGCTTTAGCGCCAAGTGGCTTCCCGTGTTCCTCGGTTTACAGCCGACGAAAGGCAAGGTACTCCTTGCAGCCGTCGGAATAAACACTGCAGGATTACTCGCAGCCTTTGTAGGATGGATGGAACTCGCGGTAGTCAGCTTCGTTTTCGCTACCGGCGTCGCCATCAACGCTTTGGGACTTTTCGCGCATCATGAGAAGCCCGCAAAATTAAACGGAGTGCATTTCAGTCTGCCCTTCTTCGTTCGACTCGCTTATGTGTGGGCGATGGTGGCGGCGCTATTGGGAGTCTGGGCCGCTTACACCGATAACGCACATGGGATTTGGGGCGCCTCCCGCCACGCTTTAACGGTGGGATTTCTGTCCACGATGGTATTCGCAATTGGGCAGCGCGTACTGCCGGCGTTTTCGGGAATGAAGCTTCTGTTCAGCACGAAGTTGATGTTCGCGGCACTGTCATTTCTGACGATTGGTTGTGCGCTGCGAGTCGCTTCTGAGGTGTTGGCATATCAAGGCTTCCTCCATTCGGCTTGGTCATGGCTGCCGGTCTCAGCCCTGACGGAAATGAGCGCCGTAACGCTGTTTGCGATAAACCTCGCATCGACTTTCATGAGCAAACGCCCATCCTCAGACGACTAGGCGGCGACGTCTGGCGGGCGTTTGTCCCCATCTGGACCTTCTCGAAATACGCTCGTGACAAAAGTCATCGTCTCGGTAAGAGACGAAATTTATTGTGTTCTTGGGAGCAAACATGAGCGAGCTAATCGATAATCGGACGCGACGGATCACCACCTTGAAAGAAATCATTCAGCACCTTCACAAGGGCGAGGCTCCTGAGGCCGTAAAAGGCCAGTTGCGTGAGATCGTGCGGCAAACGAATCCTTCCGAAATTATGGCCATGGAACAGGAACTGATTTCTGGCGGCATGCCGGTCGAGGAAGTCCGTTCCATGTGCGATCTTCATTCGCAAGTCACACGAGAAGTATTAGTACAGCTACCGGCGAACCCGATCGCTCCCGGCCATCCTGTCGACACATTTCGGCGCGAGAACACGGCCATCCGCGAGGTAATCGGCAAAATCCGCACCACAGTGTCCGAGATTTCCGGACTTGAAGACGGCCAGGAGTGCAAGAGCCAACTCTTTCAGTTGCGCCAAAGCGCGAACGAGTTAATGGATATCGATAAGCACTATCAGCGCAAAGAGCATGCGCTGTTTTCCTTCCTGGAGAAGCATGGCATTACCGGTCCATCCAAGGTGATGTGGGCCAAGGACGACGACATCCGCACAGCCCTGAAGCGCATGAATCGGGCTGCTCACGAGTGCCCGGCCACGGTAGCGGATTGCAAGAGACTAGCAGAGGCATCGCTATCGCCGGCTCTGGGTGCGGTCGAAGAGATGATCTTCAAGGAAGAAAACATCCTGCTTCCGATGTCTCTCGAAACCCTCACGGAGAACGAATGGGCTGAGATTTGGGTCTCCTCCCCGCAATATGGCTGGTGCCTCGTGGAACCCCAGGAAGGATATAGGCCTCCAAAATCTGCGGGCGCAGCGACCCCGACCGTGCCCAGCGACGGCACGATTACGATGCCGACCGGGCACGTGAGTGTTGAGCAACTCACGTCAGTGTTATCGACCCTTCCTCTGGACCTGACGTTTGTCGACGCCGATGATCGCGTCGCGTTCTTCAGTGAAGGCCCGCAGCGTATCTTTGCGCGTAGCAAGGCGATCATCGGACGCAAGGTACAGCACTGTCATCCTCCAAGCAGCGCGGACATCGTCGATCGCATTCTCGATGATTTCCGAGCCGGTCGCCAAAATGTCGCAGAGTTTTGGATCGACTCTCACGGCAAGTTTGTACACATTCGTTACTTTGCAGTGCGCGACAAGGAAGGCAGGTACCTGGGCACTGTCGAGCTCACGCAGGATATCGCGCCGTTGCGAGAGTTGACTGGGGAACGAAGACTTTTGCAATACAACTAGGGGAACACGGTGTCGAAACCAAAGTTAGCCCTCAATCCAAAACATCCAGAGAGAATCTGCTGGGGGTGCGACAAATACTGTGCCGCTGATGATCTTCGTTGCGGGAACGGAACAATACGTGCGCAGCATCCGGTTGAGCTGTTCGGTCAAGATTGGCTCGACTGGGAACTCGATGCTGACAAACAGTCCATCGCTAGCGTTGCAGATTCAGTTGCTGGCAACAAGGCAGCATCGGATCGGTAAATGAGTGGGTAAATTGTCACAATGCACCTCAAGAATTGCTAGGATTAAGAACATCTGATGAGGATGCGGGGTAAGGCTGTGGGGTCATCTCAAAACTCACAAGAACGGCATTTGCTGCTGGGAACCGTCTCGTTCACAGTTTGCTTTGCTGCCTGGGGATTGATCAGTGCCTTCGCTCCAAGCTTCCGGCAGAAGTTTCACCTTTCCGCTACGCAGACGGCCTTTCTGGTTGCCGTTCCGGTTCTTCTCGGCGCTCTGGCACGGCTGCCAATTGGCATGCTTGCCGATCGTTTCGGAGGCCGCGTTGTTTTTGCGACCTTGATGTTCTTCGTTGCCGTTCCCGTAGCTCTAGTCCCCTCGGCTGGCAGCTACCAGAATCTTCTAGTCGTGGCATTTCTACTGGGAATGGCAGGATCTTCTTTCGCCGTCGGGGTTGGCTATGTTTCGCGCTGGTACTCCATGGAGGACCAGGGCAGCGCACTGGGTGTGTACGGGCTTGGAAATATTGGGCAATCCGCTGCTGTGTTCCTCGGACCAGTCGCCGCAGCTGCTTTTGGATTCCGAACAGTTTATCTGGGAATGTCGATTGTGTTGGTTGTTTGGGCAGCCATATTCGCCGTCTTCGCACGAAATGCCTCACAAACGACTCGCCCAAAGGGTCTCTCCGAAATGTTCGGGGTTCTTGCTCACGAACGGCTAGCCTGGGCTTTAGCTGCTTTTTATTTTTTGACGTTTGGCGGATTCGTCGCATTTTCGATTTATCTCCCGACACTACTACGGGATCAGTTCGCGCTGAAGCCCGCTGACGCCGGCTTCAGAACGGCGGGTTTTGTGGTGCTTGCAACTCTGTGCCGCCCGCTTGGGGGATGGCTCTCTGATCGAATAGGAGGATCACGGGTCCTCTCGTGGATTCTTCCCGCCGTGGCTGCATTCGGATTGCTGCTTGGCGTGCAATCCATGATTCCGTTCACCGTCGGCGCTCTCGCTTGCGCCGCGCTACTGGGGATCGGAAACGGGGCCGTATTCCAACTCGTGCCTCGCTACTTCCCTAAGCAACGCGCGACTGTCACCGGATTGGTCGGCGCAATGGGAGGTATGGGAGGCTTCTTTCCTCCCCTTCTGCTAGGTGTGTTTCGTGACGAGCTTGGAATTGTTTGGCCGGGCTTCTTGCTCTTGTCGCTAGTTGCGTGCCTCCTTTGGTGGCTCAATGCACGTGTGTTTTTGCCGCGAGAAGACGAACTGCAGGCGAAGCTACCCGCTGACATCATCCGCACTGCCGACAAGGTCAGGTCAGGTGCATGGGCAACCTTGTGGACCAGCGTTCTTGTCGCCGCCATTGTGTTGGGTTCGCGAAACCTTCAAAACTTTGATGCCGCACTTGTTATCTACACATTTGCGATCATCTTCGCGACCTGGGGAGTCGTTTATCACTATTCGGTCTGGATTCGAAAGCCACCCACGCGCGTCTACTGGCAACGCGGATGGCAGCTTTTCAAGGAGCGCGGAGTATTTCGCAGTCTTGGCAGCGTTCTGGGGTTGGTCGGGACGCATCTGCTATCGCAGACCTTCATCGCAAAACGCTCCTTGCTGCGATGGGCGATGCATCAACTGATTTTCTGGGGCTGCATCCTGGCGGCTGCCATCACATTTCCGCTTGTCTTCGGATGGATTCACTTTACCAGTGCGCCGAACGATCAGACCGTTTACGTGACTTACCTCTTCGGGTATCCAGCCGGTCATTTCCATCTGCATACGGTGACCGCGCTGTTACTGTTTCACGGCCTCGATATCGCCGCTTTCCTTGTTCTCGGCGGAATCGGACTATCGCTGTGGCGGCGGATGCGCGATGAGGGAGCCCGCGCGGTTCAGACATTGGCGCTGGATTTCTGGCCCCTGATTCTTCTCTTTGCCATCTCCATTACCGGCTTGGCCCTGACTGTCTCTCAGGAGTGGCTTGGTGGAAGCTTCTACGACTTCATCGCAATCCTGCACGCCATCACGGTAATCGCCGCATTGCTCTATCTGCCTTTTGGCAAGTTCTTCCATATCTTCCAGCGGCCGGCGCAATTGGGAGTGAAGCTTTATCAGCAGACGGGGGCGGAAGACAGCGGAGCAATCTGCGAGCGCTGCGGAGAACGCTACGCTTCGCGGATGCACGTTGAAGACTTGAAGAAAGTTCTGCCGCAGGTCGGCTTCGACTATTCCATGTCTGGACCGGTCGGCAATTGGCAGGACCTTTGTCCGGCTTGCAAGCGCAAGTCAATCTCGATGGCGCAACTGAGACTTAAAGAGGAGGCGAATGGCTAAGGCCCCTATCTCAGAAGAAGCCCTCCAGGAGCAGTACGGGCCTCATCTCAACTACGTTCCACCTGGCGGATGGAACGATGAGTCGATTCATCCAGCAGAAAAATTGGTGAAGACCCATTGCTGCTTCTGCGGACAGCAATGCGGCATCCAACTCAAGGTTCGGGAGAATCGCATTATTGGCTTCGAACCCTGGGAAGATTTTCCCTTGAACCACGGCATGCTCTGCCCGAAAGGCGTCAAGCGCTATATGCAGAGCGGCCATCCCGACCGGCTACTGATACCGATGATGCGCCGTGCCAACGGCTTTCAACCTTCGACCTGGGATGAGAGCCTCGATTTTACTGTCGAGCGCATTCGCGACATTCAGACGAAGTACGGAAAAGACGCGTTTGCGATTTACGGCGGAGCGTCTCTGTCCACCGAAAAATCGTATCTACTCGGAAAGTTCGCCCGTGTTGCTCTTGGGACGCGCCATATCGACTATAACGGCCGCCTATGCATGGTCTCTGCCGGGACAGCCTACAAACTGGCGTTCGGAATCGATCGGAGCACGATTCCGTGGAGTGAGATTCCGAAGGCTGAAGTCCTATTTGTCATTGGTGCCAATGTCGGAGAGTGTGCACCGATCACGACCGACTACATCTGGCGTTGCCGCGACAACGGTGGACGGTTGATCGTCGCCGATCCGCGCATGACCCCGATCACGCGGAACGCAGATTTGTATCTTCCGCTGCGTCCGGGCACAGACCTTGCCTTGCTGCTGGGGATGCTTCATGTGATCTTGCGGGACGGTCTCGAAGACCGCGAGTTCATCGGCCGGTATACGACCGGTTTTGAAGAGATCGCAGCCGAGGCGAAGCAGTGGGACCCGCGCCGATCGGCTGAGATCACAGGTGTTCCCCCAGAGCAAATCGAAAAAGCTGCGCGCTGGATTGGGAAATCGAAACGCGCCATTCTCATGCACGCCCGCGGCCTCGAGCATCAATCGAAGGGTGTCGAGAACTGCTCGGCCATTGTGAATATCGCTCTGGCCACGGGAAACATAGGGCGCGAGGGTTCCGGTCCAACAATGATCACAGGCCAGGGCAATGGCCAAGGTGGGCGAGAGCACGGGCAAAAGTGTGATCAGCTTCCCGGCCAGCGTTCCCTTGCGGATCCCGCCGCCCGCGAGTACGTGGCGGGAGTGTGGGGGATTCGCCCGGATGAACTGCCTCAACCGGGCTACAGCGCTCAGGAAATCATGAATGCGATTCACAGCGGAGAGATTAAGGGCCTCTTGTCGATGTGCTTTAATCCGTTGGTTTCTCTCCCCGATGCAAACTTCACACGTGAAGCCCTCTCGAAACTTGAATTCTTCGGTGTCATCGATTTCTTCTTGTCGGAAACAGCTCACCACGCTGACGTGGTTCTTGCCGGCAGCCTGCATGAGGAAGAAGACGGCCTCGGTTGCAGCGCCGAGGGTCGCGTGATCCATTGGCAGAAAAGCATTGATCCACCCGGCCAAGCACGCCGCGACTCGGACATCATCATCGATATCGCGCATCGTCTGGGACGAGGCCAATACTTCCCATTCAAGAACCCCGCTGACATCCTCGAAGAACTTCGAGTTGCATCTCGCGG
>Ga0187819_10002085_pt1 | contig 10497 bp, 12 predicted proteins | sample NC_wetland_sal_i_15_FD_132411 | JGI IMG/M metagenome (GOLD analysis project Ga0187819, IMG submission 132411) | Wetland sediment microbial communities from Neuse River Estuary, North Carolina, USA - SO4_4 | ecosystem: Environmental > Aquatic > Freshwater > Wetlands > Sediment | place: USA...
CAATCCCACCTCCGTCCCGAACGACACGAATCCAAACGGTGCACCTCCGGCTACTCCGGACGGTCAGCAGCCGCAGCAGACCCCGCAAACGCCTACCGTCAACGTGCCGACTCCGCCACCTCCCGCTCAATAAACAATCGCTCTCAACACAAATTCTTAAGCGTGTAGTACAGAATTATTTACTGCGAATCGGCGGAATGGGTTGCCGCGCGGTACGTGTCTTGGATTTTCTGCGTCACCCTGCGGACGTAGTCGCGAGTTTCGCGGTAGGGCGGGACAGAGCGGTATTGTTCGACGCGGTCGGGGCCAGCGTTGTAGGCGGCGAGGGTGAGGGCCAAGTCGCCGTTGTAGCGGAGGAGCAATTCCTTTAAATATTTCGTGCCGCCTTCGATATTCTGCTCGGGGTCAAAGATATTGGCCACGCCGAGGCGCTTCGCGGTCTGTGGCAAGAGTTGCATGAGCCCGCAAGCGGACCGCCAGGAAACCGCTTTCGGATTGAAATTGGATTCGACTGCAATCACGCTGGCCACGAGTTCGGGCGCTACGCCGTGGGCGTGCGCAGACGCGGCGATGAAGTTGGCGTAGGGCACGTCCAGCAGCCTGATTTTCACGGGCAGGAATGTATCTTCCGGATCGACTCCTGCCACAGCGTCCGCGGGAATTTCCAAAGTGCCGCCGGACATCGTCAGACGCACAGTGTCTCCCATGCGCTCGTAACTTGTTACGTGGATCCGCTGGCCGGATTGCAGGACGATGTAATCGGCGCGCGCGCACGGGACAAGCGCCGCAAGCGCTCCGATTATGATGGCCGCGCCGCCCAGCCATTTCACGGATTTTGTGAAACGCCTCACTTCACGCTTCTCCTGGCACAGGGCTCCTACCACGCCGCTCCGATCACGCATTTCCGAACGCATACAACTCGATCGCCGCTGCGACGCCGCCTTGCTCGTTGCTGAGCGTCTCGCGCCAGCCGAGCGATTTCAGCTCCGGCACGCTGTTTCCCATCACCACGGGAAGCCCGGCAAATTGGAGCATCTCGAGGTCGTTCAGATTGTCCCCAATGGCCATGACGTCCTCGCGCGACCAGCCGCGGCGGCGCACCCACTCGGCCAGCGTCGCGCCCTTTGAACATCCCGCGGCAATTACGTCCACCAGGCCAAAATCGCGCTTGTCATAAACAGTCATGGCCAGCGAATACTCCGGCGCGAATGGCAATTGAGAGAGAAACGATTCCACCTCGCGCACCTGATTCGCGTAGCCCGTGAACATCACCTGGATGGGGTCTTCAGTCAGGCAACGTTGCAACGGGGACATCTCCGATAGGTACTCGCGGTTGCGCTCGAAGTATTTCCCGCGCAGAGGGTCCTGCCAGTCGATCTTTTCGCAGATGACCTGGTTTTCGCGCGGCCGGTTGAAGCACACGGAAGCCAGTTCGCGAAAAGCGGGGCCTTCATCGAGCACGCGCGCCGCGATGTCGCGTGGCAAAAGGTTGACGAGTTCCGTGTCACCGTCGCTGGATTTCACAAGGGCGCCGTTGTTGACGATCATCGTCAGCGGGCAAGGGAACTGTCGCGCAATTGGCGTCGCGAAGTCGTAGCGGCGGCCCGTCACGAGGGCAATCTCGATTCCCCGGGCGGCGGCTTCGGCCACAGCGTCGCGATTGATCGCGGGCAGGCGGGAATGCTCGTCGAGCAGCGTCCCGTCAATATCGAGGGCGATCAGGCGAACTGGCATTTATATAGTCTACCGTGTCCTGGCACATTCGGGCCAGATTCGTGAAGTACAGGTGTATTCGTACTGTACGTTCGGGAAGGTGGGCAGGCCAGGAGTCATTGCTTGGCGGGAGGTGTTGGGGCCCCCGGTACGGTGACCGTAATGCTGGTGGATGGTTTGCCCTCGACGCCCTTGATATCGACTGACGTGATGGTGTACGTGTACGTGCGCCCCGCCTCAACATTTTTGTCGATGTATCGAGTGGCCGAAACGATTTTACTTGTCAATTTCACGGGAGCGCCGCCGGGGTCCGCGCGGTACACGTTGTATCCGGCAACGGGTGAAACGCTTGGGCTCCAATTGACGGTTACTGAATGAGGCTTACTCGAACCGTTCTGGGCATACAAAGTGCGGAGTGTTCCGTACCCGGTAAATAATTCCAGAGCCGCAAAAGAAAACAAAATCAAACCGCGCAGCGCACGCAATCGATGGATAGGCTTTCTCATTCAATAAATCGAATTGTAGCGGAACCGCGCATTCGGCCCGTTCGGGTCACAGCACCCGCAAAAAAATTGGTGGACGGCAGGGGATTCGAACCCCCGGCCTCATCGTTGCGAACGATGCGCTCTCCCAGCTGAGCTAGCCGCCCACGGAACTTGTGCGATTTTAGCAGGGGTCGGCGAGGATTCCAAGTTCCGGCGGGCTCCAAGTAGAGCCCGCACCCGTGACGCTTCGCCGAAAAAATTCGGACAATTTGATACTTGCGGAAATTATTGCTGCTGCGCCCCGGTCCCGGCGTTGCGTTGCGCAATGATCTTCCGGGCATTCTCGTACAGCGCGCGGGCTTGGGGCAGGGACTCGACCGCCTTTTGAAGCTGAACGTCGTCTTCGAGGTCCACCTTGTAGCCTTCAGTCAGGCCAAACACCGAGATGAACGCTTCCTTGCGAATTTCGCGTTTGATCCAGCTGAGATTCTGCGCGATGTCGTCCTCGGTGTAAGGAATTTTTTCCTTGTCGAGGTAAGCGCGGAACATCTTCATCACATTCTCGCCGGCGACAAAATCCTTTGTGATTTCCGGCCGGGTGCCGAGGAAGTACGTGGTGAATCCGCCGACGCCGCCCTGATAGGCGAAGAAAACTTCGTGCCGCAGGAGCAGTTCCTGGAACGGGTCAAGCTTGGCAGGCGCGATGGGCACATCGGGAGTGATGCCGCCCCCGCCGGTGACCTGGCGTCCGCTATCGGTCAGCTTGACCTCGGTGGGAGCCGGGTTCTTGTGGTTGTATAGATAGTCGTAGAGTGAAATATCTTTGTAATCGCGTTGGATCAGGCGGCCGCTGGGCGTGTAGTAACGCGCAGTCGTCAACGCGAGGCCGGTGTTTTCGCTCAGCCCAGATACAGTTTGAACTAGGCCTTTTCCGAAGCTTTGCTCGCCGACGACCAGGCCGCGGTCATGGTCCTGGATTGAGCCGGTGACGATCTCCGAAGCTGAAGCGGAACCGCCATTGACGATGACCACGAGCGGCATGGTGACGCCGCGATTGCCGCGCACGGCGTAGTAGCGCCGCTCAGCCGAAGCGCGCCCGTGATGGGACACGATGAGCTGATTCTTGTCGAGGAACATGTCGGAAACGGCGACGGCTTCATTCAGCAGGCCTCCCGGATTTCCGCGCAGGTCCAGAATGATGCCGTCAAGTTTCGTGGCGTCCAAATCCTTCAGCGCCGTGGCCAGCTCGGTGTCCGTGGTCTCGTTAAATCCGGAAAGCTTGATGTAGCCGATTCCGGGCCGGACTTCAAAATCGAGGTCGACGGAATGCTTTGGAATTTCATCGCGCGTCACGGTGAAACTGAGATTTTCGTTGTAGCCGACGCGCTTCATCGTGATGTGAACGACGGTGCCCTTGGGGCCCTTCAACATGTCGGCGACTTCCGAGCTGCTCAGCCCTTCCGTGGATTTGCTGTCCACCGCCATGATCACGTCCCCAGGCCGAATCCCCGCGCGGAACGCCGGCGAGCCTGGCATGGGGGAGAGAACGTACGTGAAATTGTCGCGTGGGACGATTGTCATTCCGACGCCGTAATACCTTCCGCGCTGGTCCTCGCGAAGATTGGCGTAAGCGCGCGGATCGAAAAAGCTGGAGTGCGGGTCCAGAACACGCAGCATTCCCGGAATGGCTCCGGAATATATGGCGTGATCGGTATCGATGGGAATCGCGTAATCTTTTTGGACGATGGACAGGACGTGCGTGAAGGACTTGACCGAGTCCTGCAGGTTATTCACGTCGGAGGAAGTTGCGCGCACCGACGGACCGTAAATGCCCCCCAGGATAGCGGATACGACTAGTACGCCAATGACGAGCAGCGCTCCACGCCTCTCACCCTGCATTTCGCCCTCGCTTTCCTGCGGTACGGCCCAACCCACGCACAGCACCAAAAAGTATAGCATACTTGATTCGTCAGGAATTTAAGGAGGGCTAGGCTACCCGGGAGTAATAACCAGCATTCCCATTTGAACGAGTATAATAACGCACCCCGCCTGGCTAAATTTCAAGACACCCAGGAGCCCGTCTATTTATGATTCGCCGCTGTGACGCCCGCGATTTTTCCCTCATTTTCACCATTATCAACGATGGCGCGCGCGCCTACAAAGGAATCATCCCTGCGGACTGCTGGACAGAACCGTACATGTCTCGACGGCAGCTGAAGCATGAAATCGACGAGGGTGTCATATTCTGGGGTTACGAAGAAGGTGGGGGCTTGCTAGGCGTAATGGGAATCCAAAAGGTTAAAGATGTGACCCTGATTCGACACGCCTACGTTCGCACAGGTAGCCAGAAGCGAGGCATCGGCGCGCGATTGCTTTCTCATTTGCTGGATTTGGCTAACGGCCCCGTGCTCATCGGCACATGGGCGGACGCTGTGTGGGCAATTCGCTTTTACGAAAGATATGGCTTTCAAATGGTAGGCCCGGAAGAGAAGGACACGCTGCTCAAGAAATATTGGACGGTACCTGAACGCCAGATTGAAACCTCCGTGGTGCTCGTGGATAAGAAATGGCGGAGCACCAAGGATAAGGCATAGCCTTTTTTTCTGCCGCGCCAATTTCCCCGTGCATCGAGGCTTAATTGACACGTCCTCGCCCGTCCACTATCATTCCGCTTGAGACTACGGCGGGGGCGGATAGAACTGGTTTGTTTTGAATTAGGAAGGGCCTACCCTTCGGAACAAAGAGGGGTTTTGTCTTTCAGGTCGGCTCCCGGCCGCTTGAGTTTTCTGCGTTCGATCCAAAAAGGCACAGTGCACTGGCCATGTTGAGTTTCCCACACTTAGTCGTGCTTTTCGTCATCGCTCTGGTCATCTTCGGTCCTCAGAAGCTGCCGGAACTTGCGCGCATGCTGGGCAAGGCGACTGCGGAATTTCGCAAAATGACGAACGACTTCCGCTACGCGCTCGAGGATGAAGTGCGGGAAATCGAACGCCAGACGCGCATTCGAGAAGAAGAAGCCGCAGCGGCAGTCAGGGCTGCGCAGGCCCCTGTGCCCGCGCCCACGCCGGCGGCAGCTCCCGAAGGCGCCGTGCCGAGGGAATCTCCGGCTGCGGCTGCGTTGCCCGAGTCTGCAGCGCCGCAAACCGAATCCCAGCCTGAATCCCAAGTTGGGGCTGGCCTTCCGCCTCACGCCGATTCCGCTTCGTCCCAGTCGCCGCAGACAGAACCGGTAAGCGTGCCACACGAGAAATCTTCAGATGACAACGCCGCAGTCTGATCCCTCCTCATCGGCGCCCGAACAAGAGCCGGGCGGCAAGATGTCTTTTTTTGAGCACCTTGTGGATTTGCGCAAGCGGCTCATCAATTCCGCGCTGGCGATCGCCATCGGCGCTTTTATCGGCGTGAGCATTTCCCAAAAAGTAATCGGATTCATTGTCCGGCCGATGCAGCAGGCCCTGCGAAATTTGAATCTGGAAGACAAACTGATTTACACGAGCCCGACCGGCTACCTCAACATGGTCATCACCATGGGGATTTATATCGGCGTGGTTCTGGCCGCCCCCTTCGTCTTGTACCAGGTATGGCTCTTTATCGCCCCGGGCCTATACAAGCACGAGCGGCGCGCCGTTTCGACGTTTGTCTTCTCGTCGCTATTTTTGTTCATTGCGGGGATCTCTTTCGGCTATTACGTGATGTTGCCGTACATCTTGAATTTTCTGATCGGATTGCAAGGCCCATTTAAACCGCTCATCAGCATCAACGAATATTTTGACTTCATCATGATCGTGCTGCTGGGTCTGGGCCTGGTCTTTGAACTGCCTGTGTTGATTTTCTTTCTGGCCCTGTTCAATATCGTGACGCCCGCCTTTCTCTGGAAAAATCTTCGCTACGCGATTCTGATCATCGCGGTGGTCGCCGCGGTCATTACTCCAACTCCGGACGCGCTGACGATGCTCGTCTTCATGGCGCCCATGGTGGGTTTATATTTTATCGGCATCGGCGTCGCGGCTCTGGTCGTGCGCAACAAAGCCAAGCGGGCCGCCATGGCCAATCAAGGAGTGCGATAAATGAAGCGGCGATTGCGCGGGTTGGGACGATGGGGCACGCTCATCGGAGCGCTTTCCTTCGCGTGTCTCGCGGCGTGCGGGCATTCCTCCTCTTCCGAAAATGGCGCGCAGGGAACAGGCGCTCCGCAGGCCGCGACGTTCCCGCCAGCGCCCGCCGCGGAAACGACGGGGGGCTTTGACGGCGGCCGCGCTTACAAACACGTCGAGCAGCTTGTGGCCATCGGGCCGCACTCGGCCGGATCCGAGGGAATTCGGCGCGCGCAGGATTACATCGTTGGGCAATTGAAAAGTTTCGGATGTCCTGTGGAGGAGCAGGATTTCCACGCTCCTTCGACTCCAGTGGGCGACGTGGCCATGAAAAACATCCTCGTCAAAATTCCATCCGCGAATCCCAATATTATTTTGTACGGATCGCACTACGATACGAAACGAATCCCCAATTTTGTCGGCGCCGATGACGCGGGGTCCAGCACGGGCGTCCTGCTCGAACTCGCGCGCCTCTTGTGCGCGCGAAAAAACGCGGAGACCATTTGGCTCGCGTTTTTCGACGGCGAAGAAGCTTTCAATCCGAACTGGGCCGATCCCGACAATACATACGGCAGCCGCCAGATGGCCGCGAGCCTCGCGCTATCGGGGGATTTGCGGCGCGTGAAGGCCATGATCCTTGTGGACATGGTCGGCCCGACCAATCCCGTTTACAAGCGCGAGTCCAATTCCACTCCCTGGCTCACCGACATCATCTGGTCCACTGCAGCGCGCCTCGGATACGGAAATATTTTCGTGAATGACCGCGCGGATATTGAGGATGATCATCTTTCCTTCTTGAAGCGCGACATCCCGTCGGTTGACATTATCGATTTGGATGTTCCTTACTGGCACACGGCGCAGGATACCCTCGACAAAGTTGATCCCCGCACGCTCGCCATCACCGGCCACGTTTTGATCGAGTCTGTCCCGGAGCTGGAGAAGAGGGTTAAGTAGCACGGGCTTCAGCTTTTGGTTTTTTCGGATGCGACAAAAAGCCACAGGCTGAAGCCTATGCTACCAGGACCAACCCAGCGCCGCGGCACTCGAAGGTTTTGGAAAAACATGCATTTGGTTAATTCACTATCCTGTTTTGCGCCTTGGGATTTTCACGTAACCGCTGAAGAAGATATGCAGTTGTGACATTGGCCGGAGGCTTGAAAACTGAAACTGTCAGATGTAGATTACCCGTCGCACGGGATGTCAAAATGGAAATCCAAGCTTGGCCGGCAGAGGCAAATCCGCAAAACCTGTCAGGTCGAAGAAGCTGAAGAAGACGGCTTGACGAGCGCCTGGCGACGACAAGTTCGTTGAATCCAGAGTAGGAGGAGCATATGGTGCGTGAGGCACAGCTCCAAATCGGCAATTCCGACTGGGAAGTGCTTGTCATTTCGCGGAGGTTACGATGCGCCGAGCGTTTATATTAACCGCAGAGCTCTTTTTCGCCCTTACCCTGCTGATGATCCTCACATTTTCCTCGAACGTGCGTGCGCAGAGTAGCCAAACCGGGGCGCAAAACGCGTCGCAAGCTGCTTGTGGTGCGACGACAGCGCAGAACGGTTCGACAACGCAGAACAACGTGGCCTCTGCCGAGGCACAGAATGTGAAGGACGCTGCCAAGCAGATTAGCTCGCTCTTTAAAAAGAAGCCTGCCGCGTCTTCATCAACGTCCACAGCGGCCGCGCCGAGCCCCTGTCCCGCGCCGGCGGCAAGCGCGTCGCCCGCAAACGCGAGCGCCAATGCGCTTGCACCTGCCGCGGCTCCCGTAGCGCCAGCGACCGATACGGTGCCTGCCACAGCTGCCTCGCCCAGCCCTGCTCCGCAGGCTCCGGCTTCAGGTTCAGCCTTGGGCGGCGTCCAACTTCCTCCGGCGCCTCCCGGCGGGCTGGATCCTTCCAAGCTGCCCGATATCGTGGGCATCCATATTGGAACGCCCACGGACAAAGTGATTGCGCAACTCAATTCTCTCTATCCAGTTGTCCGCAACGATCGCAACACCCAAATCTGGGGACCAGGGGGTAATACCGGGATAGGTACATCCTCCCTCAAATACGCGCCCACGAATGACCCGCCCTACGTTGCGTCAGCCATGTATGCCAGGCCGTTTCCAGACGCGTGCCCCAGCAGCCCAAATGGTTGCCAATCCAGCGACGAGATTCGAGCCATTTTCAGCGGCCCTCCGGAGAAGGTGTTGGTCCGATTGGAACGGACAGCTTCGTACGGTTCGGGTTCGCCCACGACTACGGCCAATCTCAAAGCAGCGCTGGCCCAGAAATATGGACCGAACTTTACGGAAGACCCGCCGATGACACTAAATTGGGCCTTCGACGAACAAGGCAAGGCTTTACCAGCGCCGCGCAAACCGGTGTCTTGCCGAGGCATAATTTCCCAGCAAGGCAACCTCATCCCGCTGACAAGCTATCTGGGCTTAATTTACACGGGGACACCACCGCCGCTGCAGCAGCAACTCACCCCTATCATGCGCGGCAGGTGCTCCTACATTCTCGTGCAGGCCCAAATCAACGGCCAACCTAACGGGCCTGCGAACGTGCTGACGGTGATCATCCAGGAGCTTCCCGAGGACCTCCGGGACGCCTTTGCCGCCGAGGCTTACATGCAGCAGGCTGCGAATGCGCAGTCGAATCAGCAGTTGAAGAACGCCCAGCAGCAGGCGGCTCCGAAATTCTAGGCACATCTCCCGCGGATGCATTCGCGAAAGAGGCAGAACATGACAGCAAACCATGTGGCAAGCAGGGCATGGCGCGCGATCGGAGTCTTCGTGGCGCTGGTTTTTGTGGCTGCCGGTTTTGCCGGACTGCGCGCGTTGGCGCAGGCGCCAGCCGCAGGGGTTCCGGCGGCTCCTCCAGGCGGTATCAATGCCTCCAAACTGCCGGACGCGAACGGCGTCCACTTAGGGATGAGCCAGGACCAAGCGGTGGCGGCTATGAAGGCACTCTACCCAGGCGATTTGCTTACGATTTATTACGACAAGCTGCCGAACGGCACCGTGTGGATTGCCCGACTAAGCGGCGTAACCGCGCAGAACTGCAACACGAACTGCGATTCCATGGAAGTTTACCTCAGCATGCCGCCGAGCCCCGTGCAGGTAATCTCCATACAGCGCGCGATGCAAATGGCCGCTGGCAAGCAGCCCACAGTGGACACGACCCTGGCCTCGCTTCGCCAAAAATACGGGAAGGAACTTGCATTAACGAAAAGCGGCCCCGACGTCTTGGCCTGGGCCTACGACGAGCAGGGCCAGCCCATTGATCCGCAGGGCCCTTCGAACTGGAATCCGGCAGATTGCGCTGGTCAGACGCTCGGAACTACCAGCGGTTATACGGACCCCAAACAGCCCATGGATGTGGACACAGCGTTATCTCCGATTCCTCTTGCTCAGCAATTGCCGGGTTTGACGGGAAATCTATGTAATCGCAACGTCTATGTCAGGGTGCAGCTGTCGCGGAACAGCATCCAGGGCACGCCGGTCGTCGCGCAGATTGGTATATTTCTGGGCGAGAAATCGCTGATGCTCCGCGACGCCGTTGTAGCGCAGCAATATTTCGAGGGCTTGCAGGCCGCGAAGCAACAACAGCAGCAGAAAAATGCTCAGCAGCAAAAGGCTCCCACCTTGTGATGAACCCCTGGCGGCAGACACATCGGCTCGCAATGGCGCGGCAGTTTATTGCTTAGATGGCAACAGGAGGTGAACATGAGAAAGCTCTTGAGACAGGCAGCGCTGCCGCTGGCGTTTTCTTTAGGCTTGATCTGCGCCTCCTGCGGAGGCGGTTCAACCAAGCCGTCGTCCTCGGCGTCTTCGAGCAGCGCCGGCGGGACCTACATGATCTGCTATACCCAATCCAACGCGCACGGCGTCACGGTAAGTTCCGTTTTCCATGTGCCCCCCGTTGATCAGGTCACGATGCTCGAAGAGCCCTGGGCGAAAGACTTCCGGACCTTCGTCGGGCAATCCGGCAGCGAGGGAGGCATCTCGGTAAGCTGCGTGCCCGTTGATCCCAAAAATCCCGAGGGCGCGCTGAAAGACAAGATTGACGCCTGGCGCAAACAAGGCATTCAGGTGGGTCAACCAACTGGAAGTACGCGGGCGGCTGATCCTTCGTTGTAAGCTCGACACCGCCCAATGAAACCCTCCGCAGAACTCCTCCGGAGGAAGCCGTCGTGAAACAGGGCAACATTCGTGTCTCCCA
>Ga0187819_10002086_pt1 | contig 10497 bp, 5 predicted proteins | sample NC_wetland_sal_i_15_FD_132411 | JGI IMG/M metagenome (GOLD analysis project Ga0187819, IMG submission 132411) | Wetland sediment microbial communities from Neuse River Estuary, North Carolina, USA - SO4_4 | ecosystem: Environmental > Aquatic > Freshwater > Wetlands > Sediment | place: USA: North...
ACTCCGTTCAGGAAATCCCGCCGGGTTATCGGGCGGTCCATTCCTAATTCACGATCGCTTGCAAACTTGCGACTTTTCGGGTCAGCCATCTTTTTCCTTCCTGGGCCGATCGACTGCCGTTCCTAAACGGTCAGGGCCAAACTGTCCGGTTGCGAGCCTACCGGCTTGGTGGAGCCGGACCGCGTGCCCAAGGCCTCCTGCACCGCGCGATATCCCTGGTCGATTGCGATGTTGGTATACGCGTGCCCGTCGGAGTCGGAGTTCGCAATCGTAATCCGGCCGAAGGGCTGGCGGCCAATCACGCACGGCCGCTCGGAGTCGGGCCGATCGAGCGGCTCAAACAGCGGATTGTATTCGTAGGCGTATCCGTGCGGCCAGCGGTTCACGGTGATCGCCTGGATATCGCGGGCGGGATCGAAATTGCCTTCCGCCAACGTCCGGCCCAGTTCATCGCGAATGTTTCGTTCGAAGGTGGCAAACGGCGTGGAGAACAGATCCCATCGGCCGGCTTTGTACTGGTCCTTGCAGGACAATCCGGGCTTGCACGGAGTTCGCATCAGGTGGAGCAAGCAGGATTGTTCGGGATGGCTGGGGAAATGATATTCGCCGATCGACACCGGAAAATCGAGCATGATGGTGCTGAAATAACTTCCGGGCGCGTAGATGCTGTTCAGTCCGAGCTTCTGCAGAGACGTCCAGTTTGCGATCTGAACGTTGGTATAAACCAGCGGAATCTTAACCGCGTAAGCCAGTGCGCCCTTTTGTTTCTCAGACATCTCAGGGCACAAATAGGGCACCATTGCGTTGTAGCAAGCCAATACGCAATGTGCGGCCCTCACCTTGCGCGCTTGTCCGCCACGAACGTAGGTGACCTCAACCTCGCTTGCGTTCTGTGGATCACCCACGTGTTTGGCTCGGACGGCGGTGCTGTTGAGACGAATGCGAACCGACAAATCCGGGTTATCGAGGCGCGCGTAGTTCATGCGGGCGGTGATGATATCTTCCATCGTGCTGCCGGGAGCCGATCCCGGAACGAGTGAACGCACCAGCAGACGCGCCACCGACGAATTTCCGTCCGGAAAATGAAAGATGTAAGGCTCCGCTTGTTCGGGCGAGTCTTCGTGACTTTCCAACTGCATTCCCTGAAATCCCGGATAATTCATTTCCAGGCAGTCCAGCGATGACACAGCATCAATACCAACTCCATACAGGCCGTGCGGCGCCGTCTGGAAGACCTTGATGACGTCGGGGTGAACCTTCACGTACTGCAAAAGGAAATCTTTGTAACTGGTCTTGACCAGCTTCCGCCGTTTTTCTTCCAGACTGAGGCCGGCCAGGTAGTCCACTTTCTCACTCTGCAGGCGAGCCAGATCCCGGCGAGCAGGTTCAGCGATGGGAATCTTCGCCAACGTCTCCGGAGCATACTGCAAGCCCAGGTAATGAGTTCCGAACCCCTTCAGCAACACGTCGCTACCGAAAGTTTCTTTGTCGAAGAAGGTGGCTCGCTTCAGGTTCATCGACTTATACAGATTCTGGTCGTAGTACTTGTAAAAGCGGTCTACATCGATTCCCAGTTCCTGCAGCAGACCGAAGGCTTCTTTGCTGTAGTGATGAGGGGCCTCGAGGGACTGTGTTCCGCCGTAGCCCAGCAGCAGACGGTCGCCAGCCTTGAATTCGTTTCGTTTGGCGTGGCCGCCAAAATCATCGTGATTGTCGAGGATGAGGATCTTCGATTTGGGTCCGGCGAACTTGCGGAAAAAATACGCAGATGCGAGGCCGCTGATGCCGCCTCCCACCACGATCAAGTCATAAGACTCGTTATCGGCGACAGCATCGGGCCATTCCTTGCCATCGCGGAGCGAGTGAGCCACTTCCCAGGAACCGTCGTGGCTGCCGCGGAGACCCGTCTTCGCCGGGGGATAGTAGTTGGGATCCTTTTCGGGTTCGAATACGGGCTCGGGCACTCCGAACGCTTCCAGCCAGGTGGAGCTTGCAGGAAGCAGAGATGCTCCCACCGCGATGCTTACACCATTCACAAAGTCGCGGCGTGTGATCGAACGCGCCATTCCTAGTTCACGATCTCGTTTGTCGTCGTTCATTCTCTCCTCGATACCACTTATGAATTCGTGCCGCAGCCCCTCTTTCACTCCTCCGGAGCTAGTTCGTTTTCACACTTTCAACCCACGGCTTACGCCGTGGGCTTCATTCTGGCGCCGCTTCGCGGCTAATTCTGGGCGGGCCACTGCAGCTCTCGCGAAGACGGTCCGTTGCGCGACAGACTCTGAAGTTGTCACGACTCATAAACCCACTTTCCCCCAGTCATGGTGCGTTCGACCGGTATGGTGACCAGGCTGGAGGGATCCTCCTTGAAAGGGTCGCGCCCGAGCACAACGAGATCGGCTAATTTCCCCGTTTCGATGGATCCTTTCAGATTCTCCTCGTACGAGGCGTATGCACCGTTCATCGTGCCAATTCGTATGGCCTCTTCGACGGTGACGCGTTGGTTAGCGCCCCATACGTGGCCACTCATATCGGTGCGCGTGACTTCCGACTGCAACGCCATCATGGGCGGGAACTCCCCGGGAGGATAGTCCGAGGCTTGCGTGGGACGCAGGCCGGCATCCAGGAAAGTGCGCAAGGCGAACATATGCTGCAAGCGCTCTTCGCCGTAGTACTGCATCTTCTCGCCGTGATAGTAGACGTAAGTGGAGAAGGGAGTTGGGATGGCGTTCAGGGCCTGCATCCGTTTGATGATCGAATCGTTGATCAGAGTGCAATGCTCGATCCGGTAGCGCGGATCCTTTCGCGGCATTTCCTTCTGGATGCGTTCGTACACGCTCAGCACCCGTTCGATCGCTACATCGCCGTTGGCGTGAGTGCCGAGTTGCCAGCCGGCAGCGTGGGCCTTGCGCCCGTTCTCGTAGAGCTCCTGCTCGGTGGCGGAAAACGTTCCGTAATCGTTGGGATGGCCGATATACGGTTGCGAGAGCCGGGCGGTGCGCCCTGAGATCGCGCCGTCGGCGATTTGCTTCATTGCGCCCACACGCACCCACTCATCGCCGAAGCCGGTACGGATGCCGGCGGCGATCATGCGGTCGATGTAGGCGTAGTAGATGAAGCAGTAAACCCGCATCGGTAGATCACCCGCATCGCGCGCGTCCTGGTAGGCCTGCAAATCTTCCGGAGTGCCGAGAGCATCGCCGACCGAAGTGATCCCGGTTCTGGTCATCATCTTGGCGATTAGCTTGACCCCTTCGCGATAGTCGTCACGCGTGTAGGTGGAAGGGATCACTCGATTGAAAGGCTCGATCGCACGCTCGTTGATGCGGCCGGTAAGATGCCCCGCAGGATCGTGTTCAAATTGTCCGCCGCTGGGATCAGGCGTTTTCTCGTCGACCTTGGCCAGCTTCAGAGCCAGCGAATTCGTGAACGCCTCGTGACCACCACGATGGGTCACCAGCACCGGATCATCGGGAACCGCGGCATCCAGATCCTGGAGCGTGAGCCGCCGTCCATCGGAAGTTTTGGTGTCGTCGTACTTGAACCCCAAAACCCACTGGCCTGGCGTCGTCTTCGCGGCACGTTCGCGAAGCGCGGCCTGGATCGCGGCGATGGAGCGCAGGTCACAATCGACCTGTCGGAGATGAAGCCGTCCGGATTCGGCAGGATGAGTGTGAGCGTCGATGAAACCGGGAAGAACCGTTTTCTGGCCCAGATCAATTTTGCGGCTGCTCCCCGCGGCAAGATTCAGAACATCCTCATTGGGGCCGACTGCGAGAAAGCGTCCATCGCTGATCGCGACGGCTTGGGCTCGCGGGTTGCGGGGATCGACGGTCCAGAAGTTTCCGTTGTAGAGGATCAGATCGGGTTCGGTGCGCTCGAGTGGCACCAGAGCGAACGCACCCAGTGTGTAGATAAATTCGCGGCGAGTGGGTTGGTGCATGCTATGAGGTCCTAAGGTCCATTCTTGAGCGCGATTGCTAATCCTTACAGCCGCGAATCGTTGCGCCGTACCGGCGCGCGTTTCATTTTCGTGCGCCAGCGGCATGGCTGAAGCCATGCCCTTCCACACTTGCCGCGTTCGTCAGAAAGTGAGCTTTAAAGCAAGCTGCAGAATTCGCGGATCGAACGTGGTTGAAATCACGCCCAGGTTCGGATCGCTTACCTGCGTGCTGCCCGGATTTTGGAACTGGGTGTGGTTGAAAATGTTGAAAGCCTCGACGCGGAACAGTAACTTGAACCGCTCACTGAGATCGGTGGTTTTCTCCAGCGCCAAGTCAAAATTGAATCGGGTCGGACCCACCAGGGAATCGCGCCGGTAGCTTCCGTAGAATCCGACAGGACAGTTTTTGGCGTTGATGCACGGATCAGCCACAAGGTCCGCAGGATTGAAGAAGAAGTTTCCCGTCGTCGGCGCGCCGGCCGTGGGATTCATCAGAGTTTGAACCTTGTGAGGATCAAACTTCTGAATTGACGAGGTAACCTGATCCGGGCGGATCAATTGTGGGTCTCCGTAGCCCGAGGGGCCCGGATCACTCTCGTCTGGACTGGCAGTATCAGCGTAGAAATCAAGCGGGATGCCTGACTGATAGTAGGTAATTGGATAAAGGCTCCAGCCGTCAGTCAACCGTTTGGGCCCGTTTGGCCAGAGGTGTTCAAATGGCAGGTCCCAGCCCGCGCTGACTTCGATTCTGTTTCGCATATCAAAATCAGAGGCGCCATAGAACTGGTGCGGATTGAAATATGGAATCTGCATGCTGCGCTGGTTGAAGCCGGACCCGTTGTCGAAATTATGGGACCAGGTGTAGGAGACGTTGAAATACATGTCGCCGAGGTTGCGCCAGTTGGTAGTCCGTTTCGTGAGGCTGGCCAGCATGCCGTTGTAGTTGGCGTTGTTCAGCCCGTCAAAGGTGTCCTGTAATGGAGCGTAGCCGTTTGCAGGCGTAAGTCCGAGTTGCACGTTGAGCAACCGATTGCACCCGAGCGGCTGCCCACACGTCGAGGGAACAATCGGATTGATATCGACCCAGGTGAGCAACTTGTGGGAAGAACTCCCGACGTAAGTGAGCTCTGCCATCAGGCTGTTGCCTAACTGCCGCTGCACACTCAGGTTGTATTGGTAGACATACGGCGTCTTGAGATGCGCATTGACAAATAGATCGCCGTAGCCGAACGGCAAGTACCCGTTTTGCGCAAAGTTCAGGCCCGGAGGCGGAGGAGTTGAAGGAAACGGGTCCGGCGCGCCTGCGGTCTGATACGGAAACGACAAGGACGTGTTTTGCGCAGTGGTCGGCGACGCGCCGAAGAAGAGATCGGCAGAGGGCCACCAGGGAAGGACGCCATTATTCCAATCCGACATCCAGCCATTCAGAGCATCGTAAAACATGCCTGCGCCGCCGCGCACGCTGGTTTTGCCGTTGCCGAAGACATCCCAGGCAAAGCCGAAACGCGGAGCAAAATCTTTATGATCGGGGAAATACCAGCCACTGGGTGCTCCCGGGTCGCCGGGAACGACCAGTCCAGGCGGCGCATCCGTGAATCTGGTGGAGTGGAGTCCCGGGATAATGTCAAAGGTGTGCCCGTGAACGTCAGTCTCGGGGCTGGTGTATTCCCAGCGCAGGCCTAAGGTCAGCACCAGGTGTTGTGTGATCTTCCATTCATCCTGCGCGAACAATGCGTACTGCTTCTGGTGCTCGTTGTTGTTGGCGCGAGGGTATTGCTGATATTCGTCGGGAGCTCCGAACAGGAAGTCCGCCAGATCAGTTCCGGAGCCAACACCTGTCTGGGTTCCATAGAAGAAGAACCATCCGTTGGTGGCGTAGGCATAGACCGAGTTCTCCTGCAGGATGGCAAAACGTCCCCCGGTCTTGATGGTGTGCCGCCCTTTAGTCCAGGTGAGCGTGTCCGACACGGCGTAGGTATCGTCTGCCTTCTTGCGTGGCAGGTTTGGATCGAAGCCGAGAACCAGGTCGCTGCTCAACAGTGAAATGATGGGAGGCGCGAATGCGAAGTCGGAATTGATGTTGACACCCAGAGCGGATGGCGCGGGAGGATGACTTCCCGCCGTGGAAGTTTGGTAAAAGCGCTCCGCTGTGACATGGGCCTCGTTGAGCAAAGCGGTGGAAAATGTTTTCGTGTATCCCAGATTCAGAAACTGATTGGTCGTGGAAGTATCGGCGGGAAAGCCCGTGACCGTCGCGTTTACCAGCGGGTTTACTGTCGGTTCCTGGTTAGAGCCCACGGTAAACGAGAGGCGGTCATTGACGGTGGCGTAGTAGTCCAGCTTCCCGGTGTACTGCTCAACATTGTCGCTAGCCCTCCCTTGGGGAAATAGCTGCCCGTTCGGGGAAGTTGGAATCAGGCCAGCCTTGATGTAGGCCTGAGCAACGGGATCAATCTTCGTAGGATCGATGATGCCCTTGGCGGCAGATGCCGGGTCAGATTGGAAGTACGGATGGGCGATGCCTGGGGTTGGGTTTCCGTTTTGATCCGGTGGCCCGCACTCAGTTCCGTTTGGGAAGAACGCCGTCAGAAAGCAGACCACATTAGGATCCGGGCCGCCGTTTACGGCATGGGAGAAATCTCCGTTCAGTTCGGCCGGGGTGTACGTCGTGACCTCGGATCCGTGCGTGACTGATAGTTGACGTTGGCCCTGATACCCGAAAAAGTAAAACAAACGATCTTTGATGATAGGGCCGCCGAACGTGCCTCCGAACTGGTTACGCTTCAGCACGGGCCGCGGCTGCCCAAACTCTTTGTCGAAATAATAGTTGGCGTTGAAGTCTTCATTTCGCAGGTAATCAAACAAACTGCCGTGCAATTGGTTGGTGCCGGATTTCGTCACCACCGTGACCGTGCCGCCTCCGTTGCGGCCGTACTCCGCGGTGTAATTGTTGGTCAGGATGCGGAACTCGGCGATGGTATCGGGATTGGGATCAAATACCACATTGTTGCTCGTGACCGAGTTGTTGAGGCCGCCATCCAGCAAGTAAGTCACTGCGTCTGGCCGCCCTCCGGCTACCGTGAAACCCTCGGAGAACTCGCCGGACTTTTCTGAACCGTACCCTGTGGTGGGCGCTGGAAGCACGCCCGGCTGGGTAAAGGCAAGGTCCAGGACCTCGCGGCCATTGAGAGGAAGATCCTGAATTGGTTTGCCGGTGACGGTCCCACCGATGGTGGGGTTCACGGTTTCCACCTGGGCGGATTGGGATTGCACCTCTACAACTTCCGTCGTTCCCCCCACTTTCATGGGAGCATCGACGCGCAACGACTGGTTAATATTCAGTTCCTGCGGCTGGGTCACGGCTTTGGTGAAACCCTTCATCTCCACGGTCACCACATACATGCCAATGGGAAGATCGAGAACCTGATAGGACCCTGTGTTGTCAGTGACCGTGTTACGTTGCACATTCGTGCCGGCATTCGCAACCGTCACTTTGGCGCCGGCAAGGGCTGCTCCCTGCGGGTCGGTGACAATCCCGATGATCCGGCCGGTGCTGTTTTGGCAAATGGCGGGGAGACAAACCGTCAGGCAGGCGAGGACCAGTTGGGTAAGTAGTCGGTGGTTGGAACTGCGTGAGGTGTATGGCGGTGCCGTGTGACGCTTCATTACCCGGGCCTCCCAGGGGAAGATGTTTTCGTCAGACTCAGCAGAGGAGAATGGTTGCGGAGAACAGTTGGGCGAGAGAAATGGTCAGAAGTGACGCCTGTGGCTTTCGGAGCCTTGGTGGTGCGACTAGCGGATCGCTTGCACGGCACGAATGGGGGCTCCATCGGCGTACCTCAAAGTTCGCGAAAGACTCAGGCATCCTTCCAGAAAGATTTAAAACCTTACTATAGTCGTGGAAGGTTAGTGAAAGTCCTAGTGCTCTGTCAAGCAGGAATTCCTGATGAGGGTAATCGAAGCATTGGAATCAGAAACACTTCACCACAGGGAACACAGAGGTTTTTCTTCTGTGCGCCTCCGAGTCCTCCGTAGTTGATGATTCTGATCTGCACTGCCCGCGAGAAATCAAGCGTTCTTGATTTGTTCCTGGATTGCGCGGTAAGCCTGATCGATCGCGACATTGGTGTAGGCGCTGGCGGCGGCATCGGAATTCGCAATAGAGATGCGGCCGAACTGCTTTCGGCCAATCACATAGGGGCGTTGTTCGAGTGGCAGATCCGGATCCGACAGCGAGTTGTACTCATAGGCGTAGCCATGAGCCCACCGGTTCACCGTAATCCCGGCGATGTCTCGCGCAGAATCAAATCCGGAAGGCCCCAACATTCTTTGCAGCTGATCACGGATGCTGCGCTCGAAGATGGGAAACGGCGTAGTTACCAGTTCGTACCGTCCCAGGCGGTACTGATCGCGGCGGGGAAGTCCGGGCTTACAGGGTGTGCGCAGCATAAATACCACCATCGGTTCTTCCGGCTTGCTGGGAAACTGGTATTCGCCGATGGAGACGGGAAAGTCCAGCTTGGTCAGACAGTGATAGCTGCCCGGGGAAACAATCTGCTGGATTCCCAGCTTGTGGAACGGCTGCCAGTTTTGCAGGGCCACATGGGTGTAAATGAATGGTTCCTTGACCCCTAAGTGCAGAGCTTGCTTTTGCGGCTCGGGCAGTTCGGGACAGAGATAAGGAATCATCATGTTGTAGCAGGCGAGAACGCAGACCGCGCCTTTCACTGAGAACAGTTTGTCCGCGCGCATGTAAGCCACTTCGACCTCTTTTGCCGATTCGCTCGGGCCTGCGTGACGTGCCCGTACCGCAGTGGTGTTCAGGCGAATGCGTACCGCATTGCCGGCGTCATCCAGCCGGCCGTAGTCACAACGGGCGGTAACTACATCCTCCATGGTGTGGCCGGGAATGGATCCGGGGACCAACGACCGCACCAGTAAACGCGCAATCGACGCGTTGCCATCGGGAAAATGGAAGATGTAGGGTTCTTCCTCCTCAACCTCACCAAGGCCCAAGCCGCCGAATCCGGCATAACTCATGGCATGGTAATCATCCGGGTTCTCGTAACACGCCAGCGCTGAAATAGCCTCGATGCCCACGGCCCACAAATCATGAGTGTAGGTTTGGAAGAACGGGAGCACGTCGGGATGGGCGCCGCAGACCTTGGTCAGGAAGTCGGCATAACTGATCTTGGCCAACTTCGCTCGCTTCTCCTCCTTCGACAAACCCGCCAGATAGTCTGTCTTTGCGGTGTACAAACGGGCGATGTCGCGTCGGGCAACTTCGGAAAGCGGCGTCTGGCTAAGGAACTCGGGCCACGAGGTCGAGTTCATTCCGGCCACCAGACGGTCCTGGCCAAAAGTCTCGTGGTCGAAAAAGCATGCGGTTCCGAGTTTTGCGTAGAGCTTCTGATCGTAGTCTTTGTAGAAGCGCTGGGTCTCGATCCCGAGTTCTTTGAGGACATGTTTTGAGACATCACTATACTCGGAAGGATTTTCGATCGATTGCGTTCCGCCGTTGCTCAGCAGAAGGCGGTTGCCCACGCGGAATTCGTTGCGCTTCGCGTGGCCACCGAAGTCGTCGTGGTTATCAAGAATGAGAATGCGGGATTTCGGGCCGGCTTGCTGGCGAAAAAAATATGCGGCGGCGAGTCCACTGATCCCCCCGCCGACTACGACCAGGTCATATTTCTCGCCGGTTTCTTCAGGCTTGCCGGCATTGCCCCAGAAATCGCCATCTCGCAGCTTGTGGGCGTAGGTGTAAGTGCCGTCGTGGTCGCCGCGCATTCCCAGCAGCGCGGGAGGGTAGTACTTGGAATCTTTCTCCGGCTGGTAAGCGGATTCCTGCCCTTCCAGGGCAAACAGCTGGCCTGCATTGGAAGCCAGGATCGAACCGCCGACAGCGAGACTGACACCATTCAGGAAGTCACGACGGGTGATCCTGCGATCCATACCCAGATCATGATCCCGTAGGTCGTCCCTCATTGATTTCTCCCACCGTCACTTCTGGGAGGACGGTTTCGCTCGGCCGAGCACGCGAACGTATCGCACCAGGCTGTGAATTTCATCGGGCGTGAGAATGTTCTTGAAGTTCGGCATGTTGCCTTTGCCGCCGGAAATGACTTCGGCCAACTGGGCGTCGGTTTGCTTCTGAACCTCTTCCGAGCGCAGGTCGGGGGCGTTTACGCTCTTTCCAATGGGTGTGCCGCTGCCATCGACACCATGACAGCTCTTGCAGTTGGCTCCAAACAGGGTCTTAGCTTCGTCGGTGTCGGCCTTATTTGCCGCCTGGAGAGAACCAGTCGGATAAATGGAGGATATGGCGATGGCCAAAGCGAGCGGGGCAATCGTCCTTAAAAGTTTCACGATGGGCATGGGCGATATTGTCTCCTGATTGCTAGCTTTCACGATGAGCAGCCGGCACTGTGGTCGCGACTCAAGTTGCAAGACTTGTCTTAGCGATAGGCAGCTCCCGGATTCGCTTGCCGGTCGCGGCGAATATAGCGTTACACAACGCGGGCGCGAACGGAGGCACACCGGGCTCCCCAACGCCG
>Ga0187819_10002087_pt1 | contig 10496 bp, 6 predicted proteins | sample NC_wetland_sal_i_15_FD_132411 | JGI IMG/M metagenome (GOLD analysis project Ga0187819, IMG submission 132411) | Wetland sediment microbial communities from Neuse River Estuary, North Carolina, USA - SO4_4 | ecosystem: Environmental > Aquatic > Freshwater > Wetlands > Sediment | place: USA: North...
GGTGCCCGGGCTGGCCAGGATCAGCCCGGCCAGGACGACGGCCAGGGAGTAGATGGGCTGCCCGAGCAAGATGGAGAGTTGCTGCACCATGGCCATCTCCACAAGCAGGAAACCGAGCCCGATAGCGACGAAATATGAGATGCCGCCCGCCAAGCCGTTCCGGTTCGCCGGGCCGCTCGTCCCGGCGCTTTGGCGCGCCAAAGGCAGCACGATGACGACGACGAGCAGCACCACGGCAGCGGCCAGAAAATAAAGGAGGAAGGCCAGCGCGCGCAGGTTCCCCACCGTCCCCAGCATGCTCAGCAGCACGGGCAAGTGGCGCAGACGGATCGAGTTGAAGAAGAAGGGAGCCGAGTCGTAGGTGGGGGAGAGATCCATAATGTAGCTGTAGCGCAAGTTTGCCAGGTCTTCGAGCGTGTCCGCAGATGCGATCACGCGCAGCGCCGGCTGGGCGGTGGGCTGGCCGGGGAGGAAGATCAGATCGAATCCGAGGTTCTCCGCGAGACTCCGCAGGCCGGTTAGGTCCTTTTGCGACAGCGGATCGTGGCCCAGGATCAGCGTGGCTACTCGCCCGCCGCCCACTAGAGCCAGGTGTGATGCAGGGTCCTGCACCCCTTCCGCGAGAAGCGTGGCCGTGGCGAGAGAAAACATGCGGAGAGTCTGGGCGGCCTCCGAGCCGGAGTTCCAGCGGCTGAAGGTGAGCAATCCTCCTGGATTCAAATGGCGATAGAAAATACGCCAGGCATCCACGGTGTAGAGTCCGTTTTCCGTGAGAGTAAGAGCGCCCGCCGAGCTGGCCGCCCAGGTGTCCACCATAGAAGCCTGGATGAGGTCAAATTTCTCGTTCGTGCGCGTCAAATAGCTGCGGCCCTCGTCCCGATGGATTTCCAGTTGAGGCAGGGAGGGCAGGCCCCCGTAGCCGGCGAATCGGCGCGTGACCAGATCCACGATTACCCCGTTGACCTCGATGGCCACGATCCTCCGGAAATTCATTGCGGCAGCGGCCAGAACGTCGCGGCCGCCTCCCATGCCGATGATGGCGGCGCTGCCCCCGGGACGGAGCTGCGCGGCGATCGAGGTGACGTCGTAAAGCAGGAAAGAGACGTCCTTCAGGTTCCCGTCGAAACGGTAGATGGGAGTGGCGGCGTCGTTGTCGATGTCGAGCTTCATGAAATCCGCCTGGATTTCGGGCATGCGCGGGCTGGGCCCCCATAAAAAGGGCAGCGACCGTGGGAACGGCGTGACCCGCACCTTCGAGATGGGATTCCAGGTCTCCACGAGCAGGTCGCGCCGCGTGTCGATTTCCCCCTTCGACCAGATGGGCTGAATGCCGTGGAGGGTGGCCGCGTTGGCGCACGCCAGGATGGCCAGCGCCAGGGCCCAGAGCAGATGCTTCGGGGCTCGGCTGCGCTCCCCTGCGTGCACCGCCAGCGCGGCCGCGGCCACAAACAGAACCGCGGAAATGGCCAGAATCGCGCTCGGCGCGTCCAGCAGTTCCATCAGGCCGATGGCGCCCAGGCAGCCCAGCGCCGCGCCGGCCAGGTCCACTCCATAAACCCGGGCGATCGGATAGGGACTGCGCGTGAGGGCCAGGCAAACCCCCACGCCGGAGAAGAAAAAGGGCACGCTGATGATGGAGGTGAAGAGCAGGAAGCTGAACAGCGTCTCGAGGGATTCGGAGATTTCGATGGGCACGGCGAGCACCATCACGAGCGCCAGGGGCAGGGAAATGGCCATGGCCAGCGTGGCGCTCGCCAGGCGGCGCGGAATGGATTCGGGCGTGAAGTGCTGCGGCCGCAAGTGCACCCACAGGGCCCCGGCGGTCATCCCGAACATGGCCATGGAGATGCAAACAAAAGCCAGGTAATACCAGCACACCACGCTGAGCAGCCGCGTGAGCACCACTTCGTACATCAGCGTGGCGCCGCTCAGAAGAAACAGCCCGGCGTAAAAGAAAAGCATCTGCGGTAGCTCCCCAGCGTGCTCCAAAATCATGCCATTGATTTCGGCGCGGCTCGAAGGAGAAGGCAGAAGGAAGTTCTACCGCGTGGGGCAGGTGCGTGAGCCGGCGGGGGACACAGGCCGAGCGGCAAGGCGCGAACACCCCGGCTCTGGCATCCGCTTTACTGCCGTGAGAGAATCCGCATCCCAAACCATGGCCCGGCGAATCCTGCTGATCGACGATGACGCGGACGTACGCCGCCTGGCGCAGATGCGCCTCCAGATGGCCGGCTACGAAGTGCTCGAGGCGCCGGACGGCGAGGCCGGGCTGAAGGTGCTCCGCGCCGAGCATCCCCCCGTGATCCTGCTGGACCTGATGATGCCGAAGGTGCACGGGTACGCCGTGTGCCAGCAGATCCGCGCCGATGCGGCATTGCGCGACACCTACATCATCGCCTCCTCCGCCAAGCGCTATCCGGTGGACATTAAGAAGGCCATGGAGATGGGTGCGAATGCCTACCTGATCAAGCCGTACCAGATGGAAGAGCTGCTGGAAAAGGTGTGCGAGGGGTTTGAAGCCGTGGAGGCGCTTTCTGCGGAAGCCGCGGCGAGTCCCTTCACGTTTCTGCTGCGCTTCTGGGGCACGCGAGGCTCCATCGCCACGCCGGGCCCCAAAACGCTGCGCTACGGCGGCAATACTTCGTGCATCGAGGTGCGCTGCGGCAAGCGCATCCTGATGCTCGACTGCGGCACGGGCGCGCGAGAGATGGGCATTGCGCTGGAACGCGAGTTCGGCGAGAAACGGTTCAGTCTGGACCTGTTCGTGAGCCATTCGCACTGGGACCACATCCAGGGATTTCCTTTCTTCCAGCCCATCTATGAGAGCGGGAACCACGTCCGCATTTACAGCCTGCGCGGAGCGGACAAGAGCCTGGAAAAGGTCTTCACCGGGCAGATGGATGGAAGTTATTTCCCCGTCGAGCTGTCGGACCTGAAGGGCAGCCTCGAATTCCACGAGTTGGAAGGGCCGATGGATCTGGATGACATTCACATCACGCATTTTGGCCTGAACCATCCGGGAATGGCCGTGGGATTCCGGTTCGAGGCGGGGGGCAAATCGCTGGTCTATCTGACGGACCACGAGTCGTATTGCCGGCTTTCCGGTGACAACGAGATGAACCGGCGGCTGGACCGCGAGGTGGACGATTTCGTGCGCGGCGCGGACCTCTACATCCGCGAGGCGCAGTACACCGAGGAGGAATATACGAGGAAGCGCGGCTGGGGCCATTCCACATGGAAGGACGCGGTGGACTCGGCCCACGCCGCGGGCGTGAAGCGGCTGTGCCTCTACCATCACGACCCCATGCACGACGATATCGCGCTGGACAGCATTCTGGCAGCAAGTTGGGAATACATGAAGGCGAACGGGATGAAGTTCGAGTGCATGATGGCGTCCGACGGGATGGAGTTGCAGTGGTAGTGCCTCAAGCTGGGGCCTCCGGTTCGATCGACCGCTGGCGATTGCTGCGGGGCATATCGGCGTAGTAGGCTCTCGGGATGCCGAGAGCCGTAAAACGCCGATCTCGGGGAGTGGCGCGACGGAGCGGGAAGAAGGGACGCAAGATGGCTTCCAACAACGATCCCCAAGGCGCAGCAACGCACGCGGAAGAGCCGCGCGAGGGCCAAAACGTCGACAAGATCCGCGACATCCTGTTTGGCGCGCAGATGCGCGATTACGACAAGCGGTTTGCGCGCCTGGAGGACCGGCTGATGAAGGACGCGGAGGCGCTCCGCGAGGAGATGCGCAAGCGCCTGGACGCGCTCGAATCCTTTGTGAAGCAAGAGGCGGAGGCGCTGGGCCAGCGGCTGAAGACGGAAAAGAGCGAACGCGGCGAGGCGGTGAAAGACCTGGGCCGGGAATTGCGCGACACCGGGAAAGCCATCGAGAAGAAAATCGCGCAGCTCGATGACGACTTCAACGCCGGGCAGGGCGAGCTGCGCGCCAAGATCCTGGAGCAGTTCAAATCGCTCTCCACGGAGATCAAGGAATCGCACCGCACGCTCAGCGCGGCGCTGAACCAGGAGGCGCAGTCGCTGCGCGGCGACCTGACCGACCGGGTGGCGCTGGCGGACCTCTTCGCGGAAGTGTCCATGCGCCTGAAGAAGGAATTCGAGCTGCCGGAGAAATAGGGCGGGGGGGCGAGAGGAAGCCAGCACGGCTCGATTTTCGGAACCTCAGCGGCTGAAGCCGCGCGCCATCTGCGGCGCCTTGCTAGTTCTGGCCCAGGATGCGGAGACGGAGCGCAGGCTGAAAGCCCGCGCTACCTGACTGCTGCCATCATATCGATCGATGCCCGACTCCGCCGCACGTCACGACCCCGACGAACGCCGCGAGCCCGCCTCTGCGGAAGACGAGCAGGCCCTGGCCGAGCTGCGCGACATCCTTTTCCATGCCGAGCGGGACGAATTGCTGGCGCTCCGCGAGCGCGTGCATGATCCGGCGCTGCGCGCGCGCGACGTGGGCGAGGTGCTGCCGGACGCCGTGGAGCTTCGCGGCGCGGAAGGTCCGGACGAATCGCTGACCGAGGCGCTCCGCCCCACCGTCGAACGCACGCTCAAGGAATCGGTGCAGCGCGACCCGCAGGTGATCGCGGAAGCGCTGTTCCCTGCCATGGGCCCCGCCATCCGCCGGGCCATCACGGAATATTTCCGCCAACTGGTGCAGTCGTTCGACCAGGCCATGCAGCACAGCTTTTCGGTTCAGGGGGTTCGCTGGCGGATCGAGGCGCTGCGCACGGGCAAGGCGTTCAGCGAAGTGGTGCTGCTGCACAGCCTGGTCTACCGCGTGGAACAGGTGTTCCTGATTCACCGGGAAACGAGCCTGATCCTCCAGCACCTGATCGCGCCGGAGGTGGCCACGCACGATTCCGACATGGTTTCCGGCATGTATACGGCCGTCAAGGATTACATGAGTGATTCCTTCGGAGCCGGGGAAAACGAGAAGCTGGAGGGCGAAGCCCTGGAAGCGAAACTCGGCGACAACTGGCTGTGGGCGGAGATCGGCCCGCGCGCGGCGCTCGCGGTGATCAGCCGGGGGCAGCCGCCGCAGAGCCTGCACCACAAATTGAGCGAAGTGCTCGAATACATCCATGCCGCGTTCGGGCCGAAGCTGGAGAAGTTCACGGGAGACTCGTCGCCGTTTGAGGCGGCCAGAGACCATCTGGCCGGATGTTTCGTGTCCCAGCGCCGCGAGCACGCCATCCCGCCCCCGCGGCCGTATTTCGTGTACTCGCTGGTGACGGTACTGGTGCTGTTTGCCGCCTGGCGGGTTTTTCTGGGCGTGGAAGACTGGCGCTGGGGACGATTCGTGGACGGGCTGCGGGAACAGCCGGGCTACACGATCACGTCATTCGACCGGGGTTGGTTCAAGCGCTTCTACGAAATCCGCGGGATGCGCGACCCGCAGGCGGAGGACCCGTTCGCCCTGCTCGAGAAGCAGGGTCTGAACCCCGCGCTGGCGGATTTTCAGTTGAGCCCGTACTACTCGCTGGACGATGCGCTGGTGCGGAAGCGCGCGGTGGCGCTGCTCGAGCCACCGCCGGGAGTGACGCTGGCGGTGGAAAGCGGCGTGCTGCGGGCGCGGGGCGAGGCGCCGGCGGAATGGTCGAAAGCGCTCGAAGCGCGGGCCATGCTGATCGCCGGCGTCAAGCGCGTGGACAATTCCGGTTTGCTGCTCCCAGGCCAGAGCGATTTCGTCCGTCAACGCGGGCAGCTCTCCGGCGACCGCATTCTTTTCAACGCCGGCTCAGCGGAGATTCGGCCGGATCAGCGGCCCGCATTGGAGGGCGTGGCGGAACACCTGAAGGAGCTCGACAAGCTGGCCCAAGGAATGGGCGAGGAACTCTCCGTGGAGGTTGTGGGCCACACGGACAGCACCGGACCGGACGCCACGAACCAGAGATTAAGCCAGTACCGCGCCGCGCGCGTTCTCCAGACGCTGGTGCGCAGCGGGCTGCGCGCGGAAATCCTTCATCCCCATGGGACGGGCGCGAGCGAGCCGCTGGCCGGAGAAGGCAGCGAAGCGGAGCGGCAAATCAACCGCTGCGTCACATTCCACGTCCTTCGCCCCGCGCCGGGCGCTCAACCCTGAGGCGGTATGCCCCCTCCTATTAGAAAAAAGGTCTGCATGCTCGGCTCGTTTTCGGTGGGCAAGACGAGTCTGGTGCGGCGTTACGTCGAAAGTATTTTCTCGGACAAATACCACACCACCGTGGGCGTCAAGGTGGACAAGAAAACCATCCACGTAGGCGACGACGAGTTGATGCTGATGCTCTGGGACATTTACGGCGAAGATGATTTCCAGAAACTGCGCCGGTCGGATCTGAATGGCACTTCGGGTTATCTGCTGGTGGTTGATGGCACGCGCCGCGCGACGCTGGAAAAAGCGCTCGAGTTGCACGAGCGAGTGCAGGGGGCTCTCGGTCCAACGCCGGCAGTGCTGGTGGTGAATAAATGCGACCTGGCCGCGGACTGGGAAGTCACGCCGGAGTTGGAGCAGGAGCTCCACGGCCGCGGCTGGGAGCCGGTGCACAGCAGCGCAAAGACGGGCGAGGGCGTGGAAGAAGCGTTTGTGGCTCTGGCTCGCGCGATGCTCGGGCGCAAGCCATGAAAGAAGCGCCCCTCCCCGAGACGCTGCTCGCACGGCTGGGCTACGCCGTGTTCGAAGACGCGGGGGGCGGCGCGCTCGCGCCCGTGGGCTCACCCCCGGAATGGTTTCTGCGCGCGTTTGGCGCGCAGACCGCGGCCGGCAGCCGCTTTATTCCCGCGGATGCCTCGCCATTCCTCGAAAATTTTCTGGCGGAAGCGGAACGGGTGTGGGCGGGAGATGGGACGGGGCGGGCGGAGTCCGGCGAGTGGATCGAGCGCGGGGCGGATGGCGAGGAAGTGGCGCTGGAAGCGGAGGCGCTCGTGCTCCAGGGGAGGCGCATCCTGCTCGTCGTGAACCAGCAGCGGCGGTTCGACGAAAAGAGCCAGACGCTGCAGACCGCGCGGGTGGGCAAACTCGCGCACGAGCGCCTGCTGCGCGAAATTCAGACCAAGGAAATCCTGCTGCACTGCATCGTGCACGACCTCTCGCAGCCGCTCACCGCGGTGCGCGGATGCCTCTCTTTGCTCAGCATGGGGCTGCCGCCGGAAAAGTTGAAGGAAGTGGTGGAAATCGCGGACCGGCAGACGCACCGGCAGGAAGAGATGATCCGCGAAGTGCTGAAGGCGTTTTCCAGCGAGATGGCCGAGCTGCAAGCCGCGGCAGCCGGCTCGGGACAGACCGTGGATTTGGCGCAGGGCGCGCGCGAGGTGGTGAGCGAGTATGCGGCGGCGTTTGCGAGCCAGGGCGCGAAGCTGGTGCTCGACCCGGGCCTCGAGGCCCAACCGGGGACGGGCGGCGAATGGCGCGCCGCGGGCGAGCCGGAGCGGCTGCGGCGCATGTTCACGAACTATCTGGAGAATGCGTTGCGCTACAGCCCCGCGGGGACCGTGGTGACGGTGGGGGTGGAAAACGACGGCGCATTCCTGCGCGCCTTTGTAGACGACCAGGGGCCGGGCCTGCCGGAGGGAGTTACCGCCGCCAACCTGTTCCGCCTGTTCGGGAAGGGAAAAGGAAGCACGGGGAAGGCGGGCCTGGGACTGTATTTCTGCAAGATCACGGCGGAGCGCTGGGGGGGAAGTGTGGGCTGCCGGAATCGGGCCGAGGGCGGGACGCGATTCTGGTTCAGCCTGCCGCGCGCGCGGCAGGCAGCGGCTGACACGTCCAGCGCCGGGGCGGGGCCATCCGCTGCAGCCGCGGAGCCTCTCTTCGCTTCCACCGGGGGTCCGCCGCAGGCGGAGCGGGGGCTACGCATCCTGCTCGCGGACGACATTGAGATGAACCGGCGCCTCACCGCGGAGCTGCTGGAACGCCGCGGGCACAAAGTGGTGGCGGTGGGAAACGGACGCGCCGCGGTGGCCGCTGCGCGCGAGCAGCCGTTTGATGTGCTCCTTCTGGATGTTGAGATGCCCGGCATGAGCGGGCTGGAAGCGGCGCGCGCCATCCGGGCGGGGGAGATCGCGCAGGGGAAAAAAGTGCCCATCTTGGCGTTCACGGCCAACGACCTGCCGGAGGACCGCGAGCAGGTCCGGCAGGCGGGCATGGACGGTCAAGTCGTCAAGCCCTTCGACCGCCAGACGCTGTATCGCGCGGTGGAGGGAGCGGCGGGGAGCGGTCCGGCGCGGAGTGCGGAGGCCGAGCCCGCTCCGAGCGGAGAGGGCGAGCCGCCTCCCGCGGCGCCGACGCAAGAATCCGTTGTGGCGCGCTTCGGTGGCGATGCGCGGCTTGCGGCGCAGCTCGCGCGCATGTTCCTCAAGGACTCGCCGCGCCTGCTGGGCGCGGTCCGCCGGGCCGCGGCGCGTGGCGCCGGGCCGGATCTGGCCCGCACAGCGCATGCGCTGAAAGGCGCCGTAGGCCATTTTGGAGCGCAGACAGCGCGCCAGGCGGCCGCCAGGCTCGAGGAGTTGGGCAAACGCGGCGAGCAAGAAGGCGTGCGGGAGGCGCTCGTGGAGCTGAACGTGGCAGTGGAGGCGCTGCGCGGGGAATTGTCGCGCCTGGCCGGTGGAAAACGCGCGGGCGCAACCGGCCGGAAGCCTGCCGCCGCGAAAGGGAAGAAGAAACGCCGGGAGAAGTAGAATCGGGCGAGTGGAGGGGCTATGAAGACAATCCTGGTTGCCGATGACGACCGCATCCTGCGGACGTTTGTGCGCACGCTGCTGAAAAAGAAAAAATACGCGGTGACCACAGCGGCGGACGGTCAGGCCGCGCTGGCGATGATGAAGAAGAAAAAATTCGATCTCGTGCTGCTGGACCTGTGGATGCCGCGGATGAACGGCTTCGAGGTGCTGGCGCTGGTGCGGCAGCAGCCCCACCCCCCGCGCGTGGTGGTGATGACGTCGGACGAAACCCCCGAAGCGATGCTGCGCGCGGTGCGCGAGCAGGCCTATCGTTATCTGACGAAACCGGTGGACCCGGAGGCGCTCCTCGACGTGGTGGAAGACGCGCTCGAAGACCGGCCGCAGACGCCGCCCATTGAGGTGATTTCCGCGAAGCCCACCTGGGTGGAGCTGCTCGTGCCCTGCGACCTGGACTGCGCCCGGCGCATCCATGAATTCCTGAGCCGCCTGAAGCTCGATATTTCCCAAGAGGCGCGGGAGCAGGTGGGACAGGCCTTCCGCGAATTGCTGACCAACGCGGTGGAGTGGGGCGGGAAACTGGATCCCAACCGCAAGGTGCGCGTCTCGTTCGTGCGTACCCCGCGGATGCTCATCTATCGCATCGCTGACCCCGGCCCGGGCTTCAAATTCGAGGGATTGACGCACGCGGCCGTGGGCTATGAGGGGGACGATCCCATGGCCCACATGGACGAGCGGGAAAAGAAGGGATTGCGCCCCGGAGGCCTGGGGATTTTCATGACCCGGGAACTGGTGGACGATCTGGTGTACAACGAGGCGCAGAATGAAGTTCTGTTCGTGAAATATCTGAGCTAGCCAAGGCCATAGCAAAGTTCGGGAGTCCGCGCAATTTATTCCGGCAGCGGTTTGCCGCGCGTCTCGGGGACCAGCCAGCATACAATCAGCCCAAGAATGTAGACGGTGCCGAGCGTCATCGCCGCCCGCGGGATGCCCCCGAATTTTTGGATGATGGTGGCGGCGATGAAGGGAAAGACCCAGGCGATTAGGCGCGTGCCGTTGAAAATAAAGCTCGCCGCCGTCGAGCGTACGGAGCTGGTAAAGAGCTCTGCGGGATAGATGGCCATCCAGGAATAGGCCAGGCCCAGCGTGAAGAAGCCGTTCAGGGCGGCCACCCACATCATGTTCTCCACGGTGTGCGTCCACAGGTAGGTGAGAGCCGTTGAGAGCAGGGCGCCGGCGTAGGTGAGAAATAGGAATTTGCGCCGGCCGATGACGTCAATCAAGAACCCTGCAGCGAGATACGCGGCCACGGCGCCGCTGGTATAGAGAATCGCCGCGCGCGTGCCCCATTCCGCGAAATTCGCGTAACCCGCCGCCCTCGCCAGCCCCTGGGTATAGGCCGGCAGCCAGCTCGAAATGGCCCACCAGCCGATCATCGTCGCCAGCGACATCAGGAAAGTGAGCAGGATGCGGCGGCGGCTCTCCTGCTCCCGGAAGATTTCCGCGATCGTGAGCGGCCGGCGCGCGGGCTTTGCGGCCATCTGCCGGCTGCCCTCTTCCGTCGCTGCCCAGCGCTGCTGGCGGATGGCATTCAGCCAGCGCTCGGATTCGCCAATGGCCCGCCGGATGTACAGCGTGAACAGTGCGGGAATGGCGCCCACCACGAACAGCAGGCGCCAGGACTGCGGGCCCAGGGGATGGAAAGTGCTGATCCCCCACCAGACGAGCGAAGCGAGCAGCGTTCCCCAGCCGAATCCCGATTGCAGCAGCCCGCAGCCTTTCGGGCGCGCGCGGTCCGGCCAGGTCTCCGCCACCATGGCGATGCCGGTGCTCCA
>Ga0187819_10002088_pt1 | contig 10494 bp, 9 predicted proteins | sample NC_wetland_sal_i_15_FD_132411 | JGI IMG/M metagenome (GOLD analysis project Ga0187819, IMG submission 132411) | Wetland sediment microbial communities from Neuse River Estuary, North Carolina, USA - SO4_4 | ecosystem: Environmental > Aquatic > Freshwater > Wetlands > Sediment | place: USA: North...
CGAACCCGCCGCCGCGGTGGACGACGTGGCCACGCTCGAAGACGCCGAGCGCGATCACATTCTGAAGGCGCTGCGGGAGGCGCGTGACCTCATCTCAGGTCCGCAAGGCGCTGCCGCCCGCCTGGGCCTGAGGCGCACTACCCTGAACTCCAAGATGCGTAAGCTGGGGATCTCGCGCAAGGACTATTCCTAGCCACACAAGCCCCAGAGACGTTCTGACAGGAATGGAGCAGGCGTTGGATAGTCACAACAACACCGTAACTCGGATTGCACCACCTTTGGAGAATTGACCTTTCCCCGCCGATTCCAGTAGGTTCCCATCATGATGGTAGCCATGTTCTACGAAAGCAGATTCCACAGACTGTTGATCTCAGCGGGAGTGGGTGCCTTGGTCATGGCCGGTGAGTTTGTCGGGGAACTCCTGTTGCGGCATGCATTCAACGCTGGATGGCGGGAGCCTCAAATGGCGCTCGCGGCGAACTCGGTGGGGGGCCTGGTGGGAGCTGTGCTGGTCTATAAACTGCTGTCCTTCGAGGCCCAACGAGAGCGCCTCCGGAAGGAGTTGAACCACAGAATCCGAAACGCACTCCAGCCTATCGCCTACTGTGCTCCCAAACTGGACGGGCCGGAGCGCCAGATCGTCGAAACCTCGGTCATCCAAATCGACACTTGCTTAAAGGAAAGCCTTCTCACCGAATCGCGGGAGATGTGGAACATGGCCCGGAGGAAGGGGCTCACGGGTACGCACGACCATAAGAGATAAGAAGGCCCCCATTGCCACACAAGTTGTTATCACAGACAGCCGCAAGCAACTCCCAGCGGGGCACACTGGGTGCATCCTTTCACCGCACTATGGCATCCGATATTTGACAGGGCTCAGGATTTCGCTTCCATGCCGATCTTTGGCCAGATCGCAACGGCTAAACGGCGCCCTTTCCCGTGGCGGAGATGGTTGGTCTGCTTCGCCGTCCTCACCCTCGGCGCACATCTGGCAGGTCGCTTTAGCCTGCCCCTCTCTGGACCCGCAACCGTTCAATCCAACTCCCCCCATGTCCAGCACATGGATCAGGACGCGTATGGCTGGGCGCCGCCGGTAGTGAATGTATCGGTTTCCTTGTCGCCCACCCTCGCTCCCCCGCCTATCGCCGACGAAAAAGGCCACCTGTCTCCGCCCGTCCACTGTCTGTACGACCGTCCGCCTCCGGCTCTGGTGTGACAGCAGCCAGCCTTTGACGCCCACTTGCCTCCGCAATCGGAGGCCGGGTTTCTGAGCCCGGGCGGGAACCGGCATCGAGCAGTGGCGCATCTAGCCAAGTGTCACAACACCCGGGTGATGAAGGAGAAATGTCATGAGAACAAAAATCGCGAGGTACCGGACAGCAGCCACGATAACCATTGTCTTGTCCTGCCTGGCGTTGGCAGTTATCCCTATGGCAGCGGAAAACACCAATGTGCATTCGGCAACGGTGGTTGCTCACTTGCCCCTGCCCGGACCCTCCGCGACCCAGATGCTTCTGCAAAAGCAGGGAAGCAGGTTCTACCTCTACGTCGATCAGGGTGGGAAACAGGGCGTAGCAGTGGTGGACGTCACACGCCCGAGCCATGCCAGTGTGGTCAACCATGCAGCCTGGCCCCGCCGCGTTGCTGATGGCGAGTTGCAGCCCTTGGGGTCGGGACTGGCGCTTTCCGAAGCTCCAGAAGCACCTCGTACACCGCAAACCGTGAACGTTCTGGATATGGCTGACCCGGCGCATCCGCAGGTGCTGGAAACTTTTTCCGGGGTGACAAGCACGCTGCCGGACACCGCGCGCAACTTGATCTTCATCGCCAATGGGGACGGGCTTTGGATCGTCCGGAACCGAGTGGGACAGACGGCTTATGCCATGCGTCATCAGTGCACGTCGGAAGCCGCGCTTACTCCCGAGCCGGATTGCTATTAGTTAACCGCCCATTCCAGCTTCAATGGCTGGAACAGCGGTTTCGCCTTGGCTACATCGCGGGGTACAAGGCAGGATGGGACTTCAACGCAGGAAGATACAGTCCGCTGGGAGCGGGAAGCTGGTGAGCGCGCCGGAGCTGCCGGCGCGACGTTGCAGGCGATCCATGTGGCCGGTGACGATGGAGGTGTCGTTCCATGAGATTTTTCTTGATTAGTCTGCTGCTGTTTTCGGTTGCGGCGTGGGCGCAGAATGCTGTCCCGGCAGGGACTGTTCTCCCCGCCGAGCTGTCCGCTTCGCTGGACTCGGCCAAGAGTAAACCTGGACAAGTCATCACGGCGAGGATCATGCAGGATGTTCCGCAGCCTGCGGGAAAAATTCCAGCCGGCGCCAGGATCATCGGCCACATCGTCAATGTGGCTCCGGCGAAGAACGGCAGCGGCATGGAGATTTCTTTGCAGTTCGACGCACTCCGGTTTTCCCATAGAAGCATCCCCATCACCACTAACTTGCGGGCATGGGCATCGATGGCGGAGGTCGAGGACGCGCAGATTCCATCCACAGGTCCCGACCGCGGAACCCCTTGGGCCTGGATGACGACGAACCAAATCGGCGGAGAGGTAGTCTACGGCCAAGATGGTCCGGTGACGAACGGCTCCAGTTTTGTCGGCCGTCAGGCGCCGGGCGGTGTGCTGGTCCATCTCAGCACGAAGCCCGGAAGCATGTGTCGCGGCGAGGTTGGGGGCAACGACAGCCCCCAGGCGCTGTGGCTGTTCTCTTCGGACGCCTGTGGGCTCTACGGCTTTTCTGGCCTGGAAATCACCCATGCCGGACGCACAGACCCCGTTGGCCAGATAAGAATTGCGTCCAAAGAGGGGCGGCTTCACATCCAGGGAGGCAGTGGCTTTCTGCTTCGCGTCAATGCGCAGTAGTTCGGTGCCCATGAGATCTGTTCAGCGAGACGCACCGGTTGCCCGATCGTAACGCAGGAGCGTTTGGGCAGCACGACTACACACCCGAACGTTCCAATCAGGTTTTGCAACGCCCAAGGAGGGAGATGTAGAAAGCAGCGCGCCTGGTTCTCCTCAGCTTGGTGGTCATGTCCTTGTATGCGGATCCGCAGACAGAACGCTCCGAGCCGCCGTTCGCGAATCCACCAATGCTTTACAGCCGCGACGGACAGCTTCATGTCGACCTCGTCGCGGCTCCCGGCACGTAACTATGGATACGGCGGGAGGGCTCGGCACAGCCGGGACAAGGAACTGCTCGACGAACCGCACGCAGCACCAGAGTGATGTGATCGGCTGGAGCCATCAGCCGCTCCACTTGGACTTCAGCGGGGCACGGCGACAGCGACCGGCTCATGCGGAAACCGGAAAAATCGCCTCAGCTACTCAGCTTACCCACAACCCTCCTGCTTTCAGACTAACTCTGCTGGTACCAAGAGGAATACGCGCCCACCCTCGATCCCCTTCACCAAAAATGCGGAAGAACCCAGTTCAGGGTAGCGAAATCACCAGTAGACCGGCGATCGAGACTGGACGCACCACTTCAGCTTCCACCTTCACCCATTGGAAGGTTTGTTTGTCGATCCAGAATCTGCATTGCATTCCAGCCAGCACCTTGGTTTCGACATTCGGAGGCTGGTAGCTAGGACTGGCAGACGCCTGCAGTACGTACACGCGATACTGCCCGAGTTGTTCCTCGCCCAGCAGCTTGAAGTCGAAGGCGTTGGTGAGCTGCTGTACGAACAGGGGGATCTCCTTGCGCTCTTTCTCGTACTTGGCTAAGCGTTGGCTTCTCTCCTGTTGTGACTCCACTCGGCGTTGGGCAATAACATGTTGGAGCTTCAGTTGCTCTTTCGGCTGTTCGTCGGGCGCCAGTGGCTTGCCATCCACCTCCACCAGGCACCGGTAGGGGGAGCCGAGGATCATCATTACGTGATACGTCTTGGTCCCGTGATCATCCTGATGGCGCTCGAAATGGCCATCCTTGGGAGCTTCCCTCCAATCCGCGTTGATGGCCTCAACCGAGCGCTGGATGATGCTCTGCGCGCTATCCTGGGCAACGGCACTCAATGCGAGACAGAGAACGCAAATGAGAAAAGCCAGCCTCACCATGGCCCTGAATCTGATTGGTTGATACTTACTCGCGCCTTGCATGAATCCTCCTCTGGCTGTGGCTGGTCGTTCTCCACGCAAGACAGAGCACGGGACGTACCACCCTCTCAGGGGGATCGATCGTGACGTAGGGCGTATTGCAGCAGTTCCTTGGAGGCTCGGGGACTGGTCAGGGAAACGCAGTTGCTCGACATAGAGCCACCGCTCAGGGCGACATCTCGACATTCGTCAAGAAGGCAGCGGTAGCGGGCTGGTGCTCAGAATACTGGCCATAGCTGGAGGACTTGGCGCAGGCCTGTCGAGCTTTTCACAGTCCTAAGCCGCCTGCGCGACCGGTCCAGTCCAGTCCCACTGTTGAACTTCGGGCATGTCCTCGTCATTCTGGCGGATGTATTCACGGTGGTCTTGCAGCTTTTTCTCGAACATCTGTATGGCCCGGTGTCCCTTATCGCCCAGACGCGGCGTCCGCCGCAGAGCGTCGATCGCCAGATCGTAGCGGCTGAGCTGGTTGAGAACGCACATGTCAAAGGGAGTGGTGGTGGTGCCTTCTTCCATGTACCCGCGAACGTGGAAGCGCGTCGGATTCGGCCGGTGGTGTATGAGCTCGTGAATCACGTTGGGGTAACCGTGGAAGGCGAAGACTACTTCAGAGTTCTCACCGAATAGCCGATTGAAGCGTTCCTCCTCCATCCCGTGCGGATGATCTTGCGGGCTCCGCAGACCAAAAAGGTCCACTACATTCACCACCCGCACCCGCAGATCCGGAACTTCCCGGCGCAGCCACCATGCGGCGGCCAGGGTTTCGCGCGTGGGCACGTCGCCGGCCCCAGCCAGCACGATGTCCGGCTCTTCGCCTTTGTCCACGTTGCCGGCCCATGTCCACTCGCTGGCTTTGGCGGCGCAATGTGCCTGTGCTGCTGGCATGTCGAGCCACTGCAGCATCGGTTTTTTCGAGGTAACGATCAGGTTGATGTAGTCGCGGCTGCGCAAACAGTGGTCCGCAACCGAAAGCAGGCAGTTCACATCCGGAGGCAGGTAGATGCGCGTCTCCGAAGCCTTCTTGGTCAACAGCATGTTGATGAAGCTGGGTCCCTGGTGGCTATAGCCGTTGTGGTCCTGCTCCCAAACGTGGCTGGTGATGACGTAATTCAACGAAGCAACCGGCTTGCGCCAGGGGATCTCAGCCGACATCTTCCGCCACTTGGCATACTGGGCCATCATCGAGTCGATAATGGTGAGGAACGCCTCATAGCACGCAAAGATGCCGTGCCGGCCAGTGAGCAGGTAGCCTTCCAGCCATCCCTGGCAGCAATGCTCGCTGAGGATTTCCACGACGCGGCCGTCATGGGAGAGGAATTCATCCGACGCGACCATGGGAAGTTGCCAGTCGCGCAAGGTCTCTTCGAAGACGGCTTGCAACCGGTTGGAAGTGGTTTCGTCCGGACAGAAGAGACGAAAGTTGCGCTCCGGCGCACTGGCACGGAAGACGTCCCGTAGATAGCGGCCGAGGATCTTGGTGCCCTCGGTGCGGCTTTCACCGGGGTGCGATACTTGAACGGCGTACTCTGAATAGTTGGGGACAGGGAGTTCTTTGAGCAGTTCGCCGCCGTTCGCGTTGCGGTTCCGCCCCATGCATTTCTCGCGCTCAGGGCAGATGGCGCTCACCTGGGAAACTGGTTTGCCTTCCTCGTCGAAGAGTTCTTCCGGCTTGTAGCTGCGAAGCCACTGCTCGAGCAACTTCAAATGCGCAGGGTTGGTGGCGGGGTCTTCGATGGGGATCTGGTGTGAATGGAAGGTTCCCTCGAGCGGCTTGCCATCGAGCATTTTCGGGTCGGTCCAGCCCTTGGGGGTTCGCAGGATGATGACCGGCCACTCGGGCAATTCCTGTAAGCGGCCGCTGCGTGCGGACTGCTGGATTCTGCGGATCTTGCGACGCGCCCAGTCGAGCGCCGCCCACATTTCGTGGTGCACAATTGCTGGGTCGTCGCCCGCAACTTCGCGCGAGGCGTAGCCCATTCCCTTGAAGTAATCCCGCAATTCATCCTTGCCGATGCGCGCGAGGATGGTCGGGCCAGAGAGCTTGTAACCGTTCAGATGCAGGATCGGCAGCACCGCGCCATCGGTGGCTGGGTTAAGGAACTTGTTGGATTGCCAGGAGCCCGCCAGCGGCCCTGTTTCCGCTTCGCCATCGCCGACCACACAGGCAACAAACAGATCGGGGTTGTCGAACGCGGCGCCGAAGGCGTGGGCCAGACTATAGCCCAGCTCGCCGCCTTCATGCATCGCTCCAGGCGTCAGCGCGGTCAGGTGGCTCGGCATGCCGCCGGGCCAGGAAAAATCGCGCACGAACCGGTTGAGCCCGGCGTAATCCTGGGTGAAGTCCGGGTAGTACGCGGAGAGAGTTCCCTCCAGATAGACGCACGCCAGCACACCGGGTGCGCCGTGACCCGTGCCCACGATGTATATGACATTCTGGCCGGTGTCCTGAATCAGGCGGTTGAGGTGCGCATATATGAGGTTAAGGCCGGGCTGCGTCCCCCAGTGGCCGAGAAGGCGCGGCTTGATGTGCTCGGGCCGGAGCGGCTCACGCAAGAGCGCGTTATCGCGCAGATATAACTGTGCGGCGCCGAGATAGTTGGCGGCGCGGAAGAACGAGTCAAGCTGGTCGAGTCTTTCTTGCGGGTACGTCATGGACTTCCTCCTGCTGAATACCGAGCACACGCTGGGTGTGGCGCGCGACCATGAGTTCCTCGTCGGTCGCCATGACGCGCACCAGCACCGGGGCTCCGTCTGGTGAGATGACTGAAGCATTCTGAGCATTGCGGGCGGAATCGATCTCGATGCCGAGAAAGGCGAGTCCCTTTGCGGCCTGCGCGCGGATCGGCGCGGCATTCTCGCCGATGCCTCCGGTGAAAACGATGGCGTCGAGCCCTCCCAGGACGGCAGCATAGGCGGCGATCGTCTTGCGGATGGCATAGCAGAAAACATCCACCGCCTCGGCCGCGGCGGAGTCCGAACCTGCGCGTGCGAGCAGGTCTTTCATGTCGGAAGTGGTTCCCGAGAGGCCCAGCAAGCCTCCCTTCTTCTCCACCGCCTCCTCGACCTCAGACTGCGCGTAACCCTGGCGCAGAAGGTAGAGCAGGACGCCGGGATCGATGTCCCCGGAACGCGTGCCCATGGGAATGCCGCCTGTCGGCGTCATGCCCATCGTGGTATCAATGCTGCAACCCTCGCGGATTGCCGCGAGGCTGGCGCCATTGCCAAGATGCGCGATCACCAGCCGCGGCGGCAAAGCTTTCCGCTCGGAAAGGCTGTTCACGATCGACTCGTACGAGAGCCCATGAAAGCCGTAACGCACGATACCGCGATCGCGCAGCACGCGCGGCAGCGCGAACAGCCGGGCCGCCGCCGGCAGGGAGCGATGAAAGGCAGTATCGAAGCACACCACCTGGGACAGGCCGGGATGTAGATGGTGAATCGCTTCTACCGCGTCGATCTCCATCGGCAGATGATTCGGCGCGAGCGGGGTGAGCTTGCGCAGCTCGCCGATCACTGAAGCCGTGACCTTTTCGGGAGCCTCAAAACGCGTCCCGCCGTGCACGATGCGGTGGCCCACGCCGGCGATGTGCGCCAGGTCGCCCTGTTCCTCCAGCCATTTTGACAAGAGCTGCACAGCGGCTGACCGATGCGGCAAAGACACGCGCTCGCGAGCAAGATCGGCTCCGTTGCCATCGGTTACGTGCAGGTGGCTGTCGGCCAGACCGATGCGGTCGAGCTTGCCGCTCAACAGGCGGCGGAATCCCCTGTCGAACAAAGAAAACTTGATGCTTGAGGAACCGCTGTTGAGCGCAAGAAGGGCGCCCGCCCCGCGCTTTGCCGTGCGTTCGTTGCTCCGAATTATCTGCGCACTCATGCGGCCGGCTCTGTGGTTCGGTTTGCGGGACTGGACGCAAGCTGTCGTTCCAGATCGACGATGCGAGAAGTACGAAACTGTACGACGTCCTTGCTGAAGACCGCGTCCAGCAACCAGTCAAACCCGACCCGCACCTTCTTCTGAAATCCCGGCAGCTTGTACAAGTACACGGTGCGCCAGAGCCACCAGGCAGGAAATCCCGAGAATTGAAAGCCGAGAATGTTGGCGATGCCGCGGCGCTGTCCGATCGCGGCCAGTTGTCCAAGCACTCTGTACTGGAACGGCCTTTGCTTGCGGCCCTGAATCGCGGCAACGATGTTCTCCGCCACCAGCTCGCCCTGGCGAAGCGCGTTCTGCGCCGTAGGACCATAGAACTTGCCGGGATGACGGGGGTCTGGGATGGCGGCACAATCTCCCACGGCGTAGACCCCGGGCCACTCCGGCAGTTCGATGGTGGATTGCGTCAGCAACCGGCTTTTCACCTTCTTCGCCGGGAGGTCTTGCAGCACCGCGGCTGGTTTCACGCCGGCAGTCCAGACCACCGTCGAGGCTCGAATGCTGCGAGCAGTGTGGCCCTCGCCGATTTGCACCGCGCCATTTTCGAAGCCCTTCACCGGAGTGTTCAAGATGACCTCGACTCCGCGGTCGCGCAGTTTCGCGGCGGCGTAGGCTCCCACTTTCCCGCCCAGCTCCGGCAGCAACTGTCGCTCAGCGTGGACCAGCACCAACTTGATCATCTCGCGGTGGAGATTGGGGTAGAACTCGGTGGCGTCGCGAAGGAAATCGGTCATGGCGCCGATGGTCTCGACCCCGGAGAATCCGCCGCCGCAAACCACGAAAGTGAGGGCCGCCGGATTACCGCGGCCCGCCTCAAAGTCGGCGGCTTCCAACTGACGGACCATGTGATTGCGCAAGAACAAGGCGTCTTCAAGAGACTTCATGGTGATCGAATTCTGTTCGATCCCCGGCAGATCATAGAAGTTGGTGGTGGAACCAAGACCGATCACGAGATACTCGTATTCGAGGGCACGCGCGTCGTGATCCGTCCCTTGAGCTACGAGCACGGTTTTGTGTTCAAGATCGATCTTCTCCACCTCGCCGCACCAAAACCGCGCGCTGCGCACCAGTTTATGGAGCGGGTTCACGATGTCTGTGGGATCGAGATCACTGGCCGCCACCTCGTGCAGCAACGAGGTGAAGAGCATGTAGTTGTCGCGGTTGATGAGCGTGATCTCGACACCAGGATCGCGGCGAAAATACTTCTCGAGTTTTCGCAGCGCGTAATAGCCGGCGAAGCCGCCTCCCAGGATCAAGATGCGCAGTCTCCGGCCGGACTCCGCCGCTGGCTTGCGCCGGATCCGCGCGCGCCTGATGCTCTGAGGTGTGGCCAGCACGCCCAACCCGACTCCTACTCCTAAGCCCAACAGAAGACCTTTCATCGTTGTACTCCTTGATTCAGTGAGATGCGGTGGCCGACGTTCTCGATTCCATTGCCGAGTGTTTTGACGATGGCAGTTTTTTACAACCTGGCGACGCTGATCACAATCACGCCCATGACCGTCTCGCCTGCAGCGAACTGGGCCGGAGTTGGAAAAAAGTGGCGAGGTGACGCTGCCTGCGGCTTCAATCTGTCAACCGTGTGGTTGCTCTGAGTTTACTCGGGTCCGGGGAGCCGACATTGTCATGGAATCGTGATCACTAACTAGCCCCTCGTGCTCCCAGCAACCCGCCCTGCACACGCCACGCGCCTACCGCACGAGCGAGCAAGCCGCACGCCCCCACGCCCCCGGGCTCACATCGCCAATTGCACACCAAATGATGCAGAAACGCCGGGGGGGCTGAAAACCCGCCCGGTGTGCTGATCTTCCGTAACTGGCATGTACGGGAATTTGGAAATAACAATGAACATGAATTTTGTCTTTCGCTCCCGGGGCGCGAGCCCCGTGGCGCAGGGTTGGTCGCCTGCCCTGAAGATCAGGCCACGGGAGGACTAATGCAGAAGGCGCTCTTGTTGTCCGTAGCAGCAATCGGGCTGGCGCTCCCTGCGGTAAGGACGAAAACGCCTGAGCAGTCAGTGAAGGCGGAGGTCGTTTCACAGGCTGAGGAACGGAGTTTCAAGCAATGGGACACGGTGAATGCCTACATGCGAACTCTATCCGAACTGGAATGGGTCATAGATTCCAAGCAATTAATGCTTGAGCAGGGGTTCCAGACGCCCGGCCTTGCGCAGGACATAGCGCAGGCGCAGGAAATAAAGAACCGTATCCTGAGACGTGTTGCCGACGCTGGGGAAACAGGCATCTATAGCGATTTGTCGAAGTGGAAATATACGCCGAACACGAAGAACATCGCTGGCGGATATGCATGGACCGGTCCCGCGCCGCAACCCGTTGCCTCTGGAACGTGGTAGTTCCTTTTTTCTTGCCAGCCTAGTGTCGTGTCCCGGAAATACGTGAACAAAGTCTTGCGATCTTTTGCAGGATCGAATCGGCAGTTGCAGTCCAGACGAAGGGGCGGTGCGAGC
>Ga0187819_10002089_pt1 | contig 10493 bp, 11 predicted proteins | sample NC_wetland_sal_i_15_FD_132411 | JGI IMG/M metagenome (GOLD analysis project Ga0187819, IMG submission 132411) | Wetland sediment microbial communities from Neuse River Estuary, North Carolina, USA - SO4_4 | ecosystem: Environmental > Aquatic > Freshwater > Wetlands > Sediment | place: USA...
CCACTCACCTCAATATCCATTCGCATTTGGGAGGCGCGCGCTGGTTTCGCCAGCGATCGTGCCGCGAGTAGCTTAGCCAATGAAGGGCGCTCCCATGACCCAGCAAGGCATCGGCCCCACGGTAAAACGTGATCGGCCCCGTCGAATTGAGCAGCCGTGGGATTCTTGGTACAGGTCACCTATTTGGAAATCGATCAGAAGGCACAGGCTCGCCGAGAAACCCCAGTGCCGAGAATGTGCGATGGAGGGTCGGACCGTACCCGCGAACCACGTTGATCACATCGAACCCCACCGTGGTGAGTGGTCGCTTTTCATGCAATACGAGAACACCCAAAGCCTATGTCTTCACCACCACAACGCGCATAGGTATCAAGAGAGATCCGGCAAAGCGGTCGAGCTTCCCCAGAATCGCTGAGCGGCGATTCGAGATAATCGCCCTGCATTTATCGAGGATACTTACCCCCTGGGCCATATCAGGGTGTCTGCTCATGGCACGAAGCGGACAAACCAGATGCGTCGAATGAGGTAAGCTTGTGACCCGTATCGGACGTTCAAGTCTCGCCTTCACCGGCGAACCAAACGGAAGTTTGAGCGCGCTTGCCGGAAACAACCGCTAACCGCCATTAGCCGCCCGGACCTCTCGCGCTGTGATCTGGACCTGGGTATGCGCTAATCTCTGCGAACGTCACCGTTGAAATCGAGGACGTTCAACCCAAGATAACAGACGGGGGCCGGGTAGGAGACCTGGCCATGAAGGGATTGCTGCTATTGTTGAGCGTGGGCGCTGCCATCTACACGCTCTTAGTTATTACCCATGATGCATTACCGGGCGGCAAAGCAGAAGATACCTTCGCTGGCCAAACTCAGCCCAATTACCCAGTCGTCGAGCGCCTGAGTTCGTGGGGCTCTTACCTTCCGAGCAGGTCTCTAAGCCAAAATCCGCAATCGGCGACCTCTCAGCAACCCACTCCATTGCTTCCTCAGCGAAGTGATAACCCTAGCCAAAATTTGGAGCGAAGGCCGGGCGTACAGTACCAACTTGCTGCATCAGAGGATCAAGCAACAACCTCCGAAAACGGCGGCGCGGAACCGGAGCCGGTTGAGTGGGTTAAGGTAGTGCTTGCGGCGGGAACGCATAGTCAGGCATCTGTTTCTTCCGCTGTGGTCAGGTTCTATCGCCCGGGTACAGAATTGCAGGTCGTCGGACGAGGAGACAGCTGGTTCCAGGTATCTGACCCAGTGACCCAGGAGCGCGGATGGATCTTTGAGAAATATCTTTCATCAATTGATGGCCCCAGCCCCACTCAAGTTGCAACGGAATCGACCACTGAGCCCCTAACGGCCAAGCCCGCCTTACCAAAATCAAAGAAGCGGAGCCGATCCGCCAAACGTCCGGTTCGAAACTTCGACGGCGTGGGGTTCGCGAATTCGGATCCGTGGAGCGGCCGATGGGCTCGACGCACTGACCGCCGGCGTGGGTTCGGGCTATTTATGTTCCGCCCCTTCGGAAGATTTGCAGGTCGCGATTGAGACTGAGAGCCATCGCCAGCGCCCGGAATTTTGCATTTCTTCCCCGGTTTCGCCTGCAGCGGAAACGTACAGAGCAAACGTTGTCACTGACAACCATGCGACCGGCTTTTAAGAGCCATCCGCCGGATAGTCGCCGTAGTCGCCCTCTGCGGGTGGATAGTCTCCATTTGCGGGCGGATAGACGCCGTAGTTGCCTTCTGCGGAAGGGTAGTTGCCATCCGCGGCAGGCGGAAGCGGATACTGCGGTACGGCGTACGCAGGCGGAGCCGGCTGATAGCCATATACAGGCGGAGGTTGGCGTACGCGGCCGGAGGGGGATAGTAGCCATACGCCGTGGGTGGGTAGTAGGCATAGGGTGCAGGATAGCCATAGCGCCGGAACTGGCGTTGTGCCAATAACCGACTTGCTCAACCAGGGTTGTATTGACTTTTGATCCACTGAGCCCAGGCAGACCGGCGAGCCCATGGATGGCCCCCGGCACATCTGGTGGAATTTCGTATCTTCAAGAAGGGATCGCATAGAGCAGGCCAAAGCTGATTGGAAGATGGCAAGGTTTGAGGCAGTTCCTGGAGACACCGAGTTCATCCCTCTTCCCGAGCCTGAGGCCTGACTGGAGCCTTCAAAAATGCCACCGACCATGAATGACGGCAGTCCCTTGTGGCCGGAGCTACCATACGCGGCTTGGAAGGATACTTATGTTACACTGCACCTGTGGACTCAGATTGTTGGAAAGATTCGCCTCGCGCAGACGCCCTGGTTAAATCACTCATGGCACGTCACGCTCTATGTGTCGCCGCTAGGTTTGGCCACATCGCTCATCCCGTATGGACACCGCACGTTTCAGCTTGAATTTGATTTTTTGAAGCATGAACTTCGGGCTTCGACTGACGATGGTTCTCACAGAGCGATTAGGCTAGCCCCTCGTTCAGTCGCGGAATTTTATTCAGATGTAAGGCGGGCCTTGTCTGAACTCGACATTCACGTTCAGATTTTTGAGATACCAAACGAAATCGCAGAGCCAATCCGTTTCAGCGAAGACCAACGTCATTGTTCGTATGACGCGAGGTATGTGGGACGACTTTGGCGAATTTTGCTGCAAGTCAATCGGGTGCTTTTCGACTTCCGGACATCCTTTATCGGTAAATGCAGTCCGGTTCATTTCTTTTGGGGTAGTTTTGATTTGGCAGTCACGCGGTTCTCGGGGCGGAGAGCCCCCCTGCACCCTGGAGGGGTGCCATATCTTCCCGATGCCGTGACGCGAGAAGCTTACTCACACGAAGTTAGCAGTGCTGGGTTTTGGCCCGGCGGCGTAGGCGCCGAGTACCCAGCCTTCTATTCATATGCATATCCAGAACCGCCGGGGTTTTCCTCAACCGCGGTTCGCCCAGTGGAAGCCTTCTATCATGAGGGGTTGAGCGAGTTCCTCCTGCCGTATGACGCCGTGCGCGGGGCCGATAGCCCTGATCGAGTGCTCATGGATTTCTTGGTGAGTACCTACGAAGCAGCGGCTTCAACAGGTCACTGGGATCGGCACGCTCTTGAGTGTTCGCCAGGAGTTCCTGGGAAACCACGCACTGTCCAAGCTGGCGACTGAACGAGCACTCGATTGCTCGCATTCCTTCGCTTTGGTCTCTAGGCTTTGATGAACGCGAGGAGGTCTGCGTTGAAGCCCAGCCATAGGAGGGAGACCTGGCTTCTTCTAAGGACTATGCTCACGGCGGTTCAGCCCCATACAGATTGTCGTGCAATGCCGAAAGGATACAGACGATGCCAGACATAACAATCGAGAGCTTCGTGGACGACATAGCTAGGAGATCAAGCGTCGATCCTGCTGCTGCCGAAACCGCGGTTGGGACCATCTTATCTGTCATACAACAGGAGGGAAATCCCTCGAAGGTGGCGCAACTCTTCGGCCATGTGCCTGGTGCGGCGGATCTCGCTCAAAAACACGCAGTGGTGCCTGGATCCGGCACCGGTATAGGGGGAGCTTTAAGCAGTTTAGCAGGTAAGGTCATTGGGGCAGACGCAGGAGTCATGGTTGCCGCCCTTGCTCAAATCGAGCAGACCGGATTGAGTCTGCAACAGATCAAAAATATCGGCGGTGGCCTTCTTTCCTACATTGAGGATGTCAATCCAGTATTGGCGAAAGAGATTTTCGATAAAATCCCGAGTCTCCGAGACCATCTAACCTGACATAACGTTAGTCCTATGGGGCGCCATATACGCGTGCCCTCGCAGATTGTGTTAAATCGTCGTAGGCTGCGTTTTGGCCGGCACGCGACACAGGCGTTGCCCGGCCAGATATGCTTGGTCTGACCGGGAGGGGATCCGATGCATGGGCTTTTGATAGCAGCGGTTATAGTGTTTGTGCTCAACGCAGCGGGCAGCTTCATCGAATTTAATAATCGATTCGTGAACGCGCTCGTTGACACCGTGTTGTTCGCAATCGTTTTCGGTTTGCTGACCTACTTCGGATACTTACATTTGGACTTTTCCAGCACACCCGTTCACACCGCAGCGCCCTAGAGAAGCCTCCAAAATTCAAAAGCTAGGGATGGGTTTCATTTTTTGCGGCGCGGGGTTAAGAACGACCCGCGCATCAAGGCATACTACGCGAAACATAATATTGCCGGCTGAGCATGCCGCTGATGGTGTTTCCCACGCGCGCGTCGCCTTGGGTCGCTGGCAGCGGAATGGCCGGTCGCGGGCTTTGTCTCCCCAGTATCAGACAAAGCCGATCGTTAAAAAAGACATCCCGGTCGATCACGTCCGGAGTCGATCGCTAAGCTGTCGTAGTTTGCCCCGATGAGACGTCCGCACATGATTCGAGACGCACGGTTCTTGCGATCTCTTGCTATAAGCTCCGGCGTTGCAAACTGGAGCTAAGGCTTGTTCATTGTCACTATGGGGTCTCATTTGCCGCCAAGCCCATCGGTGAACGCGCGGAGGGCACACGTCCCGTTACTATCGCGCTCAAAGGGGCAGTATGCGATATGAAAAAAGGCGATGCCTGAGGCGGTTTGCGCAGCTGAGCTAGACAATGATGAATGAACGCATAGCGCGGCGTGCGCTGATCATCATTGCCTTGTTGGGCCTTGCAGCCGGTGCAGTGGCCTACGTAAGTGGCCAAGGCGCACTTGCCCCTTGGATCTGGGCCGGGGCCACCGTGCCCGTCGTCGTCGCTCTTGCGGTCTCCATTACTCGAGATCTCTTGCAGGGGCGCATGGGGGTCGATGCCATCGCCTTCTTGTCGATGGCTGCCGCGCTGGCCCTGGGACAGTCGCTCGCTGCGATCGTGGTCGCCATCATGTATGCGGGCGGAACGGTGCTCGAGGACTTCGCTGTGGCGCGCGCCGAGCGGAGTCTCAAATCGCTTGTAGATCGCGCTCCGAGAATGGCGCACCATCGTGTTGACCAATCCATCGAAGATGTCCCGGTTGACGAGGTCAAGGTCGGCGATGCGATTATTGTTCGCGCTGGAGAAATCATCCCGGTCGACGGTCTGGTTACTGCGCTGAGTGCCGTGATTGATGAATCGGCGCTAACCGGTGAGCCAATTCCGGTTACTCGCCAAAGAGGAGAAGAGGTTCGCAGCGGCACGCTGAACGCGGGAGAAACGTTTTCGCTTAAGGCCATGGCCACTGCTGGCGAAAGCACCTATGCCGGCATTGTCCGGTTGGTCACCGCCGCTCAGACAGCCAAGGCCCCGTTTATCCGTCTTGCGGATCGCTACGCTCTGCTGTTGCTGCCGGTCACTGTCGCCGTAGCGGGAGGCGCTTGGCTCCTGACCGGAGATCCCATTCGAGGGCTTGCGGTTTTGGTTGTCGCGACCCCATGCCCTCTCATTCTCGCGGCGCCGGTCGCATTCATTGCCGGTGTCTCGCAAGCGGCCCGGCGAGGAATCCTCATCAAGGGAGGTGGCCCCCTAGAGGCTTTGGCGCGAACGCATACGGTCCTGTTTGACAAGACCGGTACCCTGACGGTGGGTGGCGCGCGTCTCGTTGCCATCGAGACAGCGCCGGGCGAAAGCGCCGACGAGGTTTTGCGGCTTGCGGGCTCTCTAGAACAGGCCTCGCAGCATGTCGTTGCCGCCGCCATCGTGTCTGCTGCTATTGGTAAGGGCCTTGATCTGCAAATGCCGGGGCTAGTACATGAGGTTATGGGGTCGGGGCTCGAAGGCATGGTCGCCGGCCATAAGGTGCGCGTCGGATCGCAACAACTAATCTTCGGCGCGCATAAGCCCGGTGATTGGGCCGTGCGGGCCCTGCGCCGAGCTTCCTGGCGCTCTGCGCTCAGCATCTTCGTTTCGGTCGATGGCCGCACCATTGGGGCATTGCTGCTCGCCGACGAGTTGCGCAAGGAGACGCCCCGCGCGGTGCAGTCGCTCCGCGATGCCGGTGTTGAACGCCTCGTGATGGTGACCGGCGATCGGGCAGATGCTGCTGAGACGATCGGCGCAGCGCTTGACCTTGATGCGGTGCTCTCAAACCGGGTTCCCTCGGACAAGGTCGATGCCGTGGCCATCGAACGCCGGCTGCATCCGACGCTGATGGTGGGGGACGGCATCAACGACGCGCCAGCGCTGGCTGCCGCCGACGTCGGTATCGCATTGGGCGCCCGTGGCGCAAGCGCCTCCTCGGAGGCGGCAGACGTGGTCATCCTGGTTGACCGCCTCGATCGGGTCTCCGAGGCTGTCACAATTGCCCGCCGTGCGCGCCAGATTGCTTTACAGAGTATCCTCTGGGGCATGGCTCTGTCGGGGATCGCAATGGGCGTCGCGGCCTTTGGCTGGCTCACCCCTGTGGCAGGGGCGATCACGCAAGAAGCCATTGACGTTGCGGTCATCCTCAATGCACTGCGAGTGCTTAGACCGGCGCGGAGATCCGTATTACGCTCACTGCCCGCCAAGATGGCGGAGGCGCTTCATCAAGAACATGAGTTGCTCGAGCAAAGTCTCGAGCAATTGAGGTCCATCACCGATGCGCTCGATTACGAGAGCGGGCAACAAGCAGTGGACTTGATCCTCAAGGCTCACCGCATTGTTGAGCAGAGCATTGTCGCCCACGAACGTGGAGACGAAACAACGGTTTATCCGCGGCTGACAGAGTTCCTTGCCGACGGTCATGGTCTTTCGGCTATGAGTCGTGCGCATCGGGAGATCCTCCATCTCGCGAGGCTCCTGGCACGGATGACCGACGGCTTGCGTCCAGAAGACGCGGACAAGTATCTCGTACGTGACGCACAGCGCGTGATCGAATCAATCGAGGCACTCGTCCGCATCCATAACGCTCAAGAGGAAGACATTTACGAGCACGCCGCTGCTGCTTAGGTAGCCGAAGTCCCTCACGCGAACGTCTCCTGTTCGCACTGAGCTTCCATCGTCACGTCAGCTGCATAGCTGCGCGCATCAATGAGTATTGCTGGACGCACTAAAAAACCGGCCCACAGCGGTATGACGAAGGCGCTGAAGGGCCGCGGTGGCCGGTGTTTTCGGCAAATCCAAACCCAGCCAAAAGGTCTCCGCACCCAGCAGGCCGCCCTAGCCGTACCAGTCGACCATGCCATCGGCGCCGCTGTGTCTTTGGCGGTATTGGCTGCCCCTTTAGAACTTGAGCTTGCTAAACGATGCGCCATGGCCCATATAGGTGATAACGGCACGCCCGATGATGGGTGCGGGCTTCGACCGACGGCAAGACATCGCTCCGACTAGGAGCATGTCTCTTTCCCGAAATCTCAAGACACCGAGTGGCCTTCAAAGCCACCAGGCCCGTTCAAACGAAACCACGGGAAAGGACAATCCCATGCGCCTCAATGGCACAGTAAAATTCTTCAATTACTCACGCGGCTTCGGCTTCATCTCGCCGGAAAACGGCGAGAAGGACGTGTTCGTCCACACATCTGCGCTTGCGCACTCCGGTGTCTCCGCCCTGAAAGAGGGCGACAAGGTCTCCTTTGAGATCGAGGACGACACGCGCGGACGCGGCAAACAGGCCGCAAAAGTCGAGCTCTCCTAGTCGGCTATCACCTGAGCTAATTGCTCAGTACAAGTCGAACAGATTGGAAGTTCGCAGCAAGTGGCGTCCTGCGGAAGCAGGGCGCCACAGTTAGCCTCCTTGGCCCAATGCCACGAACGCACTGGGCTCGGGCCGAGACTGAAACGACTTCGAAAAGACATCAGAGGAGCGTGAGTGAGCAAACTTTCTCCTCCCCGATCCTCCGCCCGACGAAGCGCCGAAGCGCTGTTGAACCAATCAAAGAGGCGCGAGGCAGATTTCAAATGGGAGCAAGAGCGCGAGTACGCAGAGCTGGTCTCAAAGACAGCGAGATTGCGCGAGCTTCGCTTGGCAAAGGAGGCCGCGGAAGCCGAAGCCACAGCATTGGTTCCTACGTCGCATCCGAAGAAACAACGTAAAATCAAGAATTAGATGAAGATGGGCCTTCCCTTGAAGAACTGTCGAAGGTCCCGATGCGTCCCAGCCAGCGAATAATTGCTTTGCGATCCAGGCTCCTTCAGGCTTAACAGCCACGCACCCAAAGGAGTTCGCTCTGAAAGTTTTCGTTCGCGACAACAACGTCGATCAGGCCCTCAGGGTCTTGAAAAAGAAGCTCCAACGCGAAGGGCTCTTCCGTGAAATCAAGCGGCGACGAGCCTATGAAAAGCCGTCCGAGAAAAGAGTGCGGGAGAAGCGTGAGGGCATTCGCAGGGGAAAAAAGGCCGCGCGGAAGCTCGCTCAGCGCGAAGGCCTGTTTCCAAATGTGCCCACCAAACGTCCCCCTTTCGGACGGTGATATTTCATCAGGAGCCAACGCTGCGGTGCGCGAAGAAGAAGCTGCGGTGCGCGAAGAAGAATTCGGCCATACTGGATCGTGGCTGGCCCGGGCGTTCTTGGCGTAATATCTAGAACGAGCGTCGTCGAGGCTATCAGAAATTCGAGCGAATTCTGTGCGCCCTTGGTGGTCGGATGATTGAACAAGAGCTGAATCTCGTTGTCACCCCAGATTCGCGTACGTGGGCGCAGGTCCTTGCGGGCTACCGCGAGCCGAGCTGTACACGCAGTACCCTCGAAATCGTCATCACGGTGCTGGCGTTTGCGCTTTTCTGGACGCTGATGTGGGCCTCCCTCGATATCGGTTACTGGCTTTGCTTGCTGCTTTCAGTCCCAGCGGCCGGTTTTCTCGTGCGCCTCTTCATGATCCAGCACGATTGCGGCCATGGCGCGTTTTTCCGCCGGCGCAGCGTGAACGATTGGGTTGGTCGCGTGATCAGCGTAGTGACTTTGACACCCTATGATTTTTGGCGACGGACGCACGCCATCCATCATGCGAATTCCGGTAATCTCGATCGGCGTGGAATTGGTGACATCGACATGCTGACGGTGGGCGAGTATCTGGAATTGTCCCGACGGCGCCAGCTTCTGTATCGGCTGTACCGCCATCCACTCGTAATGTTTGGCGTTGGTCCAGTGTATCACTTTGTCCTGCGGCAACGACTGCCACTGGGATTGATGCGTGGTGGTTGGCAGCCCTGGTTAAGCACGATGGCGACGAATATCGCAATCGCGGCGGTCGTCGCGATGATGATTTCGCTGGTCGGCGCTGTCCCATTCCTTCTGGTCCACCTTCCGATCACGTTTTTTGGAGCTTCGATCGGCGTATGGCTGTTTTACGTCCAGCACCAGTTCGAAGACACGTTTTGGTCCCCTGATGAGGGTTGGAATTTTCACGAGGCGGCGCTGCGGGGCAGTTCGCACTATGACTTGCCGCAAGTCCTGCGCTGGTTTACCGCCAACATCGGTATTCACCACGTCCACCATCTATGCAGCCGAATCCCATACTACCGATTGCCACGGGTATTACGAGATCACCCGGAGCTTGCTGCAATCGGGCGTCTTACGCTCTTGGAAAGCCTCAGATGTGTATGGATAGCTCTCTGGGACGAAGAGCGGCAGCGGGGAATCTCTTTTCGCGAAATGGACGCCGACGCTCAATAAGAACTAGCCGCTGGCCCGGCGTAGCCAAAGCGCTTCTTGAAGGGCGGCAGCTGCCGGAGCTGACAGCTAAGAATCTCATCCAGCGGCGCCGGTGTTGGACCGGCGGGGAGCATATGTTCGTGGTGGATTATGGAACGACTATCACAATGCAAGGAGCGAGGCTTGCGACCGTCTGTGACACGCTCCCCAGTAGCGAACCGGCAAGGCCCCCCCCCTGCCCCGTCTGCCGACCACGATAGCATTCGCCTGCTCGCGCCGGGCAGCTTCGATGATCGCCTCTGCCGGATCGCCCTAAGCAACTTGGACCTTGATGGTCGACACCCCGATCTGTCTTGCTCGCTCCTTGGACGGCATGACAATTTGGTTCGAGATGGCATCGAGCGCAGCGCCGAGATCCCTTTCGGCGCGGCATCTCATCGCCCGAAAGGTTTCCCCCCACGTTTAGGATGGAGAGCTTGCTGCCCGTTGCTTTTGCAATATTAGCAGCGACGTCGACTGCACGGTCTGTCGGCGCCACGGCCTTCAACCGGCCCAGCCAGTCGGCGCCAGCCCCAGGGAAAGTCCTCGAGCATTCGATCGAATTCGCGGCGCAGATTGGTGAGCGGCGACCACTCGGCGGGGCCTTGCTCGATCCCCTTTTCTTCGGATTTACAGGTGTTTTTTGAGCAGCTTCAGCCATAACGCATCCTCCTGTGGTGGGGCTCGCATCAGGGAGCGGGCAGTCGAAGCGCGGAAAGGCGCGCTCGTCCTTGACGCGCATCAAACCTTTAGGCCCCGGCAAGGCACAAGCCCGCGCGGCCCGAGCTCAGATTACTCGGCAATACGAGATCCTCCGATGGTCCCGCGTCCTAAGCGCAAAGACTCGTGCCACGCCACGATTTCAACGGCGTGACTCATGCCCCTACTCGGACGGGGGCTGCCAGGCTAGCCTGCAGAAGCTCTAGACACTGTCCCAAATCTCCATGCGGATCG
>Ga0187819_10002091_pt1 | contig 10491 bp, 9 predicted proteins | sample NC_wetland_sal_i_15_FD_132411 | JGI IMG/M metagenome (GOLD analysis project Ga0187819, IMG submission 132411) | Wetland sediment microbial communities from Neuse River Estuary, North Carolina, USA - SO4_4 | ecosystem: Environmental > Aquatic > Freshwater > Wetlands > Sediment | place: USA: North...
CAATGCAGCGTCTAATATCACATACAGCCGCGGGAGAACAAGGCGCATGAATGCTTATTTTCCGTTCGTTCCAAGCAATCTTTCGATGAAATGCGTGTCGAGCTTCCCGGCCGCGAAATCGGGAAAGGCCAGGATTCGCCGGTGCAGCGGAATCGAAGTCTTGATGCCCTCGATGACGAACATTTCGAGCGCGCGCTTCATGCGGCCAATGGCTTCGGCGCGGTCGCGCCCTTTCACCACCAGCTTGGCGATCATCGAATCGTAATACGGAGGAATCACCGCGTCGGCGTACGCCGCGGAATCCACGCGCACCCCCGTGCCTCCGGGAGCCTGAAACGTGGTGATACGGCCCGCCGAGGGCACGAACGTTTCCGGGTCTTCCGCGTTGATCCGGCACTCGATTGCGTGACCCGAGGGTATGATCGCCCCGGTGGCATCCTCCATCTTCTCGCCCGCCGCTATCCGAATCTGCGCCTTGATCAGATCCACACCGGTGACCAGCTCGGTGACCGGATGCTCCACCTGGATGCGTGTGTTCATCTCGATGAAATACAACGCGCCATCTTCATCCATCAGAAATTCCACCGTGCCTGCATTGGTGTAGCCGATCCCCTCCAGCGCCTGGACCACTTTTGCGCCCAGTTCGTTGCGGCGTTTTGTGTCCATTGCCGGCGAGGGCGACTCCTCCACCAGCTTCTGATGCCGCCGCTGGATGCTGCACTCGCGCTCGCCGAGATGAATCACTTTGCCGTGCTGATCACCCAGCACTTGAAACTCGATGTGGCGTGGCCGTTCCAGGAATTTTTCCGCGTAGACGTCGGGCGTGCCAAACGCCTGCTGCGCTTCGCTGCGCGCCGTTTCGTACGCAGACAAGAGCTCTTCCTGTCTCCGCACCACGCGCATGCCTCGGCCGCCGCCGCCTGCGGACGCTTTCAAGATTAACGGGAACCCGATACGCTTCGCTTCTTTCGCCAGCTGCTCTTCCCCCTCCACTACCCCTTCGCTCCCCGGGATCGTCGGAAGTCCGGCGGCTTTCACTTCCCTGCGCGCGCGGTCTTTCTCTCCCATCATCTCGATGATTTCCGGTTTTGGCCCGATGAAGGTGATTTCCGAAGCTTCGCAGACTTTGGCAAAATTGGCGTTTTCCGAAAGAAAACCGTAGCCCGGATGAATGGCGTCCACGTTGGTAATCTCGGCCGCGCTGATGACCTGAGGAATGTTCAGATAGCTCTCGCTGCTCCGCGGCGGCCCGATGCACACCGCCTCATCGGCAAAGCGCACGTGGAGCGAGTTGCGGTCGGCTTCGGAATAGACGGCCACCGTCGAAATGCCCAGTTCTTTGCAAGCGCAGATGACCCGCAGGGCGATTTCCCCGCGGTTGGCGACTAGAATTTTCTGGAACATGGTCGGCCGCGGCTACTTCTTCCGGCTCGGCCGGATGCCGAACAGAGGTTGTCCATATTCCACAGGCTGGCCGTTCTCGACGAAGATGCGGATGACCTCCCCGCTGGCATCCGACTCGATCTCGTTCATCAGTTTCATGGCTTCCACGATGCACAGCGTCTGCCCGGTCTCGACGTAGGCGCCAATCTTCACAAATGCCTCGGCACCGGGGCTGGGAGACTCGTAGTACGTCCCGACAATCGGCGACTTGATCAGATGCAAATCTTCTGTGGTACGAGCCTCAGAGCTTGCCGCTGCCGAACCTGACTGGGGAGCATCCAGATTTCCAGGAACAATAATTTCCGGCACGCCCAGCGCTCTTGGCGTTCCCACAACCACGGATGCCGACGGCTTGCGCAGCCGAATCCGCAAATCGCCCCTCGAGTATTCAAATTCCTCGAGATTGTGCTCGGTCATGAAACGCAAAAGCTGTTCGATTTGCTCGATTTCGGGATTGGCAATCGACGGAGTGGTTTTCGTCGGTTTTTTCTGTTTCATGCCTGTTCTAGAGCTCGATGAGATCCCGCGGGACGCGGGTCAGTTCTTCGGTACCGTCGGCGTGCACGGCCACATCGTCCTCAATGCGAATACCCCCAATGCCCTCCGCGTACACTCCAGGTTCAATGGTAATCACATTCCCGGGCTCTAAGAGCTTCTTTTGTCCTCGTGCCAGCCTGGGATCCTCGTGCACTTCCAGCCCAAGCCCGTGGCCCGTGCTATGCACAAAAAGAGACTCGAGTCGGTACCCAGCTAAGACTCTTCGAGCGGCGCCGTCAACTTCCCCACACGATACGCCGCTTTTGACTGCCGCGACCGCCGCCCGCTGCGCCTCAAGGACCGCCTGATACCAACCGCGGATCCGCGCCGGAGCTTTCCCCACAAAGAACGTGCGGGTCATGTCACTGCAATAGTGGCCGAGTATAACACCCAGGTCTAGCACGACCAACTCATTTTTCCTCAATCGCTTGGCCGTCGGACGCGCGTGCGGCAGCGCCGATCGCTCGCCAAAGGCCACGATCGTTTCAAACGACGGACCCGAAGCTCCCCGCTTCCTCATCTGGTATTCGATTTCCGCGGCCAGTTCGAACTCTCGAATCCCCACCCGGACGCCGGGGAGCACGGCTTCAAAAACCTCGCCCACCAGGATGGCCGCCTTGCGCATCTGAGCCAATTCGCCCTCATCCTTGCGCATTCGGAGCTTCTCGACGAGCCCCACAATTGGCTTCCAGGTACGGCGGGTGCCAGCCAACCTCCGGAGACTCTTGAACTCAGCCACCGAAAGTTGTGTAGGGTCGAACCCAATCCGTTTCAGAGACGACCCCTTCAGTTGCTTGCCGACCGCCTCTAACAGCGAACCTTTCTGACGGATGACTCGAACTCCGGAGGCCTCATCACGCGCTTGTACGGTAAACCGGCCGTCGGTGATCAAGGACGCGCCTTTTCTCCAAACCACAAGCATCCCTGCCTCTCCGGTGAAGCCCGTGAGGTAGAACCAATTCGGAGGGCGGCTGATGAGAAGACAGTCGAGCTTGGCCGTGGAAAGCTCGGAGAGAAGCGCCTGGCGTCGTAGACGATAGGATGGATTCATAAAGAAAACGAGGAGACCGCAGTCTCCTCGTTTCGGCCCTTAATGGAAAGTAGATTCTGCTGACTTATCCCGGAATGATCCGCGGCGTCAGGAAGAAGAGCAGTTCTTGTGATGTAGTGGAAACGCTTGTATGTTTAAAGAGGTTCCCGATCAACGGCAAGCTGCCCACAAACGGTACCTGATTGATGGACACGTTCTGCTGCGTCACGATGATACCGCCGATCACCACCGTGCCTCCATCGGCGACCGTAACTCTGGTCTCCGCCGCCTGTGTATCCAACGCCGGGATACCCTGAACGCGCGGGATACCTTGATCGATTTGCGTATTCTCAACCAGCACTTCCATGAATACGTTGCCGTCCGCGGTAATCTGCGGCGTAACCTCAAGCTTCAGCACCGCATCGATGAACTGCACGGAAATCGTGTTGTTGATGGTCGTCTGAATCGGAATCTTTGTACCTTGCTTGACGATCGCCTTCTGGTTGTTTTGGGTGATGACTTTGGGCTTGGACAGGATTTTACCCACGCCTTTGGATTCCGCAGCTGTTAGAACGAAGTCGACAGCGAAGTTTGGCGAATTATGAAAGAACTGGAAGCCGCTGGTCGGGGTCAACGAACTCAAATTGGTATTCAACGGCAGACCCGTCGTGACGCCGTTGCCGCTCTGCGTGCCAGTCGCGCAGGAAAACGGGCTGGGGGGAGTGGTGCCGGTTATTCCGTCGCAACCGATCACAGGAGTGCCGCCAAAGACCGACCGACCGCTGGTGGTCGTGCCTGCGAAGCCAAGCTGTGTCCCAATGTCCCTGGCAAAGTTGCGGGATGCCGAAACAACGCGCGCCTCAATCTCCACTTGCTGTGACCGGCGGTCCAACTGGTGAATCAGATTGTCAATCACGGGAATGACCGATGGGATATCCCGGATGATCAGCTGGTTCGAACGGTCGTCTGCCAGGATGTCGCCACGAGCACTGAGGAATTTCTTCAGCGTGTCCCTTAGCGTGGCTGCCTTCGCATAGCTCAACACGCGAGTCGTCGTGATTGGAGCTGTCGCTTCGGCCTGCGCTTTCTCCAGGTCACGCTGCGTCTCCGCCTCGCTCTTCAGTGTAGCGCGTGTGGCAATGCGCAGGACGTTGCCGTTCAGTTGTTTGTCCAGGCTGTTGTTTTGGAGAACGATGTCGAGCGCCTGATCCCAAGGGACCTCATCCAGAACGATCGTAAGGCTGCCCTTGACCGCAGGATCGAGCACCACGTTCAATCCGCTGATTTCATGAATCAGCCGGAAAAAATCGCGAAGGTCCACGTCCTTGAGGTTCACCGAAATGGGCTCACCCGTGTATTTTCCCGCAGCGGCAGGGGCGGAAGATCCCGCCTGCGCCGCGCTCGTCGTGGCCAGCGTCGCCGCGGCTGCCGTCGATTGCTGCACGGCTTGCTGTGCGGACTGCTGTGCTGCTTCCGGCCGCGCTGGTTCACTCTTCCCGCTAAACGATGCCAAAACGACTGAGGGCTGGGTCAGTTCGCCTGGCAACGGAAAACGGGGAGCCGGAATCTGCAAAGCTTTCGAAGACCGCACTACGGTGCGCGGAGCTGTGGTCGTGTATTTGAATTCGGAAGACGCGCCTTGGCTCGAGTTGAACGTTAGCTCGGACCGCTTGGCGTTCACGGGCGCTATTGCTGCCGTTTCGAAGTTGATGACTACGGCGCCGCCATCCCGTGTCAGTTGGTAGGGCGTCGCGGATGTAAGGTCAATCACCACACGAGCTATATCCGGGCGGTACTGCCCCATGCGCACCCCGCGCACCGGAGCGGATACGCCAGGAATGACCGTCTTTTGCACGGCCAGCCGCGCGCCCGCGAAATCCAGTACCAGGCGATCCGGGTTCTGCATCCGGGCGGCATGCACCTCGAGGCGCCCCTCACCATCCACACGCACCACCGAGTGCTGCGGTGCCTGCGTTATGGCCACGCTCGAAATCACCGCGGCGGACGCCGTTATGCTGGCGGGCTCCTGCGATTGAGCCAGCGCGGGGGTTGCTGCCAGCGCCATGCTCGCAAGAATCAGGTAGCCATGCCGAAAGGCCGGCCAGTTCGTCTTCATTGCTGTTCTCCTGGACTGGAGTAAATTCGCTTGTTCACTTGGCGTTCCACGGGTTTTCCGAAAGCGTCTTTTCCCTCTTCATGGAAGGAAACGCCATCCATCGAAATCTTTTCCACGCTTCCGTCGTAAAGGTGGTCGCCTTCACGAAGAAAATAAGTGCGCGCCTGCGGATTTGAAACCACCGCGATCATCCCGTTGGGCGCTTTTACGATTCCATCCAACCGCAGCGTGCTGACCTGTAATCCGGCTTTGCCCGGCGGGAGATTTTTTCCCGCGTTCGCCGCGGCTTGCTGGCGCGCTACAAGCGACTCAAAAGGATCGCGCCGCGCGGCTTTCATTTCGCTTTCCGAGGGCACCGCCGCGGCAACTGCAGTGGTCGCCGGTGGTTTCGCCATCGGCTTAGCAGGAGCCTTGACCGCAGGCTTGGCGGCCCGTTGTCCGCCCTGACCTGCAGGCTTGCCCCCTGCCGGTGCCGCTGGCTTCGCCGGCGCCGGAGTGGAGGGTTTCGTCTGCGCGTGCGAGCCAGGCACAGCCGCCGCGAGCAAAATCCCTAGTCCGAGAGTTATCGCTGAACGCATAGTTCGCTCATTCCCGCTCAGGGTTTTCCAGCCGCGCCACCGCCGGATTTGGCTCCAGCTGCGGGAGCCACACCCGTGTCAGCGGGCTTGGTAAAGAAAGTTGTGGCCGTAAAAATACCGGACACTGTCGTTCCGGGACGGTACGGATATTTCGTGCCCTTCGACCTGTCCGGATCGTCGAACGTCAAATCACCGACGTTGATGATCCGCGATAGCCGGCTGAGGCGCCCGAAGAAATCCAAAAGATTGAAATAGGGCCCGTCCGCCTGGATCTCAAAGGGCATTTCGTAGTGATATTCCTTGGGCACGATGGCCTGCGCCGTCAGGCGTCGGATTTGTACGCTCGAAGCGCTGGCCGCGCCCTGCAACAAACGGATGAACTCGTCGGTTTCTTTCTCTTCCGGCACGATGGTCTTCAGCGTATCCAGTTGCTTGGAGAGCGCATCCATCTGCTGCTTCAATTCTCCGTACCGCTGCTTGTAAACCTGCAATTGCGTCACTTCCTGGTTCAGCTTGGTCCGCTGTTGCACGGCCTGGTCGACTTCGTCGCGTTCTCGTGCGATCGGCGAGCCGGGAACATAAACGCCCACCAGCACCAGCACCACGGCTACCGCCGCCGCCACCAGGGCTTGCATGATCACCGACATGTCTCGAAACGGATTGGCCATGACGCCCTCTTAACCTTTCTTCGCCGGTGCCTTGCCAGCCGCGGGCGCTGCCGGCACACTGGCCGGCCGCGTTTGCACGGGCTGTGGCGGAGCTATGTCGGCTGAAATCTGAAACAGGAAGGTCTGCACCGCAGTGTTCTTTTCGTCCTGCTTCGATTCCTTGATTTCTACTTTCTGAAAATATCCGGAGCGCTTCAGCGCGGTGATGAAATTTGCCACCGCATTGATCGAAGCCGATTGCCCTTCGAACGACAGGTTATTCCCCTTGCGGACCATCTCCGTCAGCCACAGGTTTTCCGTTCTTGAAACCGTATTGGCCACCATGTCCAGCAGCTCCTGGCCTCCGGTGCGGTCGCGCTGCAATTGTTCGATCGTCCCCACCCGCTGCTGCAAAACGGCCTTCTGCTTTTCGAAAGCTTCCACTTGCAGCTTGGTCTGTTCCAGTTCCGTTTTTTGCGAGGTCAGCCGCTTGATCTCCGCGTTTTCCTTGTTCAGTTGGTTCTGCCAGGTGTAGTAGAAGAAGCCCAGGACGAGGATGCCCAGGGCCACTCCCGCTCCAATAAAGACCACGGGCAACGCCGCGCCGGTATCCACCGGCCGCCGGGCGGTCTTGGGGCGAACTTGTCCAAGTAGGTTTATACGGATCATGGCTAGTCGAAGCTCCTCAGTGCCAGACCTACGGCGATGACCAGCCGCGGCGACAGCTCGCGGATTTGGTCGTCACTGTGCCGGCTGGGATTGATGAGCACTTTCCGGAACGGGTTCAGTTCCTCTACGGGCATGGCAAACTCTTCGCGCAGCAAGTCCACCAGTCCGGGGACGCGCGCCGTCCCGCCTGCCACCACAATTCGCTGAATGCTCTCGCCGCTTGCCGTGGCCCGGAAGAAGTCAAACGTTTTCTGGATTTCCAGCGTCAGAATGTCGGAAACGCTCCGCAAAATCTGCTGTTTCTGATCGTCGGTCACGCTGGGCAATGAATCCCCGCGCTTGAGGCGCTCGGCATCCTCAAAGCTTAGGTCCAGTTCCTTCTGCAGCGCGTCCGTATATTGGTTGCCGCCCACGCTGACGTCGCGCGTAAACAGCGGGATGCCCCCGCGCACGATATTAATGTTCATGACGCTTGCGCCGATATTGAGCAGCGCCACGGTCTGGCCCGCGTCAGGTTCGTAGTTCACCTCAAAACAGTTCTGCAGGCCAAACGCGTCAATGTCCACCACCACTGGCGTCTTGCCCGCTTGCGCCAGCACGTTCGTGTGGTTCAGAATTTTATCCTTCTTTACCGCCACCAGCAGAACATCCATTTGCGAGTCCATCGACTCCAGCAACTGGTAGCTTAGGTTCACGTCCGCGATATCGAAGGGAATGTGCTGGCTGGCTTCCGAGGGAATGCGGTCGTAGAGCTCATCTTCCGTCATCAGCGGGAGCGGCACGCGCTTGACGATCACCGAGTGTCCGGAAACCGAGGTCGCCACGTTCTTCGTTTTAATCCGTTGTGCGTCGAAGATTTTGCTGATGGCGTTCGCCACTTGCGGCGCGTCCATGATTGCGCCGTCCACCACCGTGTCTTGCGCCAGCGATTCCATGCCAAAGCTCACTAGCTCGTACCCAGCCTTCGTGGACTTCAATTCCACGGCCTTGATCGAGCTGGAGCCAATGTCCAGTCCCACCAGTTGCCGACTCTTTCCGCCGAATAACGCCATATTCCGGCCTCTCTCCCTGATTCCCGCGCCTGACTAACGGCGCCTCACGGTCGCCTGGCTCATTTTGCGTTCCATCCAACGGTCCAGGATCGTTTTACGAAGTTTCCAACGGTTGCCGAGTTTAAATGCAGGAATTTCGCCCTCGGTGATGTAACGGTACAGGGTGTCCGGGGAGATGCCCAGATACTGTGACGCTTGCCGTACGTTCATCACTTCGCGCGATTCACTCACGAGGAACGCCACCCCGGCATCCGTATCGACAAAAGAATTCACGACCGTACGTTTGCGCCCGACCTGCGCTGCGGACTACGGAGGGCACAACCCGTGGGAGCTTTTATGACATTCTACCACTCCGACCGTCAAGGGAATCTATAGGGCTGTTGTCCTAACAATACGGGTAGTTCTAGGCAGTTTGGGGGGTATTGACCGCAAGTACCCGGCTATCTTGTGTAGGGCTCACCCTAAGACCACAATATGCAGTACTTCTTCCCCCTTGGAACCTGTCCCCTAGGGCGGTTATCCTTTGTAGGCAGACCCCTTTTTGCCTTTTAGTACTATTCCCGTATTTCGCGGAAAAACGCTTTCCCTTGGCGTTTCCTTTTCTGCAGGCCGCGCCTTTCGGGGCGTTTTGCCATTCATCATCTATCTTGAATCGAGAGACAAGGATTTCCACAAGGCATCCACACGCTTCTTCGTCGCTTCATCCATCAAGATTTCATCCGGCCACGGCCTTGTAAATCCTTCTGACGGCCACTTTCGCGTCGCGTCAATTCCCATTTTCGAACCATAGTCTTGCATTCTCGCCGCATGGTCCAGCGTATCCACCGGACCGAGTGAAAACTGCACGTCCCGCTCGGGATCGAGCGCGCACAAACTTTTCCACAGCACCTCGCTGTAGTTGTGAATGTCCACGTCGTGGTCCACCACCACGATCACCTTCGTAAACATCGCCTGCCCCAGCGACCAAATCGCGTTCATGATTTTTCGTGCGTGTCCCGGATAGGACTTGCGAATCGCCACAATCATCAGATTGTGAAAAATCCCTTCCGCAGGCATCGCCACATCCACAATCTCCGGATATTGCATTTTCATCACCGGCAAGAACACGCGCTCCACTGCGTAGCCCATATAAAAGTCCTCTTGCGGCGGCGGTCCTACCACCGTCGTCAGGTAGATGGGCTCTTTACGGTGCGTCACGCATTCCACATGAAAAACGGGGTATTCCCCTTCCAGCGAGTAGAAACCCGTATGGTCGCCAAAGGGCCCTTCCGTCCGCAGTTCGCTCAGATTGACGTACCCTTCCAGCACGATCTCTGCGTTCGCCGGCACTTCCAGTTCATTCGTTTCGCAGGTCACCATTTCCACCGGCTCGCGCCGCAAGAAACCCGCGAACATCATCTCGTCCAGATCGGGCGGAATCGGCAGCATTCCCGAAAGGGCCGTCGCCGGGTCGGCGCCGATGGCCACGGCCACGGGAATCCGCCCTTCGGGATTCTTGGCCCTCGCTCGCCGAAAATGCTCCGCGCCGTGTTTTTGCGTCTGCCAGTGCATCCCCGTCGTTCGCTCGTCGTACACCTGCATCCGGTACATGCCGACGTTTCGCTTCCCTGTCTCGGGATTGTTGGTAAATACCAGCGGAAAGGTAATGAATCTCCCGCCGTCCTGCGGCCAGCACTTCAAAATCGGGAAATCAAAGAGGTTCACGTCATTCCCTTGATGCACGACCTCTTTGCATGATCCGGTCTTCACGCTCTTCGGGAAGAACGACCCCAACTCCGCCAGCTTGGGGAGCATTTTGATTTTGTCGAACAACCCCTGCGGCGAATCCATTTTCAGGAAACCCTGAATCCGGTCGGCCACTTCACTTAACTCGTTCACCTCGAACGCTAGCGCCATGCGCCTCACGCTGCCAAACGCATTGATCAACACCGGCACGCGCGACCCTTTTGGCTTTTCGAAGAGCAATGCCGGCCCAACGCTGTCCGGGTGCCGCTCCTTGGCGCGCGCCACGCGTTGCGCGACTTCCGTAATTTCCAGGATTGGATTTACTTCCGCGCGAATGCGCTTGAGTTCGCCTTCCTTCTCCAGCTTTCGCACAAACTCCCGCAAATCCTGATACGCCACCCTTTCCTCCTGGTAGCACAGGCTTCACCCTGTGTTTGCTTCCTCTGGGGCACGGACTTCAAGTCTGTGCGTCTTGCCCACGGCCTCGTCTAAGGTCGCTAACTCTAGCACGAACTGAAATACCCCCCTTCGCATTCCTCATTATGTTTCAAGCTGAAACAACCTGTCTCAAGAATGACGCGATCGTGATCCAGCTTTTTCTCCGCCGTCCGCTGTCGATTTTCCCCACGTCTTTAATCTCCACGTTTCTTTGGACTTACAAACGCTCTCGATTCGAATCGCATTCGGTCCTCAG
>Ga0187819_10002093_pt1 | contig 10487 bp, 9 predicted proteins | sample NC_wetland_sal_i_15_FD_132411 | JGI IMG/M metagenome (GOLD analysis project Ga0187819, IMG submission 132411) | Wetland sediment microbial communities from Neuse River Estuary, North Carolina, USA - SO4_4 | ecosystem: Environmental > Aquatic > Freshwater > Wetlands > Sediment | place: USA: North...
CTGAGTTTGTCAACTGTGTCTTGTGTGGTGTGATGGAAGACATTGTTGTAGCCGTAGTTGAGATCAATCAAATCAGCAGACGGCACACCACGCTCCACGAAAGGAAGGTGGTCATCCGTCACTGGGATGGTACGTCCGAAGAAGTGCGACTGATAGCCCAGGCGGGTCGCGGCCTGATACACGAGGTCCTCAAGCCACGGGGTGGAGTTGGTTTCGTGTTCGATGTTGAGATCGGCGTCGCCGATCATGTCTTCCAACAGGAACGCTTTGATCTTCTTGATCGTTCCGTCATCCTGCCATTTCTGCGCAATGTGGCGAACGCCGTAAAGGCTCTCCGGGTCGTCCCAGGGCAGCTTCATGGATTCTTCCGCGTCGTCCCAGAGCAACCATACGCTGTAGCCATCGCGCTTCTTGCCGCGCAACTGATTGGCAATTTCAAGCAGCAGAGCGCTCGAGGACGCTCCATCGTTGGCCCCAATGTAGCTCGTGTCCCGCAGTGGGTAGTTGGTATCGTAGTGGCTGGCAATCACAATGATCCCGTCGCGCGTGCCGGCAAACTTGTCCAGGATGTTGCGCACTGGAAATTTGCCTTCGGACGTGTCGATGGTAAAGGAATCTTGCTCCACCGTATCGTCGTTCAGATGAGAGAGGATGTAATCCTCGACCTTCTTGTGATTCGCGCTCCCGATCGGACGCGGGCCGAAAGCCACGATTTCCTTCACGTAGCGCATCGCGCGACTGGAATCGAAGGTTGGGGGTGGTCCCAGATCCGCTGGCATCGGGGATGCTTGCACTTCCGTCGGAGCAGGCGACCCGGCCGAATTCGCGCCAGGGACAGCCGCAGCCGCGTCTTTCTGCTTGGAGCAGGCAAAACAGGTAAGAAAACAAGTCAGGCAGAGAATTCTGAAGGCTCTCATGATGCTTTGCGCGCCTGCCGGGCCTTTCTCTGCTTGGGATGGACCACGTATGCAATTCCGATGCTCAACAGGTACAGCGCGACCATAGGAGCCGCGAAGATGCACATGTTCAGGATGTCGGTGGTCGGCGTAAGGACGGCGGCAATGATGAAGATCACCAGGATGGAATAGCGCACGTTGCGCCACATCCACCCCGCACTGATCACGCCCATCAACGCCAGGAAGAAGACGAGAATGGGCAACTCGAACACCACTCCCAAACCGAGGATCACGGTCAGAAACAGGTCTGTGTATTCGTGGATGGTGATCATCGGCTGAAACTGCTTGCCGTAGCCGATCAGGAAATCCAGGGCGGCGGGGTAGACCAGTTTGTAACCAAAGTATCCACCGGACAAAAACAGTCCGACCGTCGAGATCATGAACGGCATGACATAGCGCTTCTCGTTGCGGTAAAGCCCGGGCGAGACAAAAAGCCAAAGCTGGTAGAGCACAAAGGGACAGGCCACAAACAGGCCCGCCAAGGCCCCTATCTTCAAGTAAAGGTTGAAGGGATCAGTGGGATTCAGATAGACCAGAGTCTGGGGCATGCCGTTGCGCTTGAGCGCTTCCATGATCGGCTTCTGCATCCATCCCACGATCTTTTCCGCGTATCCCCAGCAGGCGAAAAACCCAACCGTCACCGCAATGATGGAATAAATGATCCGCCGCCGCAGCTCTTCCAAGTGTTCCAGAAAGCTCATAGCGGGCAAAGCGTCCTGCGCGGGCTTGCCGGACGGGAGTTCAGCCGCCATCTCAGGCATCGGGAGCAGCCTTCAGGAGGGAATGTGGTTCTGTGGTGGTGGTATCGGGGCTCGACTGGGAGCCGGCGGTTACCGACCCCGCCGGTGGTTCGGCCGGCGGCAGAATCTGCTGGCGTTGGGTTTCCAGCTCGAGTTGCGAGATCTCCGATGCAATCTGGGCTTTGAACTCATTAGAGGCACGTTTGAATTCATTGAGCGCCTTGCCCACGGCTCGCGCGATCTCCGGCAGTTTCTTTGGCCCAAACAGCAAATAAGCTAGCACTACCAGAACAAGAGTCTCCGAGAACCCCATGCACCTCATCATACTGCCGGGGAGGATTGGCAGCAATGCGGAGGACGTCGACGTAGCGGGCCAGCCTCCTGTTTGAGGGATGCGCGCCAAACGTGCGTCTTGTTGGCCTCGCAAAAAGCGCGAGGCATGTCGCACGGCGCGCCCAGATCCCTCGACCGCCGAAAAGCAGGCGGCTCGGGATGACAAAAGGGCAAACTTAACCGCCATGCCCGCACAGAGACTGCAACAGCAAACCGAAGGTCATGGCCCGGCAAGTACCGAAGTTCCACTTCCGCGCGCGGAGGGCTGAATTCGCAGCGAAAAGAGGCCGATCTGTTACCCGGTAAAGATACCCGCACTCGAATTACGCCATGTTTTCGCCGGCCAGCATTGAGCAGTGGATTGGCGGACTCCTCGGAGTCCTGGTTGTGCTCCTGATCTATCAGCAAGTACGGATCAACCGGATCCTGCGGGAATCGGCCAAGCGCGAAGAGCTGTTTCGCATCGTCGCCCAAAACGCAGCGGACATGATCGCGCTGGTAGACGTCAAAGGCCATCGTCTTTACAACAGTCCGGCTTACGAAAAAGTTCTCGGTTACTCCCCGGAAGAGTTAGGGGGGACCTCGGCCTTCGAACAGATTCACCTCGACGACCGCTACAAGGTGCTGGAGGCGGCCCGGGAAGCTCGCAATACCGGCGTGGGTAAGAGCTTGCAATACCGCATCAAGCACAAGAACGGCAGCTGGCGAATTCTGGAATCAACGGCCAGCACGATCAAGAACGACCAGGGAGAAGTCGAAAAGCTGGTTATTGTCAATCGCGACATTACCGAACGAAAGCACGCCGAAGCGCAGCTGGAACACAATTCCTTCCACGACAGCCTCACCGGACTGCCCAATCGCCGTCTTTTCCTGGACCGGCTGCAACGTTCGTTTGTTCGCGCGCAACGGAACGCCGGATATCAATACGCTGTTCTGTTTGTGGATGTGGACGGATTCAAGCAGATCAATGACACCATGGGGCCGGCTGCCGGAGATCAGGTGATCACCGAGATCGGTACCCGGCTGGCTACATGTTTGCGCCTCGACGACACGGTTGCCCGGCCGACGGGAAAGCTTCCTTCCGACGATGCTCTGCTCTCGCGGTCGGGAGGCGACGAATTCACCATTTTGTTGGAATCCATCAAACATCCGGGTGACGCCATGCGGGTTGCCAAACGGATTCAAGCCGCAATAGGCGCGCCTTTCCTGGTGCAAGACCGCCAGATCATCACACCCGTGAGCGTGGGCATCGCGCTCAGCGCACCATCGCAGCAGGCACCAGAAGAACTGCTGCAGGACGCAGAGACCGCTATGCGCCGGGCGAAAGCTCTGGGAGGATCACGCTGTGAAGTGTTTGACGAAGGCATGCACACGCGAGCGGTAAACCGCCTCAAGCTGGAAACCGAGCTGCGAACCGCTTTCGAGCGCTCCCAATTCCGTGTCTACTATCAGCCGATCATTCAGCTGGAGACCAGGCAGATTGTGGGCTTCGAGGCGCTGGTGCGCTGGCACCATCCGGAGCAGGGTTTGATCTCACCTTACAAGTTCATCGAAGCCGCCGAAGATATGGGCTTGCTGGTCTCCATCGGGAAGTGGGTGATCGCCGAGGCGTGCAAGCAGATGTCCGACTGGCAGTCTCGCTTCCCCTCCGCCGGACTGTACATGACGGTGAACGTCTCCGGTAAGCAATTCGCTCATCCACATTTTGTCGCCGATGTCCGGGTGGCAGCTCAAGAGACTCGTCTGGACCCGGCTCGGCTGCAGCTGGAAATATCCGAGGGAGTCGCCATGGCGGACCCAAGATTGACCTCGAACCTTTTATCGCAGCTCAAGCATCTCGGTGTACGGATCAGCATCGATGACTTTGGCTCGGCCTATTCCTCGCTCAGTTGGCTGCGGCGCTTCCAGATCGACGCGTTGAAGATCGATCGCTCCCTGGTGGGCGCCCTGCTCACCGACCGCCCCAGCTGTGACATAGTTCAGCTCATCATCACGCTGGCCCAGAGCTTGAACCTGAAAGTGATTGCGGAGGGGATTGAAGCCGCGACCCAGCTGGACCGACTGCAGAAGCTGGGTTGCGAATTCGGGCAGGGGTACCTGTTTTCGCAGCCGGTGGAGGCCGAAGCCGCTCAGCAGTTGCTGCGCCAACAGAGTTCTCGCGCCAGTGCCGCTGGAACGAGATGACCCGGCTGGAGAGATCCCGCAAGCGTTAGCATCATTTCCTCCGGCTCCGGCATCTATCCCATTGAGACGGATGGCCTTTCTAGTTACCTCCAGGGTAGGAAATCGTCCTATAAGGGAGTAGCTGTGCATGCTATACTGCGCTCAGAAGCGGTGGGCCCGTACACACGCCCAAACCCAAGGAATCTAACGATGGTCCGTAGTTCTCGCCGAACTCTCTTCCTAGTCAGCTTTATTCTTGTCACTTGTGGCTTCCTGGGCATGGTCTTTGGCCAGAAGATCAACCCGGCGGCGGCGCCCGGCGGCGATGCCGACGTTCGCGACAGCTTGCACCAGTTTACCGAGGTGTACAGCATCGTCGAGCAGAACTACGCCGAACCCGTCAGTCCCGACAAAGCCATTTACAACGGCGCGATTCCGGGCATGCTGCACGTGCTCGATCCGCATTCCAATTTCTTTGATCCCAAGGCCTACGCCCTGCTGCGCGAGGACCAGCGTGGCAAGTATTACGGCGTGGGCATGACCGTGGGCCCGCGGAACAACAAGGTGATTGTCATCGCCCCGTTCGTGGGCACACCGGCCTACCGGGCGGGCATTCGGCCCGGCGATGTCATCGTGGCCGTGGACGGCAAGCCGACGGATAACATGAGCACCGGCGACGTGGCCGATCTGCTGAAGGGACCCAAAGGGACCACGGTTCATATCACCATCATGCGTGAGGGGGCAGAAAAGCCTCTCGAGTTCGCCGTGGTGCGCGACGAAATTCCGCGCTACAGCGTCGACTTGCATTTCCTGATCCGGCCAGGCATCGGTTATATGCACGTCAGCGGGTTCAATGAAACCACCGAGAAGGAAGTCCAGGACGCTCTCGATCAGATGGGCGACCTGAAGGGCCTGGTTCTGGACCTGCGCCAGAACCCGGGCGGCTTGCTGAGTGAAGGGGTGGGTGTGGCCGATAAGTTCCTGCACAAGGGCCAGCTGATCGTCTCCCATCACGGCCGCTCTTCTCCGGAAAAGCGCTACGTCGCGACCCACGGCGACGGCGGCAAGGATTATCCGCTGGTGGTGCTGGTGAATCGTGGCACGGCGTCAGCGGCAGAGATTGTGGCCGGCGCAATTCAGGACCATGATCGCGGCTTGATCGTGGGCGAGACCACGTTCGGCAAGGGACTGGTTCAGACGGTTTATCCGCTCGACGAAAACACCGGGCTGGCGCTGACGACGGCCAAGTATTACACCCCCAGCGGCCGGCTCATTCAGCGTGACTACTCCAACGTTTCCCTGTACGACTACTATTTCGACCGGGACACGGAGAACAACGGCACCGCCAACCGCGAAGTCAAACTCACTGACAGCGGACGCACGGTTTACGGCGGCGGCGGAATTACGCCAGATGTGAATATACCTCCGGTGAAAACCAACCACTTCCAGGACGACCTGCTGCAGCATTACGCTTTCTTCAACTTTGCCAAGCACTACACGATCAACCACCACCCCACCAAGAGTTTCGAGGTGGACGACAACATCCTGCAGGACTTCCGCAAGTTCCTGGATGAAGAGAAGATTTCCTACACCGAAGCCGACTTGGCGGAGAACAATGACTGGGTACGGTCCAGCATCAAGAGCGAGATTTTCGTGGATGCTTTCGGCCAAGAAGAAGGCCTGAAGGTAAAGGCCGAAACCGATCCTGAAGTGATCAAAGCTCTAGATCTGATGCCCCAGGCGAAAGCGCTGGCAGACAATGCCCGCCGCATCGTTGCCGAACGCACCAATCCGCGGCCGTTGAGCCGCTAATTTGGTTATTTCGTTCGAGAAGGCCCAGCTTGGCTGGGCCTTTTTTTTCTCGGCGGATGTTAAGAGTTCCACGTTGCGTTGACTTGCCTTCCCAGCTATGTGAAAATCCGCGCGTAAACTGCCATGGCTGCTCCCTGCCTCCACTTTCTGTGGCGAGATCTGTTCTGCGAACATGCGCAGCCGATGCAGGTTCCATGGGCATAATCAAGCACGGCGTTTTCCTTCTCCCTGCGCTCTTCGCCACCATCGCCGGCATCAGTGACTGGCGTTCGCGGCGGATTCCCAACTGGCTGACCGTTTCCGGCCTACTACTCGGGATCGCGATGAACTCCGCATTGCGAGGCTGGCCGGGCGCGAAAGCCTCTCTGCTGGGCGCCGGACTCGGCCTGCTGCTGCTTCTCCCCTTCGTTCTGATTCGCAGCCTGGGCGCCGGAGACTGGAAGCTGGTGGGCGCGCTCGGAGCGTTTCTTGGACCTCAGCGCCTCATCGCAGTACTTTTTGTGACGGTGCTGATCGCCGGGATCATGGCCCTGCTTTTGATTATCTGGAAAGGACGGGTGCGTCAGACGTTACGCAACATCGCTCATTTGCTGGCAGCTCTTTTCAGCTTCCACCTTCCCGGGGCAGAGCTCTCTTTGGAGAATCCGGATGCGCTCAAAGTCCCTTTCGGCGTAGCGGTCGCGATCGCGGTGATCCTCTACAGCGCCGGGCAGGTTTGGGGGATTGCTTGACGCTGCGTCCTCTTGCGTTCGACTGGGTCGCGGAGATGTCCTCCGCCGCGGAAAAAATAGTAGCGAGTACAGAGATCCTTCGACTTCGTCACTCGACTCGCAAGCGAGTCGAGTCGCTGCGCTCAGGATGACAAGGCCAACTAAATGGCTTTACAGGAAACAGAGAACTATTTCTTGTCGGTCACCGCAGCCGAGTTCGGCTTGGCGGACAGCCGGGCAATTTCGGCCAGTTCCTTGTTGGCCTCGGCAACGTCCGAGGGCTGCTTGGCCAAATGAAGATATTGCGTCATGTGCTCCGTGGCACCTGGGTAATCGCCCTTCTGCAACAGGATCATGCCGAGTAAGTAATCCATCTTCGGAATCTGGTGTCCGTCGTCCACCCTGAGGCCCTGGCGAGCGCTTTTCTCGGCTGCGTCAAGATTTTTGAGGTGGAGGTTTGCCACACCGTTAAAGAAATAAGCGTCGGGAAAATTTACCGGATTCAATGCCAGCAGCTTGCTGGTGGTTTCCACGACCTCTGGCCACTGGCTGGCTCCGAACGCCAGCCGGGCCAGCCCTTCGTAAGGATTCACGTATTTGGGGTCTGCCGCCACGGATTGCTCAAAGGAGTGTTTCGCAGAAGCGGTGTCGTTCTGGTGCATTTGGGCTTGTCCCAGCTCGTTCCACGCTGCCGCGTACTTAGGATAGATCTGAACCGCCTTTTCGAAGGACTGTTGGGCCTGGTCCCACTTACCCTTCTTCTCGTCTTCGCGTCCCTTTTCAAGCGCCTTTTTCGCCGCGTTGGGCGCAAGTATGCTGGTAACGCTGATGCTGGTTCCTTCCACGTGCTCCAGCCGGTGCAGCGCAATTCTGCCGACGTCTGTGCTTTCCAGAGTGCTCATGCGACTGGTGAGTTCGACGGTTTCAGAAGTGAAACCGGCCAGCACCGCTTGAACCTCGCAATCCTGCCAACTGCGCGACTGCTGGACGCTAGCGTTGGCCGTCATCATGGAGCTGCTGGCATCGCTCAGGTCCGCGTTGCCGGAGGGATTGGGATCGCCGAACTGGAAACTGAAACTGCCATGACGGTCGGTGTAGGTCATGGTGTGCCGCTGCCCGCGGCAAATGGTTTGAACAGCCGCCGGTTCCGCCAACTCAGTGCCATCGTCCAAAGACACTTTGCCGGAAATAAAAGTCGCCGTAGTTGGATTTCCCGAGGTGATCCCGCGTGAAGGCTGGTACATTCCGGTTGTGGAATCTCCGCCTGCACGGGTTCCTCCGCCTCCCGTGTTTCTCTGGCCGAGAGCGGAAGCCGTGAGCAGAAGAAGAACAAATAGGGAAACACGCTGCGCGGACTTCATCCGACGCCCCCAGAGTGACCTGTGCAGATTATAGGCCCTGAAACCGGCGCGAGCCACAAAGATTGTGCCTCCCAAACCGCAGTTTTTACCCAGATTTTACAAATGGGAATGACAGGGATGGGGCTACCCGGCGAAAAGTCGCACCCGAATGCATGGAAGCGACTGCCCTGGAAGGACAAGACCGATGGTTTTCTCAACAGGCCGGTTCAAACTCGAAGCGCAAGGACCGGCTAAGCCATTTTCTTGATATAGTTAGCTTTTCAGGCACGACCATGGAACTGCTCCTCAATGTCGTCTGGCTGATGCTCGCATTGCCGGCGATCTGGATCTGGCGGCGAGATGCGGACTGCATCCACTCTGCCCGTGGCTTCGGTCGTGCCATGCCCTTTCTGATTCTTGGCTGCGTTCTGCTGTTGTTGTTTCCCGTGGTCTCGGCGACCGACGACCTGCACCCCATGCAGGCAGACATCGAGGAATCGAGCTCGCGGCGGGTAAAGCAATTGAGCAGCGATCGTTCCGGGACTGGGCTCACCCATGTGGGCAGCCTTTTGGCCCAGTTCGCCTCCTCTGTCCAGTTTGGCCGGTGCGAGGAAGTTTGCGGATTGGTGTTCGTCGTTTCCGTTCTTCTGCTTCCACCCGTTCCATTGACCCATCGCGACTCACGGGGTCCACCCTCCTATCTTGGTTAATAGCTCGTTAGTTATCGAGTCGGAAAATCTTCTTCCGAGTTTCCAGAAATGAGCCTGGTGGTTGGAATCGGCCAGCACTGCGGAGCCCCAAGCGGCGCGGCCCATTCTGGCAACCGGTCAAGACGGAGTGATGAATGCAAAAAGCGCTTTGGCGCTGTTCCGTGCTGTTTCTTCTGTCGAGTCTGTGTCCGTCCGCGAACGCGCAGCAGGCACTGACGTGGGAACAGGTTCGTAGTCGCTTTGAGATGAGTAATCCGACGCTGCTCGCCGGACAGCTGAACGTTCGTGAATCCAAAGCTAATGAAATCAGTGCGTATCTTCGTCCGAACCCGAATTTGACCATCACGGCAGACCAGATCGACCCGTTCCCCGGAGGCCCGCCCCACGGCCCGTTCGCTTATTTCTTGCCGGTCGCTTCCGTCAGCTACTTGCACGAACGCGAGCACAAGCGTGCCCTGCGGCTGGAAAGCGCGGAAAAAGCTACCGCCATTGCAACCTCCAGCCAGGCGGATCTGGAGAGAACACTGCTCTTCGATCTGCGCAGCGCCTTCGTGCTTACCCTCCAATCCAAAGCGGTTGTGCAGCTCGCGAAAGACAATCTGGCCTACTACGACAAAGTGCTGCAGGTGAGCAGCGAACGATTTAAAGCCGGAGACATTGCGCAAATTGACTACGACCGCCTAGAACTCCAGCGAGTGCAGTATGAGTCGGATTTGCAAACCGCTGAGGTGAATCTTCGCACCGCGAAAATCCAACTACTCACGCTGTTGAACGATCGCACTCCGGTCGAACAGTTCGACATTACCGGCCCGTACGAGTTTTCCGAAACACTGCCGACCCTGGATGAAATGCGCAAGATCGCCCTCGATACCCGCCCCGACCTGAAAGCCGCGATGGAAGCCGTGAACAAGGCGCAGACCGATCACAAGCTCGCCCTGGCAAACGGCTCCACCGATCCAACCTTCGGTTTCGACTTCGGACGGAACCCTCCCATCGATGCCTATTTCGGCGTGAGCGTGAACATTCCGCTGCGCATCTTCGACAAGAACCAGGGAGAGAAACTGCGCACCCAGCTGGACATCGACCGCAATCAGCAGCTGCTCGATGCCACTCAGGCCCAGGTGTTCAGCGATGTCGATTCCGCCTACGCGATGCTGAACAGCAATGTGATTCTGCTGCGGCCGTATAAAGCGAAATATCTGCAACAGGCGGTTCGAGTCCGCGACACGATTTTCTTTTCCTATCAACATGGCGGCGCATCACTGCTCGATTTCTTGAACGCGCAGAGTGACTACCGCACCGTGGAACTCAGCTATGTGAACCTGGTTGGCTCTTATCTGATCTCCGCCAGTCAGCTGAATCTCGCGGTGGGGCGAGAGGTAATCCCATGAACCCCAAATCTGTTTGCCTGGTCCTGCAGGCAAGTTTTTGCCTGGCCTTCGGCTTGCTTCTGGTTGGCTGCAATGGAAGCAAAGCGGATCAGAAGGCGGAGGCCCCACCCCCGGCAACCGTCGAGTCTGACCTGGACGCCAACAACTTCAAAGTGGATCACCCGGAACAGTTTCCGTTGGTGATAGCGGTTGAGCACAAGGCGGTGCCTGCCCTGAATGTGACCGGAGTAGTGCAGCCCGATATAGCGCGTGCTGTGCCAGTGATCTCGCTGGCCGCAGGACGAGTGGTGGAGATTAAGGCCCGGCTGGGCGATGTCGTGGAGAAAGGCCAG
>Ga0187819_10002094_pt1 | contig 10486 bp, 6 predicted proteins | sample NC_wetland_sal_i_15_FD_132411 | JGI IMG/M metagenome (GOLD analysis project Ga0187819, IMG submission 132411) | Wetland sediment microbial communities from Neuse River Estuary, North Carolina, USA - SO4_4 | ecosystem: Environmental > Aquatic > Freshwater > Wetlands > Sediment | place: USA: North...
GCCCATTTCCTGTTGCCGGGCAACCATCCATTCGCGCACTTTGGGATGAACCGAAACTCGCGAGGCTCCTTCGGTGACATCGATCTCGCGCACGCGCTGGGTTACGTCGCGTCCGTCAAGCAAGACGCGGTTTCCGCTCGAGGCCGGTTCCAGCTGGATGCGCGAATCGTGGGCCAGCTTGGTAAGCGCGGCTTCGTCGTCGAACGAAACGTCCCATTCGATGGCTTTCAGCGCGAGTGCGCGGTACATGGCGCCGCTTTCCAGGTTGGCATAGCCGAGCTTGCGGGCCAGGCGCGATGCGATGGTGCTCTTGCCCGCGCCAGCGGGTCCGTCAATGGCGATGATGAGTCTGCGGGGTTGAGTGTCTGTCATCCTGAAGGAAATGATTGTACACGTAGGGGAACCAAAAGTAGGCTGCCCTGTTCTCGCCTAGCTCTTGAGTAGGGAGATTCGCTGAAACTTGTGCCGGGCCACGCGGGAGGCCGAGTCCGAGTGCCGTGGCCAATTACGTGTCCCGTCGTGTCCCTTTTCGGGGCGATTCGTTCATTTCCAGGAAATCTCATCACCAGAATTCGCCCTCTGAGAACCCAACGCCGCTTAAACCCCCGACCCTGCCGATTCTCACTCCGACATCCGCACCACAGTCTCCCCCAATGCCCACGTGCCCAAGTAACAGAAACAGATGCGTCGGCGGCAACCCAATGCTCGCCATGTAACAACCAGGCTTGTCAGGATAGGGGGCTGCATACGCTGAGGATTCCGCACGAAAGGGACGGGACCAAGGCGAAATGCGCATGAATTGCAAGAGCTCGACCCGGATTCATTAGAAGCAGCCGGTCGGCATTGTTAGCCACCCTGCTCACAGTTCAAGCTCAATAAGGAGAAGGTATGAAATTCGCGAGATTGATGCGTTTCACTACATTGGCACTACTTATTCTATTGGCGATCCCGGCTCGGCTCACCGCGCAAGACAACCAGGATCGCAAATCCAAGTCATTCGGCGAATATTTTTCTATCCTCGACGGAACGCCCGTGAGTTTCCAGGTGCACCATGATACTCGGGCAGACACCAATGAGGCCATTGATGTCTACATGATTGTGATAGAACTCCAGATCATGAACTCAGATGGTGATGCGGAGCCTGTCGGTCTGCGCCTATTCAACTACATCACCGCGAATCCCCAAGACCCCGGATCCAACAGCCACAACGCCCGGGACTGCAAAATTTGGTATCTGGCAGTGCAGGCGTCTGCTCCTGAATATGACGGAAACACCAAGGTTTATCCTTACCTGGAATTCATCACCAAGAAGGGTGCCAGGACTGTCCAGACTAACGAAGACGGTGCCGTTTTGTTCAGCGATGACGTCATTTGCTGGAAGTCGGGGGATAGATTTCCTCCCTTTTGACTTTCCCGCGTTAACTCAGACCGATCAAGGCGGCGTCGGCGCGCAACCCTACCAAACCTTGCAAACCTTATCCGCGGGCTTGACCATCGGCTGTCCCGCTTTGCAGGAGAACGCTTGCGAGAACTCCACCATGTTCACCACAACACCGTTGATGCGGTGCCGGGCGGGCGAATGCGGACCGGTCATGGCGCGGACGCGGAGATCTTCGGGACGTTCGTTGGCGCAGTCCCACTGGGCAAATCCGATGAAGAAGCGCTGCTCGGGAGTGAGGCCGTCGATGGGCTGAAGGCTTTTGTCTTTGTTCGCATCCTTCCAGGCCATGTAGGCCAGGATTTCGCCGCCGAGATCGGCTACGTTTTCACCCAGCGTCAGCGTGCCGTTGACGTGGACATCTTCCACTTCGATGTACTGCGAGTACTGATCGTCCACGCACTTGGTGCGTGCGTCGAACTTTTCGCGGTCTTCTTTGGTCCACCAATTTTTCAGATTTCCTTTGGCGTCGAACTGGCTGCCTTCATCGTCGAAGCCGTGGGTGAGTTCGTGGCCGATGGTGCCTCCAGTGTTGCCGTAGTTGGGAGCGTCATCCAGTTTGGCGTCGTACAGCGGCGGCTGTAGCACACCGGCGGGAAAGTTGATGTCGTTCATTTGCGGATTGTAGTAGGCATCCACGGTCGGAGCCGAGATGTCCCATTCGCCGTGGTCGACCGGCTTGCCAATTTTGTTGATGTCGCGGCGGCTCTCGAACTGGTGGGTGCGCTCCACATTGCCGGCGAAGTCGTCGCGAACGATCCTCACCGAACTGTAGTCGCGCCACTTGTCGGGATAACCAATCTTGTTGCGGATGCCGGCCAGCTTGGTCAGCGCCTGTTGCTTGGTTTCCGGGCTCATCCAGTCTAGGGCGCGGATACGCTGGCCCATGGCGTCTTCAATGCGGCGGACCATATCCAGCGTGCTTTGCTTCAGCTCCGGAGAAAAAACTTTGGCGACGTAAACTTGTCCCAGTGCCTCGCCCAAGTTGTAGTCGGTGTACTGGACGCAGCGCCGCCAGCGGGGCTGCATCTCTTTTGCTCCGCGCAGATACTTGCGATAGAACTCGAAGTTCTCCTCAACAAACTTCGATGACAGGTAAGGCGAAGAAGTATTGACTACCTGGAAACGCAGGTAGGTCTTCCAGTTCTCGATCGGTTCAGAGGCGAGGAGCGTGTTGACTTCCTTGACGAACTCCGGTGTCGTTACATTGAGGATTTCAAACTGCGGATACTGCAGCTCGTGGTAGTAGACGGGCCAGTCGAAGTTCGGCGCCAGTAGTGCCAGGTCTGGGACTTTCATCTTGTGAACCAGTTTGTGGGGATCGCGGCGCTCGACGCGGGTGAGCGAAGCCTTGGCCAGCGCAGTTTCCATGCGCAGGATGGTCTCGGCATTATTCTTCGCCGCTTCCGGGCTGTCGCCCATCAGTTCGAAAACTTTCTGCACGTGCTCTTGGTAGCGGGCGCGCGTCTCTTTCGATTTGGCATCGTCTTTCGTGTAGTAGTCCCGGTCGGGCATGCCCAGGCCACCCTGATCGACATCGGCGATCACTTGCTCGGAGTTGTCCGGGTCCTGGGTCGAGCCTGCGGCGAAAAGAATGGGGCTGCCATACTGGGAGTACCCGCTGTAGGTGAGCTGCAGGTGCGCGATCAGAGCTGTGAGTTCCTTTACGGAGTTGACCTGGGCAACGGCATCCAGCTCAGGCTGAATCGCAGCCACGCCCCTTTTTTCTGCTGTGCCTTCATCCATGCAGGCAGCGTAGAAGTCGCCAATTTCCTGGGTCACTTGGTTGCGCGGTTGATCCGTCTGGGCCGCCTGCTCCAGCATGCCGCGCAGAAAGATTAAGTTGTCCTGATAGAGCTTGCCGTAGACCGACCACGAAGTCTGGTCGGGCGGAATGGGATTCTTCTTTTGCCAGCCGCCGCACGAGTAATGGTAGAGGTCGACACACGGGTCGACGGATTTATCCATCGAAGTGAGATCGAGACTCGGTGAGTAGGGCAAGACGGGCTCTTGGGGGGGCTGGTTCCCAGAGGTCATCTGCGCGGTGGCTACTGATACGAAAATGAGTAGCAGCAGAGAGATACAAGACGGAAGCGTTCTGTTCATATTCACCTTGGACGGTGGTTCTTGGAAAAGGTTATGAGACTTGCAATGGTAATGGAGGGCGGCGTTTTTCTCCAACAGGAACTTCAGTCCAGTAGCGTCCTAATCCCCGATTTAGGTGAGGGTCAGGATGCCGTCTTCGCGCCCTTAGCGATTTTTCGCGTACCCTGTGGTTAAAAGCTCTTGACCGCAAAGGACGCAAAGGTTCGCAAAGATCGCAACGAAAACCTAGGCTTGAGATTAGAACACTACCTTCAATCCGAGGTTTGCTGGAGGACGGGGAAGCTATGTCTCCAAACGAAGAAGTGATTGGGCAGTGGAATGTGTCTGAAGAATAGGATTCGGATCAGCGACCGGCTCGCTTCGACGTGAGTCTCGGGTCTCAGGCGCCACGGCCAGTCAGCGGGGCAAGCCCAGAAGAGTGCTCTGATCCGCGTACCAATCGGTCACTAATTTGCGGATTGTCTCCTGCCATTGTGGTGGGGCCGGGCCAGCTATCGGTCGATATTCTTCACGAGTTGGCAAAGACACGGCGACCGAGGCCGCCTTCTGTCTTGCCCCGCCCACTTCCTGAATGTACCCTGGCGGGCCGACCAGCAATGCGATGCGCTGGCGAGGCTTGATTTGCCTGATCGCCTCAGAAAACAGCGTCGCGTCCTCGGAGTTTTCTTGCGCCGCCAGAAGTACGAGATCGTAGGAATACGATTTCCAAAGAGAAGTGGCTTCGCCGATATTGCCGGCGGCGTGCACTTCGATTTCGTAGTTCCTTAGGATGCTGGCGCGCAGATTCTGTTTGCGTACGTTGCGGTCAATCAGCAAAACTCTCTGGCGATCAGCGTATAGATGAACAGCCATCGCACACCTCAGTAGCTCAGTTGGAGGATAAGAAAGTGAGGTTTCGGGGATGTTTCGCCAATGTTAAGGTTTTGTGAATTCGCCGAGGCGATGGGAGTCAAGCACAAGACCCATGAACTGGAGCACAGAGCACTGCCTAGCTCGGACTATTCATCATGATTAGCAGCACTGGATTGGACACAGCAGGAATTTGCTCTGGGAAGGGCATGAGTTCACTCGTGCCACCAGGTGCGCTTTAATAGGGCGCGCTTCAACGCCTGAGGGCAGGGTTGACAGTCTGTTTTGGCTGCCGGGACAGTTGCGCCGGATCGGCGCGGCGTCGAATTCCGCGCTGCTAGCGGCACGACTCGAAGTCGTGCCCTTCCCGGTGTCGGTCAATTCCCTGCGTAGTGAATAGTCCACCCTAGCGCTTGACGCGTTGCGGCTGGCGCGGAGCGGCCACCGCCGGCTCTGCTTTTGCCGGAGTGATCTGAATCAGGGATCGATTGCCGACATGAAGGAAGCTCAACTCACGCGCGGCCAGCAGCGCGTTGACCGCTTCCTTCACCCGCGAGCGGGGAACGAAGTTGCCGAAGAACGTTTCGACTTCCTGCTGGTCGGCGGCGATCACACAATCCAGATACTTGGAGAGCAGCGCGGTCAGCGCTTCGGCGACTGAAAGGCCGATGCCTTCGCGCACGGCATCTGGCGCCCAGCGGTAGAGAACGTCCCAGAACGCTCCTTCGCTCGCTTTGTAGTCGACGCGCGTGATGCGAAGCCGGGACCAAAGCTCCCCCAAGGCGTGGTCGAGGGCCGCGAAAGATACGCTGCCGCCCAGCACCTCGCGCATCTTCTGCTTTGAGATCGGACCCTCACGACGAATTAATTCAAACGCGTCACAGGCCAGCTGCGAGTACTCCGAGTGCGGCTTCGGTTTCGGCGCCTGCTTGGGGTTGCGTTCTCCGACGAGCGCATAAAAATAGGGAAAGATCGAGCCTGCGACCAGAAAGGCGTTGTTCTCGTCGAAAAGGTTAGCTTCATAGGCGGTACGCTCACGCAGCAGGCGAACCATCACTTCGGTTGCTTGCTGGGCTCGCGGGTCCGCGAAGGCATGCTGCCAGGTGGGGAGGCGTTCATCGGAACCAACCCACGCGCCGATGAAAGTCGGCACCAGCACGGGCGGTTTCAGCGGATACATCAGGCAAAATCCGACTGACTCGAGGAATGGGCGGGCGTCGTCGAGCGTGCGGACCGGCGGACCGGTGAGCCGCCACTTTTCGCGCCGAAGTTGATCGAGGTCGAGCATAAAAGCAGCTCTTGGCTGTTGGCTCTTAGCTCTTGGCTTATCACCTCTGTCAAGCCACCAACTGCGAGCCGTGCCGGCTAAGAGCTAAAGGCCAAAAGCCAATAGCTGGGTTTTCAGATTCTCTTAAACGCTTTCTGAATATCCTTCAAAGAGTATCGCAGAACCACCGGCCGACCGTGCGGACAGGACATGGGGCATTCGGTCTTCGCCAGTTCGGCCAGCAGCCACTCCATTTTGTTCTGCTCCATCGGCATATTGACTTTGATCGCGGCGTGACAAGCGATCGACGCGGCGATCCGCGCGCGAACCTTATCGAGGTTCAGAGCCTGCTCCTCGCGGGAGAACTGGTCGAGAAGTTCGTGCAGCATATGCTCGACCTGGGTTGCCTCGACGCCTGCAGGGGCGATTTTTACCGCGACACTTCGTGTGCCGAACGGCTCGGCCTCAAAGCCATTCTGGTTGAGTTCCTCGGAGATTTCAGCAAACACAGCTTGCTGTGCGGGGGTGAGTTCGAGCACCAGCGGCATGAGTAGGCGCTGGCTCTCTACTTTCTGCGCCGTTCGTTGCTTCAGGACTTTTTCAAACAGCACGCGTTCGTGAGCTACGTGTTGGTCGATAATCCACAAGCCCTCGTGATTCACGGCGAGGATGAAAGACTCGCGAATCTGCCCCAAAGGTTTAAGCGAAGCGAGCGACGGCGCGAGATCGCTCTGCACTTCAGGCTCCTCGGGAACGGGCGGAGTGCAACCGTCGCCGGGAACGACTGGCTGGGGTGCCGGGGCCAGGGCGACAGCCGCATTGGCTTCGACGGTTATCATTTCATTGCCGAACCTGAGGCGCTCGGTGGCAGCCGGAGGCACGGGGGCCTGCAAGGTGAACCCAGGCGGCGGAGTGGTGCCGTACAGAGCGCGCCAGGCTGCGATGTCGACCGTGGCTGCGCGCGCACCCGGAGTGAGCGATGGACTCGCGGTGGGATGGGCCTCAATTTCGGTGGCGAACTGCGGCACCGGCCGCGCCTTCATCAATGCCGCACGGACCGAGTCGCGCACAAAATCGTGGATGATGGTTTGCTGACGGAAGCGCACCTCGGTTTTCGACGGATGCACGTTCACGTCCACCTCCCCGCCGGGCAGCTCGAGAAATAGCAGCACCACGGGATAAACCGTCGGCGGAATGATGTTGCGATAAGCCTCAGTGAGCGCGTGCTGAATGAGGCGGTCGCGGATCAGGCGCCCGTTTACGAAGACGTAGATCGAATTGCGATTGAGCTTCTGGATTTCGGGCTTGGAAATGAAGCCATGGGCACGGATTTCACCGGGCTCAGCGGGGCCTTGATCTTCATCTTGTTCCTGCCTCCGCCACGGAGGCGGGTGCGGCAGGCCGGTGCGCTCGAGCGGCTGCATGGCCGCGATGGGAATCAGTTGATCCAGAACTTCTCTGCCGAAAACCTGATACACCCGCTCGCTGTGCCCCGCGACGGGCGGCGCCACCAGCATGGCGTTGGTGGCGGAGTGCAACTCGAAATGTTTGCCAGGGTGAGCCAGAGCGTAATGCGTGACCAGCGATGCGATGTGGGAAAGCTCGGTTGACTCTGACTTCAGAAATTTCTTTCGCGCGGGCGTATTAAAGAAGAGATCGCGGATGGTGATGGAGGTCCCCATCGGCAGCCCGGCTTCTTCCACTTTGAACATCTTGCCGCCGTTGATTTCGACGATGGTTCCAGCCGGCTCATCCGCGGCACGAGTTTCCAGATGCAGCCGGGAGACCGAGGCGATCGAGGGCAACGCCTCCCCGCGAAAACCCAGCGTCGCCACATTGAGCAGATCTTCTGCGCTCTTGATTTTTGATGTGGCGTGGCGTTCGAAGGCGAGTAGGGCGTCGTCTCGCACCATGCCGGAGCCGTTGTCGGTGATCTGGATGAGCTTCTTGCCGCCCGCCTCGACTTGGATCTTGATGCGCGTGGAACCGGCGTCGAGCGAGTTCTCGAGCAGTTCTTTCACTACGGAGGCAGGGCGCTCCACGACCTCGCCAGCGGCGATTTTGTTGGCAACAGCTTCGGAAAGAACGTGGATGCGGCCCATGGGTCAGTGGCTAGTTGCTAGTGGCTAGTGGTCAGTCTCGCAGATGAGAGAGAAAAAGCAAAGCGAAGCCAAAGAGTGCTGGATGGCCCGAGATCGGCGCCTAGGCAGCGCAGATTTGGGAATTCACAGGGCCAGAGAGACGCTTCTGGGTGGCGCAGCGCTTCAGTGCTGCCGTACGGTGCTAATAAGAAGCGGCTTCAGCCGCTGAGGTACTTATGGTAGCCCCTCATAGAGGCAATACTGCTTACAGCACCTACTTCATCACTGCTTCCAGTTTCCAAGGGGGAAACATCTTCCAGTCACAAAGAATGGCCGAGCTGTTTGTGAAAGTCCTGTTCGATTATCGCGAGCAGAAGAAATATCTGCTTCATGAGTTTGTGTTGATGCCCAACCACTTTCATCTGCTGCTTACTCCGACCCTGAGCCTGGAAAGAGCCCTGCAGCTCGTCAAAGGCGGTTTTTCCTATCGGGCGAAAAAAGAGTTGGGACTTGGCGGAGAAATCTGGGAAAATTCTATGACCGGCGAGTAAGGGATATGGAGGATTACTTTGCTTTTCGCCACTACATCCATCACAATCCTGTGAAGAGAGGCTTGGTGCCCACAGCAGGAGATTACCCTTACAGTTCGGCTCGACCGGCGTTTGCGATGGATGAGGTCCCTCAGCGGCTAAAGCCGGTCAATTTGACAGCCTGAATCACAGCGCTGGAAGCGCTGCGCCACCCCAAATCGCCGCTTGTTTGTGACGGAATTCTCACGGTCAATCTCCCGGTGTTGGTTTTGGGTGGCGCAGGGCCTTTGGCCCTGCGATTTAGTGCTTGAAAGGATGCCGCCTTCAGGCGCTGAGGTACCTTGACGCGAAGTTCCTCAGCGGCTAAAGCCGGTCAGTGTGAGTGCCTGAATCGCAGCGGTAAACCGCTGCGCCACCCAAAGGCAAGCGCTGACGGCAATCGCTGCGGATCACTTTGTGTGTTGATTTCGGGTGGAGCAGGCCTTCAGGCCTGCGATTGGCGGCTAGCTCTTCTTCACCTGTATCCCCAGGTCGCTCAACTGTCCCTCGCTTACCGGCGTCGGCGCGTCCACCATCAAGTCCACGGCTCTGGCGGTCTTGGGGAACGGGATGACTTCGCGCAGGCTGTCGGCTCCCGCCAGAATCATCACGATGCGGTCGAGTCCCAGTGCAATGCCGCCGTGCGGAGGCGTGCCGTACTCCAGCGCTTCCAGAAAAAATCCGAAGCGGGAGCGGGCTTCCTCTTCCGTCATGCCTAGAGCATGGAAGATTTTGCGCTGAATATCCTGGCGATGAATTCGGATCGAACCCGAGCCCAATTCGGTGCCGTTGAGCACGACGTCATAAGCGAGCGCGCGGATCTCACCCAGCGGCGATTTGCGGTCGTGCACTGAGTCGACATGGGCTTCGAGCTTCGCCATGTCTTCTTCATGCAGCGAAGTGAAGGGATGGTGCGCAGGGTTCCAGCAGTTCCCGTCCTTATCCCACTCGAACATGGGAAAGTCGGTGACCCAAAGAAACTTAAAGTCTTTCCCTGGATCGCCAGTCTTGACGAAAGCGCCGTGCTTTGCGGCGTATTTCTGCGCCAGATCGACCCGCAGGAAACCGCATCTTTCGCAGAAGTGCTGAAGACTTTGTTCCACGACGACTGCCGCTTCGGGCCTGCTGAGCGCTCCGGCGAGCAGCCACAAATCGTCTGGCTCAACTTTCGCGAACTGGACGACGCGCTCCGAAAGAGCCGGGTAGTCTTTGGCGAAGCGCTTGGGATCGGACATCAACTGAACAAACGATGGCCCATGCACATGCTGGAATGCACCATAGGTTCCAATGGTGCGTCGCTCGGTGCCTGAGATGTCACCTGCCTTGGGGATACGAATGAGCTGAACGGGAAGGTCTTTCCTGATCCTGAACTTCGAGGCAAAATCTTCGAGCTCCGCGGGCGAGAAGACTTGGCGCACATCCGTCATTGCCGGCAGGCGCATGTCGGGCTTGTCGCTGCCGTAGAGACGGATGGCTTCGTCGTAGCTCATGCGCCGGAATGGTGTCTTGATCTCGTGGCCGGCCGCCTTGAACGCGGCGGTCAGAAATCCTTCGACCACTTCCCACACGCGCTCGGGCTGCGGATAGGACATTTCCAGGTCGATCTGAGTGAATTCGGGCTGGCGGTCAGCGCGCAAGTCTTCGTCGCGGAAGCAGCGCACAATCTGGAAATATTTGTCGAAGCCCGAGATCATGAGGATTTGCTTGAACAGTTGCGGCGATTGGGGCAAGGCGTAGAAGCTGCCCGGCTGCACGCGGCTTGGCACAAGATAATCGCGCGCGCCTTCGGGCGTGGAGCGAGTCATGAATGGGGTTTCGATTTCGAAGAAACCCTGCGATGAAAGGTAATCGCGTATCGCGATGGCAACTTTGTGGCGCAGTTCGATATTGCGCTGCATGGCGTCGCGGCGCAGATCGATGTAGCGGTATTTGAGGCGCATTTCCTCGTTGGGCAGGACGCTGTCACCGGGAAGAAATGGCGGCTGCTTGGATTCGTTGAGGATGCGCAGTTCCTCGCCGATCAGTTCGACTTCGCCGGTGGGTATGTTCTTGTTGAACGTGTCGGTGGTGCGCTGCTTGAGCTTCCCCGTTACGGCGATGACGTACTCGTTGCGCAGTTGGCTGGCCTTCTCGTGAATGGCCGAGTCGCGTTCCTTGTTGAAAACGACCTGCGTGAC
>Ga0187819_10002095_pt1 | contig 10483 bp, 9 predicted proteins | sample NC_wetland_sal_i_15_FD_132411 | JGI IMG/M metagenome (GOLD analysis project Ga0187819, IMG submission 132411) | Wetland sediment microbial communities from Neuse River Estuary, North Carolina, USA - SO4_4 | ecosystem: Environmental > Aquatic > Freshwater > Wetlands > Sediment | place: USA: North...
GCAGCAGGTGCGGAAGGCGCAGGCGGAGCTGAAGGCGGCGCAGAAAACGCAGCAGAAGCTGCTGGAAGAACTTGCGGAACTCTCCGCCGCGCGCCTCGTGGCCGATGCCCCTCTTTGTCATCCTGAGCGCAGCGAAGGACCTGCTTTTCGCTTGGTCACGAGAATCTTTTCCGATCGCGACCCAGCCTTCGTCAAGCTGCTGGCGCAGAAGATCACCGCCGCGGGTCCGGCGGTGGCGCTAGTGGCATCGACCAGCGGCGCGCCGACGCTGGTCTTCTGCCAGACGCCTGGGTTGCCGTTCAACATGGGTGCGCTGTTGAAGGACACGCTGGCCGCCGCCGGTGGCCGGGGCGGTGGCGCTCGCGACCTCGCCCAGGGCAGTCTGCCTGATGCCGCGCAGGTTGACGGCGCGCTTCGGCAGGCGTTAAGTTCCTTCGCGCAATAGCAGGTGCGGGCGCGTCTGCTAGAATAATTGTCCGGCCGAGTGGGGCTATAGCTCAGCTGGGAGAGCGCATCGTTCGCAACGATGAGGTCGTCGGTTCGATCCCGACTAGCTCCACCATCTTTCCATTCAGTTACAACCATCTCCTAGCCAAATCCTGTCCCAAACTTAACGGATGGATGCCGGAATTTGCCTCCCTGTAAATCCATCGCCACTCCTAAATGCATCGCCAATGAGCTTAGAGCTGTAGCCAACGACCAACAATCTGGCAGCGTGGCAAGCGAGTTGAGGAAGGCCGCGTCCCCTTCGAGATCAGCCCTGATCTCATCTTCGCTCAGCCGGTGGCAACCTCGCCGCTGGCCGCCTTCGCCGCAGTACGGCCCTGCCATTGGGCGAGGCGCGCCAGCCGCTTCAACAGCTCGATGCCTCGCGCATCGTTGATGTAGCGCAGCCGGAACTCCAGCGGATCGGCGCCGGTGGCGGCAGCGAGTTCGTCCACGAACGCCTCATTGCAAAAGTTGTTCTGCATGCGTCCCGGGGCGCGGATCCAGGAGGGACGGAATGGCGTCTCCGTCAGCCGGTGGGCCACCGTCCGCACGTTGGGAAAAGTGTAGGGAATCGCTTTGGGACTGCGAAAACAGTGGTCGCATCAGGGGCTGTGACGGTGCATTTTCCTCGCCGTTGACTCCTTCGCAGGAGTAGGCGGCTAGAGCATAACCAATGTCGCAGCCCTTTTAACTTTTCTGCCGCTATATAAACCCACATCGATTATCCTTGCCAGCGGTGTCGCTGGTTGCGCACAATCCCCGTGCAATCTTATCGTCCCAAGGGACGAAAGCGCCCCTTGGCATCGCGCCGTAGAGGAGGAATTATCGTGAAACGATGCAAGTGGTTACTGGAGCTCTCTTTAAGTGTTTTCTTCGCTGGCCTCACATTCGTCGGGTGTCAGAGCAATCAGCCTAAGAGCATCAAGATCGTTCACTTGGCTCCACTCACCGGCAGCGCATCCTCGTATGGTTCCTTCGGAGTCAACGCCGCCAAGATGGCGGTGGAGGAGATTAACTCCAAGGGCGGCGTCAAGCTCCCCGACGGAAGACAGCTCAAGATCGAGTACACCGAGGTCGACGAGACGTCCAATTCCGCCGGAGCCATTGAGGGAACGAAAAAGGCGATCTCCCTCGATCCCCTGGTCATCTTGGGTCCGAATCGCAGCGGCGGGGTTTTGGCTGCGGAGAAGCTCTGGAAAGACGCCAAGATCCCGGCCTTGACGGACGCTACCAGCGCCCAGACAACGAGACTGGGAAACCCCTACACCTTCCGGATGCAAATTTCGTCGGAGTACTGGATCCCGCTGTTGGTTAAGACGGGGATCGAAAAGTATAACGTCAAACGGCCGGCCGTCATTTACGGCCTCAACGACTACTCGAAGGCCAACTGGGTTGCCACCGAGCCGGCCATGGCTAAGTTCAACCTCAAGCCGGTAATCGTGCAGACCTTCAATGACAACGATCAGGATTTCTCCGCCCAGCTTTTGGCTATCAAAAAGAGCGGAGCGGATTCGATTTTCCTCTATGGCTATACACCCGAGGTCGGCAAGATCACCCGGCAGCGCTCCGAGTTGGGGATGAAGAATATCCCGATATTCAGTGAGCGCGCCGCCAGCGTGCCCTCCGTCTTTGACCTGGCAGGCAAGGAGAACTACGAAGGAATGGTCACCACCACGACGATGAGCCAGGGCGATCCTGATCCCAAGATCCAGGAGTTCATCAAGAAGTACGACGCCAAGTATCATGAAGCTTTTTCGGCTAGTCATGTGATTCACTACGACAGCGTCTACATTGTGGCCGATCTCGTCAGCAAGGTTGGCCTTGACCGGGAAAAGATCCGCCAGGAACTCGCGAAACTGGACTATCAGGGTGCCATGGGCCACTATGTCGCGGACAAGGAAGGGAATCTGGTCCATCACATGCGCACCCAAGTGTGGAAGGACAACCAGTGGGTCATGCTAATGAGCGAGAACTATCCCGTGGAGAGATAGTCATGGGATTCGAGGCTATTCTCCAGATTCTCATTCAGGGCCTGAACATGGGTCTGATCTACGCCCTGGCGGCGCTCGGAATATCCTTGATCTGGAACGCGACCGGGCTGTTCAATTTCGCGCAAGGCGATCTGCTCACCGTGGGTGGCTATGTCATGCTCTCCACGTTCTCTCACTGGGCACTCCCGTATCCTTTCGCCTTTCTGTTCACGTGCGGAGTGATGGGCCTCGCCGGGTATCTGCTGAGCCAAGGCTACTTCTTCCCGATGTTTTCCCAGGGCCTGCATCCCGATATCATCGTGATCGGAACCATAGCACTCACCGTGCTCGTGCAAAACGGCATCCTGCTTCTCTGGGGTCCTCAGGCCCAGCGTTTCAGTGCTCCTTTTGGCGACAGTCCGGTGCACGTTGGGCAGGTCATCCTCATGCCCTATTACCTGTGGAACATCGCGATCGTGGTGGTTCTGGTCGGCCTGCTACAGGTTTTTTTCAAAAAGAGCATACTTGGGATCGCCATGCGGGCCGTGGCCCAGCGGCCCGTTACGGCTTCCCTGATGGGCGTTAGAGTAAACCACCTGGTTGCTCTGACGTTCCTGTTGGCCACCGGACTTGCGGCCGTTGGGGGCATCCTCATCGCTCCCGTTATTCCACTGATACCGGAGATGGGAGGCCTTGTGGCCCTCAAGGCTTTCGCGGCCGTTCTCATTGGGGGTCTGGGAAGCTTCGCTGGGGCGCTGATCGGAGGCGCCATCGTCGGTATTGCCGAGGTCGTGTTCGCGACCCTGGTAGTCTCCACCTACAAGGATGTCTTTATCTTCGCGATTCTGATCGCGTTTCTTCTCCTCCGGCCGCGCGGTATCTTCTCAGCCGAGATTTCGGAAAAGGTCTGAGGGGAGGCGCGGTGTCGAGGCTTGCTTACCTCAAGCGCATCGGACTAACGGGGGGCATCTTGCTGGTGCTCGCGCTGATCCCCCTCACCGGAGTCCCGGCCTACCAGTTCTACGTCCTGGAGCGAGGATTGCAAAATGTACTCGTTGTCTTGAGCCTGGTAATTCTGCTGGGCTACACCGGACAATTGTCCTTGGGACAGGCCGGTCTGGTGGCAGTGGGTGCCTACACCTATGGCATTCTATGTGTGAACTATGGACTCTCGCCTTGGCTCGGCTTGGTGGCTGCTCCCCTGGCGGCCGGCTTAGTCGGCGTCGTGGTGGGGTTCCCCTCGTTCAAACTGAAAGGACCGTTCCTGGCTGTCAACACTCTCGCATTTAGCGAGATTGTCCGCATTCTCATCCTTAACAACGAGAAGGTTACGGGAGGGCCGTTCGGCCTCAACCGTATCCCTGCAATTGCGACCGGGCTTCCACTGTACTACTTCATGTTGGTGGTTGCGTTTCTGGCTGCGGTTGCAACCCTGCGCTTGAGCCGCTCGCATATTGGTTTGGCGCTAAAGGCCATCCGCGAGGACGAAGTTGCCGCGGAGGCCATGGGCGTAAACGTCAGAAATTACAAGCTCCTCGCCTTCGTGATCTCCTCGGCGCTCGCCGGCGTTTCAGGAGTCTTCTTCGCGAACATGGCCGGGTACCTCAACCCGGACTCCTTCACCTTCAATGAGAGTTCGACCTACTTGCTTATGGTCGTGCTCGGCGGAATGGACAACGTCGCCGGCGGCATCCTGAGTTCCTTGGCGGTGACCTCGTTGCCCGAGGCCCTCCGCTTCATGTCCCGCAGCCGCATGGTCGTGTATTCGCTCATCCTTTTACTTGTACTGCGCTATACGAACGTACTGAACCTCGCGTATCTCAAGCGCATGATGCGGCGCCGGCATCGCACGCCCTGTGCCTCAACTGCGGAGCAGGATCAGGTGAATCCGTGAGCCTGCTGACGACCACGCAGTTGACCAAACGCTTTGGCGGCATTGTGGCTGTCAACCAGGTGGACCTCAATGTGGGATCTGGGGAGATCTGTGGCCTTATTGGGCCGAATGGATCGGGCAAGACTACCCTCGTGAACGTGATCACCGGCATCTACAAGCCGACTGCCGGGGAGGTAGCATTTGAGGGCCGTTCGATCCATGGCCGCGCACCCCATGAAATCTGTGCCCTGGGAATCGGACGCACCTTTCAAAACATCCGCCTGCTCCTCTCTCTTTCGGTTTTCGACAATGTTCGTCTCGGCGGGCACCTGCATACCGCCTCACGGCTCTGGGATGTACTCCTACAGACCGGGAGGCTTCGCCGCGAAGAGAAGGAAGTTGCTGATCGCATTGACGAGGTGTTGGACTTCACCGGTTTGCGACAATACCGGGACGAATTGACGCGGAATCTCCCCTATGGCCGCCGTAAGGTCGTCGAGGTTGCCCGAGCCCTCATGGCACGGCCTAAGCTGCTCGTCCTCGATGAACCTGCCGCGGGCCTGAACAGCAGCGAGAAGGGGAACCTCATGACGCTGCTGAGCAGGGTCCGTGACACGGGCATATCCATTCTGCTCATCGAGCACGAAATGGCCATGGTGGAAGCACTCAGCAACCGCGTCTTTGTCTTGAACTATGGCAAAAAGATTTCACAAGGAAGCTTTGCAGAGATCCAGCGAGATTCGGCCGTAGTCGAAGCCTATCTCGGGACTGGAGGGTCGCACGCTTAGGCTCGACAAATTGGTTGTCTCTTACGGGGAAGGCAGCCCCGTCCTGCGGGAGGTTACCCTGGAGGTGCCAGACCACAAGATCGTGACTCTACTCGGGGCAAACGGGGCGGGGAAGTCGACCACCTTGAATGCCATATCCGGGCTCCTCCGGCCTTCGGCAGGTTCGATTACCTTCGGCACCAGCGCGCTGCACACCATGCGGACGGACCAAATCGTTAGGACTGGGGTTTCGCACGTGCCGGAAGGGCGGCAAGTATTTCCCGGACTTAGCGTGGTCGAGAACCTGAAGATGGGAGCCTATATCAGCTATCGAAAACAAACGGTGGCGGAGGGTATGGAGAGCGTTTTCGCGCTCTTCCCCCGCTTGGCCGAGCGTAAAAACCAACTGGCTGGCACACTGAGCGGCGGCGAGCAGCAGATGTTGGCGATCAGTCGGGGCTTGATGATCCGGCCGAAGCTCCTTATGCTCGATGAACCATCTCTGGGGCTTGCCCCGCGTGTAGTCGAAGACATTTTTCGGACAATCCAACGAGTAAAGGCCCAGGGCACCACGATCCTGCTGATCGAGCAAAACGCCAACTTGGCACTTTCGATCTGTGACTACGTCTACGTACTCTCAGTGGGGAGCATCGTCTTGCAGGGCACTCCGCAAGCGGTGAAACAAGACGGGCAACTCCTGAACGCCTACCTTGGCGGTGCAGGCTGAAAAACAGCCGTTGATTAGGTCATCAGCGAAGGAGTTCCGGAAAATTGAACTCGGGATTGTGGCTCCGGCAGCACGGTCGCGTCCGCCACGTTGGCTGCCGTCGTTGCCACCGTGTGGATGATCTTCGTCTTGCTGTACTCCCACGTGGGCCTTCATCCCGAAGTACCACTGCTTCCCCTGCTACTGGCGACCGACCGTGGCCCCGCTTGGGATAATGCGGCTCGATCAGCCCGCACAGCTCGCGCCACGGCACTACCTGCTCCCATTTCCTCCAGAAACACAGCCCGCCGCCTCTTCTTCGTGTACCGCTCGAATCCGGTCATCATCGCCAAGGTCCTCTGCTTCATTCTCTGCATTCCACTCTTCTGCGCGCACTCCAGCCTGAATGATTGTGGAAAGCAGAGAACTTAATCAGACTCTCCCTAAGGGTGCAGGGTTACTGCCGATCTCTGTATCCATTCCTGGATATGGCGGTTGTCGTCTCGGGGGTCAAAGCGCAAGCCAACCAGTTCTTTGGTTTTCCACCGTACTACCGCACCAACTTTAACGGGACAGCCTGATGGCAAAGCGAATATCAGTAGTACCGGCTGTGCCAACGCGAGCTGGCCTGCCTGCTCCAAGGACATGCCGTTTGTCCCTAATTGCACACTGCGAGCGGTGAAAGTGAGGTCGTGTCCCTCGACTCTGACCTCGGTGGCTAGATGTACCCGTGGATGCTGACGAGCCGGGAAGAAGGCATCCTTTATGCGGGTAGCATTTGACCTGCGCAGAGCAGAAAACTTCCGCAAGATGCGCTTCACGGGCATTTTGGTAGGGCGTCCGAGCCTGAGCTGACTTTAGCCCGCAAGGCTAAGACAAAAAAGGGTACTTTGGTGCTAGCAGGAGGTAACGCAATTCTAATCGGGGGACAGAAATGGGGCGGGCAGCGGCTTAGAGAATCTCTACTCTACTCGGACCGAGGGTTTTGGTGGTAGCATCCGGCCATCCCTCGGAGGCATTTTATGAGTACCCCGCTCCGTCCCATGAGCACGGGCGAGATTCTGGACCGTACCTTCAACCTTTACCGCAACAACTTCTTGCTGTTCGCTGGGATCGCGGTTGTGCCGCCGGCGCTGATGCTGGTGGTCCAACTCATTCAGGCTGGGATGGTAGCGACGCCCGGACATCCGCGGGCCGCCGTTGCAGGCCTGACTGCGGTAGGGGGCGTCGGCCTGATGGTGGGGTGGTTCGCCTATCTGGTCGGGCTGGCGGTTGCGGAGGCGGCTACGGTGTTCGCCGTCTCGGCTGTGCACCTGGAACGAACTACGACCATCGGCGAATCTTACGGCCGGGTCAGGGGACGCTATGGGCGAGTAGTTTGGGTGCTAGTACAAACGTGGCTAAGGGCATTCTGGCCAATGGTTCTGATCCTCATCGCCGCGTTCAGCGTGGCTGCGGTTATGGGAAAAGGCACCGGAGCTGCTTTGGCGGGGGCGCTTGCAGGTCTGGGTTTTCTGGTGGGCGGCATCGTAGGACTAGTCCTGTTTTTGCGCTATTCACTCGCCGTGCAGGCGTGTGTGCTGGAAGACATCAAGGCCAGCGCTGCCATCAAGCGAAGCGTCACCCTGTCCGCAGGGAGCCGCCGCCAGATATTTGTGATTTACTTCCTCATGGGGGTGATCAACGCCATCGTGACGTGGGTTTTTCTCATTCCCGCGACGTTTCTGGCGACACTTCTCGCTAAAGGCTCACCTTCGATCGCGACGCTGTTCGGGGGAGTGGCCGGGTTCCTCGCTGGCGCCCTCGCGGGACCCATCGCCACCATCGCGCTGTCGCTGGTCTACTTCGACCAGCGGGTGCGGAAGGAAGCCTTCGACCTCCAGTTGATGATGGCGGCGGTGGATGGCACGCCTCCTCCGGGCGCGCAGGCTGCCAGCGTGGGATGAGACGGCTCACTCCATTCACATGGGCCGCGCTTCTGCTGCTCCTGGCCGGCTTTTGCCGGGCAGAGCCGGCGCCCTCGTCAACCGAGGCCGCGCTCAGCCTGGATGCCTACCAGGCGCAACTGCAGGATTGGTCGCAGCAGTTAGGCGCGCTCGAACAGCATCCGGAGCAGGCGCTCCAGTTACGCGCTTCCTTGCCGCAGAAGTCGGTGGTGACGGAGGGCGCGCGATCGATGGAAGTCAGCCACGACTGGCTGAACACGGCGCTGGTGGAATTCATCGCGGCCAAGCCCGAGCGCAAGCCGGAGCTGCTGCGGCAGATGCAAACCCGCCTCGCGGCTCAGCGCCAGGAAGCCGATCTTTTTCGCCAGCCGGCTGCTTACTCGGCGTCTTCGCAGCAGAAGCTCAGCGACATCCTCGCCCGGCGTGAGTTCCGCGCCGTGCGCGGGCCCACGCTTTGGGACCAGTTGAAACAGCGGGTCGAGCGCTGGATCATTTACTGGCTGGACCGGATCTTCAGCCGGGTCGCCGGCACGCAGCACGGCGGCAAGATCGTGGTGTGGTGCGCGATCGGACTGGCGCTGGTTCTGGTGGCGATCTGGCTGACGCGGATCGCGCGCCGGCAAACCGGCATCGACTGGCCGCGCGAGCCCGTGCTGTTTGCGCCTTCGCGGAAGCACTGGCGGAAGTGGCTGGCGGAAGCTCGTGAAGCCGCGCAGCAGGGCCGCTGGCGCGAGGCCATCCATTTCGGATATTGGGCGGCGATCTCGCAACTGGAGCAGGGCGGAGCCTGGGCGCCCGACCGCGCCCGCACGCCGCGCGAGTACCTGCGGCTGCTACCCGGCGCGAGCGACAAGCGTCCCGTGCTCGACGCGCTGACCCGCCGCTTTGAGATCGTCTGGTACGGCCAGGCTGAGGCCGGCGCCGACGACTTCGCCGCCACGCTCGTCCAGTTGGAAAGGCTAGGATGCCGCTGAAGCTCGCTGCCTCCGACCGCAAGCTGCTCCTCATCTTCGGAGCCGTGGTGACCGTGCTGCTTGTGGCAGTGGCCCTGCTGCAGCCCGCACAGGAGGAACAGGCGGTCGTGCCATCCAGCTACTCGGCGGCGTCGGCCGGCGCGAAAGCCGCTTACCTGCTGCTTAAGGAATCCGGCTACCGGGTAGAGCGCTGGGAAAAGCCGCCGCGCGATCTGCCAAAAGACGATCCCGGCGCGCTGCTCATCCTCGCCGAGCCCCGGTGGGAGATGGATCGCGAGCACAAGCTGGCGGTGCAGAGATTCCTGGCCAAGGGCGGCCGCGTGCTGGCGACGGGAGTCAGCGGGGCGAACTTGCTTCCCGAGGGCCAGACTCAACGATCCGATCCGATGAAGGGCGGCTGGCAGACCTTCCAGCCGGCGATTCCCAGCGCGCTCACCCGCGGTGGCGAAATCAAGTTGAACACCTGGACGCGTTGGGGGAAGGGAAGCTTCGCGCACGTGGTGCACTACGCGCATGATGAAGACGCGGTGGTCATCTCGTACAAGTTCGGCGCCGGAGAAGTGATCTGGTGGGCGGCGGCGACCCCGCTGACCAACGCCGGCGTGCGGGAAACCGGCAACCTGGCGTTGTTCCTGAACTCGGTCGGCGATCCCAGCCGCACCCGCATCTTCTGGGACGAATACTTCCACGGCTCGCGTCCCGGGCCGTGGTCTGCTGTGTCGGATACGCCGCTGCGCTGGGCGATTGCGCAGGCGGGACTGTTTCTTTTCGCGGTGCTGTTCACCTTCTCGCGGCGCAGCGGGCCGGTGCGTCCGCTGGTCGAGCCCTCGCGGCTGTCGCCGCTCGAATTCGTGGAAACGCTGGGCGGCCTGTATCAGAGCGCGCATGCCACGCAGGTTGCGCTGGAGGTTTCCTTCCAGCGCTTCCAGTACCTGCTCGCCAAGCGGCTGGGCCTGCCGGGCCATCCCACGGCCGCTCAGATGGCGCGCGCGGCGAGCCAGCGCCTGCGCTACGATCGCCAGGATTTCGCCGCCACGCTGGCACGCTGCGAAGGCGCCGTGGGCGATCCCGGCCTGAGCGAGAAAGAAGCCGTCGCGCTGGTGCAGGCGCTGAACGATTACTCTCGCGACCTCGAACTCATCCCCCGTGCTCAGGAGAAGGACTGATGGAAGCTATGGCTCGCCTGCTGTCGCAGGGGCGCTCGGAACTGGCCAAGGCGGTCGTCGGGCAGTCGGAATTCGTCGACCAGACCTTGATGGCGGTGCTCTGTGGAGGCCACGCGCTGGTGGAAGGCGTGCCGGGGATCGCTAAGACGCTGGTGGTCAAGCTGCTCGCCCGCATCCTCCAGATACAGTTCCAGCGCGTGCAGGCCACCAGCGACCTGATGCCCGCCGACATCCTCGGCAGCAATGTCCTGAACCTGGCGACTAGCACGTTTGCCCTGCATCGTGGACCGATATTTACCGACCTGCTGCTGGTGGACGAGATCAACCGCATGCCTCCGCGCACCCAGGCGGCCTTGCTGGAAGCGATGGAAGAGCGGCAGATCACCATCGACGGCGTGCGCTATCCGCTTACTGAGTGGTTCACCGTGTTTGCCACCCAGAACCCGGTGGAATTCGAAGGCACCTACCCGCTGCCGGAAGCGCAACTCGACCGTTTCCTGCTGAAGATCAAGGTGGCATATCCCGCGGCCGAGCAGGAGGCGCAGATCCTCGAGAACCACCACAACGGTTTCGACGCGCGCAATCTGGACGC
>Ga0187819_10002096_pt1 | contig 10483 bp, 10 predicted proteins | sample NC_wetland_sal_i_15_FD_132411 | JGI IMG/M metagenome (GOLD analysis project Ga0187819, IMG submission 132411) | Wetland sediment microbial communities from Neuse River Estuary, North Carolina, USA - SO4_4 | ecosystem: Environmental > Aquatic > Freshwater > Wetlands > Sediment | place: USA...
GGACGCCCCTTGGCCTCCGGTGTACCCCAAGCAGCCTGGCGAGCCGCCGCGTGTCGCGCCAAGCCGGGCAAAGAAGGCCTGACCAGGCACCGTGCCTTCCATGCGCGGTCCGTTGTCCGCTCGGCGTGCTCCGCTCGCCGAGTGGGGTTGACGGCCAGCTCGTCGACATACCCCTGGTTTGGCTGGCACAAAACCGTCAAATCGTCCTCGCAGGCCAGTCAAACCGGGGGGATGTCAGAGGCAACGCGGATCCTCCGGACACGTCATAGCTATGGTCCGTCGAACCCGTTCCCGGTCAGGGCAGGTGGGCTGGGATCGGCTGGATGTGGGGACCGCGCCCAGCTACCGCGACCGTGCGCTGATACGACGCGCGCAGGGCTGCGGCGTCGGCGGGATCGGTGCGCCAGGCGATGCCGGCAGGGAGCACCAGGAAGTCCGGGTGGCGGACCCAGATCGGCACGTAGTGGATGAAAGTTACGCGCGCTCCGCGGCTGTTCACGGTGATGGTGAGCAGCACGATCATCCCGTCTTGGGTGGCGGCGGGGCAGCAGGCGCTGGTCTGATTAGAGATCAGGTTGCCTTCGCCGAAGACGACGGCCTTGCCGTTGATGAAGCGGATGGGCTGGACGACGTGCACGTGCTGACCGACGATCGCGGTGATATCGGGTGAGCGGGTGAGCGTACTGGCCAGCCTGAGCTGGAAACTGCTCGGCTGTGCGACGTATTCATCGCCCCAGTGAAGATTGACGATTACCACCTGCGCGCCGTCCATTCGTGCACGGTGCGCGTCGGAGAGGATCCGCGCTGCGCTGGCCAGGTTGACCGACCATGGGTGAGGCAAGGGGATGCCGTTGGTGAACTCGGTGTAGGCCAGGAACGCGACCCGGACACCCTTGACTGTCATGATCAGCGGCGTTCGCTGCGCGGCCGCCGATGAATATGAGCCGGTGTGCAACACCCCGGCGCGATTCAGCGCGCGGATCGTGTCATCGATTCCGCGCTGTCCTTGATCAAGGGTGTGATTCGAAGCCGTCGAGCAAGCGCGCCACCCAGTTTGATGGATTGCGGTGGCCAGCTCGGGCGGCGTGTTGAACACCGGGTAGCTGGTTGGCGGAGCCGGCGTCATCGGCGTCTCGAGATGGCACAACGCAAGATCTGCGTGCCGGACGTAGGGCTTGATCCTGGCGAACAAGGGAGCGAAGTTGTAGTGGCGGCCCCCACCGAGGACCAGCGCGCGCTCCCAGACTGGCTTATGGATCAGCAAGTCTCCGCTCGCCTCTACTACGAACTGGATCACATGGTTCTCGCTGCGGCGGTGTAGCGGGGTCGCCACCGCCCGGGCCTGGCTATGCTGGACAGCCTGGCCGCCTGGGCTCCCGCTTGCACACGCGCCCGCAGCGAGCGCCAGGGCGCACGCGCCGGACAGCATGACCGCACGCCAGCCGTTGCTGTACCCGGTCACCTGCACCACCTTCCTCCGCCGGCCGCCGCCATGGAGTTGGCCAAGGCACGGCCCGGCTGACGCCGGCGGGCGCCGCACAGGTTTCCCGGCTCGCTGGCTGCCAAGATTCCGGGCTGAGTTGCCGTCCGGTCTCGTCCCTGTCAGCGCTCCTGCCGCATAGCTACTCCGACCCTGCGCGCAGACTCTTGTGCAGCATCAGGGACGTTGGCCCGCAGGTCACGGAACGAAGGTCATGAACCCGCGCAGGCTGTGAACGTAACCCCGGTCAGCTCCCGGGGCGGCGGAGGTTGGCCGTCTATGTGCGGGCCCCGCGCGGCGGCTCAGCCGGGCTAGCCGGCTCCCCCCGGAGGACCACCTTCGTCGCCTGTCCACTGCTTGAAGTCCCGCAGCGCCGCGCGCGCCGTGATCATCCGTTCCTGACGCTCGATGCGACGCTCGCGGCGCCACTCACGCCAACGGCGGATCGCAGATCTCAACATCGTCCGCCCTCCTTCACCTAAACGCCGACGCTACGCCCGCTGTTGCGATGCGACCTAGCGTCCGGCTTAGCCTCGGCTGCGACAAGCCAGCGCGGCAGCACCTCAGCGCCGCCCGCTTTGTCACTTTGACGCCGCGTCGGCGGGCCTTTCCGGAGATAGGATGCTCGCAGTTCGGACACAAGCCATTCTCGATTGAGAGATTCACAGGCGGCCTTGCGGGTCAGCCTGGGCGGGACGGAGAGTAATGCGTCTACTGCCGGAACCGGTCCCGCGGATGAAGACGCGCTGGCTGGTGCGCTGGCTTGTTGCAGCCGGCGCGCTCGCACTGCTCGGCAGCTATCTTTCTGGCATCGCCCAGGCGGCCTATCCGGGTTCTAATGGGCTGATCGCGTTCGTTCGGCACGGCAACATCTTCACGATTAACCCAGCCCATACGTCCGGCAGCCTGGTGCAGCTCACCCGCGACGGCCATGACTCCGGCCCGCGCTGGTCGCCGAGCGGCAACCAGGTCGCCTACCTCGACCGCGGCAACTTGTGGGTCATGAATGCCAACGGCAGCAGCAAGACGCGCATCACCGACAGCGCGCCTGGCTACACGGACTCGCGGCCATCGTGGTCACCGAACGGCCAGTACCTGGCGTTCGTCAAGACCCAGCGCGGGCACAAGCACGGCTATCTAACTCGGTACAGCATCTCGACGCACGCCTTCAGGTACTTCACGACGACTGTCGGTGGCCACCGCATAAGGGTGGCGGCGCTGCCAGCACCTGTTGCCTGGGCGTGGGCGCTGACCGCGCCGAAGAGCACGGCTCATGGGTCCTTCATCGCATACGAAGGCGCTGCGAGCCTATGCGACTTCCCGCACCAGTACTGCCTGAACCTGCTTGGATTCGGCAGCCAGTCCGAGTACATGAACGGCTTTCCCTCGGCCGAGTACGCGCCGACCTCGTTCCGGCTGACAGATCCCGATTGGTACCCGAACGACCCGCTGTTCGACATCGACCTCATGACCACGCAAGAGAACTGCCCAGGCGGCCACTGCACCCCCGCTGGGCTCGATCTTGAAGTCACCGCTGCTCCCGTCATTCCCGGTGCCTACCAGGGGGTCTACTCCCCGACTGGCACGCTGATCGCGTACGTGCGGAACGTTCACGGGCGGGCGGAGATCTACGTCGTGGTCAACGGGGACTCGCTGGCCGGGCCGACGCGGCTGGTCGCGGGCACCGAGCCGGACTGGCAGCCGCGGCCAGCTACCAGGGTGGGGTGAAGTCTCGCGCTGCGGGGTTAGGCTCCCTGCTTGTTCGCGATGGGCGGTGACCGCGTCAGGGGTGCCTGGCGGTTCGAGCACGCTGGCGCCGTACCCGGCGAGGCGCTCGGCAACTTACCCGCGGCCGCAAGTACCACACGACCGGTGCCCCATACCTGGGATAAGTTGGAGCGGAAGGCCGAAATGACCCTATGGGGAAGGGATGCCCTGGATGGATGGAACGCTCGCTGCCGCTGACCTGGAACTGCTCCGCAAGGACTTCTCGGCTAACCCGGCCTATCGGCTGGCGCAGAATGCCGTCACCAGGGTCACCGTCGATGACGTAGCTATCAACCGCGAGATCATTAACAGCATCGATCACTCCTTGTCCACGCACCTGGACGACTGGAAAGTGACAAACCAGGAGCGGAGCGGCAGGTGCTGGCTCTTCGCCGGGCTGAATCTGCTCCGGGTCGGCGTGATGCGCAAGACCGGCCTGAAGGAGTTTGAGTTCTCGCAGAACTACGCGATGTTCTGGGACAAGATCGAGCGCGCCAACTATTTCCTCGAGGCCATCATCGAAACTGCCGACCGTGACCTCGATGACAGGACGGTCGCCTACCTCCTCGAGTCGGTGGCAAACGACGGCGGTCAGTGGAACATGTTCGCGGCCATCGTGGCCAAGCACGGCCTGGTGCCGAAGGGGTTCATGCCCGAGACGCAAAGCTCGGCCAACACAGCCAGGATGAACTCTGTGCTGCGCTACTTGCTCCGGCAGGGATCGAGGTCAGTGCGCGGGGCGGCAGCGGAGAGCACCGAGGCGGCGCGAGCGGAGAAGGCAGAGATTCTCCGTGCCATTCACCGGGTGCTCTGCATACACCTCGGCACGCCGCCGGAGCGATTCGACTGGCAGTGGACCGACAAGGACAAGCAGTTCCATCGCGACGGTGTCCTCACCCCACAGGAGTTCGCGGCGAAATACGTAGACCTGCCGCTCGGGGACTACGTGTGCCTCGTCCATGACCCGCGGCCAACCAGTCCGGCCGGGCGGACCTTCACCGTTGAGTACCTGGGCAACGTACTCGGCGGTCCGCCGGTCATTTACCTGAACGTAGACATGTCAGTGATCAAGGACATTGCCGCGCGGACCCTGCAGGGCGGCGAGCCGGTCTGGTTCGGCTGCGATGTCGGCAAGATGATGAGCAATGACTACGGGGTATGGGACGCAGATCTGTACGACCTGACGTCGGTCTACGATGCGGCGTTCACGCTCGACAAGGCCGCCAGGCTCGCCTACCACGAGACCCAGATGACGCACGCGATGCTGTTCACCGGGGTCGACCTGCTTGACGGCGTCACCCGCAGGTGGCGGGTCGAGAACAGCTGGGGCGCTGACAAGGGCAAAGATGGCTTCTACACGATGAACGACTCGTGGTTCGACGAGTACGTCTTCGAGATTGCCGCACGTCGCAGCGCGCTGCCCGAAGAGCTTCAGCACGCGCTCGACGCGACGCCGATAGTGCTGCCGGCCTGGGATCCGATGGGAGCCCTCGCCAGGTGACCTGGACTGCGCAGCACTGGCCCGCTCAGGCCAGCGCCGCGTAGGCTGCGGCCTGGATGTCGCCGTGCACCCGCGGCGGATCTGAGGTCTCAAACATCCGCTGGGTTAGCACGATGACGACGAGATCCTTGACCGGGTCCACTAGCCAGGACGTGCCAAAACCGCCATCCCAGCCGAACGCACCACTGTCCCGCACCGCCTGGCAGAACGACCACGACCGGCCTGTGAAGAAGTCGGGCCCAAGGCCACCTTTGGCCTTCTGCGCGGACGTCAGCTGGTCGGTGGTCATTGCCTGCACCGAGTCGGCCGAGAGCACCTCACCGCCGCCGCAGAGCATCATCCGGGCGAAAGCCAGCAGGTCGTCAGCCGTTGATACCAGGCCGCCCGCGCCGTCCTCAAAGGCCGACGGCTTGCTCCATTCCCCATCCGGCCTGTCCCACATATCCAGACCGTCAGGAGCCGACCGGTAAGCCGCCGCCAGGCGGTCGGGCTCTCTGGTCCAGAACGCGGTGTCCTTCATGCCCAAGGGCTCGAAGATCCTGGTCCGCAGCACCTCGCCAAAAGGCTGGTCGGCGGCGCGGGCTAGCAGCACGCCAAGCACCGACGCCCCGGTGTTGTACATCCACCGCTCGCCCGGCTGGGCTATCAGCGGCAGCGATCCGAGTCCGGCTATCCAGGTGCCGGGATCGGGCTGCACCGCCGGGTTCGGCGGGCCGATCGTGCACAGCCTTGCCTCGTTTGAAGCCGTGACGACAGGCCACGGCTCGGGCGCCATGAACATTTCCACGACCAAGCCGAAGCCGAAGGTAAACGTCAGTAGGTCGCGAGTGGTGATCGCCCGAACCGCCGGAACCGTGTTGTCGAGCGGCCCGCTCATCTCGGCCAGCACACGCCGGTTCGCCAGCTCCGGCAGCAGCCGGTCGACCGGCTCGTCCAGTCCGATCAGGCCTTCCTCGATCAGAGCCAGCGTTGCCGCACCCGTGATCGGCTTGGTGGTCGAGGCGATCCTGAACAGCGAGTCCCTGCGAACGGGCGGCCCGCCGATCGACAGCTGGCCAAGCGCCTCGGCATGCACGCGATCCCCGCTTGCCACCAAGGCGACCAGACCGGGAACCTTGTCATCTGCGACATGCTGCTCAGCCATGGCATGCAGCCGTTCCAGGCCAACCGCGGTCAGCTTCTCTGCCATCGAATCGTGTCCCTGCGCGGATAGCTGCGGCACGTGTCAGTACCAACGCGTAGTCTGCCGTACGCCGCCGACATCGCGCCGACAGGACTGCCCGTGCCCACGCTGAAGCCCGCCGAGCGTCAGGCGGTCGATGCCATCAGGGCCGAGCTCGACCGGGCCATCAGGTACGACGACGAGTCGATCGTGCACCCGCGGTGGGTCAGGCAGCGCTACGACTGCGGCTGCTACCCGAGCCTGGCTCCGGCCAGGCAAGCCACGGTGCGGACCGCATGGCATGAGGCTGGGCATGTAGTGGCGGCGCTGGCCGTCGGTGCCAGATTCAGCTCCGCGAGCATCCATCACGGGCACCGCAGCGAGGGCCGGGTGCACGGCATCATCGGAGCGCCACAGCAAGCATTTGTCATCGATGCGGCAGGCCAGATCGCCGAGCGGCTGATGACCTGGACCATGCTCGAGCGCGACGCTGACCTGCGCGACTGGCTTCCGACATGGAAGGACGACGGCGGAGACGCACGAAGATTCCGTCGGTCCGTCGCGGTCAGCTTCGATAGCGACGAGGTCCACGCATGGCGTCGTGGCGAGGAGATGCTGACGCCGCTACGGCCGCAGATCCGCCAGCTCGCTAGGGCACTGCTGGTCCATCCGCGGCACCTCCCGTATGGCGTCGCCGCAGCCCTGGCGACGAGCAACAACACTGCGGCGGCGCCGTAGACCTTAGCCGAGAGCGCCGAGAACTCCGGATCGCCAAGACGTCAACGATCACCTGGCTCAAGACATGTGCAGCAGCGGCACTGTCGCCTAATCTCAGGCTGATGATGGCAACGATGCCCGCCACGTCCGCCAGCCGGGACGTGGCGCAACGGCTGATGGACGACGGCTATGTAGTGGTAACCGGAATGATGGACGCTGACAGCGTTCAGGCCTCCAGGGACGAGCTAACCCGGGTGCTGAGTGCCACCCGAACCGGGCGGAACGCCTTTGAGGGATACTCCACCCAGCGGATCTATGCCTTGTTTGCCAAGACCAGGACATTTGACCAGGCAGCTACCGATCCTCTGCTGCTTGCCGTACTTGATCAAGTACTCGGGCATTGCCAGCTCAGCGCCCCCGTTGGGATCTGCATCGGGCCTGGTGAGAAGGCTCAGATTTTGCACCGCGACGACGCTATCTACCCGGTGCCGGAGCCGCACCCGCCGCTCGTGGTCAATACGATGTGGCCGCTGGACGAGTTCACCGAGGAGAACGGCGCCACCCGGTTCATTCCCGGCAGTCACCGCTGGGAGCCTGGCCGCACGCCCGGGCCCGATGACCAGATTGCCACGGCCGTCATGTCGCCCGGATCGGCCATGTTCTACCTGGGTAGCCTCTGGCATAGCGGCGGTGCCAACCGGACTAACGCGCCAAGGCTCGGGGTGATCCTGGAGTACGCGGCCGGCTGGCTGCGCCAGCAAGAAAACCACTGCCTCGCGGTCCCGCGCGACATCGTCCGCCAGCTGCCCGAACGGCTACAGGAACTGCTCGGCTACAACATCTATCCGCCGTTCGTCGGATATGTCGATGGCAGCCACCCGCGCAAGGTCCTCTCGGCGGGTGTCGATTGAGCCCTGGACCATCACGGCTGGCCGGTGAGGCGAGCCTGCATGCGGCGCATGCCGCGCAGCCAACGTTCCCGGTCGTCGGCGCGCCGCCGCTCGTAGGTGGCCACATCCGGATGCGGCAGGATCAGGAACTGCTCGGTGCCGATCGCGTCCAGCGCGCAGGTCGCCACCTGCTCAGACGACAGGACGCCGTCCACCGCGGCTTGCGCGGATCCGCCAGTGGCGTCTGCGTCCGGGAACTGTTCAGCGCCGATCTCCCGCCGGCTGGTACTCAGCAGGTTGCTGGTGAAGGCCTGCGGGCACAAGCAGGACACCCTGAGGCCCTGGTCGCCATGAGCGATGGACAGCCATTCGGCCAGCGCCACCGCCGCGTGCTTGGTCACCGCGTACGGTGCCGACCCGAGCTGGGTGAGCAGGCCAGCCGCGGACGCCGTGATCACCAGGTAACCCGCTCCCCTGGCGAGCATGCCGGGCAGGATGGCCCGCGCCACATAGACGTGGCTGTGCACGTTAATCGCCCAGATCCGCGACCACGCCTCGTCCGAGGCTTCCGGGCCGCCCGCCACGATGATCCCGGCGTTGGAGAAGAAAATGTCGATCGGCCCGAAGGCGTCCTCGGTTCGCGCGACGAGCGCCTGGATGTCAGCCTCGTTCGAGACGTCGGCGGTGACGGCGATGGCCCGATGTCCATCGGCCACCAGCCCGGACGCAACCTTCGCGGCACCCTCACCGTCGATATCGCAGACTACGACGCCGGCCGCGCCGCGCTCGGCCAGTCCAAGGCAGAGCGCCTCGCCGACGCCGCTGGCGCCGCCGGTGACGACTGCGACCTTGCCGGTGATCTCCATTGGTCAGCCCCTCGCGGTCGCGCGTACGGCAGCGTCGGCCCAGGCCGCCAGGCCCGGGTCGGACTCGATCAGGCTCGCGTACTTCTTCCGCGCCTCGTCACGCTTGGCCGGGATGTACTCGGTCGGCCATAGCCCAGGGTGCGGTTCGTAGCCCTTCAGTACGTTGCGTGCCACCGTCACCTTGTGTACCTCGTCCACCCCGTCGGCGATGGCCATGGTCGGCGCCGCTGCCCACATCGCCTGCAGCGGCGTCAGGTTCGTCGTGCCAAGCGAGCCCATGATGTGCAGCGCCCGGTAGCTGACCTCCCGCAGCACTTTTGCGCAGGTGTACTTGCAGGCCGCGATCTGGGTGCGCGCCGCCTGCGTGCTTGAGTTGTCGATCGTCCAGGCCGTCCACAACACCAGCAGCCGCAGCATGTTGAGCTCGGCATAGGAGTCGGCGATCGCCTCCTGCACCATCTGGTGCTCGGCGATTACCTTGCCGTGCGACTCGCGGCTGAGCGCGCGCTCGCACATCATGTCGAAGGCCAGCCTGACCTGGGCCACGGTACGCATGGCGTGGTGGATCCGGCCGCCGCCGAGCCGGCGCTGGGCAAGCACCTTCGCGCCGTCCCCCGGCCCGAGCAGGTTGCCGAGCGGCACGCGCACGTCGTTGTACCTGATGTGATTGTGCATCGGCGGGTAGCCCATGATCTCGACTCCGGGGGTCTCCCGCGGCACGACGAACATGCCGTTGGTGCACATCACGAAGATGATGTCGGCCCGCGCTCCGGCGCTGGTAAACCATTTCTCGCCGGTGATCACCCACTGGTCGCCGTCGCGCACCGCGCATGTGCGGAACAGGTTCGGATCCGAGCCGCCCTGCGGTTCGGTCATCGAGTAGGCGGAGAAGATCTCCTGCTTCATCAACGGGTAGAGCCACTGCCGCTTCTGCTCTTCGGTGCCGTACGCCGCCAGCATCTCCATGTTGCCGGTGTCCGGCGCCGCAGTGCCGAATATCACCGGAGCCGAGCGGTAGCGACCCAGGATCTCATTGAGCAAGGCCAGCTTGAGCTGGCCGAAGCCGGGGCCGCCAAGGTCGCGGTCGAGGAACAGCGCCCATAGCCCCCGGTCCTTAACCTGCTGCTTCAGCGGGTCGGCCAGCATTTTCGCCTTAGGGTCGCGCGAGTACGCGGCGCCGGGAAAGACCAGATCGAGAGGCTCGACCTCGTTCCTGCAGAACTCGGCCACCCAGTCCAGCTGCTCCTGGAACTCCGGCTCAGTCGAGAAATCCCACGCCACGAAGGCCTCCAAAGCCTGCTCTAGAAAGAGTTCAGGCTCAGGCTAGCGGAAGCCGTGCCACCGTCCATGTCCTTGGACTTCGGCCTTCAGCCGGGCAACGTACCCATCGCTGCCGACCGGCGCCTGATCCGGCTGATCCGCCCAATCCGGCTGATCCGGCCGAGCAGGCTGACCCTGCGTCTCGCCGGCCGAGCGCTGCTGCGCCCCGGGCGCGTGCGCCCGGAGCTCGTCGCGCAGCGACCTGACCCAGAACACCACGGCGAACACCGCAAAGATCGGCCACTCGAAGGTGTAGGCCCAGCTCAGCTCGTTTCCGGCCTCGGCGCGCTGGAGTTGCCAGTCGCCTAGCCACAGCATCGCAAGCGTCGCCAGGAAAATGAACAGATGCCAGCACAGCCACTTGGGCCGGAGCAGGAAATGCCACCGCGGCCCCGGCTGCTCGGCGGACACGACCTACCAGCCCCGCCAGGGCAGCAGCGCGGTGACGGCGACGGCCGCGAACAGCAGGGTGAGGTATGCGATCGACAGGTGGAACAGCCGCATCGGCGCCGCTGCCGTACCCCCGGCGACCTGTGCCCGGAGCCGGTGCGCCTCGGCCAGGAACCACGCCCCGAGGCCCGCGGCGCAGCAGCCGTAGATCCATCCCGCGTAGGGGACCAGCGCCAGCGTCACGCCGACCATCGCATAGGAGTACAAGAGGATCTTGCGAGCGACCGTCGCGGCCGAGGCCACGACTGGCAGCATGGGCACTCCGGCCGCCGCGTAGTCATCCTTGAACTTCATGGCGAGGGCCCAGAAGTGCGGCGGCGTCCAGTAGAA
>Ga0187819_10002098_pt1 | contig 10477 bp, 5 predicted proteins | sample NC_wetland_sal_i_15_FD_132411 | JGI IMG/M metagenome (GOLD analysis project Ga0187819, IMG submission 132411) | Wetland sediment microbial communities from Neuse River Estuary, North Carolina, USA - SO4_4 | ecosystem: Environmental > Aquatic > Freshwater > Wetlands > Sediment | place: USA: North...
CGTTCACGCGGGCTCTTTGCGGGAATCGATCTGGGCGGCGCGACTCTGAGACCCGACCATGAGGACAACCGCGCTCTTTACGGCCGTGACGTGACGCCGAAGGAGATCCTGACGGGCGTGGTGTCTCCTCCTGCGGCCGCAAATGCGTTATATTCCGAATTGAATCGCTATTCGTCGGGCACGTCGGCGCGACGTTAGAGCTTCAGGGTTCGGAATGGGTGTGGCGCTGTGGAAGCGGAGATCCGCGCGTGCAGCGCCTCACGCGCATGGTCCGGCGGAGAGGAAACTCCATGATTGAGCTTCGTGCCAGGTTCCTGGGCGTGGCATGCGCCCTGATAGTGTTCTGTGCCGTTGCCACGGCCGATGAAGGCATGTGGCTGTTCAATAGCCCGCCGTCGGCGGCGCTGAAAAGCAAATACAACTTCGACGTCTCGCCGGCCTGGCTGGAGCATCTGCAGAAGGCCTCCGTGCGTTTTGACAACGGCGGATCCGGATCGTTCGTTTCTCCACACGGGCTGGCGATGACGAATCAGCACGTAGGAACGGACTGCGTTCAGAACATCAGCAGCCAGGCGCACGATTACGTCAAGACCGGATTTTATGCCCGCACCCAGGCCGAGGAGCTGAAATGCCCGAACCTGGAGCTGGACGTCCTGATGAATATCGAAGACGTGACGGCGCGCGTCAACGCCGCGGTTCCCGCCGGCGCGAGTCCGGAGGCCGCAGAGAAAGCGCGGCGGGCGGTGATCAACACCATCGAGAAGGAATCGCTCGACAAAACCGGCCTGCGCAGCAATGTGGTCACGCTCTACAACGGGGGCGAATACCAACTGTATCGCTACAAAAAATATACGGACGTGCGGCTGGTTTTCGTGCCCGAGAAGCAAGCAGCCTTCTTCGGCGGCGACCCGGACAATTTCGAATATCCGCGCTACGACCTGGATATCTGCTTCTTTCGGGCGTACGAGAACGGGCAACCGGCCGAGACCAAGGATTATTTGAAATGGAACCAGCAGGGCGCCAAAGATGGAGAGCTGGTGTTCGTGGCGGGGAATCCCGGCGCGACGTCTCGCCTGGACACGATGCGGCACCTGGAGTTTTTGCGGGACCGCTCGAATCCATGGGGACTCTCGCTCTTGTTCCGCCGTGAAGTGCTGCTGCGGGTCTACAGCGAGCGCAGCGACGAAAACAGGCGGCGCGCCGAAGATGAACTCCTGGAAGTCCAGAATAGCCGCAAAGCGTATGTGGGCATGCAGGCCGGTCTTCAGGATCCGGCGTTATTTTCGGAGAAGCAGGCGCAGGAAAGCAAATTGAAGGATGCGGTGGAGAGCGACGCCAAGCTGCGCGCTGCCTACGGTAAAGCCTGGGACGAGGTGGCCACTACCCTGCATACCTTGGATGGCATCTACGCGGATCTTTCCTTGCTCGAAAGCGGTCAAGCTTTCAATAGCAAGCTTTTTGAGATGGCGCGGACGCTGGTGCGGCTGGCCGAAGAGAGCCAGAAGCCGAACAACGCTAGGCTACGGGAGTACTCGGAGGCCAACCTGCCGGCGCTGGAGCAGGAATTGTTTTCGGATGCGCCGATTTATGACGACCTGGAAGCGCTGAAGCTGGGCGATTCGCTGGGAATGTACGCCGAGATGAAGGGCATGCAGAACGAACTGGTGGAGAAGGTTCTGGCGGGTAAATCTCCGGACGCGCGGGCTGAGGAGCTGGTTCGAGGGACGAAGCTAAAGGATGTGGCCGAGCGGAAGCGGCTGGCGAAGGGTGGAACCAAAGCCATTGAAGCTTCGACGGATCCGATGATTCTTCTGGCGCGGCTGGTGGACCCGGAGTCCCGGCGCCTGCGGTCGATCTACGACAATCAGGTCAACGAGCCGAGACGCCAGGCTTACGCCAAGATCGCTCAGGCGCGCTTTGCGGTATACGGGAAGAATGTGTATCCCGATGCGACGTTCACGCTGCGCTTGTCGTTCGGGGAGGTGAAGGGGTACGAAGAGGATGGCAAGCAGATTTCGTGGACAACCACCTTCGGCGGCGCGTTTCAGCATGCGGCGCATCACGACAATGAGGCGCCGTTCCAACTTCCTGCGAGCTGGATGAAACAAAAAAACAAGCTGGACCATTCCACGCCTCTGGATTTCGTCAATACCGCCGATATTATCGGAGGAAATTCGGGCAGCCCGGTGGTGAACCGTGCGGGCGATTTGGTGGGAATCATTTTCGACGGAGACATCCAGTCGCTGGTGCTGGACTACATCTATACTGATAAGCAGGCGCGGGCGGTGGCGGTGCAATCGTCCGGGATCGCCGAAGCGCTGAAGAAGATCTATAGCGCCGACCGTTTAATTTCAGAACTCGGGCTGCATTAAAGGCGAAGGCCAATCCGCCGCCGTGGAAGGCCGGACGGGATGTCTCCGGCCTAGTTTCGTCCGAAGATCAGGAACCACTTGGTGCCGGGAAACAGGTCGGGATGTTCCTCCACCAGTTTGAAACCGGCATCGGACATCCAGTGCAGGATTTCGTCGCGGCCGACCAGCAGCTCGGGCTGATTGCGGTGCGGGGTCTTGGGGTCGTCCTTATTCATTTCGATGATCGCGATACGGCCGCTCGGCTGGATGTAAGTCCCTAGGGCTTTCAAGTAGGCGGCGCGATTCTGGATGTGGTGCAGGACATCGTTGATGAAAGCCAGGTCGACGTTGCGGGCCGGGAGCTTGGGGTCGTTGAATTCGCCCAGAACAGCCTGGATGTTGCGGATATTCTCTTGCTTGTCGCGCTTGTTGATGTAGTCCAGCAAGTCTTGCTGGATGTCCACGGCGTACACTTTGCCGGACGGGGCGACAGCCTTTGCCAGGGGCCGGGAGAAGAGTGCGGAGCCGGCGCCGATGTCGGCGATCACCATGCCGGGCTTCAAAGAGAGGTTGGCCAATACCTGGTCGATTTTCTGGCCGGCGATACGCTGCGGGCATTCTAACGTGTTTACCCACTCGTCGGCTTTGCGGGGCGCGAGTTGTGCGCTAGATTCGAACAGGCCGCCGGCCAGGAGCGAGCCGACGAGACACCACAGCCATATGGTGTTCTTGCGGAACATCGGACTCCCTTAAGCGATCATGACTTTGCGCGGGAACTGCGAATTGTCCTGCAGGAACGTTTTCTTCCTCTTCAATTCTTCGGCAGTCGGCTGGACCGTGCCTTCCGCATCGGTGACGCGCGAAACCAGCGTGTGTTCGCCGGGCGTAGCGCCTTCCCAGCGATAGGTGAAGAGCTTCCAGGAATACTGGGTGTTAGTGGAAGCGAGCGTGGCCTTCTGCCAGGCGCCGTTATCGATCTGCACCTCGACCGACTTCAGCGGCGTGCCGTCGTTTAGCACGAAGCCGAGGATCTCATACGCTCCGCCCTTTTTGCGTACGCGAGCGATAGCGGACTTCAGATGGATGCGAGTGATCTCGTTCTCCACCCACTGGGTCTGGGCGTCGCTATCTTCGCCCGTGCCGCCGACGCCGACCAGCGACCGGTACCAGCGCGCCTGGTAATTTCCTAGATAGCGATCTTCCTGCAGATGAATTTCGGACAGCCATTTCACGTTGCAGACACCGTACCAGCCCGGCATGAGGACTCGGACCGGGAAACCCTGGCCGCGTGTCAGGGGTTCACCGTTGAGCGCGTAAGCGAGCATGGGCTCCGGCTTCATCGCGTTTTCGAGCGTGATGCTGCGGCCGAACTGCTGGTCGAGCTTGAAGGTCTGCTGCCGGAACACGATTTCCTGGGGGCCGCGATCGGTCCCGAAGAAGACCACTTCGCGGGCCTTGGAGTTGACACCGGCCTTACTCAACACGTCTCGCAAGCGCACGCCCTTGAACTGCCCGCAGGAGCACAGGCCTTCCACCGATCGCGGGCTGTTGCCGGAACATTCATAGCCCGCGGCGACTTCCACGGACCGCATGCCGCGCAGCTCGTCCAGCGAGAATTCAGCGGGCTTGTTGAACAACCCGGTGAGCTTGAGCCGGTAGGTGGCGGGATCGATCTCCGGCTGGTTCATGTGCTGCAGCGTGAAGAAACGGTCCTTGGGCGTGAAGGGACCGTCGATGGTGCGGATGTCGAAGACGCGCGTGGGCGCGTTCGGATTCGCGCCCGGGTTGAAGCCTTTGGGAAGATCGGTGAAAGGTACGTCGACCTCGTCGTCGGCGCGGGCCGGCATGGCCCAATCCGGAATCAAGGCAAGCACGCTCGCCGCAGCCAAACTTCGTCGCAACGTCTCTCTGCGAGTCATCTCTTCAGGCATCGGGTCCTCCAGCTCACGCTTCGATCACTTGACTCTAGTACATTTTAGCTCCTGGATCAACGGCCCGCGCGGATGCGCCGTAAGGCGCGGCTTAGGGCAGTACTTAAGTATTAAACCGTCTGACGTACCCGATAAGTGAATTGATGAGCGCCTCCAGCGTGTCTTCAGCCCGCAAGCGAAACTTGGCCTATCCCGCCTGGTCCGCTGCGCTGTTGATAGGCAGTATCGGAGTCCGGCATCTCGGGGCGGGAGCTGGCTGGACTCGTATTGCACTGGATTTGATGACTACGGTGCTGGCCCTGGCGGCAGGTGCGGTGGCGGTTCGCATGGTATCGCGCGAGCGTTTCGTCGAGCAAAAGAGTGCGAATGAATCGTTGACCGGGGAGATAGCCGGCTGCCGGGAGGCGGAACTGGAGGCCAGGGTGGTAGCGGCCAGACAGGAGCTAGCTGAGCAGGACCAATTGGCGGCACTGTCCTCGAGGATCGCCCTGGTATTGACTAGGGGCGATACGTTTCCGGAAACATTGCGGCGCTCCGCCGAGACTATTGTAGAGTCGCTGGATGCAGCCTTCGTCCGCATATGGACCCTGAATCAGGAACAGGACGTTCTGGAGCTCAGAGCCAGCGCAGGGATGTATACGCACCTGGATGGGGCGCACGGGCGTGTGCCGGTGGGCCGATTTAAGATTGGCCGCATCGCCGAAGAAAGAAAGCCGTACCTTACTAACACGGTCCAAGAAGATCCGTGGGTGGGCAACAAGGAATGGGCCAGACGGGAAGGGATGGTGGCTTTTGCCGGCTATCCTCTGATGGTGGGAGACCGGTTGGAAGGCGTGGTCGCGGCCTTTGCGCGGCATCCTCTGACGGACGCGACGATTCAAGCGTTGAGCTCGATTGCCGGCAGCCTGGCGCTGTTTATCGGACGTCAACGGGTGGCAGCGGAGCTTCTGGAAAGTGAAGAACGGGTGCGGCTCCTGTTGGACTCCACGGCCGAAGCGATTTACGGTATCGACCTACAGGGCGAGTGCACTTTTGCTAACTCCGCTTGCCTGCGTGTGCTGGGTTATTCGAAACCCGAAGACCTGCTCGGACGGAACATGCACGAGGTGTTGCATCACACGCGCGCCGACGGTACGCCGCATCCGTTAACCGAGTGCCAGATCTTCCGAGCGTTTCAGAGAGGAGCAGGCAGCCATGTGGACGGTGAGGTCCTGTGGCGCGCCGACGGGAGCAGTTTCGCGGCCGAGTTTTGGTCCCACCCGGTGGTAAAAGACGGCCAAGTAGTCGGTGGGGTGATGACATTTGTCGACATCAGCGCCCGCAAGCAGGCCGAAGAAGAGCATGGCAAGCTCGTATCGCTGGTGGAGAGCAGCGATGACTTCATCGTGATCGCATCCCCGGAAGGAAGAGTGCAATATCTGAATCAGGGCGGCGCCAAAATGATCGGTTTGGATAGCCCGCAGGAAGCCATTGGGCACCACATTTCCAGTCTGCATACGGAGGCCGCCTGGGCGCAGCTCGAGAACACCATACCGATTCAAGTGGCAACCGGATTGTACAAGTGTGAAACGGAGGTGAGGCATTGGAAAACCGGGGCTCCCATCGACGTGCTGCTGAGCGCCTTCGTGTTGCGGAAAGCGAAAACAGGTGAACTGCTCTGTTTGGCGGCCGTGATGCGCGACATCACCGGGCGGAAAAGGGCAGAGCAGGCGTTACGCACATCGGAGGAACGGTTCCGGATCGCGACGGAAAACGCGGGGGACATGACAATCGAGCATGACTTCAAGACGGGACACGTGGAACGGTTTGGAAGGCTTACCGACAGGCTGGGAGACCAGCCGGCGCCCAGCAACTTTGAAGTTTGGAAGAGCATGGTTCATCCCGAGGACGTCGGCCCACTTTTGGAAGGGATAGCGCGGCACATCAAAAGCGGCGAGCGCTATATCGGTGAGTACCGGGTACTGGGGGAAAAGGGGGACATCTACTACTATTCCTTGCGCGGCCAAGTCATCCGGAATGCCTCTGGCGAAGCATCCAAATGGATTGCCGTGGTCACCGACATAACCGAGCATAAGCAAGCCGAGCATGCCATCGCACAACTGGCGGCGATCGTGCAATCGTCGGAAGACGCAATCATCGGGGCCAGCCTGTCGGGAATCGTGACGTCCTGGAATGGCGGCGCCGAGAAGCTGTTGGGTTATAGCGCAGCCGAGGCGATGGGGGCGTCCATTTCTATTTTGCTCTCGCAACCCGATCGCGCCGCTGACATTCTCGATCCTAGCGTGCGTGGAAAAGTGAGCCGGTTCGACGAGACCGTGCTGGTGTGCAAGTCGCTGGAGACGCTTCCAGTCTCGCTAACGGTATCGCCCATCCGTGGCGGATCCGGGGACGTTACCGGAGTGGCGGCTATCGCGCGCGATATTCGCGCCCGCAAGCAGGCCGAAACCGAATTAGCTTACCAGGCGCAGCACGACCACTTGACAGGATTGCCGAACCGGCTGCTGGTGTCTGACCGGCTGGCGGCGAGCATAGCCCGCGCCGCGTGCGGCGGACGCATGACCGCGGTGCTGTACCTGGACCTGGACGGCTTTAAGTTGGTCAACGACACCTTAGGACATGAGGCTGGAGACGGCCTTCTGCGACAAGTGACCGAGCGGCTCAGGACCTGCATCCGCGAACCGGATACGCTGGCGCGCATGGGCGGCGATGAATTCATGCTGGTGATCAGCGAGGTAGGCGACGACAAGACCGCTTTCGCAGTCGCCGAGAGGCTCCGGGCATCGCTGCGCAAGCCGTTCACGATTGCCGGCCATGAACTGTACCTGACCGCAAGCATCGGCATCAGCATGTATCCTCGGGACGGGGCGGACGTGAGTGCTCTCCGGCAGAATGCCGACGCCGCGATGTACCAGGCTAAGCATGCGGGTAAGGACCGCGTTATGTTCTTCACGCCCGCCATGAGAGCGACCGTTCTGGAGCGCTTGGAACTGGAGACGGACCTGCGCCACGCGCTGGACCGCGGTGAACTTTTTCTGCAATTCCAACCGATATTCGAAGCGACCGGGGGCCGACAAACCGCTTTTGAAGCGCTGGCGCGCTGGAAGCATCCGACGCGGGGGATGATTGCGCCCGATAAGTTCATCCCGGTGGCGGAAGAGACCGGACTGATTGTGCGCTTGGGAGCATGGGTGCTGAAGGAGGCTTGCCGCGAGTGCCACCAGTGGCAGCATTGGGGATTGGATTCGGTTCGCGTAGCCGTGAACGTGTCGCCGTTGGAATTTGCTCGAGCGGAATTCGCCGAAGGCGTGCTAAGTGTTCTGGAGGAGACCGGATTGCGCGGCGATTTGCTCGAGTTGGAAGTCACGGAGGGCGTCTTGATGCGCGATCTGGACGATTTTGTACTCAAGATGTCACGCCTGCGGCAGCGCGGCATTCGCATTTCCATAGACGACTTCGGTACCGGCTACTCTTCGCTCGGCTATTTGCCCCGGCTGCCGATTGACACTGTGAAAATCGATCGGAGCTTTGTAGCGGAGCTGGATGTCAATCCCACGGCGCTTTCGCTCATCGAGGGGATGATTTCGTTGGCCCGTACAATCGGCAAACGAGTGATCGTGGAAGGCGTGGAGACGATCGAGCAACTGTCCACGCTGCGCAAGCTCGGCTGCCATGAGGTCCAAGGGTTTCTGCTGGGACGGCCCGGAGCGGTTCCCAGGCGCCTGGACGCGCCGGCTTGCTTGCTCCCAGAGGCGGAAGCTGAGCCGGAATTGTTGGAGGAGTCCGAAGCGCTGCTGGAACAGTCCGGCTGATAGGCGGGTGCCAGTAACGTCGGATTGTTCGCGTCCAAGATTGTTGTCCAGAATTGTAATCGTATCCTTTCCGAATTTTGCTATACTCTTACCCATTCGGTTTTTAGAGAGTTGGTTGGCCGCCTTTCCGGCCCAAGTAGTGCTAGTTAGTGGCGCAATGTTTCGGCATAATACCCAAGCTAGCTGTTGAATGCCCTAATGGAGGAAGCATCTGTAGGAGATTTCATCCACGATGGGGGAGGGTAGATCGCCATGCGAAAGAGTCTCATGTTGTTGGTTTTCTTGGGAACCGCGACACTGCACGCGGCAGACCCGTATGTGGGCACCTGGAAGTTTAACGCGGCGAAGTCCGTTTCAACGACAAAGGCGCCACCGCCGCAAGAAGTAACGATCCTTATTGAAGAGCAAGGCGAAGGTCTTTATGTCGCCCTTACTGGCACGGCAGCTAACGGGACAAAAATGGTCAACAAGTTCTCGGGTCAGATAGGCGGGACGATGAAGCTCGTTGAAAGTCAGTATGAGTCCATCACGACTAAGTCGATAGCTCCCAACATACGCGAGCTGACTTATGTGGTAGGCGGCAAAGAGGTCAGTTGGCAACACGCCATCCTGAGTGGGGACGGAAAAACGCTGTGCTTAGTTACGAGAGGCGTCAATCAGCAGGGCGCTTTCGCGGAGACCGTTCAGGTTTACGACAAACAATAGCGGGCATTCACCAGACTCGGATCGACCAGGCCAGGCACGTCCACTGGTGAAATCAACTTGATTGGGGGTTTGGCAAGCGGAGCGGTCACGTTAAGATAAAAGTGCCGCGCCCCCTGTCGTGATCCATCCTGCTATCCGCGACCTTCTCGAATCGCTCAACCGGGAGCCTGCATTTCAGGAAGTCGCCAGCCGCCTTACGCGCGACCCTTCTTCGCGGCTTTCGCTTTCCGGGCTCACCACCACAGCCAAGGCGCTGTATCTGGTACTGCTGTGGCAATTGACGGAACGCAATCTCGTGGTCGTGGTGGACGGCAACCAAGAGGCCGAGACGCTTGGAGAACTGGTGGGCACGTTCTTCGATCTGCTGGTCACATCGGATTTTCCACGCCCGCAGACCATTCCGAGTCTGGATGTATTGCCGTGGCAGCGGCTGTCTCCGCACAGCGAGATCAGCGAGCAGCGCGCAGTGGGTCTGTGGCGTATGGCGTCGGGCAAGACCACCATCACCATCACGCCGGTGGCTTCGGCGCTGCTGCGGACCGAGGCGGCTGAGTTTTACCGGCAGCTCGCGCTTACGCTGCGTGCAGGCGAAGAAATTCCACTGGAAGATTTGCTGGCGCATCTGGAGAGCATCGGCTATGAGAAACGGGATCCGGTGGAGATGGTGGGCGAATACGCGCTGCGGGGCGGGATTCTCGACATTTTCCCGGCGGAGGCATCCAAGCCAATTCGCATCGAGCTGTTCGGCGACCTGATTGAATCCATCCGGCGTTTCGATGTGGAGACGCAGCGCTCGGTGCTGCGGATCGCCGAAACCACGCTGCTGCCTTTAGCTGAATATCCGAAGTCGCGCGAGGTGCTGAGGGCGATTGCCGAGCAAATGGATGTGCCGAGCCCCGGCGATCCTTTTCCGGGCTGGGAATTTCTGGTTCCGCTGGTTAGGCCACGGGCGGAATCGTTATTTTCGCTGGTAGACCATCCGCTGGTGGTTTTGGACGAGCCGGAACAGATCGCTTCGGCGGCCGGCCGGCTGTGGAAGCGATTGGAGGAGAGCGATCGGCCGTATCCGTGTCCGCCGGAGAAGAATTTTTACACCTGGCCGGAGTTGCAGGCCGAGCTGGAAACGAAGTCGGAGTTGAGGCTGCGGGAGCTGGAGCTGATCACAGGCGGGCAGGCGGCGGAGGCCGGCCCGGTGCTCGCGTCGCGGCCCTCGCTGGCGTTTCATGGCAATGTGCAAGCCGCGATTGGCGAGGCGCGCAATCTGGTGGAACAAGGCTATCGCGTGATCTTCTTCGCGCAATCCAGCGGCGAACTGGAGCGCCTGGCCGACATTTTCCAGGAATACTCGGTGCCGTTCCAGCTGGGCCTCGATCCGGCGGATGCGACGCGGCCTTATCTGGCGGAGCGGTCGTACGTGGCGAGCGCGGCGGCGAGCACGCTGCTAGTGAAGGGGCTGGTGCGGCGTGGAGTGGTGTTCCCGGACGCACGCATCGCGCTGTTCGGCTCCGAAGATCTTTTCGATACGTCGGAGCTGATCGCCAAGCCTGCGCCGGCAAAATCGCAACTGGCGGCGTTCACCACCGATCTGGCGGATCTCAAGCCGGGCGACTTCGTGGTGCACGTCACGCACGGGATCGGCCGATTTTTGGGGACGCGCGAGATCGCGCAAGGCGAGAACAAG
>Ga0187819_10002099_pt1 | contig 10471 bp, 11 predicted proteins | sample NC_wetland_sal_i_15_FD_132411 | JGI IMG/M metagenome (GOLD analysis project Ga0187819, IMG submission 132411) | Wetland sediment microbial communities from Neuse River Estuary, North Carolina, USA - SO4_4 | ecosystem: Environmental > Aquatic > Freshwater > Wetlands > Sediment | place: USA...
CCGTGTTCTTGGCTTGAATCTTGGCCTTCACAACGGCCGCGTTGTCGTCGTCGGTAACCTTGCCGGCAATGGTGCCGAGGCTTTGCGCGAAAGCCGGCAGCGCCAATAAGAACAGTACGACACCACGCACGCGTATACTATGCCACAACCACGCGGGCATTGCTGCGTTGGAGAAAGTCGAGGATCGGCACCGTCTGGTGGGGGATGAAGTGCCCGGCCTCGGGATAATAGCGGACCTCCGCGTGCGGTACGCTGGCCTCCAGCCGCTGCTTGGTCGCGGGGGAATCCAGCAACACGTCCTTGCCGCCGACAATCGCCAGCAGCGGCATCGCGAGCCGCTGTAAAGCTTCGTCACTGAATACCGGCAGCTTGACGTGGCGCGGCCGGAAGTTCGCATGGACCAGCGACATGAAATCCACAAAGGCTTGGGCGGAAGGCGGAAGATTCGTCGGTGTCCGTCCCAGGATCATTTCGCCCAACTTGCGAGTGCCCCAACGGCCCGCGAGTAGCAGTGGAATCGACTTGAACAGAAAGCTGATCTTCTGGCCGCCCACTCCTGCCGGGCACAACAACGCCAGGCTCTCGATACGCTCCGGCCTTCGCGTGGCATAGTCCAGCTCGAGCCACCCGCCGAGCGACACGCCCACCATCGACGCGCGATCGAGCGCCAGGCCCCGCATCACTTCGTCTAGCCACAGCGCATGGACATCGGAAGCCAAGCGCGGGCGCGACGGCGCACTCAAGCCGGGCTCCCCAATCATGTCGACCGCGAACACGCGAAAATGCGCCGACCACGCCGCGATGTCGAACATCCATGCCGCCGAGTTCGCCGCCGACCCGTGAAAGAGCAGCAAGGGTGGTGCTGATGCCGCGCCGCTCGCGATCACGAACGTCTCGCCTTCCCGGGTTGGCAAGCGCAAGTGGTCGCAAGGCACCGGCCAGTTTTTCAGAATCTCGACATAGCGCTCGCGAACCGCGCGCTCGCCATCCGCCGACTTGTAGACCGAAGTCATTTGTGAGCCTCCAAGTAGAAGTTGATGGCTTGCAGTAGTGCGCTACAACTCGGGATGCTGCCTGTCAGAATGACCTTCAATCGGGCGCGCTCCTGGTTGTAGATGGTCTCGACGCGCAGCGGCTCGTCGCTTTCGGGCCGAGATTTTGGCACGGCTGTGAGCAAGTTGGAGAGCCGCATCATTGTATCGGGGCTGATCGCATCGATCTCCACGATGCTCGACACCTCGACATGACGCCGACGCGGGACGCTCTCCCGATCGAGCGGCGCCGTGGGCTTCCCGGTCATCGCCTCCACGTCCTCGCGGGCGATGCGGTATTGTTTGCCTATCCGAACGGCCTTGAGCCGCCCCTCGCGGACGTAATTTCGCACGGTTCGCACATGGAGGTTCAGGAGCTCTGCCACCTGCTCCACGGAATAAAGGTCTGGCATAAACGTACTCTATAATACCCCATATGTATCTGTCAATAGATTCGTATAGGGAATTATTGAGATTCCGGCGCGTGGATTGCTATACTGAAGGTTGGAGCTCCTATGATTGAAGATTTGCTACAACCTCGACACCTGCTGGTCATCCTGGTAGTCGCCCTTTTCTTGTTCGGACCGAAGAAGTTGCCGGAACTCGGGAAAGGACTGGCTCAAGGGATTCGAAGTTTCAAAGACTCCCTCAAGTCGGTCACCTCGGCCGATTCCGGGGATCCGACCTAAGCAGACGCCGACACAGGCTAGGTGTCCGAAGGGCGGATGCTACGATGAAAGTGGCTCGTCCCTTCCCTCATGAAATGCAAGCTTTGTGGCACGCGCAAGCCGCGCCGCTTTTGCCCCGGCGTCTCGGGCGATATCTGCTCCATCTGCTGCGGCAACCAGCGCGAAGTTACAGTGGATTGCCCGCTCGATTGCCCGCACCTGGTGGAAGCGCGGCTGCACGAAAAGCCCGTTCCGCTCGATCCCGCCAGCGTCCCCAACCAGGACGTCCAGGTAACCGAGCAGTTCCTGCGCGAGCATGAGCCGTTGCTCGTCTTCCTGGGTGCGCGGCTGCTGGAAGCCTCGCTGGCCACGTCCGGCGCGGTGGATTCGGACGTGCGCGAGGCGCTCGGTTCGCTGATTCGCACGTATCGCACGCTCCAGAGCGGCCTGATCTACGAAACGCGGCCCACGAATCTTGTGGCCGCCGCGATCCATCAAAGGATGCAGGAGGCCGTCGACGTCCTGCGCAAGGAACTGGCTGAGAAGAACGCCACGCCCATCCGTGACGCGGAAATCCTGGGCACGCTAGTGTTCCTGGAGCGCGTCGAGCTGCACCAAAACAACGGACGCCCGCGCGGCCGCGCGTTCATGGACTACCTCCGCCGTTATTTCCCGCAGGGGCAGCAGGCGACAGTGAGTGCACCGCTCATTCAGGTATGAGGCGGGCAGGTATGACCGGCTTCATCGTGTTTGCACACGGGTCTCGCGTCGAATCGGCTAATCAGGCCGTACGCGACGTTGCCGCGCAAATGGCGGATTCAGGCAGGCACGCAGTGGAGGCCGCATTTCTGGAACTTGGGGCACCGGACTTGGCGGGCGCGACTGGGCGGTTGGTGGAGCGCGGCGCGAAGCGCATCGTCGTTATCCCTTATTTCCTGACGCTCGGCACTCACATGCAGCGCGACCTTCCGCGGCTGGCACGTGCGGCATCCGAAGCCCACGGCGGCATCGAAATGGAAGTGACCTCGCCGCTGGATGGCCATCCGGCCCTGCTCCAGGCTTTGCTCGACCGCGCCAGTGAAGCGCTATGAGAGCCCGGCTGGTGGAGTCTTACGAACTCGCGCCCGAGGTCCGGCACTTCGTTTTCGAAGCTCCTGAAGTCCAGCAGATTCACTTCAAGGCAGGCCAGTTCGTTTCGTTGAGCGAAGATCTCGCCGGCAAGAAGATCACGCGCGCGTATTCCATCGCTTCGCTGCCCAACGGCAATCGCTTCGAGCTATGCCTGAACCTGGTGCACGAAGGCGCCTTCAGCCCGCACTTGTTTGCCATGCACCCCGGCGACACAGTGGAGATGACCCAGCCGCTCGGTTTCTTCGTGGTTCGGAATCCGGCGCGGGAGGCTCTCTTTGTCGCAACGGGCACCGGTATCGCTCCGTTCCGGCCGATGGCGCGCGATTACCTGACGCATCCCGAGGCCAAGCAGCTCACGCTGATTTTCGGCGTGCGGTACGAAAACAGCATTTACTATCGCGGCGATTTCGAGGTCCTGGCGCGCCGGCATCCGAACTTCCGTTTTTGGCCGACGCTCAGCCGGCCGGCGGAATCCTGGAGCGGACGCACCGGTCATGTGCAAACGCACCTGCTGGAGGCCATCGGCGAGCGCCGCGACCTGGACGTCTACATTTGCGGGCTCAAAGCCATGGTGGACGACGTCCGCGCTATTCTCAAGGGGTTGGGCTTCGACCGCAAGCAGATCATTTTCGAAAAGTACGACTGATGAACCGCACCACCGCGCTGGCACTGGGATTGGTCGTTGTATTCGGCTTGGTCGTGGTCATCCTGCTGAACGTGATGCCCGGCCCGCACAAGGCCACCGACTATCTGGTCATTGGCGCGGTGGCGACGCTCATCTGCCTGCTACTGCTGTTCGTCGCGCTGATCAACACTCAAAAGCGGGCGGCCCGCAAACCTGACTCCGAATAGCCATTTTCCAGGCCGTCGTGCTCCGATATAGTGAGGAGCGGAGGCAAGATGAATCTCGCATCGAGGCCGCTCGTGCTGGCCGCGCTCGGCGCCGCGTTGGCGTATGGCCAGACCAAGCCGGATCAGAAACCGCTGCTGGCCGAACAGGTCTTCAAGAGTGTCAAAGTGCTGAAGGGCCTGCCGGTGGATGAGTTCATGGCGACCATGGGGTTCATCTCGGCCTCTCTGGGCGAGACCTGCAGCGATTGCCACGCCGCGGAGAGCGGCGGCAGTTGGGAAAAGTACGCCGACGAAACGCCGCGCAAGCAGATGGCGCGCAGCATGATCGTGATGATGAACGCCATCAACAAGACCTACTTCGGCGGGCGCCGCGAGGTGACGTGCTATACCTGCCATCGCAGCATCGAGCGGCCGAAGATCACGCCGAGCCTGGTGGAACTGTACGGCCCTCCAGTTCCCCTGTCCGAGCCGGATGAGCTTCTCCAGCCGGCTGCGAAAGGGCCTACGGCCGACCAGATTCTCGACAGGTACATCCAGGCGCTCGGTGGAGCCGATGCGCTGTCGAAGCTCACCAGTTTCTCTGCCAAGGGGACCCATATGGCGTACGCCGAGACCGACAAGAGCCCGGTGGATGTGTGGGCCAAAGCTCCCGCCCAACGCACCGTGATCATCCATTCGTCCGCCGGCGACAGCAGCACGGTCTACGATGGCCGCACTGGCTGGGTTGCGGCGCCGGCGACCGAGCGGCCGGTGCAGGTGTTCGAGCTGACCGATGGCGATCTGGACGGCGCGAAACTGGATGCGGCTGTCACGTTTCCCGCGCACATCAAGCAAGCGCTGACTGGGTGGCGCGTTGGACCGAAGGCCACCATCGACGATCACGAGGCCCTGGTGGTGCAGGCGACGGCTAACGGCCGCTTCCCGGTAAATCTGTATTTCGACAGCAAGTCCGGTTTGCTGGTGCGCGTGGTGCGCTACACCGAGTCGCCGCTTGGTTTGAATCCCACGCAGGTCGACTATACGGATTATCGCGATGTCGCGGGCGTCAAGCTGCCCTTCAAGTGGACCGTGACCTGGCTGGATGGCAAGTCCATCTTCGAGCTGAGCGAGGTGCAGCCCAACGTGGCGATCGATGCCGCAAAGTTCGCCAAGCCAAACGCGCCCAAGCCCGTGCCGTAGCGCTCAGTGCGACACGGTGTGCACTTCGACGGTCTTATAGAGTTCCTTGGTCTGTTCCAGTGTCGCGAACACCAGGCCCGGCAGCCTGGCGGAGGCCGTGCCGGCGGCAACGGCCCAACGGACGCATTCGACGAAGTCCTTCTTCTTGGAGGCGGCCCACACGAAAGCCGCGGCCAGCGCATCGCCCGCGCCCAGAGGAGAGACGGCGTCGATGCGCGGCGGGACGACCTCGAGCAACTGATTTCCATCAGTTGCCACGACGCCGCGGCTGCCTAACGATACGATCACGGATTCCGCGCCCATGGCCTTGATCCGCATGGCCGCGTCCATGAACTGGGCGCGGGTGATCAACGCGCGGTTGAGCAAGCGCTCGGCTTCGGCCTGGTTTGGACTCACCACGGTGGGCCCGGCTTCGATGCCGTGCAGCAGCGCATCGCCGTCGGTATCGAGCAGCGTTTTCACCTTGCGGTCGCGCGCCATGTGGATCAGCTTGGTGTAGAATTCAGCCGAAACGCCCGGCGGGATGCTGCCGCACAGCATGAGCCAGGTCGCGGTCTCCAGCCGGCTTTCGACGGCCTTCTCAATGCGCGTTAATTCCTCCGGCGTGATCAACGGGCCGAGTTCGTTGAGCTTGATGGTCAGCCCCTGCCGGTCGGTGATGGTAAGGTTCACGCGAATATCATTGCCGATTCGAACCACCTTGACGGGGAAGCCCGATTTTGCGGCCAGCTTTTCCAGGCGTTCGCCATTCGCGCCGCCCGAGGTGACGATGGCCGGGGTCTTGGCGCCGAAAGCGTGCAGCACCCGCGAGGCATTCATGCCGCGTCCGCCGGCGGAGTCACTGCGGGACAGAATATAGGCGCGATCCTCGAACACCAACCGATCGACTTGGATGTTCCGGTCTACAGAGGGATTGATCGTCAGGGTAAGTATCAACCCTCAATGTTAACCTGAATCATTGCGGCGCCACCCCCAGTTTGCTGCCTATCTGGCGCTGGCCGCCGTCTGCTTTTTCTGGGGGACAACGTATCTCGGCATCCGGATCGCGGTGGAGACTGTGCACCCGGCGGTGTTGCTGAGTTTGCGCTACTCGATTTCCGGGGTGCTGTTGCTGATCGCCGCGCGGTCGTCCAAAGCGCATCTTCCGGCGGGCCGCGAACTTTGGTACACCGCGCTGTTCGGCGTGATGATCATCGGCATCGGGAACGGGTGCTTGGCCTTCGCCGAGGTTTGGGTTCCCAGCGGGCTGGCCGCGCTGTTCTACACGACGGCCCCGTTTTGGATGATCGGCGTGGAGGCGCTGATTCCGGGCGGCGACCGGCTGCACGGACCCACGCTGATCGGCATGTTGGTGGGGCTGATTGGCACTGTGCTACTGGTGGCTCCCAGCGCAATGAACGAAGGTTTCCACGGGCCAATGCTGCGCGGGTTTCTGCTGTTGCAGCTCGGCGGGGCGGCTTGGGCGCTGGGATCGATCCTGCAGCGCCGGCATCCGACCAAGGCTCATCCGGTGGTGAGCGGAGCGGTGCAGCAAATGGCGACGGGCTTAGCATACGTGTTGCCGGCGCTGCTGACCAAGCCCGTTCCATCGGCCTGGAGCCACCGCAGCATCGCGGCGGTGCTGTACCTGGTTGCATTTGGGTCCATCGTCGGTTACAGCGCGTACATCTTCGTACTAGACCGGCTGCCGGTTTCGGTGATCAGCATCTACAACTACATCAATCCGGTGGTGGCGCTGTTTCTGGGTTGGTGGTTCTATCGAGAGCACATCGGAATTCGCGAAGTGATCGCGATGCTGATCATCTTCGCCGGGGTGGCGCTGGTTAAGAGATATAGCCGCCCAAGCGTTCCAGAGCCCGTTCCAGTTTCTGAGAGTTCTTGAGCACGGGTTCGAAAAGATCGCCGACGCGCTCGAAGCGATCCAGCACGTTGTGGATGTTGAAGTCGCCCGGCTCCAGGCCGGCCTTCACTTCCGACCAATCCAGCGGCGTTGAGACCGGCGCGCCCGGATGCGCACGCAGAACATAGGGCGCGGCGATTGTCTTGGCGCTCGAAATCTGCAAATAGTCGAAGTAGACTTTACCCTTCTTGCGGCGGGACACGGCGCGCGGGGTGGTGAACAGGTCCGGCTTCTGGCGGATCACCAGGATGGATAGCAGCTCGGCGAAGGTGCGGACCTGCTCGAAGGTGTAGACCGGTTCGAGCGGAATGTAGATGTGCATGCCGTCGCCGCCGGTGGTCTTGGGATACCCGGCCAGGCCGACGGAGTCCAGCGTATTCTTGACGAGCTGCGCAGCTTCGACGATCTGGCTGTAGGGGCAGCCTGCGGTGGGATCGAGATCGATGAGAGCGAAATCGGGATTGTCGAGCGAGCCAAGGCGGCTCATCCAGGGGTTCTGATCGATGCAGGCCAGGTTGGCCAGATACACCAGCGTGGCGCGGTCGTTACAGATGATGTAGTGGATTTTGTCCTGGTTGTGCTCGGAAAAGATCGGCTCCAGGCGCACCCAGTCCGGGACTTTGTCCTGTGCTTCTTTCTGGAAGAAGAATTCGCCAGCGATGCCGTTGGGGTAGCGCTTGAGCGACAACGGGCGGTCGCGCAAATGCGGAAGAATCAGCGGCGCTACCGCGTCATAGTAGTTGATGACATCGCGCTTGGTGATGCCTTCGCCGGGATAAAAGACTTTGTTGAGGTTGGTAAGTTTGAGGCGATGTCCTTCGATATCGAGTAAGACTTCGGCTGGCGAATCGAGCGCCACGAGGGGTCCACTTTTCTTGCCGGGCGGATCTTCGGTGCGCACACACTCTTTGGGGTCCTTGTCGGGACGGAGCGCGACAAACACGGGCGCGCGCAGCAGACCATCCGGCGTGAATTCGAGAAACTTGATCTCGGCCACCAACTCGGGCTTCACCCAGGTGACATCGCGGAGCGCTTTGACCGGCCCTGTGAACGGGCTTTTCTTGTTAATTAGCGGCTCGAGCTTGGAGTAAATGTCGCGCAACGATTTTTCGTTAAAACCCGTTCCGACCTGACCGGCATGCACCAGCTTCCCATGATCGTAAAGCCCGAGCACGAGCGAGCTGAAGTAGTCACGCTCGCCGTGCGTGAAGCCGCCGATGACGAAATCGTCCGAGGAGACTACCTTGATCTTCATCCAATCGCGGCTGCGGCGGCCTTCGTATTTGCTGTCGCGCCGCTTGGCGACGATGCCCTCGAGTCCATGGGCGCGCGCGGCTTCGAGCATCGCGGCGCCGTTGACGGTGAAGAGATCGGACAGGCGGATGTGTTCGGCGGGCGTCAAGACGCCTTCGAGCAGCCGGCGGCGTTCCTCGAGCGGCACACCGCGCAGGTCGTAGCCGTCCAGATACAGAAGATCGAACGCGAACAGCGTGACCGGCGCCGAACGCGAAAGGTGAGCGATGGTGTTGGGGTCGGATACGGAAATGCGCGGCTGGATCAGGCTGAAGCTGGAGCGGCCCTGGTCGTCGAGCACGGCGATCTCGCCGTCGATGATGGCGCTGGAGGCCTTAACGAAGCGCGGCAGGACGCTCAGTTCGGGATATTGCTGCTCGCAGCGCTTCTGATTGCGCGTCAAGATGCGGAGCTGGTTGTCTTCGATGAAACACAGCGCGCGGACGCCGTCCCATTTCACTTCGTAGAGCCAGGCGTCGCCAGACGGAGGTTGCTCGGTCAGGGTGGCGAGCATGGGGGAAACGGTTCGAGGCATCGGAGATTGAACGGACCGTTCGACCGTGGCGAGATCAGTGGCTGGTGGCTGGTGGCCCGTGGCTGGTGGGTCGGTGGCTGGTGGGAGGTCCTGTGCGATTTCTTGTTGGGTGCGGCCGGTGAGGACGCTGCGCGCGTAGTCTTCGATGTTCCAGGCGGGCTTAGCTTCGGCATCCTTCTTCTTGATGAGCAGCCACTCGTTGCCCTTGCCGCGGCCGCGCATGAGGACCAGCGCGAATTCGCCGCGCAGCTTTTCACCGTGCAGCCGGAATTTGAAATCGCCGCGTTCGATTTGCGCGCGAGCGGGCATGTCGCCGAGCACATCGAAGGTGCCGCGATCCCACAACATCACGCTGCCGCCGCCGTACTCGCCTTTCGGAATGTTGCCTTCAAAACTGCCATAGTCGAGCGGATGATCCTCGACGTGCATGGCCAGATGCTTGGCCAGCGGTTCCAGGCTGGGACCTTTGGGCACGGCCCAGGACTTGAGCGTTCCATCCACTTCCAGGCGAAAGTCGTAGTGCAGCCGCGTGGCGTCGTGCCGTTGCACGCAGAAGTAGTTGCCCCGGGGCGTGGGGGTATGGTGCGGTTCCGGCTTAGGCTCCGGCGTCTTATCGAACCTACGCTTGCGCTTGTACTCGGTGAGCGACATGTAGCGGCTGTTTTCATTCTACGCGGCGCGCGGCAGTATACTGAGGCTAGATGACTACGCGCTGGGGCCGTCTGTTTGCGAGCGCGCTGATCGTCTTTCTCTGCGCGCAGCCTTTCACGGCGCTGGCCTTCAATGCATCCGATGCAAGCATGTCCTGTTGCAAAGACAAGGGTGCATCCTGCTGCCGGCGATCGCACGGGCAATCCAGCGGGCCGGCGCTTACCACCCGGGATTGCTGCGGCCAGTGCCATGTCGCGGTGCGGAACACGCAACCCGTCGCGTCCAATATGGGTCCCGCGGAGGTGCGTGCGGAGTTGACGGCCGCGGCGTGCCCGCCGCCCGCGCACAGTGCATGGGTTCCCCCTTCACAGTCCAATCCAGTTCTTTTTGAGCGCCCCCCTCCTTCCGTCGCCTAACTGATTCGCCAACAATTCAAACGGGTACGGGAGGAGTATATGAAATGGAGTTGTATTCTTTGCGTGTTAGTGTCCCTGTGCGCGGCGACGCTGGCAACCGTGCGTGGCGTGGTGCACGATCCGCAACATCGCCCGCTCGAAAATGCCACGGTGTCGGTGCGGAATGAGCAGGGAACAATTTTAGCGACAGCTCAGTCGGATTCCAACGGCGAGTTCGTCATTGGAAACGTCCCGGAGGGTCCGGCGACGCTGCGGATTACCGCCCAGGGTTTCGAAACGCTGGAACAACAGATCAATGTGAGCCAGGAGAAGGCGCCGGTGTTGCACCTGCAACTGGAGGTGGCGGCGGTGAAGGAATCGGTAGAGGTCTCCGGCGCGCTGAGCAAGTTGAACACGCAGTCGTCCACAGTGCGGACCACGGTTACGCCGCAAGAGATCGCCGAGACGCCCGGCGCGGATCAAACCAACAGCCTCTCGATGATCACCGATTTCACTCCGGGAGCGTACATGGTGCACGACATGCTCCACATGCGCGGCGGCCATCAAATGGCTTGGTTCCTGGATGGCATTCCGGTAATTAACACAAGCATTGCGGTGAACGTGGCGCCGCTGGTGAATCCTAAGAATGTGGCCGAATTGGAAGTGGAACGCGGCGGCTATTCGGGCGAATACGGTGACCGCACCTACGGTTTCTTCAACGCGGTGACGCCGTCGGGATTTGAGCGCAATAACAACGCGGAATTGATTGTGTCAGCGGGCAACTTTTGGGGCACCGACGATCAGTTCAACGCCGGCGGCCACACCCAGCGCTTCGC
>Ga0187819_10002100_pt1 | contig 10470 bp, 8 predicted proteins | sample NC_wetland_sal_i_15_FD_132411 | JGI IMG/M metagenome (GOLD analysis project Ga0187819, IMG submission 132411) | Wetland sediment microbial communities from Neuse River Estuary, North Carolina, USA - SO4_4 | ecosystem: Environmental > Aquatic > Freshwater > Wetlands > Sediment | place: USA: North...
GTAAGATTTACAGGCCAGGCGCGCGCGGCTTTTCAGGGCACCACGCCCCTGGTCACGAAGTCGGTGAAGCGCTTCAAAGCACGGTTCAACGCCTTTTGTGCCCCGGCGCGCTCCTCATCCGTAGACGCAGCGAGGAGTTGCGCGCGGGCGGCGTCCAGTTCCGCGGTTAGCTTTCTCTCGATTTCGCGAAGGTCGAGTCGATCACGGGATGGTTTCGGAATAGGAGAATCGGCCATTTTCAAGCCCGCCGCCTCTTCCTGTGGGCAATTTCGGTGCCGGTTTGATATACGGAATTTTACGCAAAAGCCGAAACTAAATCTCCCGCGCGGGGTCTCACCCTAAACGGGGAGGCGATCGAAGCCTGCGTGGGTGGCCGCGTCGTCGAGCAGCCCGTGCATCGGCCGCGCTCCCTCGTTCTGCTCCGGATACTCCGCAACCCCCCGCCCGGCTTCTCATTCGCCGCGTACGGCGGCCCTCGTCAATGAGACTCCCGGGACGCTGGCGCACGCTACACTATCAGCAGTCCTCCGGAATGAAGATCTCGGCCGCGATCATCACCTTCAATGAAGAGCGGAACATCGCGCGAGCGCTGGAAAGCCTGAGGTGCTGCGACGAAATCGTGGTGGTGGACAGCGGATCGAACGATCGCACCGTGGAGCTGGCCACCAAGCTGGGCGCGCGGGTTATCGACAGCAACTGGCGGGGCTACGCCGGCCAGAAGAACTACGCTTCCGACCAATGCGAGCACGATTGGGTGCTCTCGCTGGATGCCGACGAGGCGCTGAGCGAGGCGCTGGAGGGCGAAATCTGGCAGATCAAGAAGAACGGTCCCGCGTTCGACGCCTACACCATGCCGCGGCTGGCGCAGTACCTGGGCCGCTGGATTCTGCACTCGGGCTGGTATCCGGACCGCAAGATCCGGCTGTTTGACCGGCGGCGCGCCAAGTGGGTTGGCAACTACGTGCATGAGTCGGTGGTGGTGGAAGGTACGGTTGGGCACCTGAAGTCGAACATTCTCCACTACACGTGCAACTCGCTGTCTGAGCACCTGAAAACCATGGACCGCTACACCACGCTGGCGGCCGAACAACTGGTGGATCAGAAGACGCCCATCGGCTGGAAAGACCTGGCGCTCGATCCGGCCTGGACATTCTTTCGCACCTACGTGCTGCAGCGCGGTTTCCTGGACGGCTTCGAGGGCCTGGCGATCGCGCACATGGCAGCGCTCTACAATTTTCTGAAGTACGCCAAAGCCAAGAACATGAGCCCCCGAAGGTAGCCTTGGTCATTCTGCATATCGACACTGGCGCCGAGATGCGCGGCGGGCAGTGGCAGGCTTTCTACCTGCTGCGAGGGTTGGCAGAGGCCGGGCACGCGGTGCGGCTGCTGGCGCCCGGAGGTTCGCCGCTGCTCCAGGCGGCGCAGGCGCAGCAATTGGACGCCCGGCGGTTGCGCTGGACGGCGATTCCGGCGGCGCTCTCGGGCGCGGATTTGGTGCACGCGCACGATGCGCGGGCGCACACGCTGGGCTTGTTTCTGGGCAAGTCGCTGGTAGTGTCGCGGCGGGTCGCGTTTCCGGTGCGGCGCGGTTGGCCTTCGCGCTGGAAGTACCGGCGCGCGTCCCATTTCATCGCGGTGTCCCAGTTCGTTAAGGGCGAGCTTTTGGACGCGGGCGTCCCGGCCGGCCGCATCTCGGTGGTGTACGACGCGGTGCCCGGCTACGTCAGCGAGAGCGATGCAGAGCGCACCCGGGTGATCGCGCTCGATTCCGAGGATCCCGCGAAAGGCAAGCGCATCCTCGAGCAAGCCGCCGCGCTGGCGGACGTGCCCGTGCATTTCTCGAAAAATCTGACGCGCGATCTTCCACGGGCCGCGCTGTTCGTCTACATTACCGAGTCGGAGGGATTGGGATCGGCCGCACTGCTGGCGATGGCGCATGGCGCGCCGGTGCTGGCAAGCCGCGTGGGCGGGCTTCCCGAGATCGTCCAGGACGGCGTGACGGGACTGCTCACCTCCAATCAGCCGGAAGACATCGCGCGGGCGATGCAACATCTGCTGGCCGATCGAACGCTGGCCGCGCGGCTGGCCGCTCGCGCCAAGGCCCGGGTGGAGAAGGAGTTCACCATTGAGCGCATGGTCAGCGCCACGGCGGCCATTTATGAGAGGATTCTGAGTTGATCCCCGCCTTGATCGCCGCGCTCGCCGGGCTGCTGATCGGCAGCTTCCTCAATGTCTGCATCTACCGGTTGCCGCGCGATCTGTCGGTGGTCCGGCCGCGGTCGTTTTGCCCGCACTGCGAAGCGCCGATTGCCTGGTTCGACAACATCCCGCTGCTCAGCTACCTGGTGCTGGCGGGGCGCTGCCGTAAATGCGGCCAGCGAATTCCGTTCCGCTATCCGGCGGTGGAGTTGCTGACGGCCGCGGCTTTCGCCAGCGCGGTCTGGTTCTTAGGCCCCACCGCGGCGGCGTCCAAGTTCTGCATTTTCGCCGCGATCGTCATAGCGTTGCTGTTCTCGGATTTGGAAGAGCGGATACTGCCGGATGAGTTCACGCTGGGCGGCACGGCGGTGGGCGTGGTATTCGCGGCGTTCGCTCCGTTGAACCCGGGTCTCATCGCGCTTCTGTTCTACTCGGCGGCGCATCCGCGACTGGTCTCGGTGGGTGAAGCTTTGTTCGCCGCCGGGTTTTGCTCCGGTGCGTTGTGGCTAGTGGGCGCGCTGTACCAGAAGGTGCGGCATCGCGAAGGGCTGGGATTCGGCGACGTGAAGATGGTGGCCATGATCGGCGCGTTCCTGGGCATTCAAGGCGCGCTGCTCACGCTGATTGCCGGGTCGCTCCTGGGCGCCGTCGTCGGCCTGTGCTACATCTGGTTCACCGGCAAGGATGCATCCACGTACGAACTGCCGTTCGGAACATTCCTGAGCATCGCCGCGCTCGGCGTGGGGTTCTTCGTCGAAGTGATCGTCACCTGGCACACCAGGCTCGGCGGCTAAGCGCGTTCCCCGCATTATCATGGAAGTGTGCGGCTCCTGCCACTCGCCGGATTGACGCTCACCGCGACACTCTGCCGCGCGGCAGATCCGTCCCAATACAAAGACGAGGATTTGCGGGCGGTTCAACTGGCGTTCAAGAAGGCCGACGCAGCGCTGGATTGGTTTCAGGTCCTGGACAAGAAGCCCATCCATGCTACTGGCTCCATCCTGCTGGTCGAGGCGGCGCCGACACAGCCGCAGCCGGGCGTTTCCCAGCGTTCACCCGTGTACGCGCAGTCGCAAATCGGGTTGTTCGTTGTCACCGGCAAGGACAACAAAGTCCGGCGGGTCCTGGATACCTACCCTCTGGGAAGCCAGGGCTTCCGGCCGGTGCTCGACGAGCCCAGCGAGAGAACGGCTTATCTACATTTTTATTCTGCCTACGGTTTCTATCGGGGTAGTATCAAGTATTTTTTCGATGCGGCCGGCGGCGCGCCGCCACGGAAGGTCCGCTACGGGGCTCTGGCCCTGACCGCGGTGACACGCGAAAGCGGCAAGCTGCGGTATCAGGCATCGTTCGGGAAAGGCGCCGAATTGCCGCAGGGCTGGAATCCGCGTTCCGCTAGCATTACGATTGAACCGCGCGAAGGAGATTCGCTCCCGTCCTACCAAATCGCCGACACCGCGCAAGTCGAGGAGGCGCCGGCGCTCGCTCCCAGTCCGGTGCCGGTCGCCGGTCGCCAGACGGTGCTCATCGTGCATACCGGCCCGGCGGATCAACCGGCCCAGGTCGCGGGAATCACGCTCACCAGCGCCGCCGGCATCAAACACTTCTGGCCGCTGCCCGTTCCGCTGGAGCCCTTCTTCCGCCGGGTACGCCCGGAACGTGGAAAGCCCGAGGAGCTCGAGAACGACTTCGGACCAATTGCCGTGGACGGCACGCAGGTATGGTTCGCCAACTCGTTTTACGATGGCGAGGGGATCTCCGGCGTGGGCGCTCTTGGGTCGTTTGACACCGTAACGCACGAGTACAAATTGCGGTACTTGCCTGAAATAGTGCCTTGGTCGGGTTCCGCGTTACTTGTGGATGGACGGGACCTGTGGGTTGGACTCATGCGCCGGCCCGAGGGTGCGAATTATGGCGGCGGCCTGCTGCGCTACAACATGGACACGGGCGCAGTGACCAAGTACGCCGTAAAGGACCTGATCTACACGCTCGATCGCGGCGGCGGCGTCTTGTACTGCGGGACGTCGAATGGGCTCTACACTATTCGCGACGACAAGGTAATGCAGCTGCGCTTCGAGCCCGATGCGGACGGGAAGCTGACCATGATAGCGCACGAAATCCGCTGACTGGCGATCAGAAGAAATTGTAATTCAACATCACGTAGGGATAGGTGTAAGCCGAAGGATGATGCGTGTTGAAGAGGAACTGGCCGGGAAGGACGTGGCCCAGTCCCGCTCCGAGTTCCAGATCCCGATTCACGCGATAGGACGTCTCCAGGTCATCCTCCTCGGCGATGTGGGTGCCCGATCTTCCGGTTGGATCACGAGCGACCACGGTGCCGGCTGAGTTGTAGAACGCATCGGTCGCGCTCGCCAGCCAGTAGTCGTTCCATGTTCCGGCCAAGGTCCAGTTGCGCCGCAGCCACACGCGAGCGCCCGAGCGAACTGCCTTCAGGTTCTCGAGAGCGAACTGATCCGCCAATCCCAGGTGATCGTGAATGTTCGGGTAAAGCTGGTCGAAGGTGCCGTGCTGGCCGTCATTGCGATTGGAATCGCCCGAAGCGAAATCGAACTCGGCGAAGAGCCTGGTCCGGGGCCGCAGGTTGCGGAAGGTGTATCCGCCAATTCCTGTCCAGGCCCAGGCGCCGATGCGGTCCGTGCCCAGATGGCCCAGTTGGCCGGCTACCTCCGTGTCGTAGTCCCAGGCCTTGGCGATGAGGCCGGACAAGCGCGTGCCGATCGTTTTCTCGTCCAGCCTGCCCGGTGCGCCGGCCTCGGTCTTCAATCCCGGAGTCAGGCGCCAGAACACGAACGCTTCCACCAAGCCGTTGGGAACCAGGCGATTGATCTTGGCGTTCAGCCCGTATAGATTGTTGCCCGATTGGTGGTGGCTGAGACCGTTCGCGTAGAGGATCACGGGCGAAGCTGCGAATGCCGTGGCGCTCACCCAGTTCCAGTTCACCACCGCCTGGGCCGCGTCATAGCCGCGCGACGCATTGCGCCAATACGAGGTTCCGATCAGGCGGCCGTCTTCGAAGTTCAAGTCCTGGCGCCCCACGCGAAAACCGAAGCGGCCCTCGTCGACGTCGCCGATGTCGACGTACGCCCGTCGCAGGTCCCAGGTCTCCTGGTAGGGCGGCAAGAGAGGCGACGATTTGCCAAAAGCATCGGCGTCCTGCACCTCGGCATAACCCTTCAGCCAGGACGTAGGCTTGAGCGACATGCCGAAACGGAAGCGGGTCAGCAGGTAGGAGTCGGATGCGCCCGCGATGAAATTGGATCCGTCGTAGCCCTCGATGCGCGCGCGATAGCCGGCGGTGAAGCACAACCAGTCCGGCAGATTCTGGTTGACGACCGAAAGCGGCGAGAAGTTCGCGGCGGGCGTGTCGCCGTCCGAAGGCCGGTTGGGGTTCACCTTGCTGCCCCCGGGATTGTTCACAACACACTGACCTGAAAGGGTTAAGACGAATAGATAGAAGAGGGCGACCTTTCTGGGCATGTCTAAGTATACTATGTCGATAGACATTGTCAAGATTGAAAAAGCGGGCACGCAAGCTATGCTCGTAAGTTGGCCGCGATTCTCATCTTTGCGCTGACATACCTGGTGCTGGCCATCGGACGCCTGCCCGGTTTCCGCATCGACCGGACCGGCGCGGCCATCATCGGCGCCAGCTTCATGGTGGGCGTGAACGCGCTGTCGCTGGACGAAGCCTACCGCGCGATTAACTTCGACACCATCATTCTGCTGTTCGGCATGATGATCGTGGTGGCCAATCTGCAGCTCTCCGGCTTCTTCGCTTTGGTGGCGGAACGCGTGGTGGAGCGCGCCCACAGTCCGCTGGTGCTGCTGGTGTCCATCGTGGCCGTAGCCGGATTCTTCTCGGCGTTCTTCGTCAACGACACCATGTGCCTGGTGCTGACGCCGCTGGTGCTGGAGATCGCGGCCGCGTTACGGAGAAATCCGGTGCCGTATCTGCTGGCGGTGGCCATGGCGGCCAACATCGGCAGCGCGGCGACCATCACGGGAAATCCGCAGAACATGATGATCGGGAGTTTTTCCGGAATTCCCTACCGGCATTTTCTGGCGACGCTGGCACCGGTTTCGCTCGCCGGCCTGGTGTTGGCCGTGGCCGTGATCTTTGTGGCGTACCGCCGCGAGTTCCTGACACTCGACGTCGTCAGCGTTGCGAAGCAGCCGGTGAAGGTGGATCGCTGGCTGATGTGGAAGTCGCTGGCGGTTTCGCTCGCCATGATCGTGACCTTTTTCAGCGGCTGGCCCGTGCCCAAGGTGGCGATTGTGGCGGGCGCGGTGCTGCTCATTACACGGCGCGTGAATCCCGACAAGGTGTATCGCAGCATCGACTGGGCTTTGCTGGTGATGTTTGCAGGCCTGTTTATTGTGATCGCGGGCGTGGAGAAGACCTCGCTCCAGCAGGACCTCGCGGCGCTTGCGGGTCGCTTTCACCTGGAAAACGTCTTTCTGCTGAGCGCGCTTTCGGCCGTATTGTCGAACGTCGTTAGCAACGTGCCCGCCGTCCTGGTGTTCAAGCCGTTTCTAGCGCATCTGGCCAACCCTCAGCGGGCCTGGCTGGTGCTGGCTATGTCGTCCACCCTGGCCGGCAATCTGACGGTGGTGGGATCGGTGGCCAATCTCATCGTGATTCAGCAGGCGCGGCACCGAGTGAACATCGGTTTCTGGGAATATTTCCGGGTGGGCGCGCCCTTGGCGGTGCTCACAATCCTTGCGGGAGCAGCCTGGATCGCCTGGCGCGGCTACTGACGCTCGAAAACATTTTCGTCCTGAAATGCTCTATCCTGGAAGACGTGGCAAGTTGGGTTGTGTTTCTCGGCGGCCTGTTCGCGGGCGGTTTGATCGTCGGTCTGTGGATGAGGGCGCGGCTGGCGCGCGTGGAGGCGGAGAGGCAGCTTATTGGCGGCAGCGCTGCGCGGATGCAGGAGACCTTCCAATCGCTCGCCGACGCGGCCCTTAGATCCAACCAAACGACATTCCTCGAAACGGCACGCGCGCAACTGACCGGCGATTTGGCGCAGAGACAGACCGCGATCGAGAAGGTCGTCGATCCGCTGAATGAGTCGCTCAGCCGCCTGGAAACCCACGTCCGGGAGCTGGAGCGGGCGCGTGAGAAGGCTTTCGGCAGCCTGGGCCAGCAACTGCAAGCGTTGGCGCGCGAGACTACCACGCTCTCCACCGCGCTGCGCTCGCCGCAAACCCGCGGCCGTTGGGGCGAAGTGACGCTCAGGCGCGTGGCCGAGCTGGCTGGTATGGTTCCCAACTGCGATTTCCTGCAGCAGGAGACGCGCGACACCGACGCGGGCCGCATCCGGCCGGACATGATTGTGCGCCTGCCGGGAGATCGCTCCATCGTCGTGGACGCCAAAGTTCCGCTGACCGCGTATCTCGACGCCGCGAGCGCCAACGACGATCCGTCGCGCCGGTCCGCACTACAACGTCACGGCCAACAGGTGGCCGAGCACGTCCGCCAACTTTCGAGCAAGCAGTATTGGAGCCAGTTCCAGCCGGCGCCGGAGCTGGTGGTGCTGTTCCTGCCCGGCGACCATTTTTTCAGCGCGGCTCTAGAAAGCAAGCCGGAGTTGATTGAGGAAGCGCTGGCGCGCAAAGTCGTGATCGCCACGCCGGTGACTCTCATCTCGGTGCTGAAAGGCATCGCCTACGGATGGAACCAGGAGCAGTTGGCCGAGAATGCCGAGGAGATCCGGCGCGTCGCGAGCGAGCTGTACCAGCGGGTGGAACTGGTGCATGAACACTACGCCGATGCCGGGCGGCTGCTCGAGAAAACGGTCGAGGCGTATAACCGGTCAGTCGGATCGTGGGATCAGCGATTGGTGCCGTCGCTGCGCAAGATGCGTGAGCTGGGCGTGGCCGGCGGCGGGGAGCCGGAAGCTCCCGAACAGATCGACTTGCTGGCGCGCAGGCCGCGCGCGGTTAGCGGGTTCTAGCCGGGCCCTCGCCTAGGACATGTCGATGATGTCGAAGCGGAAGCGCTCGGGCGGGAGGCACGAAATCGGAGCGGGACTCATGTGCGCCCAGGTTTCGAAAGCCGTAGTGGCGACGCTGGAGTTCAGGTAAAACAAGAACTGGTTCGAGAAGCAGGAAATCGGAGGCGGCTGCCGGAACGTGAGACGCAAACCGACGGCCTTCTCGAACTCGGCGTTCGGGGTGCTAGTCGCCTTGTCTTCCAGAAGCATCACGAAGCTGGAGCGGCCGGCGTGCGGCCAAACATCGGGACGCAGCAGATTCCGCAGCTCCAGGCGCGCGCCGAAGGTGATCTCGCACTGCCGGATCCATTCCAGAATGCTGTCGCCCCATTGCCACTGTGTAACGAAGCGAAGATACTGATCGGCGAGGTTGATGGCCAGATCCATCTTGCGGCGATCCATTTCCAACTCAATCGCGGGTCCCTCAAAGGCGGAGGGTGCGATCATTTCCTCGGCGTCGATAAGGTCGTTGGCCATGCCCACGACGCGATCCAGCCGCTTCACGTTGGGAGAAGTGCACACCAGGAGCGGTGGCAATTCGTGCGTTTTCTCACCGGGTACTTCTACGAACTTTCGGTCTCCGATAATATCCATAAGACGGACCCACTTATCTTATCGACGACGGGGGCGAGAAACTGCACCTAATCTAAGGACGCTACCGGGCGAACACCAGTTACAGCGCCTTGCTGCCAGGGCAGCCAGCACATGATTAAAAACAATTCTGCATTATTTGTAGCATCTTGTAAAGAGGGAGCTTTCCCGCGAGCGGTGGGATGAAGTACTGCGACATCAGCCTGCCCGTGCCGCTCGACCACGGTTTCACCTACCGGCTGCCGGAGACGTTGTGGCATCGGGCGCGCCCTGGGTGCCGCGTTCTGGTTCCGTTCGGAAGCCGGAAGTTGACCGGGGTTGTGCTGGCGCTGCACGACACACCGCCGGATGGGGCGGTGAAGGAAGTCCTGCGGCTGCTCGACGAAGAGCCGGTACTGGACGCCGAGCTGCTGGCGCTCGGCCGCTGGATTGCCGACTATTACTGCGCGCCGCTGGGCGAGGTGTTGCGCAGCATGACGCCGCTTTCGGGCGAGGTTCGCAGGACCAAGCTGTACTCTTTGACCGATGCGGGACGCGATGCGGCGCGGCAACTCGTGCTGAGCGCCGATGAGGACGATGCAGCGGTCCAGATGCTGCGGCTGCTCGAATCCCGGCCGCTTTCGGCTTCCTATCTTAAGACCAAAGTGCCGGCGGCGCCAAACGTGCTTCGGTCGCTTGAAAAGAAGGGCCTGGTCGCGATCGAGGACCTGGAGGCGCAGCGCGATCCGCTGCGGGCGTCGGCAGCAAGGCTGCGCGCGTCGTTTCTTAGTTCGGGGCTTGCCAACGCGCCTGAGGACGTCAAGCTCACTAAGCGTGAGCGCGAGCTGCACGCCTTCCTTGAGCTGCATCCGGGCACCCACAACCTGGAACAACTGGAAGGTTCGGTGAAGGGCGCGAGCCAGGCCGCGCGGTCGCTGGCTCGTCGCAAGCTGATCACGCTTGAACCCGAGGCCCCGGCCGGCGTCTTCGCCAGCATCGCTCTACCCAAGACGCTCAACCTGCATCAGCTTCCGGCCTACCAGCAGATCGAAGAGGCGCTGCGCGGCGCCAAGTTCCATACGTTCCTGCTCGAGGGCGTTACTGGATCGGGCAAGACCGAGGTCTACCTGAAGTCCATCGACGCATGCCTGGCGTTGGGCCGTAGCGCGCTGTTGCTGGTGCCCGAAATCGCGTTAACACCCGCCGTGGCCGGCCAGTTTTTCCAGCGCTTCGGTGACCGCGTCGCGATTTTGCATTCGGCCTTCCACGACGCCGAGCGCGCCGAACAGTGGCGGCGGATTCGCGGCGGCCAGGCGACGGTGGTGGTGGGAACGCGGTCGGGCGTGTTCGCGCCGGTCCAGAATCTCGGCTTGGTGGTGATCGACGAGGAACACGACCAGAGCTACAAGCAACAGGAGACGCCGCGCTACAACGGCCGGGACGTGGCGATCGTGCGCGCGCAGGCCGCCGGAGCGGTGGCGGTGCTCGGGTCGGCCACACCGAGCCTGGAGAGCCGCTACAACGCCGAGCGCGGCAAGTACACGCTCATTCAACTTCCGGAGCGCATCGAGAGCCGGCCGCTGCCGGACGTCGAGGTGATCGACATGCGGCAGGAGTTCCTGGAAACACGCAAATTGGCCACGTTTTCGCGGCGCATGCTGGAGGCCATAGCCGAGCGTCTGGA
>Ga0187819_10002102_pt1 | contig 10469 bp, 5 predicted proteins | sample NC_wetland_sal_i_15_FD_132411 | JGI IMG/M metagenome (GOLD analysis project Ga0187819, IMG submission 132411) | Wetland sediment microbial communities from Neuse River Estuary, North Carolina, USA - SO4_4 | ecosystem: Environmental > Aquatic > Freshwater > Wetlands > Sediment | place: USA: North...
CGCGCTTCGCCGCCACACACCCAAGGTAGGAGCCCAGTGCGGTAATCCCGCACGCTGGGATCTGCGCGGGGGGCCGCCCGCAAGGGCGGTCCCTACCGCGACTCTGAGGTCTTGGCCGCAAGTCCGCCCCTGAAGGAGGGCACCAAGCCTCTGAACGCCCAGCTGGCTCAACCACCTGGGCCTCCCGCGAGGCCCCACAAAAATCCCACAACTCCGCGTCCCGGACCCGCCCCACAGGTATCCCACGGACAAGACGGCATTCCGCGGCACACCCCGGCACTCCTGGTAAAATCGGGCCGTACATGTCCACTGAACAGCGGAAACCCCGCTCAGGTGCACGGATTCCCGTGCTGGTGGATGGTGGTCAGGGACAGGATCGAACTGTCGACCTTCCGCTTTTCAGGAGGTCTATCATCCCGAGAGCGCTTACCTGGAAAAGGTCCCGACAGCCCAGCTCACGCACATCGACGCTGCTGACTGGCTATTTTCCGTACCTTTAACACGCATAACAAGTGTACCGGAGTGTGCCGTTTCGTCCGTGGGATTCCTGTGGGGATCGGCCGCCGTGTCGCTGAGTTGTGGGGTTTCTGTGCGGGTTCGCCGAAGCCCTTGACTCGCCCCGACGACCGGCACGGGGTACCCAAGTCCCGCCGACTTCCGGATTCTGATGACCACTTTCCGGGTAACTCAGTGTTACCGGAGCGACCTGCCCGCCTGGGGTAATTCCGCGCCGACTCGGCGCGGTCGACAATTGCGTCGTCTGTCGCTGTAGTTATGCTCAGATCATCCTGATCTGGCGCATGCTTGGCTGGCAGCTCGGTGTCCCTGCGGGCTTCCGGGACTCACCTCGGGATCCCGGCCGTGATGGCTAAGGCGTAAGCGACTGTCTGGGCTGGAGGGTGGGCAGCCGCGGGACCTGCGGGTACTGGCGTATCTGCAGCTGGTCCAGAAGCACCCCCATAAAGGGGTTGTACTGGTAGTTGGTGATCCGGGTGGACAGGAAGTCGACGTTATTCAGGTTGGCCAGTATCACCCAGGGGGCGTCGAAGGTGACTATCCGGTCGGCGGCGGCCCAGGTTGCGGCGGCCTGGGCGGGGTCGGTGGCTTGCTGGCTGTCGGCCAGGTTCATCAGGCGGTCGGCGGCGGGGTTGCAGTAGAAGGAGCCGTTCCTGGTGGCGGCGGGGTCGTCGAGGCGGAAGGCCGAGCAGCGGAAGAACAGGTCGAGGAAGTCCGATGCCGACGGGTAGTCGGCCTGCCATTGGTCGACGCTGGCTTGGATCTGGCGCCGTGAGTCATTGGTGGCATTCACGACGTCCTGGTGCGGGGCGATGTGCAGGGCCGTCTGGTAGCCGAGTTCGCGCAAGACGGAAACCGTCAAGGCCGAGGTGGCCGGGTCCGGGGGGAGGTTGTCTGACCAGACCGTCACGTGCATGCCCGCCGTCCCGGAGGCTGCGACCAGGCTGCGGGCCGCGGCCAGGTCGGGGCCGATCCAGGCGCCGGACGCGCTGGGGTCAGTGGTGAACGGGCAGTAGGGCTGGTAACCCGGGATGCCGGGCGGCAGGATCTGGCACGCCGGTTCGGCCTGGTCCGGTCCGCCGAGCGCGGTCACGTAGCTGGCCCGGTCTGCGGCCAGGCTGAAGGCCCGGCGGACCCGGGGATCGCTGAACGGCGCCACCCGGGTGTTGAACGCGATATATACGATGGACGGCAGCGGGTTGACGTGCACCTGAGCCGGGAATTGCGCGCTGATGGCGGCGATGCCGGGCAGCGGGTCGTTGGTCCAGTCGGCCTGCCCGGCCTCGATCTCGGCGGCCTCGCGTGCTAGCGATGTGCCGATGGTCCACACGATGCGATCAGGGGATCCGTCCGGCTGGGCGGCGGCCGACCATTCCCGGAAGTACGGGTTGCGCGCGAAGACCACCTTCCGGTCGGGGCTGTAGTCGGCGATCATGTAAGGGCCGGTGCCGGGCACTGGCACGCGGCCGGTATCGTGCATCGGCACATACGCCGGCACCGGAGCGGTGAATTCGAACGCCAGCTTGTCCAGGAAATCCGGGTCAGGCGCGACCAGGCGGATCGTGACCGTGTCGGCGGCGTCGTTGACCGTGACCCCCTGGTCCAGGTCACAGCCCCGCCCGGGTGCGCACGTGGCCGCGCCCGCGATCCCGTCCAGGAAGGAGCTGGCGGTCTGGTTGAGGTCCAGCACGCGCTCCAGGGCGTAGCGGAAATCCTGTGGCCGTACCGGCTGCCCGTTCGAGTACCGCAGGCCGGGCCGCAGCGTGAACGTGTATACGGTCCCGTCGGCGCTTACCGTGGGCATGGCGAGGGCCAGGTCGGGTACTAGCTGCAGGCCGGTGCCGCCGCCGGTCTTCTGGAAGGTCACCAGCGTGTCATAGGTGGCCGCGGAGAACTGCGCCTGCATCTGCGGGTAGATCAGCGCCGGGTCGATCGACGTTGGCGGATAGGTGGTAACCACCCGCAGCGTTCCGCCGGCTGGCCTGGCGCCCGCCGCGGCGCCCGCCGCTACCCAGATATCACTGCCCGCGGCTGCCAGCGCGACGGGTCCGCCGCCCACCGGGATCCTGGCTGCAGTGGTATCGCTGCTAACGTTGATCCTGGTCAGGGCCGATGATAGGCGGTCGGCGGCCCACACTGAGCCGCCCGCGACCGCCACTGCATCAGGGCCATCTCCTACCGGGATCGTGGCTGCTACGGTGTCGGTGACTGGGTCCACCCGCGAGACTGTGCTGTCCAGCCCGTTGGCGACCCAGACCGAACCTGCGCCGTAGGTGATGGCGGCGGGACCGGAACCGACTGCTATCTGCTGGCCCGGCTGCCGGCTTGCCGGGTCCACGCGGGTGATGCTGTTGGCCTCTGGGTTGGTCACCCACACCGAGCCGGCGCCGAACGCGACACCGAACGGGGCGGCGGGCAGCGGGATGGTAGCGACCAGCTGGCCGGAGACGGGGCTGAGTGCTGATAGGGTGCTGGCCGAGGTGTCGGCCACCCAGATCGAGCCGTAGCCAGCCGCGATGCCGGTCGGGTCGGTACCGACGTCGATGGTCTGGACGACCTGGTTGACCGCGGCGCTGATGCGGGAGACCGTGCCGCCCAGCGTGTCGGCTACCCAGATATCCCCCGCGTCGGCGGCGATCGCGCCCGGGCCTGAGCCCACCGTTATGGTCTGGATGATCGAGGCGGTGGCCGGGTCGATGCGGTAGACCAGGTTCTGCTCCGGGTTCGTCACCCATACCGACCCGTCCGCCCAGACAGCCGCACCGGGCGGGGCCGGTAGGGCCAGGCTGCTGACGATGCTGCCTGCCGTGGTCACCTCGCCGACGCCGTCGGTGAGCACCGTGTCATGAGCAGGCCGAGCTGTCAGTAGGAGCGGCAGGGTCACGGCAGCCAGGCTGACGGCGGCGGCGACCGCGATCCACCCCCGAGCGCGGCCCTGGCGCAGCGGAACCTTTTGCCGTGCGGGCGGTTCCGCCGCAGCCATGACCTGCGGGTCAGGCAGGCGACCGGGAGAAAGGACGGCTGCACCGGAATGACGATCACGCCGGGTCGTCTCGTCGCCGTCCGGTTCCAGGTCGGGTGCGTGCAGCAAGATCGCCCGTTCCAGCTCCCGCAGCTCCCGGCCCGGTTCGAGGCCGAGCTCGTCAGCCAGCAGGTCGCGGGCCCGGCCGAAGGCAGCCAGGGCGTCAGCCTGTCGTCCTGACCGGTATAGGGCCAGCATCAGCTGGGCATGAAAGCGTTCCCGGTACGGCGATCCGGCGATCAGATCCTCGAGTTCCGGCACGAGCTCGCGGTGCTGCCCCAGCCGCAGCCGCATGTCGGCCAGGAGTTCGGCTGCCGCCAGCCGCTCATCCCCGAGCCGCTGCCCGGCCGGGATGGCGAACGGCACGGCCCGGATATCGGCCAGGGCCGGGCCCCGCCACAAAGCGAGCGCCGAGGTCAGCGCCTCCGCCGCAGCCACGGCATCATCCCGCCCAGCGGCGGCCTTGCCGCGCGCGGCCAGATCCCGGAACTGCCACGCATCGACATGCTCATGCGCCCTGCCGAGCATGTACCCGGCGGGCCTGGTCACCAGCAGCGGGCCATCTGGGCCGGACGTGCTCAGAACCTGCCGCAGCCGGGAGATGTAGCTTTCCAAGGTGGACTTGGCCGAGGCTGGCGGCTGTTCCCCCCACAGATCGTCGATCAGCTGAGCGGTGGGGACGACCTGCCCGGCATGCAGGGCCAGATCGGCGAGCACAGCCCGCTGCTTCGGGCCGCCCAGCGGGGGCACAATCCCATCCGCGCAGACCTCGACGGTTCCGAGCAGCCGGACATCCACCGGCATCCCCCCTCCCGGGAACTGCCTGGTCAAACCACGATACTGACAGTTCAGGCGCGAATCCAGACCATCGCCCGCCTGCGGTTCAAGCGTTTTACAACCACGCTGCAAGGCCTTCGGCCTACGGTTCCATCGATCATGCCGATACCGCGGGCTTCCAGGTTCCGGCGCGCCAGGCGGCAAGCCATGATCGAGGACCGGCCATCGGAAAACCGAGGGGGACGCGCATGGACGCCATGCTGGAGCGGGCACGGCCGGGATCAGGACCGTCACGGCCACGGGCCAAACGCGCATTCGCGGGCGCCCGCGTCGTTCTTGTGCCGCTGCTGGGCGCTGCCACGGTGCTCGTTCCGACCGTCGCCGCCCAGGCCATGCCGGCCCAGGCAGCTGCCGCGAGCCAGCTGCCGGGGCGCGGCGGACTGGTCGCGGCGGCTACCCGACCGTTCGGCTCGTTCGGCTCTGCCCTGGTGGGTTCGGCGCCGGTCCAGCCGGGCCCCTCCGCGGTGGCGGTCGACCGGGCGACGAACACGATCTACGTCGCGAACGGCAACAACGCCAACGGTCCGACGAATCCGGGCGGTGACACCGTCTCGGTGATCGACGGGCGCCGCTGCAACGCGCTGGACGTCTCCCAGTGCGAGGGGCCGTGGCCGACGGTGACGGTCGGCAATCTCCCGTCCAGCCTCGCGGTGGATCAAGCTACCGACACGGTGTACGTGACGATCCTGGGCAGCAACACGGTGGCAGTGTTCAACGGCGCGACCTGCAACGCCCGGGTGACCTCGGGGTGCGGCCAGGCGCCCGCCCATGTCCGTGTCGGACCCGGGCCATTCGGGATCTTCGCCGACGACGCCAACCATACGGTTTACGTCGGCAACCCCGGCCCGAATTTCGACCAGAGCACCATGTCGATGATCAACACGCTGACCTGCAACGGTTCTGATCTTGCGGGCTGCGCCCAGCAGAAGCCGCCCGCGGTCCCGGTCGGCGTGGGCCTTGAGGATTTTGATGTCAACCAGGCCACCCACACCGTGTACGTCGGGTTCGGAAACGGCGCCGCACGCGTGGCCGCGTTCGACGCCAGGACATGCAATGCGGGGGTGCTCTCCGGCTGCGGCCACATCGGCAGGCTTAGTTACCCGCAAGCGCCGTACGTGCCCGCTGTGGGCGTCGACAGCTCGAACAACACGATCTACGCCGCTGGCGCCACCAACACGATAGCCGCTTTCGACGGCCGCACGTGCGACGCCGCTGACCTGGCCGGCTGCGCCGCCGCCAAGCCCGGTACGGTGACCGTCGCCCCGCCTGCGTCCTTCGAGGTCGCGTTGGGGCTGGTGGTCGATGCGCCGCTGCACACGGTGTATGTGGTGAACCAGAAGGACGACACCCTCTCAGCGGTCAGCACCGATGTCTGCAACGGCAGGCGGCTGGCCGACTGCGCGCGGCTGCGGCCGCCCACCATTCACACCGGCGAGGACCCCGAATCGGTCGCCCTCAACACGGGCACCCAGACGCTGTACACCGCCAACCAGGTCACCAATGACGTGTCGGTGATCGACGCCTCGCACTGCAACGCCGTGATCACCAGCGGCTGCCGCCAGCCGCCGCCCGCCATCACTCTGCCTGGGCCCGGCGCGCTGACCGCCGACCCGGCGGTCACCACCCTCTACGTCGCGACCGGCACCAAAACGGTGTCGATGATCAACAGCTGGACCTGCAACGCCTATCGCCGCGACGGGTGCACGCCGGCACCACCGGCTGCGGTCACGGTCGGCGCGTTCCCGGCGGGCATCGCGGTCAACCAGCAAACCCATACGGCCTATGTCGCCAACTTCGGCTCCGGGAAGACCGGCAGCGTCTCGGTACTCGACGACCAGACCTGCAACGCCACCACCACGGCCGGCTGCAAGAACGCCCGCACCCTTCAGGTACCGGGCGGCAACGCGCAAGCCATAGCGGTCAACCCGGTGACCGACACCATCTACGTCACCACGATCCCGCCCGGCGGGCCGAGCGGGCCAAGCGCCCCGAGCACCGTGTCGGTCTTCAACGGGGCCACCTGCAACGCCACGGATACGACCGGCTGCGGCCAGGCGCCCCGCTCGGTAAAGGTCGGCTTCGATGCCACAGCGCTGGCCATCAATGTCCTGACCGACACCATCTACGTCGCCAACTTCGCCCAGAAAAACAGCCCGTTTGGCGGGAACACGGTCTCGGTCATCGACGGAACTACCTGCAACGCCACCAACACGACCGGCTGCGCCAACGCGGCCAAGACGATCGTCCTGGGCCCGGCCTTCACAACGCCGGCTGGAGTCGCCATCGACCAGGTCACCGACACGATCTACGTCGCCGACCTGCAGAACGGCGAGGGATCAGGCACCGTCTCAGTGATCAACGGCGCCATCTGCAACGCCACGATCACGACCGGGTGCGGGCAGACCCCGCCCACCGTCAGGGTCGGCTTCGGCCCATTCGGGATCGCCTTCAACCCCGGCAACCGGACCGTCGTCGTGACCAACCAACTAGACACCAGCGTCTCGGTCATCGACGCAGCGACCTGCAACGCCAACGCCAGCGACAGCTGCAGCCTCACCCAGCCAAAGTTCCCAGTCGGCCGCGTGCCGACGGCGGTCGCGGTGAATCCAGCTGCGGGAACCGTCTACGTCTCCAACGGCGACGGCACCGTCTCGATTATCCCCGCAGTCCGATGAACGCGCTGACCCGGCTCGCTCACGATATTTCGAGAATACCCATATCACCCGTTCGGGCGCGGTTCAGGTCGGCAAGCTGGATCTCGCCCAGCCGTCCAGATCGAAAGCCTCTTTGCGCCGTCGCACGAGGACTCACGTTGTTCTCTGTGACGGGCTTCCCGTCAGCCGCCGTAGGCGGCTGACAGAGTTCACGACTACCGACCATCAAGCGACAAGGCTCCGCCGCGCCCCAGAAGGGATCAGGACCATGAATCCAGCCACAGAGACCTACTTCTTCAGCACCACCATCAGCGGAAACGGGGTGCTGGATGAGGTCTTCCACCCCAACCAGGTCGACGGCCGGATGCCGGTCATCAACGAACTGTCGAATGTGCTTCTGTCAGCGGCGCAGGTAACTGGTGACGGCGTTCCCTTCCAGGGGGATGCCTCGGTCCAGGTCCTGAACGTATTCTGCTCGGGTGATCCCGCGGGCTCAGGATCAATGCATGTCAGGCTGAACGCGTTGTGGGATTCCCCCCTCAATATAAGGCTTGCCTTTGCTGTGTGGCCGTGAGCACTCAATCCCGTAGAGGGTGCGCTGGCCTGCAGCATCTGAGCTACCCGGTGAATGCTGTCTGGTTGCTGGTGGCGGTCTTGGCCGCCGGGCCGGCTAGGGCCTGCTGGTTAATCAGTGGCCGTTCGTCAGGACCCGCTCAGATACTTATGCTGCCGGATGCGCGCGGTCCGGCTTGGCGGCGGAGGGGTTGCCAGCATGAGAGTCTTCGCCCGGGGGCGCGGGACCGATGAGCGGCCTGAGGCGCCGGCTGATGAGCTGACCGCCGAGCTGACCGCGTCGTACTGGGCGGCGCATGACGAGCGTGTAGCGGCGGTTACGTTCCGGGCGGTGGCCCGGGAGTTGCCCGGGCTGGTCGGCAAGGCGGTACGGCTGGGGTGGGAGGCGAACCGCGGCGATACCGCCGCGACGATCGTGCTCAACCTGGCCTCGGGCATCTTCACCGGATTTGCCCTGCTGGCCACGACCGGGGTGCTGGAGGCGCTGTTCGCGGCGGGCCCGACGCCGGCCCGGGTCCGGGCTGCGCTGCCGTCGCTGATATTGGTGGCGGTCGCCCTGGCGGCGCGGGCCGGGCTGCAAGCGGCCGCGGGCTGGTCGCAATCCAGGCTGGAGCCGCAAGTGAACCGCCTGGTGGAACTGCGGCTCCTTGACCTGACCACTCAGGTCGAGCTGGCCGCCTTCGATGACGCGAACTTCAACGACGCTATGCTGCGCGCCCGGGACCGGGGCACGTTCGCTGCCAACCGGGTGGTGACCACCGTGCTGGACTGCGTGACGGCGGCCGTCGGGATCATCGCGGCGGCGCTGGTGGTCGCCGTGCTCCAGCCGGTGCTGCTGGTCCTGCTGGTCCTGGCCGAACTGCCAGGCGGCTGGGCCGCGGTGCGGTCGGCCAGGATCGGATACCTGACCAGCTTCGCGCTGGCTGATACTCAGCGCCGGAAGTGGATCTTGTCGGATCTGATGGCCGAGCGCCGGACGGCGGCCGAGATCCGGTCCTTCACGCTGCGGCAGTTCATGCAGGAGCGGGTGGCCCGGCTGGCCGCACATGCGCGGGACGCCGAGATGCGGGCCGCTTCCCGGCAGACGGCCACCAGGGTGATCGCCCAGGTCGCCACCGGCATCGCCACCGCGGGTGTCTACCTGGTGCTCGGCGTCCTGCTGTCGGTCGGGCTGGTGCCGCTGGCCGTAGCGGGCACGGCGGTGCTCGCGATCCGGTCCGCTCAGGCGTCCCTGGCCAACCTGCTGTACGCGGTGAACCAGTGTTACGAGGAGGGCCTGTACTTCTCTGACTACCTGGCCTTCTGCGCTGACGCCACCCGGCGCATCCCGCCGCCGGGTACCCGGCCGGTGCCGGGCGGGTTCGACCGGATCACCGCGGACCGGGTCACGTTCAGCTACCCGGACACCGCCGAGCCCGCCCTGCATGAGGTCAGCGTCGAGATCGGCCGCGGCGAAGTGGTCGCCCTGGTCGGCGAGAACGGCTCCGGCAAGACCACGCTGGCCAAGATCTTGGCCGGGCTGTACCGGCCAGGAACCGGTGCCGTCTACTGGGACCAGACCCCGCTCGGCGAAGTCGACCCCGAGCCGATGCGGGAGCTGATCGCCGTCATCGCGCAAGATCACGCCAACTGGCCGCTGACCGTGCGGCACAACATCGCCATGGGCCGCACAGCGAACCCGGGCGGGCTGGCCGCCGCGGCGGCCGCGTCCGGTGCCGGCACCGTGATCGAGAAGCTGGCGCACGGCTACGACACGCTGCTGGACCGCCGGTTCAAAGACGGCGCCGAGCTGTCCGGCGGCCAGTGGCAGCGCATCGCCGCCGCGCGCGGCTTCTACCGGTCCGCGCCGCTGCTGATCATGGACGAGCCCACCGCCGCACTCGACGCGCGGGCCGAGAGCGCGCTTTTCTCATCCGTCCGCGAGCACGCCAAAGGCCGCAGTGTCCTGCTGATCACGCACCGGATGGCCAGCGTCCGGCACGCGGACCGGATCTACGTGCTGCGTAACGGCCGGGTCATCGAACAGGGCAGGCACGCCGAGCTGATGGAACTCGGCGGCCAGTACGCCGAGCTCTACACCCTCCAGGCCGCCCAATACGGCTAGCCGCAGACCAGCTAGCTGGCCAGACGGCTGATCACGCCGGCCTAGCCGGCCGCCCGCTAAGGTCCACTGCCCCAACGGCTCAGATCATAAGCGCAGGCCGTGCCCAGCCCGCCTGCCGACTCACACAACTCCCAGTGATCAACACCGTGACTCGCGCGCTCGCGTATCCGTTATGGCGCTGACCCAGGCCCGTCGGCGTTGTCGCCCAGGCCGCACCGAACTGGGAGTTCTGTTTACCGGTTGTGCCCATCGTGCCCGAACTGGTGTCTGCGCCATTCCCAGACGGGCAGCTTGAACCGGAGTGAGGTGGTGCCCAGAGCGCAAGTGCGCGACGTGTCAGACCTGCCGGACGGTGGTGGGCCGGGCATGGAGCTCGTCCGGCTGGGTTGCCTGAACCTTACGGATGCTGGCGATGGTCAGGGCTGGTCGGCCATGACGCGGTCGTAAGTGCGGCGGGCCCGGGCGCTGCGGGCACTGGCGCCGTAGCGGCGCAACATCTGCGGGGAGGACCAGCCGTTCAGCTCCATCAGGTCGCCTTCCGGGCCGCCCCGGTCCAGCCAGGTATGGCTGAAATGATGCCGGAACCGGTGCGGATAGACCACCACGCCCGCCTGGCGGCCGCGGCGGGTGATGATCTAGTAGATGCCGCTGGGCGTCAGCGGCCCGCGGTTGTTCGTGCCGAGCCAGAGCTGCGGCCGCCACGCCTGGGCGTGCCGGGCCCGGATGCGGAGGTAGCGGTCGAGGGTCACCGCGGCTTGGTGGC
>Ga0187819_10002103_pt1 | contig 10467 bp, 6 predicted proteins | sample NC_wetland_sal_i_15_FD_132411 | JGI IMG/M metagenome (GOLD analysis project Ga0187819, IMG submission 132411) | Wetland sediment microbial communities from Neuse River Estuary, North Carolina, USA - SO4_4 | ecosystem: Environmental > Aquatic > Freshwater > Wetlands > Sediment | place: USA: North...
GGCACATCCTGGCAGCAAGTCTCCGCGCAACTCGCACCCTTGCACAAAGACTGGTTTGATGAGCTCACAAAAAAGAATGGGCGCGCGTGGTTCTATGCCTCGCCGCTCGCCCGTGATCTTAGCAACGACATGCGCGGCCCTATTCTCGGTCTCATGACTGCGGTCGGCCTCATCCTTCTCATTGCCTGCGCCAATCTCGCAGCGCTCACCCTTGTCCGAATCGTGCGTCGTACTCCGGAAATCGCCACTCGCCTTGCTCTCGGTGCCAGCCGCTGGGCCGTTCTTCGTCAACTCTGGGTCGATAGCTTTGTGTTGGCATTCATTGGTGCGGCGCTCGGCCTGGCGATTGGCAAGGTCATCCTGTCCTCTCTGCCCGGATTCTTGCCCGAACCCATGCTGCCCCTGGGTGGCGTCGCGATCGATGTTCGTGTCCTATCCTTCGCTCTTCTAGCGTCTCTTGCGACCAGTTTGCTCTTTGGAGCCTTGCCCGCTCTTCAGACCCGGCACGTCGATCTCCGTTCTTCCATGGCCGCTGGGAGTCAATCCGTTGCCAGGGGCTCCAGCCGTCTCCGTCAGCTGCTCATCGTTGGCGAAGTCGCACTCAGCGTGATCCTCGTGGCAGCGGCCGGATTAGTTGTCCGCAGCCTCGTGTATTTGAAGACCCTGCCGCCTGGCTTCGACGCCACCAATGTGATGACCGCCAAGCTCTCGCTTGACGACGCCCGCTACCGCGATGCCGCGGCGTTTCAGAATCTTCTCGACCGCAGCGTGAACGCCATGCGCCACATCGCCGGCGTCGAAGATGCTGCCGTCGGGCTCAGTGTTCCCTACGAACGCGGCCTTAACGACGGACTAAAAGTTTTGGACGGCAAACTTGCCGGCAAAGAGCGGGGCTCGAGCCTTGCCTACGTCACTCCCGGCTACTTTCACACCCTGAGGATTCCAATCTTGGCCGGACGCGGTATCACCGACAGCGATACATCGACTTCGCAACCGATCGCCGTGGTCAACGTTGACTTTGCTCACCAGTTCTTTGACGAGCCCGTTCCCATCGGAAGACACATCCAAACTTCCGGACACGCCTACACGATCGTCGGCGTCGTGGGCAACGTCGCCAAGCGCCCGGGAATCAGTGGCGACGCTCCTATGGCGACCGAACCTCTCCTCTACCTTCCTGCTACCCAAACCGATCAGGGATTGGTCAACATGGCTCACGTCTGGTTCCAGCCGAGCTGGATTGTCCGGACCGTCAGGCCAGTCGAGGGCCTCAATGCAGCGATGCAGAAGGCACTGTCCGCGGTTGATCCCAATCTTCCGTTTTCTGGTTTCCACTCGATGGCAGACCTCCTGGCGGAGAATCTCGCGTTTCAAAGAGTTGAAGTGGCCCTTCTCTCAGCCCTGGCAGGATTGGCCCTGCTGCTCTCGGCCGTTGGAGTGTACGGCTTAGTTTCAAATCTGGTCGCCCAGCGCACGCGCGAGATCGGTATCCGCATGGCGCTCGGATCTTCGCCTAGACAGGCCATGTTTGACGTGGGGTTAGCTGGCTTCGCGGCCGCCTGTCTTGGCGTTGGTTTGGGGCTCGCGCTTTCCTTTGCTGTCCTGCGCGTTCTCCGCACGCAACTCTACGGTGTCGGCGAGTATGATCCATTGACTCTTTCCCTTGTTCCTCTGACACTCGCCGTCATTTCATCGATCGCGAGCTGTCTGCCTACCTTGCGCATCATTCGGATCGATCCCGCCCGCACGCTCCGCACGGAATAGGCGCCCGCCGCCGGTGCACGTGAGGCAGGGCCCAGCACTTTGTTCGGGTTTCGTAACGAAAAACAATCTTCGGCAAATTTCGTGTCCACGTCAGGGACAATCCTCTTAACATGAGGGGGAGAGAGCGTGGCTCCGGACGACTGCCCGAACTGTGGCGGTTCTGGATATGTGGCTAAGCCCGTGGACTTGAACGGGAAGTCCGAAGGCGTAGCTTTTATTCGGATTAAATGCCCTGCTTGCGCGGGTACTGGCCGGAAGCGCCCAATCTCACCTACTGCCGCCGGCTGACCGCACGGCCTGCGGTGCTTGCGAAAGCGTACGGAACCGGGCCGTCATACTTCCCGTCCTACGGTCGACGGTCCGGGACGTACGTTGATTGTTTTTGCCGTGCTCTGTTGATTTGTTTGATTCCCACCAGGGTCATTCCCCAGCTTTCAGGCAATTCCAGCCGCTTTCACGCGCGGGCGCCGATCAGCTGTCGCCGTTTCCAGCCGATTTCTTCCATTGTCCTTGGCGCGGTAGAGAGCCTTATCCGCCGCCCGGATCACGACCTCGGGATCCAGTCCCTCCTTCGCCGACGTCGCAACACCGATGCTCACAGTCACGGAAAGCGCCGGCGAATGTTTTTCCTCGGCAAGCTTTCGAATCGCGTGCCCTTTCCTGCCACGGCCGCGGGTCTGCGGATTGCGCCGATCGGGGCCGCGGGGAGCTTGTCGTCGGTCACCGCCTCGCGTGCGGAATTCAGATAATTCAATTGCCCTGCGCAACTCCTCGAGGTGATCGACAACTTCGGGAGTCGTCCTGCCGGGGAAAAGAATCATGAATTCCTCTCCACCACAGCGATAAGCTTGTCCTCCTCCGGTGACGCGCGCCAGGTTCGATGCGACCAGCCGCAGAACTTGATCGCCAATCTCGTGCCCATAGGTGTCGTTGAACCGCTTGAAATGGTCGATATCAACCACCGCGACGGAGTAAGGATGCTGCAATCGCAACAGGGCGTCGTTAAACGCCCGCCGCGAGGGCAACGTCGTCAGTTCGTCGTGGTAAGCCAGTAGGTAGGAATTCTCCACGATCGACGCCGCAAGAATGCATCCCGCGGTAGTCCAATACAAGGTCGAGACGCGGGCTGTCCCGGTGAAATGCAACGCCAGGAAAAAAGCGCAGAGCGACCAGAGCAAGGCGCTGTCCACCGGCTTTCGAGTGATTAGAAAACGGGTAGCCAGGAAAATTCCCGCCAAGCTCAACACGATCACCGCATAACCCGGCAGCAACGCCGTTGCCGCGAGATGATGGACCGGAGATGGCTTCTGTTCGGCAGTGCTGCAAAACACTGCCACGATCACAGATTGCACGAACAGCAACAATGCAACTGGTGCTATCGATGCGACTGTAAAACCGCGCTCCTGCATCAGCTCGATCAAGACAAAGTTCACTGGCACCAGAACCGCAACCGCCTGCGCCGCCGTCGAAATCAACAACGGCTGCGCGCCAAAGAGCCCCAACGCTTGCTGCGCAAGAAATAGGACTAATAAGGACAAGAAGATGCGGCTGGAATGAAATCGCCAGGCCAGCAGCATTCCTCCCCCAACTGCACAATAGTAGAGGAAGCTCAGTGCCGGCAAAACCAGCGTCAGCCACCCGGAAGATGCCACGGCCGCGACGGCCAGCAGCAAGACTCCGCCCGGCATCACGAAAGATTTCAGAGTCGCTTGGCTCCAAACCCGCACAAATCACTCCAGTCGGCAAAGCTCCATTGTGAATTATCTCTGCAGTGTGCCCAATGAGGAATTGGCCGACGAGGTTCGGACGAGAAGGTTCGGATCAGAATGAACTTCACCCACTGAAGATCGGCGCCGCAGACTCCCCATTTTGAAACCGCGGCCCATTCCTGCAGCTACATACCTTTGTGTGCGCTTAGATCGGCCGCAATTGAGGGTTTTCTAACTAGACTGGGCTGTTCGATTAAGGACGGTTTACTTTATGCGAATTCTTATTGCCGAAGATGATGAAGCGTTAGCCAGATTCGTTCGCCAGGGTCTCGAAGGCGAGCAGTACACGGTTGATGTTTCTAAGGATGGAGAACAGGCCCGGTCTGCCGCCTTGGAGTTCGAGTATGACCTGGTCATCCTCGATTTGAACCTGCCAAAACTGGATGGAGTCAGCGTTCTGCGCCATTTGCGGCTGAAAAAACCCAGCCTGCCCGTGCTGATCCTGACCCAGCGCACGCGAGTGGAGGACAGGGTTCAGTGTCTCGACACCGGCGCCGACGACTACATCCCCAAGCAGTTGTCGCCCAATTCGCTCGAAATCGTTCACATTCGCGCCGACCTGCTTGCCAAGATTCGGGCGGCAGCGCAGTCGCGACGACCCAATCCCAGCCCGCCACAATCCCGAAAGCCGCCCGTCGCCGCGCTGCTCGAAAACCGCGACTCAGTTTCCGTTACGCCCGCGGTCGTCGCGGTCGGTATCTCCACCGGCGGGCCAAAAGCCCTCGAGCAAATTCTGCCGCTCTTCCCTCGTGACCTTTCGGTCCCGATTCTGATTGTGCAGCACATGCCCGCTGGCTTCACCGCACCCTTTGCCCAACGGCTCAACACCCTCTGCCCCATCGCTGTGCACGAGGCCTCGCACCGCGAAATCATCCAGCCCGGCGTTGCCTACATCGCCCCCGCCGGCCTTCACATGAGCGTCGTACCACGCTTATCCGACTCCAAACCCATCATCTCCCTCGACCCCCAGCCTGAAGATTCTTTGCACATTCCTTCTGTCGACGTCCTCATGAAGTCGGTCGCCACACTCTTCAAGAACCAAGCCCTTGGTGTAATCATGACCGGAATGGGTTCCGACGGCGCCGAAGGAATGACAGCGATTTATCGCCAAGGCGGCTTCACGATCGGACAGGATGAAGCCACTTGCGCGGTGTACGGCATGCCACGCGCCTGCGCCGAGCTCGGCGTCCTCGCTCGCGTAGTGCCCCTAGCTGATATTCCTGCTCAAATCCTGCAAGCTACGCGCCGACGCAGGCGAGCCTAGTCCCGCCTTCTTCCCCCGACAGAAATTCCGGCCGAGCCAGCATCCGTTTCACTCGCTGTAACAACACTTCCGTAGAAAACGGTTTCGCCAGACAATCTTCGTTCGCCGTACCCCGCAGCCCCATCTGCTCCGCGTATCCCGTGACATACAGAACTCTAAGCCGCGGATTCGCCCGCCGCAGTCTTGCCGCCAACGTGCGCCCAGTCTCTCCTGGCAAGATCACATCCGTCAGCAACAGATCAACCTCCGAGCCGCGCTCGTTATAAATGTCGATCGCATCGGCCGCACTCTTTGCGATCAAGACCTGATATCCGGCAGACCGCAGAACTTCGCGGGTCACCTCGCGCACAAACGATTCGTCTTCGACAAACAGAATCATTTTCGAAAGGTCCGGCCCCACCTCGCCGGTAGAGCAATAGAAATCTGCGCCCTCCATCGAATGCCCGCCAAGTACATAAATGCCATTCAACCCGGTCATTTCCTGCTCGCTGCCTAAAGAGTGCTTCATAATTCGCTCCCGCAAACACTCCTTCTTGAGCAGATCAATCGCCATCTCGATAACGCCGCATCGCGTCACCGAAGCATGAGGAATAGAGCACTTAGGTACCGGGGTTTCCGAAGGTCGGTCCGCGTCATCCCATGCGCGTCCAATTCGGGAATCGGGAACGAAACAAAGGTCCAATTTGGCACAACTGCGCCGCACGATCGCCCGGCGCTTTTCACTTCGGACTCGTCAGAATCGTGTCGTATGGATCCAGCACGATCTTATGCACTCCAGCAGGCGCCGAGACTCGAAACGACGATTCCTCTCCATCCGCAAACACCCGCCCCAACAACATGGGCTGTCTTCCCGCGATAACCGCGTACACCGGCACCGACGTCACCAGATCTTGCGGCGCACCTTTTTGCAGAATCGTTCCGCTGACGCTTAAGCCAGCGCCCTTCGGCGTAAATCTCACTGACTTGAGATCGAGCTTTGGCAGTGAAGTACCGTTGATCCATCCATCCAGAAACCACTCCAGCGAATTCTTCCCCTCAAAGCGCAGCGACGAAGGCAACTCCTCCGCAAAAACATCCAATAGTTCCCGTGTGCTGATCGATCGCCCTTCATACTGCTGCCGTACTCTTCGCAACGCTCGCACAAATGGCTCTTGGGCGCTCCCGCGGCTTTGCCCCTTGTCTTTGTTCTCCTCCGCATCTTTCAACATCGTTCGCAACATGTGAAACAGCCACGTCCCCCGCCCATAACTGATCGCCTCATACCCCTCGGGAAACCGTGATGACAATAACCGCGTTCCCAGAGTCACCGGGCCGGCATCCATCGGAGCCATTCCGTCCTTATTCTTTGCAGTCAGATCGCTCCGATATTTCTCCATGATTTGCCGAAACCCCGCGGGATTTCTTTCCTGCACCATCATCAGCGCGCAGTAGTTCGCCAGTCCTTCCGAAAGCCACTGGTCGCGGTAGCTTTTCCAGGTGATGAGATCTCCCCACCATTGATGAGCGGTTTCATGCGCAGGGACCGATTCCTGCATTAAAATCCGGTACGGTTCATAGTGCAGATCCTGCCGCTGCTGCTCGTCGAGAAACACGTACGACGAAAGAAACACCAGCCCAGGCCAGCCCTGGTTCTCGCGCCCCGGCATCTGGGTCAAAGCCAGATGACTGTACGGAAACGGACCAAAGCGGCCGGCAAAGTATTGAATGGCTCGAGCTGCCGATTCGCCCACGGCGACTTCAGTCTGCGCCGGCGACGGACGAGTAGGCACTACCACTTCCGGCCGGCGCGCCGTGGGTTCTGACGGATCGCTCCTCAGCACTTGAATCGGAACGCTTGGAAAATTTCGTTCCACCCCCAACGTGGCGTAGGTTTCAACCACCACGTCTCCCGCCCGCGTCACGGCCTCCCGGTACTTTCCAAGATTGAATCCCGCGAGAGGAATTGGCCGTTCCGAAACCCAGCGCGACGTCTGTTCTCCCGCCGCATTCGCGGCTGTGTCAGTAGAAACTTGCGCCCGCTTTCCGGTCGCCACCAGCGTCCAACCCTGCGGATACGTAAACTCCAAATCGAAGTCCGCCATTTCCATCCCGCGGTTCGGATACCACGTCCCGCGCGCCCCCACATAAAGCAACCCGCTGCCCGCTTCCGCCAGAACTTCTCCGCCATACACGAATTCGAGTGCGAACGTCTGCCCCGCCCGCATCGGCTCCGGCAGAACAACTGCCACAACATCATTTCCTTGCCGCGCCAGCTGCGTCCCTTCCAACGCCGGATTATGAATGAATTCCACCTTCTGCCCGTTGAGGCTCACGCTCTCGATCTGTAGGAATCGCGATAATTCAAACAACAGTGTCCGAACCTCACCCTCGCGAACATGACACTCCACTACCGTTCGGGCATGCAGCTGCTTGGGAGGCGTCACTTCGGCCCTGATCGTGTATCGCGGAACCGCAACCCGGTTTGCGCGCGTTCTCTCGCTCAAGGGCTGCGGAGCTGCTCCGCCGGTCGCGGGTGTTGTACTCGCTGGCTGCGGCGAAAACGATGTCCAGACGTCGTAGTAAGTCTCGCTGTTCTGCGCTCTCTTCGCCTGCCCCACTTGAATTTGTTCGGCCGCGGTCGAATCGAAGAACACGTCAAACACTCCGAGCTTCGTCCCCTGCAGCCGCGCGTGCAGGTATCGATCCGCGTCATTGACCATTTTTCCCGGATCCTCCGAAGCCGCACCCCCATTCACGGGAAGCATTCGGCTAAACGTTAGCAGCAGCCGCATGGCGTCCCCGCCCGCCAGGTTCTTTGCCGTCGCGTTCCATCGCTCGACAAACTCCTGCTGGTTCTCCGTCGCCCGCAAGTCCGGTCCCAACTCGTTTACCGCGTCGTCATTGAATCGAAAATAGGCTGTCTCAAACCGTTCTTCGAGAATTGCCATCCCCGTGAATAAGCTCATCGATTTCCGTTCGACTTCACTCGGAGGCACCAGCAAAATCTCCCCGTCCCCTTCAAAGAACGCTCCCGTGACTCGTCCCATCACGTCCTCGGTGAAGCCGATCGTCCCGTCCTCCAGGCTTATTTGGATCGCACCCCGGTTCAGCGACGCGCCTCTGACCTGATACACCCGCGTCGGATCAAGTCCCACCTGCCCGAGCTGCAAATAAAGCGCCTCCGCGGGCTTTGGCGGCCCGGTCTCAGCCACTATCTGTGCACCGGCAGACAGCCAAACGACAATCCAGATCGCAGACAACCAAAGAGCGCGGCTCGAGGATGGTACCTTCGTCACGTGGGTTAGTGGTTCCTCCGTTGCTAGAATGCGCCTGAATGCGTCTACGTGTCACCTTTCTCGTGCTGTGCCTGGCGCCGGCTCTCACGTGTGCATACGCCGACACAATCCATCTGAAGAATGGCCGCACCATCGTTGCCGATCGCGTCCGCGAAAACGGCAGTCGCTACGAATACGAAATCGGCGACGACACGTACGCTATTCCCAAGGCTTCCGTCGACCGCATCGATGCCGGAGGCGTCCCCACTCCATCCGCAGGCGGCGCAAAAGTCGCCGACCTCCCAGCCTTCACTCCCGCCGACAGCCTCGCCAACGAAGGCGATCTCGTCGGCAAGATCATCACCGAAGGCAAGGTCAATCAGGACGCCCTGTCCAGCCTCGAGACCAAAGGCAATCCCGAGCTAAGCGCGACCGCCGACTTCATCGCCGGTAAGTTTGAATTCGAGCGCGGCAACATCGCACATTCGCGGCAGTATTTCGAAAGCGCTCTGCGCTTCCAGCCGGACAACTCCACAATCCTTATTTATTACGCAGCCGTCCTTGTTCGCACCGGCAACGCCAGCCAGGCCTTGTCGTATGCACAGCGCGCCGTCCGCGCCGCCCCAGACTCGCCCGACGCTTATACGATGCTCGGCTACGCTCAGTTTGCATCGGACCATACCAAGGAAGCCGTCTCCTCCTGGAAGCGTTCGCTCGAACTCCGCCCTGATGACAGAGTGCAGCAGTTCCTGGCCAAGGCTCAACGTGAACAAAACGTCGAGTCCGAATTTTCTCAGGGCGAAAGCAGTCACTTCGTCCTGCACTATGAAGGCCACCAAACACCCGACGCCCTTCGCGGACAAATCCTCGCCGCTCTCGAAGCCGACTACGACGACCTCGCCCGCGACCTCGGCAATCCGCCCCGCGACAGCATTCTCGTAACTCTGTACACCGAGCAAGCCTTCTTCGACGTGACTCACGCTCCCACCTGGTCTGGAGCCATGAATGATGGCAAGCTCCGCATCCCGATCAGCGGCCTCAGTTCCGTGACCCCCGAACTCGCGCACGTCCTCAAGCACGAACTCGCGCACTCCTTTATTACGCAGCTCTCCGCCGGCCGCTGCCCACCCTGGCTTCATGAAGGCATCGCCCAATTCCTCGAACCCAAGAACCTCGGCGGCGATGGACACCAACTCTCGCTTCTCTTCAAATCGCAGCACAATATCCCGCTCAACGTTCTGGAAGGCAGTTTCCTGCAGTTCTCTGGAGCGCAAGCCTACCTCGCCTACGCCGAATCCTTGGCGGCCGTTTCCTACATCAACGATTCCTACGGCATGAGCGACATCCAACGCATCCTGCAACGCATCGGCCAAGGCAGCTCCACCGAGGCCGCCCTCCGCGCCACCATCCACTCCGACTACGGCCAACTCGAGTCCGACCTGACCAAATATCTCGCCGACAAATACGGCGACTAATTCCGCATTCGGCAAGAAACACCAAAGCGTAATCGCCAGTAGCCAATGCCGAAGCCAGGAAGCACCGTGGAAGAGCGGCGCTTCAAGCGAAGCGAAAAGCGTGCGAAATCGGCGCGGGCTTCAGGCCCCGTGGTCGCGTTTACTCGCCCCTCGCTCCTGTGCTAGCTTCCCCTTGAGCTTTCGCCATGCCTTTTCATCCCGTCGATCCTGAACCGCCCCCCACCGTTGAGCCCGTCCCAACGGTCTTCCCTAAGATCGATGGCGCTGACGTCGCGGCGGTCTTCGTCGGCAAGCGTGTCGCCGGCGATTTCTACGATTCCATTCGCGCCAGCCCCGAGCGCGTCCTCATCGGCCTGCTCGACGTTGCCGGACGCCGCGAAGACATCCGCAACGTCCTCGCCGCTGCGCAGCAGATCTTCCGCACCGTCGGTTTGGAGCTCTTTTCGCCCGACGACATCAACGAGTCCAATGCCATGACCGAACTCTGTCTCCGCATCAATCGCGGGATTCTTGAACTCTGTTGTGGAGTTCACTCCTGTCCCGCATTCATCGCCTGCTATCACGAAAAGTTCGGAACGCTCTGTTACACCAACGCCGGGCACACGCCCGCGCTTCTCCGCGACAGTAGCGGAATCACGGAACTCACCTCGACCGGCCTTCCACTCGGACTCTTCTCCCACGCCACTTGCGACGCCCCAACCATAGGCATGGCAAAGGGCGCATCTCTGCTTCTGGTTTCCCGTGGAGTCGTCGAATGTGCGGGTCAGGGCAACGGCTCCTCCGACGAGTTCGGCCTGGAACGCGTCAAAAACGTCTTCCAGGATGTTCCGGCCGGCGGTGCTCAGGCCCTGTGCGCCTCCATCCTGAGCTCAGCAGCTGAATTCAGCGGCCATGCGCCCGCCTGCGACGACCGAACCGCCCTCGCTCTTTTGCGTACCATCTGA
>Ga0187819_10002106_pt1 | contig 10461 bp, 9 predicted proteins | sample NC_wetland_sal_i_15_FD_132411 | JGI IMG/M metagenome (GOLD analysis project Ga0187819, IMG submission 132411) | Wetland sediment microbial communities from Neuse River Estuary, North Carolina, USA - SO4_4 | ecosystem: Environmental > Aquatic > Freshwater > Wetlands > Sediment | place: USA: North...
ATCATCACGATCTGGCGCATGTCCTTCTTCTCCTGCGCCAGCAGCCGCTGTGCCAGGATCAGGCCGTCACGCGTATTGGTGTAGTACGGCCCCACCTGCACGCGCGCCAACTGGCTGATGGCCAGTTCCTCCGCGGTATCGTGAAACAGCACGCAGCGCAAGCTGTCGCCCGGATATTGCGTGCGAATCAGGTGCGCCAGCGCCAGCGCCACTTTCTTGGCGGGGGTGAAACGGTCTTCGCCGTAGAGGATCATGCTGTGGCTGCAATCCAGCATCAGCACCGTGGCGCAGGAACTCTGATACTCGCACTGATGGACGTGCAAGTCTGAGTAGTCCATGTCCAACGGCACCTTGGCGCCTTCACGGCGGATCGCTGAGAACAGCGTCTCGCTGACATTGAGATTCAACGTGTCCCCGAACTCATAGATCTTGGACGCGCCCGAGGCTTCGATGCCGGTCGCCAGATCGCGCGTATCGTGCCGGCCGAAACTCGATTTTCCCAACGAACCCAGTAGATCCTTGAGCGTCTTGAACCCGAGAAAGTCGAGCGATTTGTCCGTGACTTCGAACCGGACTTTGCTTTCGGGACCATTGCCAGCCTCGCCCGAGCGCGGCGCTTGCTCCGAGTTCTGATCTTCAATCGTGATGTGGCCGTCATCAATCAGCTTCTGCACCAGGCGGTCCAGAAGCTGCTGCATCTGCTCTTCCGACAGATTCTTGAGCTGCTCCATCATCTCCTGCAGATGTTCGTCGTCGAACATCTTGCCCTGTTCGAGGGCTTGCTGGATGGCGTTCTTCAGGTCTTCGAGCGTGTGCTCGTTCCACTCGCTGAAGGGCATATATTGGGTGTTGAAGCCGCTCTCCAGCAGAAAATCGGAAAGGGCCTGCAGAAGGTCTTCGGAATCGATGCCGAAATCCTCGCCCGTGTACCGAGAGTATTTGATCCACTTCATGAGTGGCTCTTTCTAATTGTATTGACGCCGGTAACCGCGCGGCGGGCCGCCTTCCTCGCGCCCACCCGCGGCGGTCTCACGCCGCTTCTCTTCGGCGGCGAAGCCGCGCTCCTCCGAACGGCTGATGCGACGGTGTGCGTACAGTCCCTCGAGAACAAATTCGGCTGCCGCGGCCCGCACCGCATCCGGCTCGCTCGCGCCCAACCCCAGATTGCGCACCTTTTCCATCAGGCCCTGGATGGACGCCAGTTGCTTCACCATGGTGGCGGAATCCACGCTCTCGTCCAGCTTCAGCGAACCGCCCAAGTCGAACCACTGCACAATCTGCGCGACGTTCGCGCCCTCGAAGTACTTGTCGTAAACCTTGCCCACCGAGGAGCGGATCAGCTCGCGCGCTACGGCATCGCCGCCCTTGAGCTCACCCTCGTACTCCAGTTCCAGTTTGCCGGTAATGGAGGGCAGGGCAGCGTAGATATCGATGACGCGCGGCACTGCCACAGGCTCCTTTGCCCGCAACGCGCGCCGCTCCGCGTTCGAGACGACATTTTCCAGAACCGAAATCGGCAAGCGCTGCGACACGCCCGACCGCTTGTCCACTTTTTTGTCCTCGCGCGCCACGAAAGCCAGTTGCTCGATGATCTCGCGAATGTACGCCGGCACGTGCGTCTGGATCGGCGACGGCCGTTCGAGCCAGGCTTCCTGTTGCGTAATTTCGAGCCCTTGTTCGAGCGAGGCCGGATAGTGCGTGCGGATTTCGCTGCCAATCCGGTCTTTGAGCGGCGTGATGATCTTGCCGCGCGCCGTGTAATCTTCCGGGTTCGCGGTAAAAACCAGCAGCAGATCGAGCGGCAACCGCACCGGGTAGCCTTTGATCTGAACGTCGCCTTCCTGCATGATGTTGAATAGGCCCACCTGGATTTTTCCGGCGAGATCCGGCAATTCGTTGATGGCGAAGACGCCGCGATTGGCCCGCGGGACCAGGCCGTAATGTACCGTCAGCTCGTCGGAGATGTCGTGGCCCCGCCGAGCCGCCTTGATGGGATCGATGTCGCCGATCATGTCGGCGATCGTCACATCGGGAGTGGCCAGCTTCTCCACGTAGCGCTGGTCCGGCGAGAGCCACGCAATGGGCGTTTCGTCCCCCTGCTCTTCGATGAGATCGCGGCAGCGCCGGCAAATGGGCCGGTACGGATTGTCGTGAATCTCGCATCCGGCAATGTAAGGCAGCGACGGATCTAGCAGCGTCGTCAGCATGCGGATCAGGCGCGTCTTCGCCTGCCCGCGCAGTCCCAGCAAAATGAAGTTGTGCCGCGACAGGATGGCGTTTACCACCTGCGGCACCACCGTGTCTTCATATCCGACAATGCCCGGGAACAGCGTCTCGCCGCGCTGTAGTTTACAGATCAGGTTGCTCCGCAGCTCGTCTTTGACGCTTCGCGCACCCATTCGATCTTCCGAAAAATTGCTCTTCTTTAATAAACCAAGTGTGTGGGGAATTTCCCGACTTTGGGCCATGATGGAGTGTCCCGACCTTAGGGCGATTGTAACAGACGCCGAGCGCCACAACCCCCTGGTTCTGGTACGATCTCTGTAAACAAATGGTTTCACCCCGCGGAAGGCTCTCATGAATCTGGAACATAGAAGGCATTTCCTGCGCCGCGCTTCGCAAGGAATGGCCGGCTTGGCGGCGCTTGGCCGTCTTCGTGCCAACCCGCTCGGCCTGCCCATCGGGCTTGAGTTGTATACCGTGCGGAACGAGCTGGAAAAAGATTTCGCCGGCACCATCAAGAAAGTGGCGGCCATTGGCTACAAAGAAGTTGAGCTCTACGCGTTCTTGAACAAATCCGCCGCAGAGATCCGCCGCGCGCTGGACGATAATGGCCTGGTCTGCCCTGTCGCCCATTACGACCTCACGCTCCAACCGCGCCTGGCGCAGGAAATCGACTACGCTCATCACCTCGGCCTCAAGTACATGCTGGTGGCCTGGCTTACGCCTGAGGAGCGCAAGTCGCTCGACCAGTACAAGCGCTACGCCGAATTCTTCAACCATGCCGGCGCCGAGACCAAACAGGCGGGCATCCAATTCGGCTATCATAACCACAATTTCGAGTTCAAAACGTTCAACGGCGTCGTGGCTTTTGACGAATTGCTCCGCCTCACCGATCCGCAACTGGTCAAAATTGAGCTGGACTGCTTCTGGATGACCTATGCGGGAAGAGATCCCGTCGAATACATGAAGCGCGACCCCGCCCGCTATCCCATTCTGCACATCAAAGACCGGAAACCCGGTTACGGCCTGTCAACCGATGTGGACGACAAGCCCGGACCCTTCACCGAAGTAGGCCGCGGCATCATCAACTGGAAACCCATTTTTGCCGCTGCGGCCACAGGCGTGAAGCATTATTTCGTCGAGCAGGACTTCTGCGACCGCTCCCCCTTTGAAAGCGCGCGGATCAGCTACGAATATTTGAAAAATCTAAGCTGATCATGCGGTGGATATATGTGCTGTCGCTCTCGTTGTCCGCGCTGGCTGCGGAGACTGATCATTCCCGCAAAGTAACCCTGATGCGGGTTCCCGGTGGCGGAATCCAGCCGCAGATAGCCGTGGACGCGAAGGGCGCCATCCATCTGCTCTTCTATAACGGAGATCCTCAGCACGGCGATCTCTATTACGCCCGCTCGAAAGACGGAGGGGCCACCTTCTCCACCCGGTTGCGCGTAAACTCGGTGCCCGGCAGCGCCATCGCCGTCGGCAACATTCGCGGCGGCCACCTCGCCATCGGCAAAAACGGACGCGTGCACGTGGCCTGGAACGGTTCGCAAGGCGGCATGCGATCCCCCATGTTCTACGCGCGCCTCAATGATGCCGGAACCGCGTTCGAGCCGCAGCGCAACGTCATCCAGCGGGCCTACGGACTCGATGGCGGTGGCGCCGTCGCGGCTGATGCCTTCGGTGACGTCTACGTTCTGTGGCACGCGCTCGTGCCCGGGACTGACGGGGAAGGGAACCGCCGCGTTTGGATTGCGCGTTCTCGCAACGATGGCGAAACCTTTGAGCCCGAAAGTGCCGCGTACGATCGCCCCACCGGCGCCTGCGGATGCTGCGGGCTAAATGCCTTTATCGATCGCGCCGGCGCTCTGTACGTGTTGTACCGCTCCGCGACGGAGTTGGTCCATCGTGACATCTACCTTCTGGTGTCGCGCGACAAAGGACAAACGTTCCAAGGCCAGGACATCTCGCCATGGAATGTCGGCTATTGCGTCATGAGCAGCGAATCGTTTGCCCAGAGTCCCACGAGCGTACTGGCCGCCTGGGAAACCGAGAAGCAGGCTTATTTTGCGCGCATCGATCCGGCTACAGGAAAGATCTCCGCTCCGCTGCCGGCGCCAGGAGCGCCTGAAAATCGCAAGTACCCCGCCGTCGCCGCCAACGCAAGAGGCGAAACTCTCTTCGTATGGACGGAGGGCATGGGATGGAAGAAGGGCGGCCGCGTCGCCTGGCAACGCTACGACAATTCCGGCAAACCCACCCCAGATCACGGCACTGCCGAAGGCGTCCCTATGTGGAGTCTGGTAGCCGCCTTCGCCCGTCCGGACGGCGAGTTCACGATCGTGTATTAGCTTACGGAAGCCGGGGCGCGAAGCCCCGGCTCCCTTTCTGCTTACTTGTGGTGTGCGTGGCAGCACGCGGATCCGTTCTTGCAGCATGCAGACCCATTGCAGCAGCTAGAACCAGTGGAACCCGCAAACGATGTTCCCAGTGCCAATACCACGATCGCCGCGAGGCTCAATACACTTGCCGTAATCTTCTTCATTTTCAATCTCCTGATCATAGTTTTCGACTTCAAAGCAAAAGAGACACTGATGACGCGAGAATTCATTGCCTCACCAGAAAGCGCTCGCTATGAATGGGTCTAGATCAGGAGCACTCGGATGCGCAGGAATAAATCCGCCGAATCCGGAACCCGCGAAGCAGGGGTAACGAGGTTGGCCAAACTCTTGACGAGCACAGGCAACGTTGAGGATTGAGGAGGCGCCAAAGTCTGCGAAAGACCCACTGCCGTCTTGCCCTTCTCAAGAATCAGGTAAGGGCAATCGACCACCGGGCCGTGACATGAGTCATGCGGCTGATGCGACTTGTGGCAACACCCGCCCGTCTGCGCACTCGCATTGAGCGGACAAGCCATCGACGGGCAGATCGCCACGAAGCTGATCAGGACGAGTGTCAGCATCAAGGAAACCGTCGTCCTCATTGTCTTAATAGACGTTCCCACGCGCCGTTTGTCACCGCCTGTAAAAATTATACCGGCGAGGGATGTCAAATTCAAGACGTAGAACTCTTTTTCCCAGAACAGAATGGGGCGTAGAATGTTGTCCCCGCGTCCCCGTGCATTCCCGTCCCCCGTGTCCGCGATGCGCAAGCATCGCTCGGCGCGCAGCGCCGACTGAGGTATACTGGCGGCTTCACAGAACCCATGCCCTCGCCTACTCCCCCGAACACAGCCGCCACCGAGGTGCGCCTCAAACGCGCCCTCTCGCTCTGGGACCTGGTCATGTACGGCGTTATCGTGCTCCAGCCCACCGCGCCGATGGCCGTGTTCGGTGTGATTTACGCCCGCGGGCAAGGTCACGTCGCCACCACCGTCCTCATTGCGCTGATCGCCATGCTGTTCACCGCCATCGCCTACGGGCGCATGGCACGCGCCTATCCCAGCGCGGGCTCGGCCTTCACCTACGTCGGTCAGGAGATCAATCCGGCCCTCGGCTACATCACCGGCTGGAGCATGGTCATGGACTACATGCTCAATCCGCTTATCTGCATCAGTTGGTGCAGCACCGCGTCGATGGCTTTTGCTCCAGGCGTGCCCTTCTGGGCCTGGGCCATCTTCTACTTCCTCATGTTCACCGGGCTCAACCTCCGCGGCATCAAGACATCAGCGCGGATCAACGCGGGCCTAGCCGCCGGCATGGGACTGGTCGTAGCCATCTTTTTCGTCGCCGCCGCTCGCTACGTCTTCGGGCACCCACACGACGGCATCGCCTTTTTTACCCGCCCCTTTTTTGACCCCGCCACCTTCAACCTCGGTGCCGTCCTGAGCGGCACCTCCATCGCCGTGCTCACTTACATCGGCTTCGACGGTATCTCTACTCTCTCCGAGGAGGTCGAGAATCCGCGGCGCAACATCCTCCTTGCCACCGTCCTTACCTGCATCGCGGTCGGCTTCCTTTCCGCGTTGGAGTGTTACGTCGCGCAACTGGTCTGGCCGGCGCACGAGCCGTTCGCCAAGGTCGAAACGGCGTACGTAGACGTCGCCGGGCTCGCGGGCGGCTCCTGGCTGTTCGGGGTCGTCAACTTCACGCTGATCGTCGCCAATTTCGGCTCCGGAATGGCCTCGCAGCTCGGCGCCGCGCGCCTGCTCTACGGCATGGGACGCAGCAACGCTCTGCCCAAGGCGTTTTTCGGCGCGGTAGATGCCAAGCGCCGTATCCCTCGCAACAACGTCCTTTTCGTGGGAGTGATCGCTCTGGCCGGCGCCTTCGTGATCTCCTACGGCCTGGGCGCCGAAATGCTCAACTTCGGCGCGCTCATCGCTTTCATGGGCGTCAACGCTGCCTCCTTCGTGCGCTACTACCTGCGCGCGGACGAAAAGAAGCTGGTCAACCTGTTTCCGCCCGTTCTCGGATTCCTGGTCTGCCTGCTGCTCTGGCTGAACCTGAGCCGGCCCGCTCAAAAGTGGGGCGCCATCTGGATGCTGGTGGGCATCGCCTTTGGTTTCTGGAAAACCCGCGGCTTCCGCGGCAAGCTGATCGACTTCGAGCTGCCGCCCGAAGAAGCGTAAGGGTCTCTGCTATTTCTCCGGCTTGCTAAACTTCCCATCGTCGATCGGCACGTTCTGCTTGATCTCCGTGAACCGGTAGGTCAGCGCGTAATCCGGATTTTTGCGCCTTACGGTTGTGGGAAGCTTCAGCCCTTCCACATCCTTGTAGTCGTCGTAATCCACCTCCCACAGCACGATGCCGTCATCGATCGTCACGCGCTCGAAATCGCGGCGCACCAGCAACCCGGACTCAGCATCAAAATACAGCTTCTCGGTCGATCCATCCGCCGCGGTTCCCTCCACGATGTAGGCATCCCGGTCGTCCACCTTCATTTTGCCGGTGTACGCCATCTTCGGAAACAGTGCCTTGAGTTGCGTCTCGCGATAGAAGCTGTAATCGCGCTTGGCGAATACGGCGTCGGATTTGCTCATGTCGTGCAGCCCCGAATCCGGGTCCTTGCCCCATCCTGTGTCGCCGCTCCAGCATTCCATCATCGGGCCGCCTTCACCCAGATCCACCACCGTGAGATACTTGTCGGGCGCTTTCGCGAAAACTTCGGCGGGCGATGTCGTGCCGTCGTCGGAATTCTCGAGCGTCCCCTTCATCGTCCGGCTGGTGACTTTCTCGATCGCATCCTTGCCGCCGACCGCTTGCACGTAGCGATCCAGAATCTGATCGACGCCAGGGGCCGCTCCCTGCGGCGCGGCAGGCGTAGTCACCATCGGGAATAACAGCAAAAGAGTCCACACTGGTCTCATAGCGAGCATCATACGCCAAGCCAATGCCGGCATCAATGTCTCGCCGCTGCCCATGCGCTCTCCGTGAAATGGGAGGAACTGACAGCCGGCGATTTCGTCAGCGCGATTCAGAAATCCCAGGGCGTTTGCCTGCTCCCGTTCGGAATTCTGGAGAAACACGGCCCGCACCTGCCGCTCGGCACCGACCTCATCAACGTCCGCTACGCTGCCTTGCACGGCGACGAGCAGGAGTACGCCATCGTCTATCCCGAACATTATTTCGGCCAGATTTTTGAGGCGAAGCACGAGCCCGGCACCGTCGCCTACAGCGCCAGCCTGGACCTGCAAAACGAGTTTTACGAGAAATCCCAAAAGCCTCTGGACACCCGGCAATAGCAAAAACGGGGACTGACCACTGCGTCCCAAGACGCATCGCGCCGCTAGCCGGCCCGCCATGCTTGCCGTCGACGCAGCGGTCTGTCCCCGTTTTTCCGTGGGGTTTGCGGGGAGACCTGCGGCTTTTTCTTGATGAGGGCAAAAGGCCGCAGGTTCCCGCCAACAACTGGCGTGAGCCTGCGCTACATGTCGCGCGCCCGCGCGGCTCTATTTGCCTTCGTCGGCCTGCTTGATGATCTGCAGCTTCTTCTGCAACGGCGCCGGCTCGTTCTCCGTCGTGTAGTCCGGCGGCACTTCGAACAGCGTCTCCGGCGGTTCACTGCGCTGAATGTTCGTCAGCCGGTACACAGTCTCGCCGATTCGCGGATCGCTGCGCTTGCTCATCACTACCGTCTGCAATTCGGCCGAATACCAGCGCTCGGAGACGGTGGACATAGGCAGCGCATTCCCGATGGCGCCTGCTGGCAGGGTCACCGTAGACCGTGTGCCGTCCACTTCCACCCCTTCAATCGTTTGTTTGCCGAGTGACTCGGTCTTCACGTCCGGTTTGACACCATTGCCACCCGGCACAGCCATCGCCATTACCGCGCCGGCCGCCATTCCGCCTGCCTCAACTCCGGGCGGAGGCGGCGCCACGCGCGTGAACGACATGGTTTTCTCGCCGCTGCCTGCCGCGCCAACCTGGTTAAGAAAGAAGGCGTTCTTTCCCATCGGCAGCTTATGCGCGACGTGCGCCTGCGGATCCAGATGGTAGCTGACATTCGCCACCGGATCTTGAATGAAAATCATCTTGGGCGCGTCGCTGCCCGCCGCCCACGGTCCAAGGGCCGGCATGGTTTCTTCCCGCCGCGTCCGCCCCGCGCTGTCGCGATAAACGCTGGCCGTCGATTTACGCGCGATCCGGTTCCCATCCGCCAGCGTCTGGGTTGTCTCCGTCACGGCGTCGGCGCTGTATGGCGCTCCCTTCACCGGTTTGTCGCTGAAGGCCATCTCCGCTCCAACAAACTCCATCGTCACCGGCCCCTGGTACATCACATCGCCCCCTGACCCAGCCAGTGCGACTTCTCTATGGATCACCACGGGCCCGGGCTCCTGCGCCAGTGCCCCAACTGCCATCGCTGCCACGCCGGCAAGCGCCACCCAAACCAATCGAGTTCTCATCTTCGTCGCCTCCTTCTTCCCAAAAAGAATCACTTTACAAAACGCACTGCCCGCACCAGGCCGTCTTCGCCCAGCAACACGTCTGCCCGAATTGCCTGTTCCGCATGTTCTTCGTTCAGCGGAAGCCCAAACACCGTGAGCGCCGATCGCGGCAGACGAACACGCACAATCTGGCCCCGCTCAATCGGCTCCGGATCGTAGAAAACCGGAATGAAATCCGTCATTTGCTCGCGGTTTGCCTCAATCACCGGCGCCTTCGATGGCGTCACCGGCCTCCGCCGCGAGGCACGCACCGTCCGCGATCTCGGCTGGCGCCCCTCGCGAACCACCGGCACGGTGGCCGGAACCGGCGCTGGCGCCGGGTACGCCAACGGCTGCTTCCCCTCAGCCCTGCGTGGCTGCTCAGCAGGCTTGCGGAGAATCACTGCCGCCAGGATCGTCGCCGCCGCAATCGCTGCCACCGCCGCTCCAGCCCACCACGCGCGGCGATGCGGCCGGGAAGCCGCCTGGCTCTTCCGAAACGCCGCAACCAGCGCCTGCTCAACAGCCGTGGCTGCCGTGCGTGCGGCGTCAGCGCTAACGGCTGCGGCTAAAACGCCGCTCAGCATCCGTTCGTTCGCCAGCCTGCGCGCGCATCGCGCGCAGACTTTCGCGTGCTCCGCGCCTGCGGCATCCGCCATCTTTCCGCGCGCCATGGCCACCACCACTTTTTCGAAATCCGCGCAATTCATACCAAACACCCGCTCGAACTGGATTTTCTCGCCGCCAGTCTCTCTGACAAGAGAGCGCGCGCGCGGTGCAGCCGCGAGCGCACCGTGCCCACCGCACATCCCAGCACGCGCGCGGCATCGGCGTAACTCAGTTCATGCAAATCACACAGCACCACTACTTCTCGATATCCGGCGGGCAGCGCCAGAACCGCCCGGCGCAGCCAGCCCAAAGCCTCATCGCGCGCCAGGTCACGCTCCACTTCAGAATGCGCAATGAGCGATTCTGGCACGCGCGCGTCCTCCTCGTCCGAACCCGGAATCGGAAGCTGCATTCGGCGCTGCGCCAGCCGGCGCCAAACCTGCCGCCGTGCGATCCCGTATAGATAAGCCGCCAGCGGCCCCTTCGTTCCCTCGTACGTGCGCCGCTCGGTCAGCAACGTCAAGAAAACCTCCTGGGTCACTTCCTCCGCCAGGCTCGGGCTGCCACTCATCTGCAACGCGAACCGGTAAATCGCGGGATGCCGCCGCCGGTACAGCGTCGTGAACGCGGCTTCGTCGCCGGAAGCCATCAGCCGCAGCAACTCGTCATCGGCGAGATGGGTCAATTCAGTCATCCGGCAGTTCAATCGACGAATTGCAATCGGCTCTGTTAGAATTTACCGCCGCGCCCCTGCCAAGTTCCAA
>Ga0187819_10002107_pt1 | contig 10461 bp, 9 predicted proteins | sample NC_wetland_sal_i_15_FD_132411 | JGI IMG/M metagenome (GOLD analysis project Ga0187819, IMG submission 132411) | Wetland sediment microbial communities from Neuse River Estuary, North Carolina, USA - SO4_4 | ecosystem: Environmental > Aquatic > Freshwater > Wetlands > Sediment | place: USA: North...
CATCATGCCGCGGAACCCCCGATCTTCGCCGGCCACCCCTGGTACGGGTAGGAAAAATTCGTCTCCCGGCTGAACTTCAATAATGGATAGCTGTATTGCGAAAATGGCACCGGCTTGCGTCCCAGTTCAGACGTAACGCGAGTGTTGTCGAACACCGTATTCCAGACCAAGTACGGCATAAACACTTTCATCACCGACGCTCCATGCGCCACCGCACCCTTGCGATTCGCCAAGGTATTCACAGCCCCAGAGAATGGCAGCTCCAGCAAAGGCGCAAATAGGGGTCGCCGCTTCTGTTGCGCAGCAGCCAGCGTCGTAGTCAACTCACGGAACGTCTGCGATGCTCTGCCCGAAGAAAGATGATAGGTGTCAAACTTCGGATCGGTTTTCTGATGCAGCGTCGCAATCGCGTCGGCCACGAAGTCCACGTTCACAATGTCGATTTTGTCCTTGGGCCGGAATGGAAGCACCGGCAAACCCGCCAGAAAAACGAATGCTTTGACCATGTCGAACTGCGTAGTCTCCGCGCGCCGGCTGTCTCCGAGCACAATGCTTGGCCGAAAAATCGTAATCGGCACTTCCGGGAGAAGCTGCCGGATCATGTGTTCGCAAAACTTTTTCGTGCGCGCATACGGATCATAATCCGACCGCTCCCAATCGATCGAGTTATCCTCCGTGACCACTTCATTCTTGCGCTTGCCCGCCACCGCCACCGTACTCACGTGACTAAAGCGGCGCAGCCCGTGATAGTGATGCACTCGCATGGCAAGCTGCAGCACTTCCAGGGTTCCGCGGAGGTTCACATTCAGACAGCTCTTCTCGGACTTTCGGTTCAGCGACGCAGCGCAGTGAATCACGGAGTCGGTGGTGTGAATTAAGCGATCGTAATCATCCCGCGCCAGCCCGAATTGCGGGGCGGTCAAATCGCCGCGAAAAATTCTGATCCGCGTCTGCAAAAACTCGTAAAAGCGCGCGAAGTCGAGATGCAGCTGCAGCGCCTGCCACAAGCGCAACTCGGCCTCATGCGGATCCCGTGCCCGCACCAACACATTCAGGGCCGCCCCATGCTCTTGCAGAAGGTTGGCGGCAACGTGCCCGCCGATGTATCCGGTGGACCCGGTCAGGAATATCGCCACGTTGCCCCGTTTGTGCCCGTCTTGATGGTCTCGCCGTTGCTCTCGGCCTCGGCGAGTTGAAAACTCCGGGACGGCCGCGCTTCCAGAGGACGCCCTTCGATCAGCGGATAAGTCCAGCGACGCAATGCCGGAATGTGGATGTTGATCCAGTACTCCCACCAGTCGATACTGCGCGTGTCGTAGCCAAAGGCAGCCTTCTCTTCCGGCACCAGCGCATGCGCAAGTTTCTCCACATTCTCCGCCACAAAGTCGTGCTCATTCAGAAGAATGAAAGGCTCGAACAGTTCGATCAGCTTTTCTACTTTTTCCAGATTACGCTCTGCCCGCGCCAGCGGCGCCTTGGGCAAAGGCAACGGAGACACGATGCGCTGAATCGACTTTATGATCGCTTTCTGTGCCGGCGCCGACATGCGCTCGTAGCGTTGCTTCGAAACCGGAATCGCATCAAAGCGCAACCGCAGCCAGCTTTCCAGGCCCTCCAGCGCCCGGTAGTGTTTGCGATGCGCCAAAGAAGTAAGTTCAATTGACCGCCGCATATCGCAAGGATTGGTCACCGAAGTTGCCAACTGATAGACCAGCGCATTTCTCCGCTCCACAATCGCCGCCGCAATTAACGTCATCCCCTTGCACACCGAGTCCACCGGGATCACATCCAGCCGCTTGCGCTCGTTGGAGGGTAATTGCCGAAAATATGTGCCCAGCAAATACGACAGCGAAGCCGAAGTATTGATGCCTTCATTCCAACCTAAGAAAGGCTTCTCCACCGAAGTCTCGACAATCGCGGGACGCACAATTGCAATCGGCAAACCCGCGCCATACTTGTGAATCAGCGATTCTGCCAGACCCTTAGTCAGCGTATACGTGTTCGCCCAACCCAATTCGTTGGCACGTTTCTTTCCAGCTTCGGTCAAGTAATTCCGCAGCCAACGAACCCGGTTCTTGCGAATCTGATTCTCCAGCGCCGCACCTTTCAAATCTTTGGACGCATGTTCCTTCTGCAACGCCTGCCGTCGCAGTTCCTCCGTAACCTCAGCGCTCTCTGCCTTGTCCTTCGCGCTCTTTACCAACCCGTGAAGCGACCGCCACTCTCTATCAGCATCGAAATTCGGCACTCCAGCGGGAGTGTAGTTCGGCCGCAGAGTTTCATTCACCCGCCCGTCGCGCGTTCCCGCCACGTAGCAAGTTGAAAGATGCAACAAGCCCGCATGATCTGACTTGCGCACGAACTCGACGATACGCACCGCCGCGTCTACATTCGTCAAGAGCGCATCGCGCAGGTCAGGATTGAAATCCGTCAAACCTGAACTGTTGATGACAAGATCGAGATTCTTGCGCAAGTCTTCGGACACGTTCGGCGCTAGACCAAGATCCGGCTGCGACACGTCGCCTTCCACTACCTGCACGCGCTCTCGCAGGAACCGCGCCAACCCCGCACCATAACGCTTGTACAGCGGATCGAAGACGGGCGATTCCTCCACCAGCTTTTCAAACCGCCCGAGTGCAGGATTCGACTTCTGCCGCCGAATGAGCAAATAAACCCGTCCAATTTCCGGCAGATCCATCAGCAAATTCACCAACCACACTTTTCCGATGAACCCAGTGACTCCGATCAGCATGATCCGCTTACCAGCGAGCGCGGCCCGAACCGAGAGGGGCTCCGCCTCGCGCCCGCCGCCGAAATCAACGATAGGACGTTCCAGCGCCGGCCGTCGCTGCGTCGCCGGAACGACCGCCGACTGCAACTCCCCAGCCCCAGTCAAACCGGAATTCGTGAAACCCAAATCCTGAACCAATTGCTCCGCCGAACGCGCTCCATCCGGTCCCGCCCCAGTAATCCTCGCAAACATCCCGCGCGGACGAATTACCGGATCGATCAATCTCCCGGTTGCCATCCCCTCACGAAACTCCAGTCGATTCGCCATTACCCACTTCGCGCCCAAGTGCTTGGCCAGCGGCCCCATCACATGATCCAGTCCCTGGCTGACCAGCACCACGTCGGCGCCCGTATCGATCAACTGCTTCAGCTCTCGCACGCCGTCAGCTTTCAATTGCGGCTTCAACTTGTACTGAAAATATTCCTCTCCCAGCAGATCCAACCGGTCCCGGCTGACCCCGCGCAGCACCGTGTGAACCACTCGCGTGGCGAAAACCCGGTTCGTCGCATATAAAAAGGGACGCAGCAGCGCCATCACCAACACCAACCCCCGCCGCATCCAACGTTCGATAAACGTTTGCCCGTTCCAGGTGAAGAATGCGATCGGACGCACGGTAGTCAGTTCCAGAAGACTACCCTCAACACGCCAATACACCGGCGCAGCAGCCCCGCGCTCGCCCGAATTGTGATTCGATTGTTCCAAGATTATTTCGCCGCTACTGCCAACGGCCGCTAAGCTCTTCCCTATTGTGGATAAGGACTCTATTGTAAACAATAGCGGCAAAAGGACGAAACTATCAGGCTCTAACCGAATTCACCCCGCTGGAACGCGCCTGTTGCCCATTCTTCGACATCAGCATTCGATTGGAACGCGAAGGTGGAAAACTTTGGTGGCGTCTCACCGGCAGGGATGGCGTAAAGCAATTCATCCGGGCGGAGTTTTCCCCTTGGATCAAAAGATGAATAACCACGCACGTGTAGCCCGCGGACGCTTCGTTCGGGGCATCAACGAGTCTGAGCTAAGCCTGACCAACAATCTGGGCAAACTTATCCAAGTCGATGTTCCCCCCTGATACGATCGCCACAATCTTTCCCGAGCCCGCCCGTCCCGATAGCGCTGCCGCCACTGCACACGCTGCAGCACCCTCGACAATCACGCGATTGCGCTCTGCCACCAGTTTCATGGCCTGCGCCGCCTCCGCCAGAGTCACGACCAAAGATCCATCTAGCAATCGCCGGGCATTCTCGAACATATTGGCAAACACCATTTTGCTGCCAATGCCGTCCACGAACGACGGCTTGTATTCCACCGCGCGCGGCTCACCCGCAGCCAGCGAAGCCGCCAGCGGCGCTCCGGTTTCGATCTCCGCGGCATAAATCCGCACTCGCGGAGAACGCGCCCGCAATACTGCCGCAATTCCGCACGACAAGCCTCCACCACCCCATGGGATGACCACCGCCTCCAAATCGGGCAAATCCTCCAACAATTCCAGCCCGATCGTGCCGTTGCCCGCCATCACATCCGGATCATCAAAAGCGTGAATGAACGTGGCCTCTACTCCCGGATAGGACCGAGTCTCGAAGGTCCGCCACCAATCGGCAAACGGAACCTTGATCACCCGTCCCCCCATTCGCTCCACTGCTTTGATCTTGGTTGCCGGAGCCGTTTCCGGAGCCACAATCGTCGCTCCAATCCCCATGCGCCGCGCGCAGAACGCCACCCCCTGCGCCATGTTTCCAGCCGAAGCTGTAAGGACTCCCCGCTCCAGACGCTCTCTTGGCGTCCGCGCCATGATGTTGGCTGCCCCACGAATCTTGAACGATCCAATCGGCTGCAAGTTTTCCAGTTTCAAGGAAAGCTCTGCCGGCGCCTCCACGTTGCATCGCACCAGCGGCGTCCGCAACGCAACCGCTGCAATGTTGTGCCGCGCCTCTTCCACTTGGGCAAGCGTGACGGGCATTTCATCAATCTTAGTCGTGATCAATGTTTCCCCTTCGTGAACCTTCGTGCTGACTGAGCTTTTGTAGTTAGTCTCTGGTTAAAGCTAGCCCTGGATTTCGCCCGCCAAGGTCCAACACCGGGACCTCACATTTTACAAACAATTTACAAACGACGGTGCGGGACTGGCATACATTGTCTGCGTTACCAAGACGCTGCCCCTGAACCACGCTTACAGGAGCACCACCATGACGAATGCAAAACGATCTCCCCGGCAGCACTTCGTTCTCTCCCAGCCGCTCCAGCAGCGGCTCAACTCCTACGCACTCGCAGCCGGAGCAGCCGGAGTCGGAGTCCTGGCCGTCACCCAACCAGCGGCTGCTAAGATCGTATACACCCCCACGCATGCGGTCATCACGCGCGACCACGCTGTCGCTCTCGATCTGAATCACGACGGCAAGAAAGATTTCACTTTCCACGAGACCTTCATCACGACCACCAGTGTCGGCGAAAACCACTCCCTGATTTTGTCGGTTTTGCCCGCCCACCAGAACAACGAGATTTGGGGGAAAGCCAAACATGCGTCAGCCCTGCCTGCCGGGGTCCAAGTTGGCCCCAAGGGGCAATTCACCGTCTCCAAGAAAACCATGGCGGTCGATTATTACGCAGACGGCACCGGAGGCAGTGGAACCTGTGCCGGCAAGTGGAGCAACGTCAAGAATCGCTACCTTGGTTTAAAATTCAGCATCAACGGGACTACCCACTTCGGATGGGCGCGCCTGAACGTCACTTGCGTGACAATGTTCGGAAACCACAAAGTCACCGGAGTGTTGACGGGCTACGCTTACGAAACCATTCCCAACAAGCCGATCGTCACCGGCAAAACCAAAGGACCGGATGAAGAAAGCATAGTGGAATCGTCGAGTCGGGCAGCCCTCACCGCGCCCGCTCCAACACGCGCCACGCTGGGCATGCTAGCTGTGGGAGCGCCCGGGCTATCGATTTGGCGACGGGAGTAGGCGTCGACTTGGTTCGCACATCAATTTTTGGCGGTTATTTGATCCTTGATCTTGTCATATTCTTGCTGCGAGACAATGCGGCGGCTAACCAGTTCGGAGGCGCTGCCATACGGCCGCCCATCGATGATGCGCTCTGCTCCCTCGGTGCTCATTCCCGGCAGACTTGAGAGTTGCTCTTTGCTGGCTTTGTTCACATCCAGTGGCTGATTGCGATTCCATCCCTCTTTGACGCCGTCCGCGAGCGCCTTCGCGTCATTCTTGATCTCCGACGTGGCTTGCGCGGTTTTCTCTCGCAGCTCATCGGGGCTGGACTTTTGCGAGGTGCATCCCGCCAGTAGAAGCAAAACGCCTGTCAATGTGACAATTATTTTCACCACCCTACGATGCGGTCGAAGTCTACGAGGTTGGTCCCACTTTCTTGTGATCGTCCTCCAGGATCACGCGCAACTCGCTGCTCACCTCTAACTGGGATATCGAAATAGATTTGCAGTTGTTCACAATCCAATCTGCGCCTGCAGCCTTGAGTTCCGATACCGACGCCGTGGTTCGGCAGGCGATCACGCGAGACCCGGCAGCCTTGCCCGCGCGAATGCCCGCCGGGGCATCTTCCACCACGACGCAGTGCGTTGCCGACACTCCCAGCAAAGACGCACCTTTGAGATAGGGTTCGGGATCCGGTTTTCCGTTCTTTACATCATGGGATGTCACCAACCGCTCGGGGATGGGCAGCCCAGCCGCGCGCAAACGGGCTTCGGCCAGAGGGCGGGTACATGAAGTGACAATAGTCCATCGGTCGGAAGGCAGAGCATCGAGCAGTTCGCACGCTCCCGGCAAAGGCACGACCCCGTGTAGATCAGCAATCTCGCCTCGTTCCACCTTGCGGTTCTCGACTTCATGATCTCCGTGGGGAAGATATTCGCGTATGGTCGCAATGCTGGGGCGCCCATGGGCTCGGCGAATCACTTCGTCGGGATCGAAGCCGTGCGCGATCGCCCATTGCGTCCAGACGCGGGCGACGGCGGGAGTGGAATCAATCAGCACGCCGTCCAAGTCAAACAGAAAGGCGCGGCAAACCATCTGAGTCATGCACCACGATAACAAACCGTCGGCCCCTACTGAGGTTCCTGCGTAAGCTCGGGATTCGGCAGTGGTCCCGACTCCAATTCCTGGTGCCGTTTCTCGCGGGCGGCATTGGACAGTTGTGTAAACGTTTGCATCTCGGCTTTCGCCTCGGGAGCGCGTCCCAGGTGTTGCAGAACTTGTCCCCGCAAATAATGAGTGCCGGGGCTCTCCGGCTCCAACTTAAGAGCGCTATCCGCCTCAGTCAATGCTGCGGCATAGTTGTTCTCCCGCTGATAAACCCGGGCCAGTTGAAAATGGGAACTGGCGAGTTGTGAATCGAGGCGCAACGCCTGACGAAACATTTTTTCCGCGTCCTTATCTTGCTGTTGGAGGTAATACACCTGCCCCAATTGGTCATAGTTGTAGCTGACATCCGGCTCGATGGCGATGTCTTTGAGGAACTCCGCTTTGGCTCGTTCGAGATCCTGCTTTTTGAGGTAAGCCATTCCGAGATTGAAGTGGACGAAGGGAAGCCTAGGGTCCCCCTTGGCCGCGAGTCCCAGCTCAGCGATGGCCTCGTCGTATTCTTCCCGGTTGAGGTGAGCTTTGCCCATCAGGAGATGAAACTCGGGAGAGTTCTGGCCAACCTCGATTAAGTGGGTCAACGCTCGCTGCTCCAGCTCAGAACGCCCAGCCTTGTTGGCCGCGATGCCCAGGACATATAGGTAGTTCAGTTGCCCGGAAGCGTGCGACCAAAGCGGCTCGAGCGTGGTTGCGGCATCGTCATAACGCTGGACAAAGAAATAGCACAAGCCCAACAAATAGCGTGCCTGAAACGAGTCGGGCACATCATGAACGACCGACTCGAACGGAGGAATCGCTTTTCGAAAATCGTTTTGTCGATAGTAAACCAGCCCGATGTTGAGCCGCACCCCTGCAATCCGCGGCGCCATGTGCTCGGCTTTACGCAGCAGCTCCAATGCTTGCGGCCACTGCTTCCGCCGCATGGAGATCACTCCCAGATTCGCATACGCGCCAGCTACCTGCGGGTTGATGGCAAGGACAGCCCGAAAGGCGTGCTCGGCGTCATCCAGCTTGCCACCTTTAAGAGCCGCTTCACCCTGCTGAAAAAGCTGCTGCGGATCGTCATTCGCCGGCGGCGGCGTGGCATGCGGTTTTTGCGTTTGAGCCTGCGGCATGGGCGACGCATAGGTCGCCCAGCAAGCTAAGAACAGGGAAATCAGCAAAAATCGCATCATCGAGCTTGACACTGGTTCCACTCTCTGCTGTAGTGTCCGCCAGCAGCAGCATGAATTCAAGCCGCGATCCTTAACGACCATGCGGTCGAAGCCCGAACAAACCGAGACAAAAGGTGCGACAGTCACCATTCGTGACGTGGCGAAGGAAAGTGGCTTTTCGTCGACCACGGTCTCCATCGTTCTGAATAACGCTCCGCTGGCACGCTACATTCCAGCCGTCACCAAGAAGCGAATTGAGCGCGCGGCCAAGAGCCTGGGTTACCGCCCAAATCTTTTTGCCCGCTCCCTTCGCAGCAAGCGCAGTCACACGGTTGGAGTCATGGTATTCGACATGACCGATCCCTACTGCACGCTGGTCCTGCGCGGCATCGAGAACACTCTGTATCAATCTTCCTATCTCCCTATTCTGACCGACGTTCACAACGAGCGCAGCCGCTTCGAGCGTTATCTTGAAATGCTGCTGGACCGGCGGGTGGAAGCGCTGATCGTCGTCGCGAACTGGCTGTTCGTGGATATCGACGTGCTGGCCGATTTGGAGAAAAGCAGCATTCCCACCGCCATGATCGGACGCGAGCTGCGCACCGATTCCATCAGCTCCGTAATGGTGGACAACGAGCTTGGAGCCCATGCCGCACTGGAACACCTGCACTCGCTCGGACACCGCAAGATTGCCTTCATCCGTGGACCCAAGACTCTGGCGGATAGCGCTCCTCGGTGGAAAGGAATTCGCTCGTTCGCCAAGTCCAGTGGACTGGAACTCGATCCCCGCTTGGTTCTTGATCTGCCCGAATCCCGCGACCCGATTTCAAGTTTTGAAGCGGGTTTCAAACTAACGGAGGACTTGCTCCGACAAAAACGGCCATTTACCGCATTGATGGCCTTCGATGACATGACCGCTTTTGGCGCGATACGCGCCCTCGCAAAAACTGGACTACGGGTTCCCGACCACTGCTCAGTCATCGGTTTCGACGACGTCGCCGCATCCAGCTTATACACGCCTCCTCTGAGCACGGTGCGTCAGCCCATGGAAGCGATGGGCGCAATGGCTGTCAGCATCGTGGTTGACGGTATTAATGCCGTTCAGGAGAAGCGCGAGGTGTCCGCGGTCCACCGCAAGGTAGCGCCAGAGCTTGCCGTGCGGGAATCGACCCGAAGCCTGGCGTGACGTGGGTTGCGGCAGTTTCTTTTGACATTTTTTCGCTTGACATCGGAGGGGAGGTCCATCACTATTAACACGATTTAATAAAGCGCTTTCGATGATTTGTGTCACGAGTTGGTGGGCGATCGCAGACCACTGAGGTCATGCCCTTCCGCTCGATTGTGGGGTAATGGCTGGGTTTTCGGGTGAGCCCCAGCTTAGTTCTAACTTACGTTCAGGTATCAGGGAGTTGATGATGAAATCCCGTCTCCTGTGCTTTTGCCTCCTGTTGTTCCCACTCTGCCTTCCAGTCGCGCTTTTCGCGCAGGATACGGCTTCGATCACCGGCACGGTTACTGATCCCACTGGGGCGGCTATTGCCAATGCTCAAGTTAATCTGATCAGTGCCGAACACGGCATCACTCGCACCACCACCACGAACGGCAGCGGAGACTACCTGTTCGCCTCGCTTCCCATCGGCTCCTACGATCTCACGGTCAGCGAGACCGGTTTTAAGAAATATGATGCCAAGGGAATTATCCTGCGCGTCGCGGAAAAGACCCGCGTCAACGTCGTGCTGCAAGTGGGGGCCATAAACACCGAGGTCATTGTGCAGGGCGCCGAAGTCGCCCAGGTCGAAACCCAATCTTCCGATCTCGGCGGCACGGTCACGGGAAAGGAAATCACCCAGTTGCAGTTGAATGGACGCAACTTCACGCAGTTGGTGACTCTGGTTCCCGGGGTCAGCAATCAAACCGGACAAGACGAAGCACAAGTGGGTGTGAACGGCAGCGTCTCGTTCAGCATCAACGGCGGTCGCACCGAATACAACAACTGGGAGTTGGATGGCGGCGACAACATGGACAACGGCAGCAATAGTACGCTGAACGTTTATCCCAGCATCGATGCTATTGCCGAGTTCAAGGTGCTCACTTCTAACTACGGCGCCCAATACGGCCGCAACGGCTCGGGCACGGTTGAAGTGGAGACCAAGTCCGGCACCAGTAGTTTCCATGGCGATCTTTATGAGTTCGTTCGCAACGATGCATTCAATGCCACGCCGTTCTTCCAGACCACCGTTCCAGCCTACAAAAAGAATGACTTCGGATACACCCTGGGCGGCCCGATCTATATTCCGGGCCACTACAACACAGACAAGCAAAAGACATTTTTCTTCTGGTCGCAGGAGTGGCGCCGCGACCGCGTCCCCAGTCTTTTCCCGGTGACGACGGTGCCGTCTTTAGCGGAACGGCA
>Ga0187819_10002108_pt1 | contig 10460 bp, 6 predicted proteins | sample NC_wetland_sal_i_15_FD_132411 | JGI IMG/M metagenome (GOLD analysis project Ga0187819, IMG submission 132411) | Wetland sediment microbial communities from Neuse River Estuary, North Carolina, USA - SO4_4 | ecosystem: Environmental > Aquatic > Freshwater > Wetlands > Sediment | place: USA: North...
GACGAAGACGAAGAGGAAGGCGAGCCCGCTAAGCCGACTGCGCAATTGGCGACGCAGGCCGTGCGGTTGCATGCCGAGATCGCGAAACTGGCCGGGACAGAGCCCTCGGGGCCCGACGAACATGCCGGCAATCTATCTTTTTTGCTCGCCGGATCGCTGCCGCTCGATCTCGACTTCAAGCAGAACCTGCTTTCGACCTTGTCGGAAGCAAGGCGGTTGGAAGCGGTGATCGGCTATCTGGAAGCGGTTCTGCCGGGACTGCGGCGGGCGGCGAAGGCGCAGTGGAATTAGCTGTCAGCTTTGCTTGAACGCTGGTAGTGGGTCAGTTTGACCGCCATGTGAAGCGTTATCATATTCGCGTGATTCCTGATTCCCCCATTTTCGTCATCCTCTTCGTGATCCCCTATGCCATTGCCGGGATGGCGATTGGTGCCATCAGCGGATGGCTAGCTTCTCTGGCAACGAAGTGCCGCCCGCTGGGAGCCTGGAGAGACGCACTTCTCGGCTCGTTTGGTTTCTTGGCTGGTTTTATTGGGTGCGCATTCATGCCTTGGCCCAGAAACACCGTCGTAGAACGCCTAGAAGGCGGTGGCTCGGTGGCAACAACCATGAGCAGATATCAGCACCCTGAGCGAGTCGCTATTGCCATGGCCATTCTCTTGCCACTCCTACATGAACTGTATCGATTCAAACGAGCGCGCCCTGAAGCTAAGGCACTACCGAAAACTGACAGCTGAGAGCTGAAAGCTGACAGCTTCCTCCGGCGGTATAATCCGCATAAGGCTTTTTCCTGTGGGGGTTCCGCCATGAGTATTGCCCGGACTCTGGGCGAGTTGCGCCGCAGTCCTTTCACTGCCGAGCGTCTGGCTGCGCGACGGGTCAAAGATGAGTTGCGCGAGAACTTGATGTCGCGGCTGCGCGATGGCAGCCCGATATTTCCGGGCATCGTTGGATACGACGACACGGTGGTGCCGCAGATCGTGAACGCGATCCTCTCGCGGCATAATTTTATTCTCCTCGGGTTGCGCGGACAGGCGAAGAGCCGCATTCTACGCGCCCTGACCACGCTGCTGGATCCCGAGATGCCTTACGTCGCGGGCTGCGAAATCCACGATAATCCTTACACCCCAATCTGCCGGCGGTGCCGCGAACTGGTGGCGAAAGAAACGGACGCGACACCGATTGCCTGGCTCGCGCCCGAGCATCGCTACGTCGAAAAGCTGGCCACGCCCGATGTCACCATCGCCGACCTGATCGGCGATATCGATCCCATCAAGGCGGCGCGCGGTGGGCACGAACTGTCGAGCGAGTTCACCGTGCACTACGGGCTGCTGCCGCGCGCCAATCGCGGAATTTTTGCCATGAACGAGTTGCCCGATTTGGCGGGAAAAATTCAGGTGGGACTGTTCAACATCATGCAGGAAGGCGATGTGCAGATTAAGGGATATCCGATCCGGCTGCCGCTCGATGTGGCGATTGTGTTCAGCGCGAATCCGGAGGATTACACGGCGCGCGGGAAGATCATTACTCCGCTCAAAGATCGCATCGGGTCTGAGATTCGCACGCACTATCCGGCGACGGTGGAGGAAGGCATCGCGATTACCTCGCAGGAAGCCTGGATTGCGCGTGACGGATCAAGGCTGCATATCCCGAAATATGTGCAGGAAGTGATCGAGCGCATCGCCTTCGCCGCGCGCGATGACAAGAAGATCGACAAGCGCTCAGGCGTGAGCCAGCGGCTGCCGATTTCGGCGATCGAGAACGTGGTCTCGAATGCCGAGCGGCGCGCGCTGACTCATCGCGAAAAATGGATCGTGCCGCGGATCAGCGATATCTACGCCGCGCTGCCGGCGATTACGGGCAAGCTGGAACTGGAGTATGAAGGCGAGATGAAGGGGGCGGATCACGTGAGCCGCGAGTTGATCCGCACCGCGATCGCAAAGACCTTCGATGGTCATCTTCACGGCGTCAACCTGAGTCAGGTGGTGCAGTGGTTCGATTTGGGAGGCGAGATTCAGCTCAGCGACAATGCCGGAGCCGAGGAAGTGCTCGAAGGCCTGAGGCAGATTCAAGGGCTGATGGAAAAACTCGTCAAGCTGAACGTCGGCCCGAAAGACAGTTCCGAGATGCAGGTGTCGGCGGCAGAGTTCGTCCTGGAAGGCCTGCACGCCCACAAGAAAATCGGCCGCAACGAGGAGCGCGTGTTTACGGCAGGCGAGAAGCCAATCAAGGTCGCGGAGAAGCAGCCTGCATTTGAGCGCGACGAGCCGGGATTTGGACGGAAGAGAGGGTTTAACTGAAGGTCTCAGGTGTCAGGTGTCAGGTCTCAGGTGTCAGGTCTCAGGTGTCAGGAAAACCGTAGTCTCAGCATTCGGCCTGAGCGGAGATTGATTTCCTGAGACCTGACACCTAAGACCTGACACCTGCTTTTATGAAACGCATCCGCTACACCAAGTACGTTCCCGACCCCGCCGGCGAAATGAGCATGGAGGACCTGCTCGGCGCGCTGTCGGACTATTTCCTGCAGAGCGGATTCAACGACAATTTCTGGTACGAACTGCCCGATGGCGAAAAGTCGCTCGACGAGTTGCGGCGCGCGCTGGAACAGGCCCTCCTCAATGGCGAGATGTTTGACGAGGAAATGCGCGAGCGCCTGCAGCAGATGCAGATGGAAGGCCAACTTGAGGAGTTGATCGAGAAGTTGATCGAGCGCATGCAGCAGGAAGACTATATCTCAATCGATCAACCTCACGATCCCGCGAAGCAATCGAGCGTCGGTGGACAAGTTGGCGCGGCACAGCAGCAGGCGAAGTTCGAGATCACCGACAAGAGCCTCGATTTCCTGGGATTCAAGGCGTTGCGCGATCTGCTGGGGTCGCTGGGCAAGTCGAGTTTCGGACGCCATGACACGCGCGACATGGCCACCGGCGTCGAAGCCAGCGGCGCTTCGAAACCGTATGAGTTTGGCGACACGTTGAATCTCGACATCACGGCAACGCTTTCTTCGGCCATCCAGCGCGAAGGGCTCGGGCTTCCTCTGAATCTCGAATACCGCGATTTGCAGGTGCATCAGTGCGAATACCAATCGTCGTGCGCGACGGTGCTGATGCTCGACTGCTCGCATTCGATGATTCTGTATGGCGAAGACCGCTTCACTCCGGCGAAGAAAGTTGCCATGGCGTTGTCGCATTTGATCCGGACGCAGTATCCGGGAGACTCGCTGTCGCTGGTGCTGTTTCACGATTCCGCGGAAGAAGTGCCGCTTTCGCAACTGGCGCGGGTGAAAGTGGGTCCTTACTATACGAACACGCGCGAGGGATTGCGCATGGCGCAGCGCATCCTGCAGCGGCAGCGCAAAGATATGAAGCAGATCGTCATGATCACGGATGGCAAGCCCTCAGCGCTTACGCTGGAAGACGGGCGCATTTACAAGAATGCGTTTGGGCTCGATCCCCTGGTGGTCAGTCAGACGCTCGAGGAAGTTTCGAAGTGCAAACGGGCGGGCGTCCTGATCAACACTTTCATGCTGGCGTCGGACTATGGACTGGTGCAGTTTGTCCAGAAGGTGACCGAAATGTGCCGGGGCAAGGCCTACTTCACAACGCCGTACACCTTGGGGCAATATTTGCTTATGGATTACATGTCGCGGAAGACGAAGACGATTCACTAGCGTGGTTTCATAAACCCTTTTCAGGTCGGGAGGCACGCCCTCAGGGGCTAAAGCCCGCATTTTCCTTGGCCCTGAGCGGCACGGCTGAAGCCGTGCCCTACCCAAAGCCGATTTATGAAACAAGCTCTACCCAATGTCAATTTAGGTAGAAGGAAAACCGGGGTGTCCCACTCATTCGCGTTCTTTGCGAATGAGCGGGGACTTCCTAGCCGGGGAGGTCGAATTACAGAAGTAACCTCCTGGTGTGCGAACCGGGATATGACTCGGTGTAAGATCGCTGCAGGATCTTCCGTTCGGAGACGTTATGAAACGACTTGCCGCCTTCCTTCTGCTGGCCGCTTTGAGTGTTGTGTGCGCGATGCCGGTGCAAGCTCAGAACACAACTACCAACGAAAACATGCACCGGGCCCGGCAGGCGGCCAAGCAGCATCGAAAAGCAATGAAGAAGTTGTCCAAGCAACAGCGGAAAGCAATGAAGAAGTCCGGGAAAGGGCAGCGGAAGACGAACAAAAGGTCGAACCGTCGCGCGGGATAGCGCGAAGAGTTGGGCGGCCCCGTTGTCGCCCGTCAACGCGGCAGGCTTATCGGAAATGTCCCGCCTGTCCCCGAGTTTCCCGAGTTCCCCGCCTGTCCCGAATCGCCCAGGGCGATATTAGGATCATAGCCAAGCTAAGGGGACAAGTCCCAGCGCGGCAAGAACCGCGAGAAGCACGAGGGCCTGAATCCCGGTCTTTCTGTCGCCCAGACTGTAGGCGTAAATCCCTTTCACCAGGTTGTTGCTCGCCGCGGCGATGAGAACCGCTGCCGCCGCCACTCTCAGAGGCGTGAGTGCCCCGGCTGCCTGCGTCATTCCCATGATGAATGGATCTACATCGGTGACACCCATGATGGCGGCCAGAGTATTCACGCCCGCTTTTCCAAGATAAGTAACCGCCATCTGGGTAGCGATCAGCATCGCGAGAAACAACAGGGCGAAGAGGAAAGCAGCCAGCAATTCGAGCGGATTCCTAGGTTCGAACTCCCGCTGCACCGCTTGGGCGCTGGGATCCGGCCGGCGTGTCCAGAGGTAGCCTGCACCGACCGCCAGGCCGGCCAGCACCAGAAACGGGAGGGCGAGCAAAGACATGAGTTGCCGGTTGAAAAGCGCCAGAAGCGCGACCAGCCGCAGGTACATCACACCGGAGGCGATCAAGATGCCCCCGGCGAAGAGGTGGGGATGCGGTTCACGAGCAGCCCGGCGGGCTACCACCACCGTAGTGACGGTCGAGGAATACGCCCCGCCCAGCAACGCTGCCAGCACAACCCCGCCCCGCTGCTTGGTTAGTCTCTGCAGAACGTAACTGCCGTACGAGATCGTGCTGACTGCAACCACGACGAGCCAAGTCTTGAAAGGGTTAATGTGGAAGCGGCTGAATTCCACATTCGGCACCACGGGAAGGATGACGCCGGTTAAGAGGAGAAACTTGGCGAAGGTAAGAATCTCCTGTGTCGGGATGCGAACCGCAAGCTTCTCCAGAGCCGCCTTGAGATCGAGTAATAACAGGCTGGCCACGCTGAGCGTCGTCGCAATCCACAGATGTCCGTAGCAGACCAGAGCTCCCACCAGGAATGTCGCCAGACCGGACATTTCCGAGGTGACCCCGCCGGCTTCGGCCGAGGAAAGCTTGTGCCAGTACGACAAAAGCAGGAATCCGGCGATGACCAGAAATCCGACGGTCAGCGGCAGCAATTGCGCGCCCGAAAGCAGGGCGATCGAATAGCCAATCAGTCCAATCAGCGGGAAGGTGCGCACTCCACCAAAGGAATAGGAGCCCACTGCGGCCTTGTGTTCTTCGCGCTCCAGTCCTATCAGGAACGACAAGAACAAAACCAGAACGATCTTCAGGACCTCCGGGGGCAACCTCTGGTAGATGTCCACTAGCGTTCCACCTCCCCGCGGCCTGCCCTTTGAGGAGGACTTGCGCGCCAGTCCCCAGCAACGTCACAGCGAGCGTAGGCATCCATCGTTGAGCCTCCGAGCAACAGGGGCGGCAGGTCGCAGGTCATACCGCACTATTCTTATATATCGCCTTCCTCCGTTTGACCATGGATTCGATTCCGCAGTAGTGTGGCGCGGGCATTCCTGCCCGCGCTGACGGCGGATTTGATGCACGCACGCGGGCAGGAATGCCCGCGCCACACGGACCAGTTGCCGAAAGGACTGTGCTCCGCCCGCCGATTTGTCACAAAACCATCGTGACCGCCCGCACATCGGTTGGATCGGCAACGCGCTACTCTGATTCTCCCAGGACCTCTCCCGGTCCCGTTCCCTCCAGAAAGAGACTCGTTATGCGTGCGCCTGGACGCGGATGGATCGTCGCCCTGGTTTGTCTGTCGAATTTCTGTCTGTCGAACTTCTGGGGGGCGAGTTTTGCCCTCGCGCAGCAATCGGATCAAGTGATTGCCGAGCGCGTTCTCGGCGCGCAGTGGAAACAGCTTTCGCGCCGGGCCGGGATGATCTTCGCCGGCACGGTGCTGGGTTCTACGCCGCCGACTACGACCATCGATCGGACGATTCCGGCTTCGATTCCGGCGGTTCAGGTGAGTTTTCGCGTGGACCGGGCGATTGCCGGGGTCGCGCGGGGACAGGTTCTCACGATTCGCGAGTGGGCGGGGGCGTCGTCCATGCAGCGCCCGATGATCAAGGGCCAGCATATCTTGATCTTTCTATATCCGCCGAGCCGTTTGGGCTTGACCAGCCCGGTGGGTGGATCACTGGGGCAGGTTGCTCTTGACGCGAGCGGGAAGAACGTGGTCGAGCGAAAGGCCGCGGCAGCAACAGAACTGAGAGATGCGTCGTTTCCGCGCTCACATGCGACCGGCAGCGTCGTGCAACTGGAGCGCGCCATCCGCAGCGCCCGAAGTGAGCAGGAGTGAACATGCGCTGGCAAATTCTGGCGATTTTCCTGATTTGCAGCGCGGCTGCCAGCCACGCCGGAGGGCCGGCCTTTGTGGCAGGCTCCGGCTACAACCCCGGGGTCGAAGGCCAACCCATGATCTGGGCGAATGGCGCGGTCGAGTACTTCACCGACCAGGGGGACTTGAGTCCGATCCTTACTAACGCGCAGGCCGACACCTTGGTTGCCGGGGCTTTCACCGCCTGGACCAGTATTTCCGGCGTTGTCCTCACCGCAGCGCAGGGCGGTCATCTCGCGGAGGACGTGAACGGCAGCAACATTACAGTCGACGCCACTGGAACCATCACCGCACCGGCGGACATTACACCATCATCCACGGGCACGCCCGTCGGGATTGTTTACGACTTCGACGGAACCGTCACCAACACGCTGCTGGGCCAGGGTGCTGGAGACCCGGCCGATTGCTTCACCAACGCCGTCTATGGCGGACCCGATAACTTCTCGGCGGGTGGGAACATCGCGCACGCGCTGGTGGTGATCAACGGAGTCTGCGCCGCTAGCAACACTCAACTGCCTGATGTTCAATACCGGTTGGTGCGCGTCCTGGGGCGCATCTTGGGCTTGGGATGGTCACAGGCCAATCTGAACGTGTTGACGCACCAACCAGCTCCCACCAGCGACGATTTTGCGGGATTTCCGGTGATGCACTTCACCGACCCCATCAACTGCGTGCCCATCACCGTCTGCTATGCCAACGCCGCCGTCCCAAAAATGGATGACAGCAACGCGCTCGCGCGGCTTTATCCAAGCAGCGTCAGCCCGCAACCGGCAGGCAGGATTTACGGCAGCCTGTACTTCACCGATGCCTCGGGGAATGCGGCGCAGCCGATGCAGGGCGTGAACGTGGTGGCCCGGCTGATGGTTTCGAACCAGCCCTCGCGGCAATATGTTGTGACCTCCGTATCGGGATTCGCGTTTCACGGCAATGCGGGCAATATTGTCGATGGATACCTGGACGCAAATGGCCTTCGCTATGACCGGTGGGGATCCAACGATCCGTCGGTGGAAGGGTCTTTCGATCTGGGCCAACTGACGATCCCGACCGGGCAAACCATTGCCCAATACCAGTTGACCGTGGAGTCGCTGGATGCGAACTGGTCGATGGGTATCGAACCGTACGCTCCCACCCAGGTGACGGCCTCGGGTTCGTTTGCGCCGGTTGTGGTCACGGTGACGAATGGGTCAAACACCGAGCGGGACATCTCGATGTTGCAGGATGCGATCGCCGAAACCCATCCCGGCAGCGTGTCATCGTATGCAACCCCAGCAATACTTCCTGCAGGCGGTGCGTGGGGGTCGTGGATCTCCGGCTACGGCGGCAGCGATTGGTTCGAATTCAAGGCGCAGGCGAACCGGACGGCGTCGGTCGCGGTGACCGCGCTCGACGAAACGGGTCAGCCGGCGGAAACCAAACTCCAGCCCGTCATTGGCATCTGGCAATTGAGCGACCAGAGCGGCAATCCAGCGCCCGCGGCCACGCCCTCGGCATTCAACACGACGACTTGGGGAATGACCCGCCTGGATGCACAGTTCGGTGCAGCCGACACGTACCGGGTGGGAGTGGCCGATTTCCGCGGCGACGGCCGGCCCGACTATTTCTACCATGCGAGCCTGCTCTATTCGGATACGGTGACACCGGCACGCCTCAGTCTCGCGGGCGGCGTCACGACTCTCAACGGCACCGGGTTCAAACCGGGACTGCAGGTGAGCGCAGCCGGGAACAACGGCAACATTCTGTCTGCCTCGGCAACCCAGATCGAGGTGGCCATGCCAGCCGCATCGCAGGACGGAACCGCGACCATCCAGGTGACGGATCCGGTGACCGGCGCGTTTTCGCAAATGACTGGAGCGCTGACCTATGGCGCTCTGGCCACGGATCGGTTGCTTCTGCTGCAAGGTGCGGAGCCGGCAACTCCGGTGGGCTCATCCGCCGCCAATGCAATCCGGGTGCGTGCGGTTGCCGCCGATGGAGTCACGCCGGTGAGCGGGGCGACGATTGCCTGGAGCGCGACCAACGGCTTGCAATTCTCGGCGTGCAGCGGAGCTTCTTCCTGTTCCGTGCTGACCGATGAAGCGGGAGAATCTTCCAGCGCGGTGACTCCGACGGTGATCGGAGCGAGCACGATTACAATCGCGCTTGCGCCAGCCTCGTACTCGCCGCCGCAGTCGCAACAGGCCACGGTGGTGGGAACTTCGACCGCACTCGATCTGGCTGCGCTGACACCGACGCGGTGGATTGGGCAAGGCGCGACGCTTTCGGTCCCGCTGACGGTCGAAGCGCTCGACTTGGCCGTGCCGCAAGCGAATGTCGCCGTCAATTTCGTAGTCACGAAGGGAACGGCGTCGCTTTCCGCGAGCAGCGCGACCACCAACAGCTCGGGATTCGCCACCATCCAGGCACAAATCACGAATCAAAGTGCCGACGTGCAGGTGAGCGCCTGTGTCGCCCCGAACAATTCGCCGTGCCAGACCTTTACCATGTTCTCCGCCCCGCCTTCGCTGTGGACGCTGGAGACGGTGAGCGGATCGTCGCAGGTTGTACCGGCGGGACAGGCTTTTCAACCCCTTGTGATGCGAGTGACCGACGGCTCAAGTGTCTCGAATCCGGTGATGGGAGTGAACGTCACGTTTCAGACCACGCTGGCCCGAGTTCCCGAAAGCGGCATGCCGGTTGTTCTCGGATCGTCCGCGGCGCAGGTGGTGAGCGCTCAGGACGGCCTCGCTTCCATCATCCCGTCTGGTGGAAACGTGGGCCCGTGCGATGTGTTCATCGCGGTGAGCGCGGGGTCCTCGAGCGCGCAACTGCAAATGGAGATGGTGGCCGCGATCGTTGTGGCGCAGTCGACCAACAGCGGCGGCAATGCCAGGAGCGACTGGCCCGGACTGCACTTCAGCTGGCCGGCGGGATCGCTGGCATCGACATCCCCGGGCGCGCCGGACATGCTGTTCGCGGTGCCGGAAGTCGTTTCGCTGGATGACGCGGCGGCCAGCCAGAGCCCCTGCTCCGGCACGTGTCCGGAAACTTCCAGCATGGACTCAAGCGCCGGCGTGGACGGAACTGTGGGGGCCGTCGATGCGGGTCCCCGATCTTGTGAGACGGCCCCGGAGTCAGCCCCGGAGTTGCCGAAGGTCGACGGACCGCCGGTTTCGACCGATCCGGCGGAGCCGTCGATTAAGGCAATTGGCCCGTCATGCCGATGACTGGATCGGGGCATCTTTGACCTCGATTCTGGAGCTGTCTATGGCGCATCAACACTCTGCGGACTCGGAGAAAAGTGGGAAAGACGGGACCCCGGCGAACGGCTCGGGCCGCACCCCACTGCAGCTCGGCAAAGACAACGACCACGCCTACAACCACGAGTTGCGCCGGCTGCAAATTGAGCTGGTCAAACTGCAGGAGTGGATCCGCCATAAGGGCCTGAAATTGGTCGCCGTCTTCGAGGGCCGCGACGCCGCGGGAAAAGGTGGCGCGATCAAGAGGATCACCGAGTGCCTGAATCCGCGCGTCTGCCGCGTGGTGGCCTTGGGCACCCCCACCGAGCGCGAAAAAACACAATGGTACTTCCAGCGCTATGTCCCGCATCTGCCCGCCGCCGGCGAGATGGTTCTGTTCGACCGCAGTTGGTACAACCGCGCCGGTGTCGAGCACGTAATGGGTTTCTGCAGCGAAAACGAGTATCTCGAATTTCTGCACAGCTGTCCCGAGTTCGAGCGCATGCTGGTGCGCTCGGGCATCATCCTGCTCAAGTATTGGTTTTCGGTGAGCGATGAGGAGCAGGAGCGCCGCTTCCAGGACCGTATGAAAGACGCCACCAAACGCTGGAAGCTGAGCC
>Ga0187819_10002109_pt1 | contig 10456 bp, 13 predicted proteins | sample NC_wetland_sal_i_15_FD_132411 | JGI IMG/M metagenome (GOLD analysis project Ga0187819, IMG submission 132411) | Wetland sediment microbial communities from Neuse River Estuary, North Carolina, USA - SO4_4 | ecosystem: Environmental > Aquatic > Freshwater > Wetlands > Sediment | place: USA...
CCAGGGCGCCGGAGTGTACTACGGCGCGGGCGCGAGCGAGGCGTCGTTGTGCGGGGCAAACGATCACGTGTTTGTGGTGGGAGGCGGCAACTCAGGAGCTCAGGCGGCGATGCACTTTTCTCGCTACGTGGAAAAGGTCACGATGGTTGTCCGGGATGACTCGCTGAAGAAAAGTGTCTCGCAGTACCTGGTCGACCGCATCCGGTCTTCCCCGCGAATCGAAGTGTTGCTGCTCACCGAGGTAATCGTGCTGCGCGGCGACAGTCAACTACGCGCGATCACGCTGCGCAACAAGCAGACTGGAAAAGAATGGACAGAAGAAACCAATTGGCTCTTTCTTTGCCTCGGCGGAGTGCCGCACACGCAGTGGGCCGAAGAAGTTGGCATCGTCCGCGATGAGGCCGGTTATCTCGTGACCGGCCCCGATCTGATGAAGAACGGAAATCGCCCCAAGAACTGGCCTCTTGATCGCGATCCCTACTACATGGAAACCAACATGCCTGGTGTATTCGCGGCGGGCGATGTGCGGCACGGTTCTGTGAAACGGTGCGCCTCCGCCGTGGGGGAGGGCGCGATGGCAGTGACCTTCGTTCACCGCTATGTGAGCAGCGGCTAACGGCCGTATGGCTCCGCAGAGAGCGGATCTAGCCGACCGAATGTGACGCGGGACACCTCTGCAGCGAGACGCGCCGTGAGAGAATATGTCCAGTTGATCTCGGTTCGCGAAGAATGGAGCGAGAGACGCCCAATTCAAACCCGAAAATCTCACTTGCAGACAGCCCGGCCGGCGAACATTCCGCCGCGGAAGCGGGCTTGAGCGCAAGGAAGCGAGTTCGAGTCGTTTTGGTCAGCATTGCCCTGATCTGCGTGTGGCTGACGGTTCGCTTCCCGTATGAAGCCGAGTCTGGCCTCGAACACATATTGAACGGCCCAAACCGCGTTAACCCTCAAACTCTACACCTGCGCGGTGAATTTGTGGAAAGCAACCTGGGATCGTCCGAAGATCCGGACGGCGGGGTGACCGTCAGGATGATCGCGGAGCAATATCTTTTCGTGCCGCAGTGTGTGGTGGTGCCGACCGGTGTTCCCATCCGGGTTCGAATGACTAGCGCGGACGTGGTCCACAAGCCAACCATTAGCGAGACTGGCGACGAACTTAAAGCGGTGCCGGGTTACATCGGCGAAACACAGCTGCAATTTGCGCGGACCGGCGAATACCAGATGCCCTGCCATGAATTCTGCGGACCGGGACATTACACGATGAGGAGCCGGTTGATCGCGGTTTCCCCGGAACAGTTCCGAAAATTGGATCGAGAAGAGAGGAGGAATTGTGCCTCACGGTAGATGGTTGAAGGGGCGGATTGGGCTGGCGGTTCTGGCATTGTTAACTTTGGTATTGCTATGGGGACGTGCTGTCGTGATGGGGTCGGATGCTGCTGAACCTCCAGTTCGAATTCCTTCCAACGTCGCGTGGACGGCAGAGACGATTGCGACGGCTTCCTCGGGCGACGCTTTTCGTGGGTCGCTCATAGGACGGCGCTGCGATCGCTGCCACGGTCGCGAAGGTTTCAGCTCGAGCTCGAGCCCTTCAATTCCAAACTTGGCAGCCATGGACCGACTGGTGATCTGGAAACAGCTGGATGACTTCCGCTCCGGGAAGCGAAGTTCTCACGTCATGCAACCAATCGCCAATTCGTTATCGGGGCAGGATTCCGCCGATGTCGCGGCTTACTACTGGATGATGCCGATCGCACCGGATCCGCAGGATGACCGCGCCTTTCCTCAGCCTATGTCTGACCCAAAGCACGAAGCGTTAGCCGGGCGGCTTATTAACAGCGGGGACGGTAGCCGCGGGTTGCCGCCATGCCAGGCTTGCCATGGTCCAATCGGATTCGTGGTGGGAGCGCCGTCGCTCGCGACCCAGAATGCCACTTACCTCCTGGAGCAGATCGAAGCCTTCGCGAGCAGCAGTCGCGCAAACGATATCAACATGCGTATGCGCAGCATCGCGTCACAATTGACCGAAGACGAGAGGCACGCATTGGCGGAATCCTACGGCGCAGGCGTGTTCGCCCCAAGATAAAGCGTAAAGATCAGCGAACCATCTGTCTTGTGTGGTACCGGGTCTCCCGTGGGTGTTCCGTTGTTGCATGCCCTCAAAGGCTAGGATGCTTTCTTAGTTTCGGTTGCTCCAGTTCTGATCTCTTCCTGGACCTGTGCCCTCACCTTATCGGCAATCGCTGTCACCTGGTCCGGGGGAATATTGTAAATTCTGGCCACCGCCTCCTTGGAAAAACCCTCGTTGACGTAGAGTTCGAACACAGTGCGTTCTCGCTCTGGTACGCGCGAAAGAGCTTCCAGGATCTCTGATACTTCCTCTTCCTGCTCCAATTTTTTCTCTGGATCGAGTTCGTCGGCCGGCGCATGGACCTCCCGCGGTGGAATTTCGCTGTCGTCCAGTTCTTCTGGAAGCCAAACTTCGCCGTCCGCGTCAGCAGTAAAAGGGATCTCCTCCAGCGTGCGCAGTTCCGACTGGTTCAGCGTCTCCAGGCTCCTGCGGCGCGCCTCTTGTGCCTTGCGCCGCGAAATGTACGCGTCCACGACCCTATTTGCCAGTTGATAGAGCCACTCTTCAAGCGTCAGGTTGGCGGGTTTTTTCTCATAGTTTTGATAGGCCCGAAAAATCACTCTATCGAGAAGATCATCACTGGGGTAAACCGGAGTGCGAATTTGCAGGGTCAGATAGGCCACACGCAGACGACGCTTGACGTACGACCTCAGCGGCTTGAGGTGAGGTGTGATTTGATTGAAGAACTCTTGTTTATTCTGCCGGGTCGCCAACCTTCCAAGTTCTGCTTCTTCTTTCCCCAGTCCTTCTGTTCGCTCTCTTCTCGTAATCCGAAGGTCCGCCTTGGATTTCTCTTTTCCGCTCAAGTTGGCTCCCTCCGGGAAAGCTAATACTTTCCATACGCGTCGTCGAGATAGCAATACAGCCACCGCTCTCCTGGCTCCGCCGAAGCAATCACGGGATGGCCGCTGGCGTGTGCATGCTTGGTTGCATGGCGATTCGGAGACGAATCGCAACAAAGGGTCACGCCACAAGTTTGACACGTCCGCAAGTGCACCCACGGCGAGCCAATCTTGACGCACTCCTCACAGACATGAGCCTTCGAATGTTTGACTTTGGTGATGCCCTCGATGTGCGCACACACTTCTACCAGCATATCTCCCTCTTTCCAACGCCTGAAGGCGCTCCGGTTCAAACCCTGAACGCCATTTAACAGTTTTGTCGCAGCTTCCCAGCTACGCACTCTTCCGTTCATCGACGTCGACATATTCCGCGTCGACTACGCCATCGTCTGCTTTGCCCTTGCCATCGCCTCCGGACGCCGGGCCCGCACTGGCTGCGCCCTTTGGCTGAGCCGCTCGATACATCTCCTCCGCCAGTTTGTGCGACGCCTGGGTCAACCGCTCGCGCGCCTGGTTCATCTGGTTTTTATCATTCGACTCCAGCGCCTTCTTGGCATCGGCCAGCGCGTTCTCAACGTCGCCACGGTCCGAACCCGAAATTTTGTCGCCGTGTTCCCGCAACATCTTTTCGACGCTGTAGATCATCGCATCGAGCTGGTTCTTGGCTTCGATCTCCTCCCGCCTCTCTTTGTCTTCGGCGGAGTGTACTTCCGCTTCCTTCGCCATCCGGGCCACGTCTTCTTTACTCAGTCCAGAAGAGGATGTAATCGTGATCTTCTGGTCCTTGCCCGTAGCCATGTCTTTCGCGGTTACGTTGAGGATGCCATTGGCATCGATGTCGAACGTTACCTCGATCTGCGGCACGCCACGAGGCGCCGGTGGAATTCCCGTCAGCTGAAATTTTCCCAAAGTCCGGTTCTGGTTTGCCATGGGACGTTCGCCCTGCAGCACGTGCACTTCAACCGAGGTTTGATTGTCCGCCGCGGTAGAAAATGTCTCCGTCTTGCGTATGGGGATGGTCGTATTGCGCGGGATCATCGGCGTGGCCACGCCTCCCTGAGTTTCAATCGCCAGCGTCAGCGGAGTCACATCGAGCAACAACATATCCTTTACTTCGCCCTTGAGTACGCCGCCCTGGATGGCTGCCCCGACTGCGACCACTTCATCTGGATTAACGCTCTTGTTGCCCTCTTTGCCAAACAGTTCCTTGACCAATTGTTGAATGCGCGGCATGCGAGTCTGGCCACCCACTAGCACCACCTCGTTAATCTTGCTGGCGTCCACCCCGGCGTCTTTCATGCACTGCTTGCAGGGCGGCACTGAGCGCTGAATCAAATCCTCAACCATGGATTCCAGTTTTGCCCGGGTCAGCTTCTTCACCAGGTGCTTCGGGCCGTTGGAGTCGGCAGTGATAAAGGGCAGATTGATCTCAGTTTCCATGACACTCGAAAGCTCGATCTTGGCACGCTCAGCGGCATCGCGCAGACGCTGCAGTGCCATTTCATTGCCCTTAGCACGCAGATCCAAACCTTCGTCTTTCCTGAACTCGTCGATCAGCCAGTCCACCAATCGCTGGTCGATGTTGTCGCCGCCCAGGTGCGTATGGCCGTAGGTGCTTTCCACTTCGATCAGACCTTCGCCCACCTGTAGAATGGAAATATCGAAGGTGCCTCCGCCAAAGTCGTATACGGCGATGGTTTCGTCCTTCTTCTTGTCCAAGCCATATGCCAAGGCGGCGGCAGTAGGCTCATTGATGATCCGCTTCACATCGAGGCCAGCAATTTTTCCGGCGTCCTTGGTCGCCTGCCGCTGGGCGTCATTGAAGTATGCCGGGACAGTGATCACCGCGTCGGTCACTTTTTCACCGAGGTAGTCTTCGGCTGCCTTCTTCAGCTTTTGCAGAATCATGGCAGAGATCTGCTGCGGCGTGTACTTCTTGCCCTGGGCCACAATCACCACGTGATCCCCTTCGGGCTCGACCTTGAAGGGGACCATTTTCAATTCTTCGGTGACTTCTTCGTAGCGGCGCCCCATGAACCGTTTGATCGAATAGATCGTGTTCTCTGGGTTGGTGATCGACTGGCGCTTGGCCACTTGTCCGACCAGCCGCTCACCTGTTTTGGTGAATGCAACGACCGATGGAGTAGTGCGGCTGCCTTCCTCGTTGGGGATAACCTTTGGCTCGCCGGCTTCCATGACCGCTACAACCGAATTCGTGGTGCCAAGATCAATCCCGATAGTCTTTGCCATGGTGCGAACCTCCTCCAAGAACAGAAAGATTGAGCGTCATGTCTCCACTCGAAACCCAAAAACACCTAGTCTCAGGATCGGGGCGGAAAGTGCTCAAACATTTTCTCCACCGCCTTCTCCAACTTCTTTTCATCCTTTTCCGGTTTGCCCGCTAGGATGTCGCTCGCTGACCCGCGCCAAATCAGTTTCTTGGTATTTGTGTCGAACATGTCTACGATCAGTGTTCCTACATCGTAGGTGTCTTCGTAGGTGGTGGCATCACCGAATCCACCCCACAGCCATCCGTCAAAGTTATCGTAGAAAGTTCTCAATGTTCGTTTTTCACGTGTGGTGCCGACCGCGACAATGGAAACGTCTCCGCCGGACGGAACCTGCGTCCAGCCTTTGGCCGTCAATGCGCTATCAATTGCCGTCTTGACGCGGTCATCCCAAAGGGGATCCGGGGTTTCAACTTTGGCGAATGAATAAGTCCTGTACTGACTGAAGTTGGCATGATGATCGAAGTCAGTGCTGACTTCTCGAGAGGATGCGGCCACGCTTGCAGCCAGCCAAACAGCCACAAGCAGCAAACAGCAGTTTCGCAGTTTCATAATGTCTCCTCACATGTGATGTCGAACTTCCCGGCGCGGCGTACACCAAGTCGTGCGGTGAAACAGTGTTTGCAATGCGCCGGAGGTCGAGCCGCCCTTGTGCGACCCTTACTTAACATCTCCAAGTCCAGGATTGTTAACGATTGAGCTGACCTACAACAATTCCTCGTGAGGATGAAAGGCGCTTGCGAAAGGACGCGTACGGGCCGGTTCGCCACAGGTGAGACGCGCCTCTACTACCAAAGTCCTAATGGTGTCTCGGGCGCAGGATGCAATTGGGGTTAGCCGTACTTTCGCAAGGTCAGGTCACCTTGACGACGAATTGTCAGCAACGTATCGAGTTCCCTAGGATGCGCACAGGACCCCGCACTTGAAGCTCTCGGCTTGAGGGCAAACGGGAACACCACATAGAAGGAGGTTTTATGAAAGCCGGAATAAGCGTGCTCGTATCCCTGGTGGCGCTGTCAATTACTCTGTTAGGTCTGACTTCGTGTGGTCATAGCAACGACACGCGGGCGGCACAGGCGGCCACAGCGCCGCAACCTCAGCCGCAGAGCAAGCCTGACCTTCAAAAGCAACTGCAGGACGCTGATCAGCAGGTGCGGCCCGACATCGAGAAACAGCGCGCGCAAGCTGAACAGCAGGCCAACCAAACGCTGGACAAAGAAGCGATCGAAGCAATCGACCAAACCCAGAAAGCCATCGATGCCATCGCTGCAAATAAGAACTCGGAAGCCCTTGCGGCGATCGAGCAAGCCACCGGCAAGATCAATATTCTGCTGGCCCGCAACCCGGCGACGGCCGTTATTCCTGTGGCGGCAGAGGTTGTAGTTATCGACGCCGCGCCCCCGGATGACAAGGCCATCACGCAACTCGGACAAAGCGTATCCAAAGCCGTAAGCGACAAGGATTTTCCGACCGCACGAGTTCTGCTTTATGCTCTGATGAGCGAAATCCGAGTACGAACCTCGAACTTGCCGCTGGCCACTTACCCCATCGCATTGACCGAAGCCGCGCGTTTGCTCGATCAGAAGCAAACGACAGAAGCTGCGAATACGCTGCTCACAGCTCTCCACACCTTGGTGGTAGTTGATCAAGTCACGCCGCTGCCGCTAGTGTTGGCTCGAGCAGCCATCGATGCCGCGCAACAGGAAACCCAGAAAGACAAGGACAAAGCCGAAGTTCTGCTGAAAACTGCCAGGAAGCAACTGGAGCGATCGAAGGAGCTGGGGTACGCGGGAAGGGATCCCGAATACGCCGCTCTAGATTCTGACATTTCGAATCTCGAAAAGCAGATCAAGGGCAAAGGCGACACCAATTCGGTCTTCGCCAAGCTCGAGAACAGGCTGTCGACATTCCTGCACAAGCAGCAGTCCGAGCGAGTACAGCGTTGAGGACAGGCACCAGATTAAAGCAGGACGAGGAAAGCCGGGCGGGCAGGGATTTTAGCTGGCCCGGCTTTGATCATAGGACGCGAGTGTGGCTTGTATTTCCGATTGGAGATAAAAGCCGTCGCCGATAGATGAAGCGCTGAATCTGTGGCCAGCCCCTCGCAGTAAATCGCGCACTAACTCATATCCGGGAATTTGCACCCGCTTGGCCAGTTCGAGAACGTCCTCAACCGGCATTTCGCCCGCTGAGATGAATGACAGCAAGAGCATGAGCCCATCCGGTCCGACGAAGCGCTCGAGGGGCAGGCCCTCCACAAGACTCCGGTTTCGGCGGAACTCTCGTCGAGCATCGTACTGGCAGGAGTGTGGCCCATGCTTTCCGGTACGGAGGAGCACACAATGGACCAGTTTCAAGCCCGTCAGATGCGTTTTCTCTTGCCGTTCTTCGAGGACCAGCCATTCGACCCAACCGTCTTCAATGCGGGTGATCAGTTCGCCACACGTACCGCACTTCCAACCTACGGAGATCTGCTCGACAGTTTCTGGTCTCATGACGAAGCCTTTCGAGATCGCAAGTGGCAAGGCGCTTGTTCCTAGGTTCCACGCACGACTACAGCATCTCGAGTGGCCGCGGTTCCTTCGGCGGTGGAAACGCACGGTCGAGCGCAACCATATCCTCTTCCGTCAGGTGAACTTCAAGCGCACCCCGGTTCTCCCGGACGTGTCGCGCGGTACCCGCCTTTGGAATCGCGATAATCTGCTCTTGATGGAGCACCCAGGCCAGCGCCACTTGAGCAGGCGTTGCGCTGTGCCGGACGGCCACTGCCTCCAGTTGCGGATTTTTCAGTATTCGCCCCTGTTCGATCGGAGAATAGGCCATGATTGGAATGTGACGCTGGCGGCACCAAGGCAATAAATTGTACTCAGGACCACGCCGCGACAGGTTGTACAGGATCTGGTCGGTCGCGATGTCCTCGCCTCCGGTCAAAGCCACAAGCTCCTCCATATCCGAGATGTCGAAGTTGCTGATGCCCCAGTACCGGATCTTGCCGGCCTCAATCAGCGCACCGAAGGCGCTGAGGGTCTCTTCCAACGGGATTGAACCGCGCCAGTGTAACAGATAAAGATCGAGATGATTCGTCTTCAGCCGCCGCAGACTGCGCTCACACGCCGTCATGGTTCCCTTGACCGTCGCATGATCGGGCAAGACTTTGCTGACCAGGAAAACGTCCTTACGCCGGCCTTTGATTGCCTCTCCCACCAAGTCCTCGGCGCCGCCATCCGCATACATCTCGGCCGTGTCGATCAGAATCATGCCCAAGTCAAGGCCGACGCGCAGGGCGTGGATTTCTTCCTCCCGACGGCTCTTGTGTTCCCCAAGGTGCCACGTTCCTTGCCCAAGCACGGGCACGGCTTCTCCAGATGGGAGCTTAACAGTGCGAACTGCCGTTGCTGAAAGCACACTTCCTCCGATTACCCACTATCGACGCATACTCGATCACGGCTCAGATTCAGGCGGCGCGCTTTGCCGGGCGCTTCACCTGACCGAACAGCTTGAGCATTTCGCGGTTGAATGCGGGAATGTCGTCAGGCTTCCGGCTCGACACTAGCTTGCCATCGACAACCACCTCCTGATCCATCCACTCTGCCCCGGCATTTCGCAGGTCTGTCTTGAGCGAGGGCCACGAGGCAATCCTCTTTCCCTTCGCGTAGCCGGTTTCGATCACCGTCCAGGGCCCGTGGCAGATAACAGCAACCGGTTTACCCGCGTCGAAAAACCCTTTCGCGAATGCCACCGCCTTGGGTTCCATTCGAAGCTTGTCGGGATTCATGACGCCGCCCGGAAGCAGCAGAGCGTCGAAATCGCCAGGATCGGCGCGATCCAGAGGTACATCGACAGGAAACTCCTGACCCCACTCCACGAAGTTCCATGAGCGAACGGTCTGATGTTTCGGTGAAACGATACTTGTGTTGGCACCCGCTTGATCGAGCGCCTGACGCGGTTTCACCATCTCAACTTCTTCAAAACCATCTGTGATTAGAATTGCGACCTTTAAGCCTGTGACATTGTCCATAACTTCCCTCCAGAATTAGTAGATGTTCTCCGTCTCACAATCCGGCACTTTTGTAGGCGACCCGCGCAACCGCCGACCAATCCGCGTTTTCCAGCCCTTGAGCCATGGCAGCTAAGAATCGATCATGCACAAGGCTGGCCATCGGCATGGGAACCGCAGCCTCCTCGGCCGCTGCGAGTACCAGTCGATTGTCCTTGAATCCCAGGGGCATCTTGAAACCCACCGGTTCAAACTTGTCTGAGGCGAGCATCGCGCCATACGTTTTGTACACCGGCGCCGAGAACAAAGATTCGGTCATCACTTCCAGGAATTTCTGTGGATCGATGCCGGATTTCCGGATCAGTGCAAATGCCTCCGCCAGACTCTCAATAACCGTAGTGATCAAAAAGTTTCCGCTCAGTTTGACCAGGTTAGCCGCGGGCGCGTCTTCAATTGGTCACGAAAAGTTTTTGTCCCATTGCGTCAAAGAGGCCTCGGCACCTCTCGATTTGTTCGGTTGGCCCGGCCGACACAATGAACAGCTTCGCCGCAGCCGCGGCTTCGGGTCGGCCAAAGACCGGCGCGGCAACATAGTGCTGATGTTTTTCGGCATGCGACTTCGCCAGCTTGCGGGACAAGGCAACACTGATCGTGCTCATCGAGATGTGCACCGCCCCCGATGGCAGTGAATCGATCGCCCGGCCGGGTTCGAAAATCACGTCTTGTACTGCGCGATCATCCGCCAACATCGTTATGAGTGCTTCCGTCCCGGCAGCAGCTGCCGCGGGAGTATCGGCAACCTTCGCCCCGAGACGCTGCAATTCCTCGGCCCGGCTGCGCGTGCGGTTGTAAACGACCAGATCGTGGCCCGCTCGAATCAAGTTGCGGGACATGCCCAATCCCATGTTCCCGAGACCGACAAATCCGACTCTCATGGATGCCGCCCTTCCTGTCCCAACCGAATTTTCTGCCGATGTTCCCGTTGGAAAGCCAATACTCATCCGGCCCTTCAGGAGAATATTAATTCGATTCGACGACAGCGCACGGGGTTGTTCAGGAACGAATTTGCAAAACGATTCGTCCCAGAATGTGTCCTCGCTCAAGACGTGCGTGCGCCTTGGTCGCTTGGGCCAAGGAATATTTCGCGGCAATGGGGACGCGTAGCCGAGCTTGAATCACAGCTCGTTCCAAGCGCGCGAAC
>Ga0187819_10002110_pt1 | contig 10454 bp, 5 predicted proteins | sample NC_wetland_sal_i_15_FD_132411 | JGI IMG/M metagenome (GOLD analysis project Ga0187819, IMG submission 132411) | Wetland sediment microbial communities from Neuse River Estuary, North Carolina, USA - SO4_4 | ecosystem: Environmental > Aquatic > Freshwater > Wetlands > Sediment | place: USA: North...
CCCACAAATTGCCCGCGCTGTCGAACGCGACACCAAACGGGCCTTCGAAAGCGCTGGCAGTGGTGGCGCCTCCATACGAGACGAAGTCGGTCTGGCCAATCACCAGACCGGCCGCCATCCCGTTGGCGAAAGGAGGCTCAAATTCCAGCACCCGGTTGTTCTCCAAGTCCGCGACCCAGAGATCGCCACTGGCATCAAAGGCGATCTGGTTGGGACCGTCAAGTCCGGAGTTGGAGGTTGGAAGGCCGTAAGAGTAGGGGGGGCCGCTGGGCAGATTCGAAGTGAAATTCGGCTGTCCGATGACCAAGCTTGCGTTCATGCCGTTGGCGAAGGGTGGCTTGTATTGAAGTATGCGATAGTTGGCACCATCGGACACCCAGAGGTTGCTGCTGCCGTCGAAGGCCACGCACCAAGGAATATTGAGACCATTCTGGGTTGTGTGGGCAGTGCCCGTGGTCAAGTCAGGCTGGCCGATGACCAGGCTCGCCGCCATCCCGTTGGTGAAGGGGGGGTTGAATTGCAGTACACGGTTGTTTAACGAGTCGCTGACATAGAGATTGCCTTCATTGTCCTCGGCGGTGCTGTTGGGCAAAGCCATCTGGGTTGCTGTCGTACCCCCCCCAGCCGTAGTGAACTGGTTTTGCCCCAACACCACGCTGGCGTTCTCGCCCGTGCTGAATGGGGAGTCGTAGATGAGCACTCGGTCGTTGTAATAGTCGGTCACCACAAGATAGCGCGTGGTGTGAGAAAGGGGAGGCGGCGTACTCGAACGCGAACTCGAACTGCAACTCATCAAAAAACCCAAGGCCAGGCAAACTAAACCGAGGATGCTGGCGTAAGCTTTGCGCTTCGTAGTTCTCTCCGCCCCGTGTACCGCACGATTGTGGCAAGGCTCGTCAACGCTCTGTAATTTCATGTTGCCTCCTTGGCTTCAGCCCCTTCCGTCACCTGGCCGGTTGACTGTGGCCGGGATAGTGATAGCGATTCGTTCGCCGCGACGGAGGCGTCCACTTCGTTCCGCTGGGCACGATTTGAGACGTGGGGACTTCTGGTGCGGCATCCACCAAGCTGTAGTCGCAATCCTCAATGCCTGGGTGATTCTCGTCGCACGGGATCAGAAGGAACGCGTGCCCACAGATGTCCCCGTCGCCGCAACCGGCGGGTACCCCCCGGCCAGTGATCTCTCCCCGATCGTTGATCCAATTTGCACCCAATAGGAACAATCCAGAATGTGGAGGAACTAAGTCATTTAGATCGACGCTGGGTCCACCGTTTTCCCAGAGGAAGGCGCTTGTATAGAAATTGCACCCGCCAGCCGCTGACTGGGACGCGCCTACAACCTGACCGCTTGAGTTAATGCTGCCTGCCTCGCTGCACGGGTCGCCGTGCAAAGTACCGAGGTCAGTCATCACGCCGCTTTGCCATAGAAATGCCTGGAATAATTGATCCCCCGGCAGTGACGCGATGCCAACAACCTCGCCTGAGTCGTTGAGCCCCTGCGCAAAAGAATAGTTCCCGCCCAAGCCGCCACTGGTTGTGTTCAGATCGATAAGCTTTTTCCCGTCCCAGAGAAAAGCGTGATAGATCTGATCGCCAGCCAACGCCATGGTGCCAGTAACCTCTCCCGTGTTATTGAGACCAAACAGGAAAGGTCCGATGAAATCGTTCGTTCCGCCAAAGTTACCGAGATCCTTCATTTTGCCGTTTTCCCAGAGGAAAGGATCAAGAGGCGGAAGTCCGGTGTTGGGGTCCGGGATGTTGCTGGTATACGACACTCCTGCGACCTGTCCGTTGTTGTTCACATATTGCGGAAAGCCGTCCGGGCCGCCCAGCGTACCCAGATCGTGCGTCTTTCCGTTCTGCCAAAGAAACGCCCGCGTTTGTGTGCCGAGTCCTGCAATCGAAAACGGATCAGGAATGGCGTTCTGTGCGGTCCCGATCACCTGGCCCGCGTTGTTAACCCCGTTTCCGTTGCTCGACGTTCCACCCAGCGTGCCCAGATCGGTCATCGTGCCATTGGCCCAAAGCACAGCGTGATACTCCGGCGTTCCCACATTCGGATCAAGAGCTCCGATCTCAGATCCCCCTGTAATCAGTCCGTTGTCGCTGATGAAATAGGCGAAGCTGCTGCTGCCGCCCGGAAGCGTTCCCAGATCGGTCAGCTTTCCGTTCTGCCATGAAAAAGCGTGCTGGACATAGCATTCGATCGACTGGTTAAAAGGGTTGAAGCAGTTGTAAGGGTTGACAAGGGGGGTGTCCGCGCCCCCAACAAGCGTCCCCCGGTCGTTCAGCATCTGCTGGAATTCAGTAGGCGTGCTCCCATTGCTTGTGACCCGCCGGTTGTAAATGGAGAGGCCGGGGAACGTCCCAATGTCGACCAGCTTGTAATGGTGGTGTTTGTTGGCTTGATTGCCCTGCGCGGCCGGTTGAACTGGGACCGCCAGCCCGGCCAACAGCACGACTGCGGTAGTGCTCGCCAATGTTCTGGATTTCATTTTGCCTCCATGGTTGCGGCGACAAGAGTTGGCCGTGCAGCCGTAGCCAAAACGTCCGAGCCCGAATGGTAATGACGTCCACCTGTTGCCACGAACTGAAAAAAGCTACGGCAGTCGTTGTGTCTGTCGAAACCTATTCGGCGTTGCTCCACTTCTGCGCGTGTATGACGAGGCAGTCTCCATCCTGGCAATAGTTTGGAGCGTTCGGATCGGGAATGGAGGTTTCTGCTTCGCCGCCGTAAGTTCCGTTACTGCTGATAATCGGTACTTGCGGGCCGTTGACGATGGCGTTGGGGCCGCCGAAAGTACCAATGTCGATAAGCTTGAAGCGAGGTTGCTCTGCGGTTAATCCAACCGGGATCGCCAGCAAAGGTAACAGCGTAACGGCCGCGAATTTTGATGGTAGGCACCTCTTCATATGCGCCTCCTAAGAAAGAACGGTTGCGCACTATAAAGCGGGAAATGCCAGGAGAAACTACAACGGGAAGCGTTTATTTTTTTGCGGACAAGTCGGGTGTGGAAACAGCCGGGCGCCTGTGCTACGCTCTCCGGAAGGTCTAACTCGTGCATTATAAGAGGTTTGCATGGAAGAACCTCAGTCGTATGAGGTTACCGCGCTTCTCCGAGCCTGGAGTGCGGGGGATGCAGCGGCGCTCGAGAAGCTAACGCCGCTGGTATACCGGGAATTGCACCGGGCTGCACGGCGTTACATGGTCGGAGAACGGTCTGGGCACACCCTTCAAGCAACCGCACTTATCAATGAAGTTTACATGCGGCTAGTCGATGTTCGAAACGTCGACTGGCAGAATCGTGCACATTTCCTTGGCGTGTGCGCTCAATTGATGCGGCAGATTCTGATCGATTTCGCCCGTTCCCGTCACTACCAGAAACGGGGCGCCGGGGTGCATCACTTGCCCTTGAATGAGGCGCTGGTGGTCTCCTCCCAGCCAGACCGCAATCTGGTAGAACTCGATGAAGCGCTCAAGAGACTGGCCCTGTTTGACGAAAGAAAGAGTCGCGTGGTGGAACTGCGGTTCTTTGGTGGCCTTGACGTCAAGGAGACTGCCCAGGTTTTGAATATTTCCTCCCAGACGGTAATGCGGGACTGGAGACTCGCCAGGACATGGCTCCTGCGCGAACTTTCTGGAGATGGGCAAAGTGAAGCCTGAGCGCTGGCATCGAGTCGAGGAGTTGTATAACGCTGCGCTAGAGCTTGCCGTCGATGAGCGAATGCGGTTTCTGAAAGACGCTTGCCGTGACGATCCGACGCTCTATCACGAACTCGAATCATTGTTCTCGTACGAGGAACGTGACGAGCAGTTTATCAATCGTCCGGCGTTTGAAGTCATGGCCGAGCTCATGGCCGATGAGAATGCTGGGCTACTCGAACCCGATAAGCGTATCGGCAAGACCATCTCACATTTCCGGGTGTTGGAAAGGCTCGGCCAAGGCGGCATGGGTATTGTCTTTCGTGCTGAAGACATTCATCTGGGCCGTCAAGTCGCGCTCAAGTTCCTGCCCGAAGAAACAACAGACTCTCAAGCTCTTCAGCGACTTCAACGTGAAGCCCGCGCTGCTTCCTCATTAAACCATCCGAACATCTGCTCGATCCACGAAATCGGAGAGCACGAGGGCGAGTTTTTCATCGCTATGGAGTTGCTCGAGGGACAATCTCTCGACCGTCGAATCGGGGGACACCCTCTGCCTTTAGAGGAGTGCCTCACAATCGGAATCCAGGTCACAGAAGCCCTGCAGGTTGCGCATCAGAAAGGCATCATCCATCGCGACATCAAACCTGCAAACATCTTCGTAACCAGTCAGGGTCAGGCAAAGATTCTGGATTTCGGATTGGCAAAACTTTCGTCCGCTGCGACGATCGGCGGCGAGGAGTTGGAACAACGTCGTCGCGAGGGCCGCGACGTGGATATTCTCCTCAGCCGAACCGGCGTAGCGATGGGGACCGCAGGTTACATGTCGCCGGAGCAAGTGCGCGGCGAAAAATTAGACGCGCGAACGGACCTGTTTTCCTTTGGCCTCGTGCTGTACGAAATGGCAACTGGGCATCGCGCCTTTGAGGGAGACACTGGGCCGGCGCTCCACAATGCCATCCTCACGCAATTTCCTATTCCGGCGCGACAACTGAACGCTGAAGTTCCAGCCAAGCTCGGGCAGATCATCGCCAAAGCACTCGAAAAGAATCGCGCCGCCCGCTACCAGACTGTGTCGGACATGCGCACCGACCTGGAGATTTTGAAACACGAAACGGAGCGGCGAAATCCGCTCGGCCGGTGGATGCTAGCTCCTGCTCTGGTTTTCGTGCTATTGATCGTCAGTGTGTCTTGGTGGTTTGCGAAACGCCAGCCACCGTCCACCCAAGTTCCATCAGACATCAAATTTCGGCAACTCACGCTCAATTCCTCTGAAAATCCTGTGAGGAGCGGGGCGATCTCGCCCAATGGTAAATACCTCGCGTACGTCGACAAGCTGGGAATACACGTCAAAGACATTGGGAACGGATCGATCCAGGATGTTAAACAGCCGCCAGATATAAACAACGACAGTGTTATCTGGGAGATTATGGACGTCGGCTGGTTCCCGGATAATACGCGGTTCCTCGTCAATATCTATCCAGCCAGCGAAGACCAGGGTGGCTGGTCATCCCGGATAGCCAGTACTTGGGTATTTTCCAGGACGGGCGAACCCCGGAAGCTTCGCGAACACGCCATCGGGTGGTCCGTTTCTCCCGATGGCGCCCTGATTGCCTTTGGGACAAACAGCTTCGGACCTGGCGATCGTGAGACTTGGCTGATGGACTCTCAGGGCAGGCAAGCTCGCAAACTCTTTGATACCGATGAGAACAGTACTATTTACGGGTTCTATTGGTCGGCCGATGGTCAACACGCGCTCCACTTCAGAACCGATGCGTCCGGCGATACATTACTCAGCCGCGACTTTCAGGGGGGACCTCCCGTCGCGTTGCTTACGCCTGCCGAGACGAAGCAAATACGAGGTGACATTTCCTGGTTGCCCGATGGACGTTTGATCTATCAAGTTGGTGACGCCGATTCCGCGCTCTACGCCCAACAAGCCACCTGCAACTTCTGGACACTGCGGCTGGACGTGCATACGGGCAGGCCGCTCGAGAAAGCCAGGCGACTGACGAACTGGACTGGATTCTGCAACTCTGAATATGCGAACGCCACCGCCGATGGTAAGCGGCTCGCATTTCTCCGCAGGGCAGTCGCCTGGACGGTCTACGTGGCTGATGTTGAGGCGGGAGGGACGCGCATCGCTAACATGCGGCACTTCACTTTGAATGAGAGCACCGACTTCCCGCAGGACTGGACCAACGATAGTAAGCAGGTTGTTTTCGTATCCGATCGCACGGGCAAGTTCGCATTCTATAAGCAGTCGCTGGACGAGGACACACCGCAACAGATTTCCACCGAAGCCGGTGACTTTCATGCAGCCCGCCTCAGCCCTGACGGCAAGTGGATGTTCAGCATTCCCCAGACCTCTGGAGATCCAAAGAGTCAGTTTCCAATGATGCGGATTCCCCTCGCCGGAGGATCGCCGGAACTTGTGACTACGATAGCCTCCGGGGCCGGACTTTACTGCGCCAGACCACCGTCTAGCCTATGCGCGTTGGCGGAGAGGACCGAAGATCGCAAGCACCTGATCTTCACATCCATAGATGCCCTCGAGGGCCGAGGCCCGGAGCTTGCCCGCTTCGATCTCGACCCAGGGATGAATTGGCAGTGCGACATTTCTCCGGATGGGACACGCTTGGCAGTGAGCGGAAACCCGCACGGGCCGATACATATTCTCTCCCTGCGCGGCCACCCGGAACAGGTGATCCCAGCGAAGTTCAATAATTTGATGGGCCTATTTTATTGGGCCGCGGATGGCAAGGGACTATATGTTCCCGATCAGACGAAGCGCGGAACGGTACTTTCTTATCTGGACCTCTACGGCAAGGCACATGAGGTATGGGTGAGTCCCAGCGGTTGGGCGATTTCGGCAAGGCAATCGCCGGACGGCCGTCACCTGGCAATTCTCCACTCAACCGCCACCAGTAACATTTGGATGATGGAGAACTTCTGAGTCTTCTCACGACGAACCGGGGAAGTTTGCGCTGGCCCCGCCGGTGTAATCAAAATCTGAGCTGCGCCTTCAACTGAATCATCCTCGCAGAAACGTCGCCCGCAAAGAAGCCACCCAGAATGCTGGTAGGTGGCTGCTCCGGGTTCACGATCTGGCCGAAGGTTGGGTCAGAAATCCCATTATCTGGCGTCTGAAAATTGGTGTGGTTGAAGAGGTTGAAGAACTGGAAACCGATCCCCAGCACTGCATTGTCCCAACCAGGCACCTTCGTGTTCTTCATGATGGCAAGGTCGGTATTGAAGTAATTCGGTCCGCGGAAGCGATTGCGGCCTTGAGCGAAGGACACCGCGCGCCCGCCGCAGGGGCCGGACTGACTGGGCAAGGTTCCGGTATTGAATCCAGTTTCGCAACCTGCTTGTACGAAATTTGCCTTCGGATTGGGCGTCCCATCCAGCAACACCTGCGGCGGTTGACAGGGATATAGACCCGGCGGAGTGGCAGCGCCTTCCCCGCACGATGCCTGCCGGCCCAGGGGGCCGACCGGTACGGCATAGAGGGCTGCGAAATAATTATTCTGCTGAAGAATACCCGCTTCTTCGAGGTCGAACACGGTGTAGGGAAATCCAGTGCGGGCAAAATTGTTCCGGATACCTGCCATCCCTTCACCAGAGAATCCGGACCGTGCCCGCCTGAAGCCGCCTTAACCGGTAGCTCCCAAACGTAGTTCGCATTCAGGGAATGGCGCACATCGTATTCCGCCGGCCCATAGGCGCCGCGGACATTGTTCGGGTCTTGGGGATAAATTGAACTGCCGGAGTTGAAGCTGAAATAACCGCCGTTCGACACCTCATCGAAGGCATGGCCGTACGTATAGTTGACTTGGAACATGCCTTGAGTCCAACGCGTGAACCGATGCTGGAAAGAAACAACCATGCCGTTGTAGTTAGACACCGCAGCCGAAGTGATCTCAGTAACCTGACTGAAGCGCGGATCCGACACTGACAATGGAAGGTCAGACGTGAAACCGAAGCATGGATTGGCTCCGCCGTTTGGGAGAGTAGCGACAGCTGGGTTGCAATAAGCATTCGCAGAATTATTGAGCGCAAGCTCGTGTATTCCGTGATGGCCGAAGTAGCCGATGCTGACCGAAGTGCCAGCGCCAAAGGCCTGCTGCAATTGGAGGCTCCATCTCTGATACTGAGGCGACTGCATCCGCCTGGCCGCGACATTAATGGCAGGAGGAGAAAAGTTAGGATCGGCGTGCTGAATCTGAGCGAGAGTTTGTCCAGCATTGAAGCCGCTGACGAACGCTGCATTCGAAGCTTTCGCATCGTCGAAAAGACTGGTTGTTTCGTTTGGCGTGATGTTGTCTCCAACGATCGTGTACGAGTTGAGGAGCGGAGGGTTGCCGGAAAAATCGAAGAGGCTTCCCGGTGAAGGGTCATAGAAGATGCCAATACCGCCCCGGATCACCGTGTTGTGCGAGACGCCCAAGGGCTGCCAGGCAAAACTGAGCCGAGGTGACCACAGAATGTCTGCCCCTAGAACTGCTTGTTTCTGGTTGGTCAGGATCGCCTGATTGTACGGCTGGTCGGGATCATGGCTGAGCGAATCAAACGCTCCAGGAAGCCGAGCGAAGCAACTATTCAGACACACAGGATTGGGATAATGTTCTGCTCGGAGCGCCAACGTTAGGGTCAGGTTCGGCCGAGCATGCCACTCGTCCTGGCCATAGAGGCCAAAGTTAAGGAAGGAGAGCCGTAGGGAGGTCTGAGACGTGAAGGACTGCGTTAGCGTCGTGAAATCATTCTGTGGCGAGGCCGGGTCAAAGCCACCCTGATAAAAAGCGTCCAGCGTCTGGACAGTCAGCTGTCCAATTGCGTTGACCTTGTTGGGCAACTCGCTCCAGAGAATTCTTTGGAAGCTTGCACCAAACCCTAACCTTTGGTTGCCCCAGGTCTTCTGGACATCTTCGGAAACCTGAAACTGCGTGTTGTACCTGCCATAACCAAAAGCGGCGAAGTTGTCAATTCCTCCCAAGGGGGAAAGTATGTTCGAGTTGAAATACAGTTCGGCGGGAAACGCCGACAGAGCCTGGGAAGGGTTCTGCGTTTGGTAGATGGGCGCAAAATAGGAACCTGCCACCAGGAATTGGCTGGCAGCCGATGCTCCAAACGTATGTGTCTCGATGACCTGGCCTTGCCACGATGGCTGGTTGTAATTAGCGTCGAACAGCGGGCTAATGGGATCGGTAGCGATCGCGTTCCGCCCAGCACTGTACTGCAGCCGGAGAAAAGCACGATCACTTCCACTTACGTTCCAATCAACTCGGCCGGCCGTTAGCGTATTTTGACTGGGGCGGTCGCGCGTCGGCAAGAATGACGAGGCGCAGGGCACGGTAATCCCGAGTCCGGTTGCAGGATCCGAGAACCCGGCGCAGCCCAATCCGCCTCCAGGAACGCCGGCGATCGCAGAACTTGCTCCCGGTGCCGCGTTGTACAAACTGAACATCTTCCTGTAAAAGGCATCCGTTGCGGAGTTCGGGCCAAACCTCAATTGTCCAGCGGAATTCAATTCCGTATCAATGTTGGCGATGGTCGCGGCTTCAAATTGGGGACTAGGAATCATCACATAGGAAAGGTTGGGAATCACCAGGTGCAGGCCCTCGGTATCGAAAAAGAAGAACAGTTTATCCTTCTCGATGGGGCCACCGATGGAGCCAGCCCACTGGTTAGCGCTCTCGAAGAAGCGTGGTTTACCAATCGCCTTGAGGAACCAGTCGTTTGCGTTGAACGCGGTCCCATTCCAATAGTACTGCGCGTTGCCGTGGAACTCGTTGCTACCTGACTTCGTGATGTAATTGATGTTGCCGCCCGCGGCGCCACCGAACTGACCGGAATAGCCCGTGCTTACCACGGTTGCTTCTTGAACCTCGTTCTGGCCCAGGAGAAGGTTGAGGGTACCAGCCCGGCTTAGGTTGTTACTGTTGTCGTTGTTGTTCATCCCGTCCATCGTGTAGAGGTAGGACGTGCCCGGCATCCCTAGGATGGAAAAGCTAGCGCTGCCCTGAAGGTCCGTATTCATCACGACGCCCGGTGCGGTCTGCGCGACGTAGGTGAGATCGTTGCCGGGATTTGGGACCTCGGAAATTTGTTTGGAGCTCATGGTTGTGGAGACGTCGCCATTCTCTGCCTGCAGGAGTGGCGCCTCGGCGATCACGTCTACTCCGGCGCTTACTTTCGCGACCTGCAGTGTGACATTCACGGAGACCGGAGGCCCAAGCAGAATATCTATCGACCGCTTCTCTTCTCGAAAGCCGGCATGCGTCACCGTCATCGTGTATCGCCCCGGCACTAAAAAAGAAAATCGGTACACACCCTCGCGATCGGTTTTCGTTGATTGGATGCTCCCCTTGGCCTCGTCCTTGATCTCGATACGCGTATCGGGCACCACCGCATGGCTCGAATCCGTTACGACACCGGTCAACCCACCCGAGGTCGTTGTTTGAGCGTTCAGTTCGGGGGAGACCATGGCCAGAAGAACAGACAGAAGCAATACCGATATCGGCCGCAATCTCATCGAACCACCCCGCGAGATTCGATCAGGCAAAGCCCGAGACAAAACAGGTTGGCATCATACCCCTATTCGCCAGCACGGTCTAAGAAATCGTTAGGTGCCCGGCGCTCGCCGGCGTTGGCCAGGCGATTGATCCGGGTGCCCACGGGATAGCAGCGCATCAGCGGGTGCATCGTATCCGTCTAGCCGCCGTAGCGTTTACAAATCAGCAGTTTTGCTAACGGAATCGGCCAAAATCTCCGACATTCAAAATCAGCCACTTGCCGTGGTACTGGGCAG
>Ga0187819_10002112_pt1 | contig 10450 bp, 5 predicted proteins | sample NC_wetland_sal_i_15_FD_132411 | JGI IMG/M metagenome (GOLD analysis project Ga0187819, IMG submission 132411) | Wetland sediment microbial communities from Neuse River Estuary, North Carolina, USA - SO4_4 | ecosystem: Environmental > Aquatic > Freshwater > Wetlands > Sediment | place: USA: North...
GACGTCTTCCCGCTGCCCAGGCAGCTGGTCGGCGAGGGCACGCTCTTCCTGCTCAGCGTCAAGGGCGATTCGATGATCAACGCCGCGATCGCGGACGGGGACTGGGTCGTCATCAGGCAGCAGGAGGACGCGGAGAACGGGGAGATCGTCGCGGCGATGCTCGACGGCGAGGCCACGGTGAAGACGCTCAAGCGGAGCGACGGGCACGTCTGGCTGATCCCGCACAACCCCGCCTACACGCCGATCCTCGGTGACGAGGCCAGCATCCTCGGCCGCGTCGTCGCGGTGCTCCGCCGCGTGTGAGCCCGCTGGTCGGACGCGAGCCCGGCTAGGCTCCACAGCTAGCTGAGCCTAGGGAGCTAGGCCGCGACGATGCTGACGAGCTTCGGCGCGCGGACGATGACCCGGCTGACCGAACGACTGCCGAGCGCGCGTACCACGCCCGGCGCTACCAGCGCGAGCTCGCGGAGCTCGTCGTCGGTGATGGCGGGCGGGACCTCTAGCTTGTCGCGGACCTTGCCGTCGACCTGGACCACGCAGGTGACCTTGTCCTGCGTCAGCAGGCTCATCTCGGCGACGGGCCAGGCCGTCCGCGCCACGGACGGCTTGCGGCCCAGCAGTTCCCAGCACTCTTCGGCGGTATAGGGCGCGAACAGGGAAAGCAGTACGGCCAGGACCTCGGCCGCCTCGCGCACCGCGGGATCGGCCGCTCCGGACCCCGCGGCGGAATCAATGGCCTTCCGCGTCGCGCTGACCAGTTCCATCAGCCGCGCCACGGCCACGTTCAGGTGGTACGACTCGACCTGGCGCGTGACCTCGTCGATCGTGCGATGCGTGACCTTGCGCAGGGCGGCATCTCCCGGCTCAGCGGGCAACTCGCCGGCCCCGGAGTCGGCGGCGGCGACGTCCGCGGCGATGCGCCAGACCCGGCCGAGGAACTTGACCATGGCCTCTGGGTTCATATCCGCCCAGTCGATATCGTCCTCGGGCGGGCTGGCGAAGATCATCGTCAGCCTGATGGCGTCCACCCCGAACCGCTCGATCTGCTCACCGAGGTCCACGCCGTTGCCCAGGGACTTCGACATCGCCTTGCCGTGGTTGATGACCTGACCCTGGTTGATCAGCCTGGTGAACGGTTCGGTGAAGTCGAGCAGGCCCATGTCATACAGGATCTTGGTGAAGAACCTGCTGTACAGCAGGTGCAGGATGGCGTGCTCGACGCCACCCACGTACATGTCGACCGGCGCCCACCGGCGGACCTCCGCCGGATCGAACGGGCCGTCGATGTACCCCACCGAGCAGTACCGGAACATGTACCAGGCCGAATCCACGAACGTGTCCATCGTGTCCGTGTCACGCTTGGCCATCCCGCCGCAGCGCGGGCAGGGCACGTTAACCCAGTCTTCGGCCGCCGCCAGCGGGGACACGCCGCGGGGCACCAGATCCTGGCCGCGCAGGTCGGGCAGCTCGACCGGGAGCTGGTCATCCGGCACCGGCACCTCGCCGCACGACGGGCAGTGCACGATCGGGATCGGGGTGCCCCAGAAGCGCTGCCGGGACACCAGCCAGTCCCGCAGGCGGTAGCTGACCGCCGCCTGCCCCAGCCCCTTGTCCGCCAGGATCGCGGTAATCGCGGCGATGGCCTCCGCCTTGGGCAGGCCATTGATCGGGCCGGAGTTCACCAGTGTTCCGTTACCGGGGGTCGCGATCCCGGTCTGGGCCGGATCCGGCTCTCCCGTCTCGACCACCACCCGGACGTCGAGCCCGTAGGCGCAGGCGAAGTCCAGGTCGCGCTGGTCGTGCGCGGGCACGGCCATGATGGCCCCGGTGCCGTAGTCGGGCAGCACGTAGTCGGCGGCCCATACCGGGATCCGCTCGCCGTTCACCGGGTTGACGGCGTACCGGCCCAGGAAGACACCGGTCTTCTCCCGGTCGGTCGACTGGCGCTCGATGTCGGTCAGCTTGCGGACCTGGGCGACGTAGGCGTTCAGGTCGGGCAGGCGCTCGGGGGCGCACAGCTGCTCGGCCAGCGGCGAGTCCGCCGCCACGACGAAGAACGTGGCCCCGTACAGGGTGTCGGGCCTGGTCGTGAAGACCGTGACCGGCTCATCCCGGCCCTCGATCGCGAAGTGGACCTCGGCTCCCTCCGAGCGGCCGATCCAGTTGCGCTGCATCAGCAGCACACGGTCCGGCCAGCAGCCCTCGAGCTGCGCCGCGTCCGCGAGCAGCCGGTCGGCGTACTCGGTGATCTTGAAGTACCACTGGTTCAGCATCCGCCGGACGACTTCGGCGCCGCAGCGCTCGCACCGGCCGGCGATGACCTGCTCGTTGGCCAGGACGGTCTGGTCGACCGGGCACCAGTTCACGTACCCGTCGCGCCGGTACGCCAGCCCGCGCTCGTAGAAGCGCAGGAACAGCCACTGATTCCAGCGGTAGTAGGTTGGGTCGCAGGTCTGCAGCCTGCGGCTCCAGTCAAAGGAGGTGGCGTACCGCCGGAACGAGGCCGCCTGCGTCTCGATGTTGGCGTACGTCCAGTCGGCCGGGTGAGAGTTGTTCCTGATGGCGGCGTTCTCCGCGGGCAGGCCGAAGGCATCCCAGCCGATCGGGTGCAGCACGTTGCGGCCCTGCAGGAACTCGAAGCGCGCGAGGGCATCGCCGATGGCGTACGCCTCGGCGTGGCCCATGTGCAGGTCGCCCGACGGGTACGGGAACATGTCGACCAGGTAGAAGCGCTCCCTGGAGTCCGCGGGGTCCTCGCCGGCGCGGAACGGGTCTAGCTCCGCCCACCGCGCCTGCCACTTCTCCTGGACGTCGCGGGGGTCGTAGCGTTGCGCCAGATCGGCGCTCTCGGCCGCTGTCATCGTTTCCCTCACCATTGAAGATCGGCTGCAATGAAAACGCCCCTCGACACGAGGGGCGGCCGCGCCAACGACGTTAAGTCGGCGCGGCTAGGTAAGAAGCAGCCGTACGGCACGCATGCGCACAGGATAGCGCACGCGCGGGGTAGTCGCCGGGTGCCCGCGGCGCCCGTAGCGGCGGAGCCGGCCGCGCGACATACCGGCCCGGCGTGAGCTCGCCGCGGCCGACCTGCAGCGGGCAAAGGCCCGCAATATGGGCCAGAAACGCATGCGCGGGCGAAATCAGCGTGTCTCGTCATTCCCCTTGACGGGCGGTCACCGAGCGATTATTTCTCGTTACTGAGAATCACCGGGGAAACCCGGTGGCCGTTCCTTGACAGGGGAGCAATGGACGGTCAGGGAGATCACGACGGGTCGGTCGCGATCATCGGCATGGCCTGCCGGTTTCCTGGCGCGAGCGACCCGGCCGGCTTCCACCGCCTCACCGTGGCCGCCCAGCCCAGGTTCGGGCCGGTGTTCGGATGGCCGGGCGGTGAGCTCCACGCGGCCCTGGTCGACGACTGGGCGCCCGCGCCGGCTTCGCTCGAGGAGCACGGGCCCGGGGCGGAGGACGCAGGGCCAGTCCGCAAGCTCGCGGCCGAGATGACCGCCCTAGCCCTCGCCGACGCGGGCCTACGCGAGGCGGCAGCCGGCAGTAGGACCGGGCTGGTCATCGCGAGCTCGGCGCCCGGGCTATCCGGTCTGGTCGCCGGCGAGCTCGGGTTCGCCACCGACCTGTCCTATCCGCAGGCCGCGTCGCTGTCGTCGCTGCACGCGGTGGCGGCCGCCGCCCACGCCGTGGCGGCCGGGGACGTGGACCTGGCGGTCGCGGGCGGGGCGGAGCTCGGGCTCGACCCGGTCTGGCTCGCGCTGCAGGCGCGAGCCGGGCTGCTGGGCACCAGCCAGATGCGCGTCTACGCGGCCGACCCGGCCGGCCTGCTGCCCGGGGATGGCTGCGGCGTCATGGTGCTGGCGCGCTCGGCCGATGCCCGCGCGGCGGGTCTGCCCGTGTACGCGGAGATCGCGGGCTGGACCGCGGGCCCGGAGGCCCTGCAGGCGTATCAGCGGGCCGGCGTCGATCCCGCCGACATCGCGCTGATCGAGGGCCTCGGTATCGGCACCCCCGACGCCGACCTGGCCGAGCTGTCGGCGTTCACCGGGTTGCGGCGAGGCGCGGGGACCATGGCGGCGCTCGGCGCGGCCTCGGCCGGTCTCGGTTACACCAGGGCGGCGGCGGGTGTCGCCAGCCTGATCAAGACGACCCTGGCGATGGTCGCGGGGACGATTCCGGCCGGTACCGGGTGCGCACGGCCGCACCCGCTGATCGAGGCGGGCGACGCGCGGCTCAGGCTGCCCAGGCAGCCGGAACCATGGCCGGACGTAACGTCGGGAGCCGGGCGGACCCGGCTCGCGGCGGTCAGCTCGCCCGGCACCGATGAGGTACCCGCGCTGCACAGCCTGACCGGCACGCGGGAGCTGGCCGGGGTCCATCTGGTACTGCGGCGCGACCACGGGACGGGGGGCCGGACCGGCCAACGGCGGCGCCACGCGGCAGTAGGGGTGGACGCGCCGTCCCCGTCCGGCACCGCAGAACCACGGGACGCGCCACCGGACTCCGGACTGGCGGAGCCGCTGGACGGGCCGGCGATAACAGAACTGCCCGATAGCCCGGAGGCGCCGCCTGCCCCGCCGTGGCGGGTGGCGGATGTCACCTGGGGATCAGCGTCGCACGCCAGCGTGTTCGCACTCTGCGGCGGGCATCCGGGCGAGCTGGCCGGGCGCCTGGAGGCCATCGCCGCGAGCGTCGAGGGGCTCCCGCAGGCCGAACTGCCGGAGGTGGCCAGGCACCTGGCCTTCGGCGTGCTCGCGGCGGGCGACCGCGGGGCGCCGTTGCGGGTCGCCCTGACAGCTGCCACGCCCGGCCAGCTGGCCGACCAGGCCCGGTCCGCCGCGCGGCTGCTGCGGGCGGGCGGACCTGGCGCGGCGGACGCGCCGGGGGTCTACGTTTCGGCGGGGGCGGCGGGGCGGGTCGTGGTGCTGTTCGGCGGGCTAGCCGGGTCGGGGCTCACCTACACGGCGCTGCTCGCCGCCTCGCTGGCGGCCCTGCGGACCCTCGAGCTGCTCCGCGTCAGGCTCGACGAGGGGGTGGGCTACGGCCTGGGCGAGCTCCCGGGGCTGGCCTGGGCGCAGTGCCTGCCCGCGGCCGAGGCGGCGCGCCTGGCGGCCCAGTGCGACCAGGTCCTGCGCGGCTGCGCGTGCCACCCCGCCGCGATGGCCCGCATCGCCGCCGACGCCGAGACCGCCCACGGCCTGTGCACGCACGACCGCCTGCACGTCGCGGCCTACGAGGGACCCCGGACGCACGTGCTGGCGGGGTCCACCGCGGGCATCCGCGAGCTGAGCAGGCGCGCCGCCGCGCTGGGCATCGTCGCGGACGTGCTGCCCAGCCTGCACGCCCTGCACTGCCCGGCCATGGCCAGGTGTACGGCCCCGCTGCGGAGCGTCTTCGCGGATACGCGCTTCGCGCCGCCGCGCCGGCACCTGGTGTCCACGATCACCGGCCGCCTGGTCATGCCCGGCGACGACCTCGCGGAGCAACTGGCCGGCCAGCTGAGCCTGCCGGTGCTCTTCACGCAGGCGCTGACGGTGGCGGCCGCGGCAGCGGACCTGATCGTGGTCGCCGGGCCTGACGCCGAGCTGGCCGCCCTGGCCGCCGACGGGTCCGGCGTACCCGCGGTGGCCGTCACCGGAGTGGTGCCGCCTCCCCCCGGCCGTCCCGCGGACGCGGCCCGGAATACCCCGGCCGGCGTGGTGGCGGCCTTGTTCACGGCCGGGGCCATCACGGACCTGGCGCCGTTCATGGCGGCACCCGCGCCGGTGGACCTGCTGGCCCGCCAGGTGATCCCGCGCATGCGGGAGGCGGAGCCGACGGGACGGCACCGCGATGGCGCTAGTCGGGATCCCGGGGCGAGAACCACCGCTCGTTCGGGATAAGGAGGCGAGAACCCGTCCGGTCTCCCAGTCGGGCCGGAGCGGCATGCCCGATGTCCCGTCCGCGTGCAGCCGGACGCCGAGCACCTGGTGCAGCTCGATGTGGTTCGTGTCGAACCCGAGCCGCGACCCCGCCATGTACAGCCGCCACACCCGGGCGGTGCCCTGGCCGACCTCCTCGACCGCCTCGTCCCAGTGCGCGTCCAGATTCGCGCACCACGCCGCCAGGGTCTTCGCGTAGTGCTCGCGCAGGTTCTCCTCGTGCCGGACCTCGAAGCCCGTGTCGTGCATGAGCGAGATCAGGTAGCCGGGCCCCTCGAGCTCGCCGTCGGGGAAGACGTACCTGTTGATGAAACCCTGCTTGCGGATGGCCGGCTCGAGGTTGTCCGGCCGGGTGATGCAGTGGTTGAGCAGCCGGCCGCCGGGGTTCAGTTTGCCGTACAGGTAGGCGAAGTAGCCCTTGAGGTTGTCCTTGCCCACGTGCTCCGTCAGCCCGATCGAGCTGACGGCGTCGAAGCTCGTCTCCGGGACGTCCCGGTAGTCCAGGTGCCGCACCTCGGCGAGCCCGGACAGCCCTTCCCGCTCGATCGCGGCCTGCGCCCAGGCGGCCTGCTGGGCGGACAGCGTGACCCCGAGGGCCTTGACGCCGTACTCCCGCGCGGCGTGCATGACCATCCCGCCCCAGCCGCAGCCGACGTCGAGCAGCCGCATGCCCGGCCGGAGCCCGAGCTTGCGGGCGACCAGGTCGAACTTGTTGACCTGCGCCTCTTCCAGCGTGGCGTCCTCACGCGGGTAGCAGGCGCAGGTGTAGGCCATCGTCGGCCCGAGTACCCACTCGTAGAACCGGTTGGACACGTCGTAGTGATGGGATATCGCCCTGGCGTCGCGGCCCTTGGAGTGCAGCGGGCCGACGGTCCAGCGGCGGTGCACGCTGACCTCCTGGGGCGGCGGCGGGATCCGGTGCAGCAGCAGCTTCGGGCCGCCCAGCGCTCGCAGCAGGCGCAGCTTCTCCCCCACGCCCATGCTGATCGACTGGGCCCTCCTCATCCGGACCAGCGCCTCGTACATGTCGCCGTCGATGTCCAGGTGCCCGGCCACGTACGCCCGGGCCAGCCCGAGCTCACCCGGCGCCTGGGCCAGGTAGGCCACGGCGACCGGCGAGCGGACCGTGACCTTGACGTCCGATCCCTCCTTCCCCGAATGACTGCCGTCGTAGGCCGTGAACTCCACCGGGGTGTCGGGGCCCGCGAATGCCTCGAAGACCTCAGCTAGTGCCATTCCATCCGTTCCTTCCGTCCGTGAGGGGTGCCTCAGCGTCCCCTGACGCACTTGTCGTACAGGCTGAGCAGCCGTCCGCCGCCGTCGTAGGCGCTCTTGAGCGCCCGGTACGCCTCGCCGTTGTAGAGCAGGTCAAACTCGTCCTCGGGGTAGAACGACGTCGAGTACAGCGACTTGTGCCCGTCCAGCTTGGCCACCTCGTCCTCGACTAGCCGGTTGTAGTAGCCGTCGCCCTGCCCCGGGGGCAGCGGCGCGGTCCCCCAGAACCCGAAGTTCACGTACACCTCGCCGGGCTGGAGCGGGTAGAGCGGCCAGGACCGGTCGCCGCGCATCCGCAGCGGGCACATCCAGACCGGGCTCATCGGCACGGTGGCGGCGAAGAAGCGCAGGAAATCGCCGCCGCGCGCGACCGGGATCTCCACGTCCTGGGTGACCGCCTCGCGCGGCGGATGCTGCCGGCGCGCGTTCATGGTGGCGGTCAGGCCGTAGCGCTGGTCCAGCGCGACGAGCTTGTGGTACACGTCGGATCGCCGGTAGCGGCGCGGCCACAGCCGGCGGACCAGCGGCCGCTGCACGCCGAAGGCGCGCGAGCACCAGAACCAGTCGGTGTCCCACCGCCACAGGTAATCGCGGATCGCGAGGAAGTCCTCCTTGTCCCGCCTGACCGACTGGTAGTAGATCTGCTGGCCGGTGTAGTCGCTGCGCCACGGCGCCACGTCGCTGAACGACCCGACGGTCAGGTACAGCTCATCCGGCGCGAACGCGATCCCGTCGATGAAGTCCGCCCGGTGACCGCGCAGGCTGCCGTCCGCCGCCGCCTGGGCGATGGCGTCCATGCACGCTTCCGGCGTGCTGAACGGGAAGTGGCGCAGGTGCACGAACGGCTGCACCGGTTCGAGCTCGATCGTGAGGGACAGGGCGTAGCCGAGGGTGCCGTAGGAGTTCGGGAACCCGCGGAACAGGGCGGCGTGCTCGTTGTCATCGGTGGCGCGCACGACGCGACCGTCGCCGGTCAGGATCTCCATCTCCGTCACGGACTCGTGCGGCAGGCCGTGGCGCAGTGAGGTGGACTCGATGCCCAGGCCGGTGACGGCGCCGCCGAGCGTGATCGTCTTGAGCTGGGGGACGACCAGGGGCATCAGGTGGTGCCTGAGCGTGGCGTCGGCCAGGTCCTCGTAGGTGGTCATGCCGCCGACCCGCGCGGTCCGGCTGGCCGGGTCGACGCGGAGCACGTGATCGAACGCGGACAGGTCCAGGCCTGGGTGCGCGCCCTGGGCGTCGCGGAACCGGAACAGGTTCGACGTCCGCTTGGCCAGGCGCACCGGCGCGCCCGGCGGGAGGGCGGCGTACGCCTCACGCACGCTGGCCACCGCGACCTCATGCGAGCCGGCCGTCATGCGGACATCCTTCCGGTTAAGTCCCGCCCCCCATTAAGGAAACGACAGAGGACGGACAAAAGACAAGATCCGCCCTGAGCAGGACGAAACTTCAGGCAGTGTAGCTGAACGCGGCAGGCGATCCAGGCGGCGGCCGACCCCGCCCCTCGCCTGGCACTCCCCTGACCTCACGGTTCGTCGTCGAAGTCCGGGTCCTGGACATCCTCGTCCGGTTCGTGGTCATCGTCGTCGTCAGCCTGGCTGGCCTCGTCGCCGAGGCCGTCGTAGCTGGCGGCCACCTCCTCCGGGGTCATCGGCAGCCTGGCCAGGGACGGCGGCGCTCCGGCGCCGATCACCTGCCTGAGGAGCAGCGCCATGGAGTAACCGGGGTCATCGGTCAGCGCCCGGTCGAGGGCGACGTTGGCCAGCGCTCCGTCGCCGGACTGCCAGGCCACGAAGGCGAGCAGGGCGGCCGCCGGAGCCACGTACCCGGGCTGCGCCCGCCGCACCACGTCGGTCCACAGCCGCAGGTAGGCAGCGGCGTGCTCCGGGTCCATCCGGGCCCACGCGTCGTCCCTGACCCGCAGGTCCCGCAGGGCCACCGAGATCCGCGCGATCTCGTAGTCCGAGGTAAACCGGCCGTCGTTCCGGTACCTGAGGATCATCGCGCCGACCGCGGCCAGTCCCTCGGCGGCGATCATGCGCCGCGCGGCGCCGATGCGGGAGGACTTGCGCACCCTGGCGAGCAATCGGGCGATGTGCTGCTCCGCCCGCCGGGTGGCCTGGCGCATCGACTCCGCGGTGTCGCCGCCGAGCGGCGCGATCCGGGCGGCCACGGCGGCCCGGCCGGGCAGCACCCGCAGCCCGGCGCCGTCCAGGGCGGCCGAGGCTGGGTGTGCGCTCCCATCGAACGGCACTCCGGCGGCCGGGCAGCACGCCTCGTTGTCGCAGCGATAGGACCAGTAGCGGCCGTTCTCGACCCGCAGAACGTCGTGCAGTTCGATCCCGGCCAGGTGCGACGCGTCGAGGAACGCGCCCGCCACCGGGGTCACCATCGCCTCGGGGCCGTAGCCGACCGCCAGCGCGGCGGGCAGTTCCTGCGCGCCGAGGACGCTGGCCGCGTGAGCAGCGATGTCCGCGGCCAGGTCCGCATCGGGCGGATCGGGCAGGTCGTACCGGAGCGTGACCCGGATGCGTTCGCGGGGCGGCGAGGTCCCGATCACCACGAGGCTCATCTCCGGGACGAAGCCGAGCAGGTGCGGCACGACCGCGAGCAGGGCCGTGGGCGAACCGGCCCGGATGACGGTATCGGGCCGGGAGGTCTGGGGTGTCTGCGGGGTATCGTCACCAGCCGTGCTTGTTTGTCTCATTCCGCCAGAGTGCGGTGCCGGCGATGCGCCGGGCGGGGAGGAGCCGCGCATCTGTGGAAAACCTGAGAGGTTATCCACAGGCAGATCGGTGGCCTTGACCGAGGGTGCGACGCAGTCCGCGTCAGCGCAGGTTCAGCGATGAACGCATACGCCCGGCGCTGAGGCGGGTCAGCCCTTGCGTCCGACGCCGCCCCACATGACCGTGGGGCCGGCCGCGTCTAGGTGCGATGCGGGCCGCCACCGGGGTACCGGTACCAATCCCGGCTCGACCAGCTCCAGGCCGTCAAAGAAGCGCAGGACCTCGGCCCGGGTACGGAAGGTAACCTTCTCGGCGACCAGCTTGTTCATCCTGTCCGCGATCTCGGCCATCGCCGCGGCGTGGATGTCCCGGGCGGGGTGCGATAGCGCCAGGTAACTCCCGGAGGGTATCTCGGCGAGCAGCCTGGCCACGATCCCGTACGGATCGTCCTGATCGCCGATGTGCTGCAGGATCGCCACCAGCATGACCGCTACCGGACGGGAGAAGTCCAGCACCTCC
>Ga0187819_10002113_pt1 | contig 10449 bp, 9 predicted proteins | sample NC_wetland_sal_i_15_FD_132411 | JGI IMG/M metagenome (GOLD analysis project Ga0187819, IMG submission 132411) | Wetland sediment microbial communities from Neuse River Estuary, North Carolina, USA - SO4_4 | ecosystem: Environmental > Aquatic > Freshwater > Wetlands > Sediment | place: USA: North...
AGGATGCGTTATAAGCGATCTTCTCGGATCGCAAGACATTTTCTATCCACCGAAATTTGCCCGTTTGGGATGGAACGCGAGTTTTTCAACAGCCACAGGCGATCACACTCATCGACACCCTTGCGGCTTCAGGACGTGAGCGCCTGCGATGTCACCTCTGGTAATCCAACTGCGAACAAGGCTCGATTCGCAGCCTCGGTTCCGGAGCGAACGCAATCAGGCACGCCGATTCCACGGTATCCGTTGCCGGCTAACGTCAGCCCGGGAAGTTGCTGGAGCAGGCTTTCGATGCGCCGCAACCGCTCCAGATGCCCGACTCCATATTGCGCCATCGCGCCTTGCCATCGATAGACGCGGGTGAAAAGCGGATCAGCCCTAAGCCTGATGATTTGCTGAAGCTCTTCGCGAACGATGCCAACAACTTCCTCATCGCCGGCTTGGAGAATGGGTTCGTTGCGCGCGCCGCCAATGAAGCAGCGGAGAAGCGCACGGTCATCGGGAGCGCGGTGGGGAAACTTGTTGTGCACAAAAGTCGCGGCAAGCATGCGTTTGCCTTCACTGCGAGGAACCAGAAAACCAAAGCCGGGAGGAAGCGCCGCGCGCACGTTCCGGTCATAGCCGAGGTTTACGGTGACCGACGAAGTGTACTGTATGCCTCGCAGTTCGGAAGCAAGATTTTCGCTGACCAGCGTTAACAGGTTCGCGACGACTTGAGCGGGCGTGGCCACAACGACGGCGTCGAAGTGATCGGAAGCGTAACCCGCGGAAACCATCCAGCCGCCGTTCTCTCTTTGAATCCGCCGCACTGGACTGTTGGTCAAAAGCGCGGACGCCGGCAGCCGGGATAGGACACCGTCGATCAGTTGCTGCATGCCGTCTTTCAGAGAGGTGAATAAGGGCCTCGCCGGAGCTTTCGACATTCCCGCCGTTTTCTTGCGGGCGGCCAGCATGGCGCGGCCCAGGCTGCCGTGGGTGGCTTCCATCTCGGCAAAGCGCGGCAGGACGGCGCGCACGCTGAGTTGTGCGGCCTCGCCGCCATATACGCCGGAGAGCAACGGGTCGGCGAGTCGATCCACCGTCTCCGAGCCGTAGTGACGCTCGACGAATGCAGCGACAGTCTCGTCAGCCTCAGCTTTTCTGGGAGGATGAAACCACTCGCGCGCCATCCGCAATTTTGTGGGGATTGAAAACAGCGGCGACAACACGGTTGGCATGATTTTTGTCGGGACCATGAACATCAGGCCGTCGGGAATCACGGCCAATCGGCCCTTCACCAAAATATAAGTTTTGCGGTCGGCGTCATTGGAGGCAATGAGTTGATCGCCAAGACCAACCTCGCGGCAGAGGTCGCTGGCCCAAGGCTTTTCGGTGAGAAATGAATCGGGACCCGCTTCGATCAGGCAGCCGTCCACGTGTTCGGTAACCAGCACGCCGCCAAGACGCGGACTGGATTCAAACAGAACATATTCCAGCGAAGCGCCAGCCTGCCGATGCGTTTCAAGCGCGAAGGCAGCGGAGAGTCCCGAGATACCACCGCCGATGATGGCGATCCGTTTCATTCAATGCCGGCCTGTGAGCGCGGCCAGCCGCGATTTCGCGACATCCGCCAGGGCTGCCGCCAAGAGCGGCGAGTCGTTCAATGACTCGGCGCGCCACAGGCGCATGCCTTGCGCTTCCGCGAACTGCTTGAACCCGATGTCGATGTCGTAGAGCACCTCGACGTGGTCGCAGAGAAATCCGATGGGCTGAAGAAAAATGCCGCGATGTCCTTTTTCTTTCAGGCTCAAAATCGTATCTTCCACCCGCGGCCCCAACCACGCGCCGCCGGACATGCCTTGGCTTTGAAATGCGAACGTCCAGTCTCCGGGCGAAAGCGCGGCCTTGCCGGCAACGAGTGCAGCGGTTTCTTTTGTCTGGCTCTCATAAGGATCGCCGTCCGCAATGGTGCGCTCGGGGACGCTGTGCGCGGTAAGAATAATCGGGACTTTCTGCGTTCCCATCTCGTGACGGGCATGCTCCCATCCTGCGCGCAGTTTTTCGGCAAAAGCTTCGATCAACAGCGGGTGATCGTGCCAGGAATCAACGAAATCGATAGTAAAAGGAGTTGCCTGGCTGCTGAGGGCGGAACGGTAAAGGCCAACGCTGGTTCGCGAATTCTGTGGCGCCAGGCAGATCGCCACGACGTGTTCGATCTCATTTGCGATCATTGCGCTTACGGCATCGGCGACGAAAGGTTTCCAGTTCCGCATGCCCACGTAGACCGGCAATCCCAATTCGCGGGCCAGCAGTTCTCCTTGCTTCAGCGTCAGCTCGGTGAGCGGGGAACGGCCAATCAGGCCATAGCGGTGCTTCACTTCATCCACAACTGGCGCCGGAAGCGGGCGGCCGCCGGTTACGCGAAGGAGAAATTCTGGCACTTCCTCGACGGAGTCAGGGCTGCCGTGGGCCAAGAGTAGGACTGCCGTTTTGTCAGAGATCGCCAATTTTCTTCCTCATCGCGAGGCAGGAATAGCCTTCGCCGAGTGCTCTTGCACAAATTTTGCCAGCGCTTTTACATTCTCTACCGGAGTCTCCGGCAGAATGCCGTGACCTAGATTGAAAATGTGCCCCGGACGCCCGGCGGCACGGCGCAGAATATCTTCGGCGCGTGATTTCAGTTCCTTCCAATCCGCGAACAGCAGCACCGGATCGAGGTTGCCTTGCACCGCGCATTCAAAGCCAAGGCTACGCCAGCCATCATCGAGCGGAATGCGCCAGTCGAGGCCAATCACTTCCGCGCCGGTTTCTCGCATCGAAGGCAGAAGTGTGGCGCTGTCGGTCCCAAAATAAATTATGGGCACTCCGGATTTTTGCAATGCTTTTACGAGTTCGGTCGTGCGCGGCAGAACGTAGCGGCGGTAATCCTCGACGCTGAGGCAGCCGACCCAGCTATCGAAAATCTGGATGACATCGGCTCCGGCATGGACTTGCTCGGCCGCATATTCAGAAACCACCGCGACCAGCTTTCGCATCAGCTCGTCCCACACGGCGGGCGAAGAATACATCATTTTCTTAGCATGAACATAATTGCGCGAGCCCCCGCCTTCGATCATGTAACTGGCAAGGGTAAAAGGCGCGCCACAGAAACCGATCACTGGCAGACGCTCTCCGAAATGTTTGCATACCAAACGCACTGCTTCGGAAACGTATCCCAGATCGGCGGCGCGATCGGTGCGCAGACGAGCGATGTCTTCCTTCTGCCGCACCGGCCTTTCGATGACCGGGCCTTCGCCGGCCGAGAAATGAAACGGCAGCCCCATGACGTCCAGCGGCAGCAGCAGGTCAGCGAAGATGATAGCGGCATCCACACCCAAGGCCTCAGCTGCGGTGATGGTCACCTCGGCCGCAACTTCTGGCTTCTTGCAAATCTCGATCAGCGAGTATTGTTTGCGGACGGCGCGGTATTCCGGCATGTAACGGCCAGCCTGGCGCATGAACCAGACCGGCGTGCGATCAACCGGCTGCGCCTTGCAAGCCTTGACAAATCGGGATTCTGGGGCAGACATGGACAGTTAAATGTAGCATTTTCGAGTCGCGCTGAGTGCGGGGGCGGTGCAGCAGAGATTTTATTCCGTGCCTCTACAGTGGCGCATCCGGTCGGCTTGCCGGGTTTTCTCCGCGGCCTCTGCGGCGGTTCCCAGCGGCCTCCGCGATTTAAGACTTTGTACCGCCGATTGCATCAACACCTTAAAACGCAGAGACCGAGACCGCCGAGAAAAACCGCGGAGTGCGCAGAGAAGTCTTGAAGTTGTCTGAAATTGAGACACTCCCAAAAACTTTGCTAGACCTGCCCTTTCGAGTAGAGCGCACCAAAAGAGATAACGTCCCTTTTCCCGCGGATCGGCCTATCATTCCTAAGACACTTAGTGGAGGTTGGCGCATGGCAGCGAATCAGGTGGTTCTCTATTTCGACAAGCAGGAGGATGCTCTGCTTTTCACCCTGGCTGCCAGTTCGGTCATGTCGGCGGAAGGGCCGGTCCACCGCAGTGATGCCGTGGTCAAAGTTGCGAAAGAGATCTCCAAAGCGACTCGAATTACGACTGAGGGCGTTTTAAGCAGCTAGCTAATCCGACCAGGGCTGTGGCGTGCGATCCCAGCGGTGTTTTTTGAGTATCTGAAGCACATCTGCATTGAGCGGTCCAGCATCACTGACGGCAATGTTTTGCCGGACATGATCCGGCTTCCTCATCCCCACGATCGTAGTGCTCACCATTGGGTTCGAAAGAATAAATCGTAACGCGGCTTCCGGCAAACTCATGTTTTTGGGGATGGCCGCCTTCAGTTTCTCTACGCGTGCCAGCGTCTTCTTGAGATTGTCGGGGCTGAAGTATTTGAAGCGCCAGTCGCTCTTGGGGAATTTCGTTTGCGCCGTCATCTTGCCGCCCAGGCTGCCTTCGTCGAGCGGGACTCGTGCGATCACGCCAATGTTTAATTCGCGGCATACAGGAAAAAGTTTGTCTTCGGGCGACTGATCGAAAATGTTGTAGATCACTTGCACAACGTCTACCAGCCCAGTCCGCAGGGCTTTGATGCCGTTTTCCGGCTGCCAGCGATTGAGACTCAATCCGAAGAAGCGGATCCATCCATCACTCTTCAGCTTCTCCACAGTCTCGCGAAATTCCGGTTCGTTGCTCCAGCCATCGTCCCAGACGTGGAATTGCAAAAGATCGATGGAGTCGACTCCGAGCTTCTCCCGGATCAGCTTGGCGTATTTGAAAACGTGGGCCGACGGGAAAACATCGCGGTATCTGTCTTTCGGGGACGCGGGCCACCTGTCATTGAGCGGCGGAATCTTGGAGGCCGCGTAAAGACGCTTATTGCGATTGGCAGCTAGAATCGTGCCCAGCAAGGCGTCGCTCTTGCCTTCGCCATAGGCCCATGCCGTATCGAAAAAGTTGCAACCGAGGTCGACGGCCAACTGCAGCGACTCAAGTGATTGGCCGTCATCCGAGCCGCTCCAGCCGCTCATCCCCCAAAGCCCATGCGCAATTTCACTGACTTCGAAACCGGTACGGCCGAGTGTGCGGTACTTCATCGGGCCTCCACGAGACGAAAAAATCCCGTCGCCGGGATTTGACACAGCCGGTCTAAGATTTTTAACATATAGATTCCGCCTTGAACTGTTCAACAGTTGTACGGTTCGGGCGTTGCAGACCTTAATTCCTTGCGACAAACCTCTTATGATTACAGTTAAAGAGCTTACCAAGAGATACGCTCGTAATACCGCCGTCGACCACATCTCATTTGAGGTGGCGAAAGGTCAAATTGTAGGCTTCCTCGGACCGAACGGGGCTGGGAAGACGACGACGATGCGCATGCTGACATGTTTTCTTTCGCCTACGTCAGGCAGCGCAACCGTGGCCGGCTACGACATTCTGGAGCAGCCGCTTGAAGTGAAGAGGCACATCGGCTATCTTCCCGAGACTCCGCCGCTTTATCCGGAGATGGAAACGGCTGAATACCTCAGCTTCGTCGGCAAGCTGAAAGGACTTTCGGGTGCGGAGTTGCGCCGGCGCCTTGATTACGTTTGCGATCGCTGCGCCATCGCCGATGTAAAGAATAAATTGCTGGGCAAACTTTCAAAAGGCTATCGCCAGCGCGTAGGTCTGGCTCAGGCGATTATTCACAACCCAGATGTGCTGATTCTTGACGAGCCTACGGCCGGTCTCGATCCCAAGCAAATTAATGAGACTCGGGACCTGATCAAGAGCCTGGGCGGCGACCACACCATTATTCTGAGCACGCATATTCTGCCGGAAGTCGAGCAGACCTGTGAGCAGGTGATCATCATCAATAAAGGCAAGCTGGCCGCGACAGACTCCGTACACAATCTGCAAAATCGAGCTCGCGGAGCGGAGTCGGTCTTGGTCGAAGTCAGTGGACGCAACGGGAGCCTCGATTTCGCAGCGGTTCAGCGGCGGCTTGAGCAGGTCGCGGGCGTAAGCCGTGTGGTGGTTAAGCAGAGTCATCAGAACCGCAACAGCTTCGAGGTCGAGAGCCTGAAGGGCTTTGTCCGCGGCGATCTGGCGCGGGCGGTGGTTGAATCTGGATGGGACCTGAATGAGCTTCGCCCCGCCGCCATGAGCCTCGAAGAGATATTCCTGCAACTTACGGGCGCTGAAACGGACGCAAAAGAAGAGAAAGAAGCAGTCGCAGTCAAGGGGGCACAGTAAATGCGAAATGTGTTGATCATTTGCCGTAAAGAGTTACGCAGCTACTTCGCGTCGCCGATCGCGTATCTGCTGCTGACCATGTTCGCGTTGATCTTCGGCTTCTTTTTCTGGAACGCGCTTGGTTATTTCGTTTTGATGGGCATGGAATCGCAGATGCGGGGCCAGATGATTCCGATGAATCTCAACGAAATGGTCATACGGCCGCTGCTTTCGAACGTTGGTGTGGTCGGGCTGTTCTTCATTCCCATGATCACCATGCGCCTGTTCGCGGAAGAGAAGCGCAGCGGCACGATTGAGTTGCTCGCGACGTCGCCGATCCGCGACATCGAAATCATCCTCGGAAAGTGGTTGGCGGCCGTGAGTCTGTACGCGTGCATGCTGCTGCTGTCCGCGGTGAATTTTGCATTTCTTTTCAAATACGGCAGGCCCGATTGGAAGCCTCTGCTGATCGGCTATCTTGGATTGTTGCTGCAGGCGGGGGCATTGCTGGCGATTGGCACGTTCATATCCACGCTGACCAAGAATCAAATCATCGCCGGCGCCGCTACTTTCGGCGTTTGCCTGTTGCTCTGGGTCCTGGAGTGGGTCAGCGGATACGAAACTTCCACCTGGGCGCAAGTGCTCGCGTATATGTCGATAATCACGCACTTCGAATCATTCGCCAAAGGGGTGCTCGATTCGAAGGATGCCATCTTTTATGTGACGGTGATTTTCCTGGGACTATTTTTTACTGCGCGTTCCATGGAATCTCTCCGCTGGAGGTCGTAGGTGAATACACAGTTGCTAAAAGCTAGACAGACGAAGTATGCGGCTTATGCGGCCGTCTACGTCCTGGTTGTTTTGACCGCGGTGGTGATCGTGAATGTGCTCGCGAACCGCTACACCAAGTCTTATGACGGCACGGCGAACAAGCGCTATAGCTTGTCGGAGCAGTCGGCGAAGATTGTCAAGGGATTAAAACAGAACGCCACCATTCTCTATTTCGACCAGGGGACGCGCTTTGAGCACGCCAAAGACCTGCTTGGGGAATATGCAAGTCTGTCACCCAAGGTCCATGTTGACTACATCGACCCCGACAAGAAGCCGCAGGAGGCACGCGAGGCGGGCATAAAGAATTACGGGACAGCGATTGTGCAGATCGGCGACAAAAAAGAAGAAGCCAAGAGCATGACGGAGGAGGGCATCACTGGCGCGCTCATCCGCGTACTGAAGAACAAGACGCGCACGGTGTGCTTCGTGGCCGGCAGCGGCGAGCATCAGATCGACGAGTCTGACCGCAACGGTTACTCCGATTTCAAGCAGTTGGTGGGCAAAGACAACTACGAAGCTAAGTCGATCGACTTGCTGCAAAAAGCTGAGGTCCCGAGCGATTGCACGGCGCTGGTAATCGCTGGTCCGACCCGCGACTACCAGCAACCGGAGATCGATGCCATCAAGAAGTATGTCGAAGATGGCGGGCGGGCGTTGTTCATGCTGGATCCGCCGCTCAAGATCGGGCGTTCCGAGATTGCGGACAACGATGCTCTCACAAGCTTGCTGCAGAGCTGGGGCGTGACCTTGGACAAGAATCTGATTCTGGATCTGAACCCGATCGGTCAACTCGCTGGCCTCGGTCCGCAAGTGGCCCTCGTTACCAGTTACGACTCGCAGCCCATCGTGAACGGCATGAAGGGCACGGCAACCGGCTTCCCGCTCTCGCGTTCGATTGAAATCAAGAACGGCGACAAGACCACCGTCCAAAAACTTTTCGACTCCTCGACTACCAGTCTGGCGACCAACAATTTGAGTTCTCCGGCGATCGACCCCAACGACCCCAAGAACAAGAAGGGACCGCTGACGATTGCGGCCGCGGGCACCTATAACACCGGCAAGCAGGAATCCCAGGGAAGGTTCGTGGTCATGGGCAGTTCATCGTGGGCGGCGAATTCGTTTATCAAATTCAACGGCAACAGCGATCTCGCTCTGAACACCATTGACTGGCTCGCGTCCGACGAAGATCTGATTTCGATCCGTCCCAAGCAGCAGGAGGACCGCCGGGTCACGATGACTCGCGCCCAGATGAATGTGGTGCGCATAACCAGTCAGTTCCTGCTCCCGCTGGTCGTGGTTTTCGCCGGTGTATCGGTGTGGTGGCGGAGACGGTAATGAAACTTCGCGGTTTGATTGTCGCCGCCGTTATCTTAGCAGGGCTCACCGGAGCGCTTTACTGGTCGGACCATCACAAACCCGCGGACACCACCGAAGCGTCGACCAACCTGCCGCCCAAGATTCTTGCGGTTAAAGATACGGACATTTCCAAATTCGACCTGAAGAAGAATGGTGTTGAACAAGTCGGGGGTGAACGCAATAGCGCCGGCCAATGGCACATCACTTCTCCCGCGCCTCTGCCCGCCGATCAGAGTGCAGTTTCCAGTTTGCTCGGCACGTTTTCATCACTCAACTCGGAACGATTGGTGGAAGAGAAAGCCGACAATCTCGCCCCCTATGGCTTGGACGCGCCGAAACTCGAAGTTGACTTGACCCAAAAGGACAATAAGACACAGCAGCTGTTGCTGGGCGACAACACTCCCGCAGGCAATGGAATCTACGCCAAGCTCGGCGGCGATCCGCGTATCTTCACCATCCCCAGCTACGACAAGACCAGCATCGACAAGAGCGCAAATGATCTGCGGGACAAACGCCTGCTGACAGTGAATCCCGACAAAATCAGCCAGGTTGACTTGGTCGCGAAGAAACAGGAAATGGCCTTTGGCCGCAACAAGGACGAGTGGCAGATTGTCAAACCGAAACCGCTGCGCGCGGATGGCACCCAGGTGGACGAACTCGTTCGCGCCCTCACCGATGCCAAGATGGAGCTGGGTGAATCGGACGAGCAAAAGAAAATAGCTGCGGCCTTTGCCTCGGCCACTCCCGTCGCCACTGCGAAGGTCACAGCCGAGTCCGGAACCCAGGAACTGCAGGTGCGAAAGAACAAAGACGACTATTACGCCAAGTCGAGTGCAGTGGAGGGCATCTACAAAGTCCCCAGCACGCTCGGTCAGGCGCTGGACAAGAACCTGGAAGATTTCCGCAATAAAAAGTTGTTCGACCTTGGCTCCGACGATCCCAACAAAATCGAAATTCGCGACGGAACCAAGACTTATTTCCTCACCAGGAACGGAGAGGATTGGTGGTCAGGTACCGCAAAAAAGATGGATGCCGCCAGCGTCCAGGAACTCATCGACAAGATTCGCGATCTTTCCGCCAGCAAGTTTGTCGATTCCGGTTTTACCGCGGCGCTGATCGACCTCACAATCACCTCGAACGACGGCAAGCGGGTCGAGAAAGTAGCCATCTCCAAAGCCGGCGACAATTACATCGCCAAACGAGAGAACGAGCCAACGCTCTATCAACTCGATTCCAAAGCGGTTGATGATCTTACAAAGTCGGCCAGCGACGTTAAGCCAGCCGCTGCACCCAGCAAGTAGGAGCCGCGGCGTCGCTCGAGCCCCTTTCACTCATTGTCGCGTCCCGGAGATATCCGCCGTGGGTCCGCGCATGTAACAACATCCCTGTCATTCCGAGGAGCGCAAGCGACTTTCAGGACGGGACTTCCTTGCCCTGTGGGCTGATACCAGCGAAATCGAAGACGGTGCGCAGGTCGCGCCAGTTGCCGCGCTCGGCGCCTGCGATGGCGGCTTGCACTCGCTCGAGTTCGTTCTCTTCCTGCTGGGTCTCACGCTCGGGTTTCTTTCGCTCCTTCGGAGCTGGATCGTTTTCTGCTTTTGACCCATGGCTTACGCCATGGGCTGGGTTCTTTTGCCGCTCCGCGGCTGGTTCTGCGGTTGCGGATTGCTGCGAGACACTCGCCTGCGATGCGGCCGGATTGGCTGGCTCTTGGGGCTGGGCGAGAGTTTCGGCTTCGGCCTCGCGGACAGGAATGTCCGCGCTACACCTTGTGTCGGCTTCGGGGACAAGAGTGTCCGCGCTACATCTTGCTTCGGCTTCGCGGGCGGGGGCGCCCGCGCTGCACGGGCTCAGGGGAGGGCCTAGCTCAGGATGCTCGATTAGGTATTGGCGGGCGTAGTCGGGGACTTGGCGAACCATCGGTGGCTCGAAGGACAGGTAGTCGACCTTGTCGAAGCGCACATTTTTTGCGTTGCGGGCGGCGATGCGCAGGGCTTGAAGGATCAGCCGGGCGCGGGTGGGTTCGAGCGTCCCTTTCACCAGGCCATCGACTACGTGCATGATCGAAAGC
>Ga0187819_10002115_pt1 | contig 10441 bp, 14 predicted proteins | sample NC_wetland_sal_i_15_FD_132411 | JGI IMG/M metagenome (GOLD analysis project Ga0187819, IMG submission 132411) | Wetland sediment microbial communities from Neuse River Estuary, North Carolina, USA - SO4_4 | ecosystem: Environmental > Aquatic > Freshwater > Wetlands > Sediment | place: USA...
AGAGCGAGTCATGCGCGCGCCGGGTGGCGGTGCGTTTTTGGGAATGTCTGCGTTTTGGATTCGGCATGGTTTCCTTTGTAGCCGTCAGTCATCAGCCCTCAGGAAAATCAGATTTCCCTGACGGCTGACGGCTGAGGGCTGATTCTCACTGATTCAGTTTATCCCGTATCTCTTTCAGCGCCGACCAGCGCGGGTCTTCGAATTGCTCCGCGCACGAGCACTGAATTTCGTTCAAATTCTTGCCGCAGTGCGGACACAAACCTTTGCAATCTTCGCGGCAAATCGTCTTCAAGGGCAGTGCCAGCAGCACTTGCTCGCGCAGCGCGTCTTCCAGCAATAATCCTTCGCCCTGGTAATAGCCGATTTCGGCTTCGGCGTCGGTGACCGAAAGTTCTTCGTGGCCGGCGTCGGTTCCGAGCGGCCGGTAGAGAAGGTCGAAGCTGCGCTCCACCTCGTGCACAACCGGTTCCAGGCAGCGAGCGCACGCCACTTCCAGGCTCGTCTCCAGCTTGCCCTTCAGCCGGATGTCCTGCACTACCTTATGCTTGCCGTGATGCTCCTCGACCAGATCGGCCCGGCCCTGGGTGCGCAACGGCGACTGCTGCCGCACCTCCGCCCCCAGATCAATCACACCCGGGCTGAACTCCTCCCGGAAATCGACAGGGTGGGTTTCCAGATCCTCAAGTTCGATGAGCATTCGGAACCTCCGCCGCCCCCACTCCAATTACCGCAAAGGCCCGCGGAAGTACGCACAGAGACGAAAGTCTCTCAGGGAGCAATGTCTAAGAATAAAGGGGTGAAAACGGGGTGTCAAGGAAGAGCTCTTTAACCATCGTCACTTCCACTTGTGCCAACCCTCACTGACAAGGCCAGCCATTCTGCTTGAGTATTAGCCAGACGTCAGTAAGCTTGCGCACCTTCCCCGCTAGTCAGTCGAGGAAAGGAGGCTCTCCCGCCATGCATTTCTCATCTTCTTCTTGTTCTTCCAACAAACTGAGGCTTTCGTTCGACACCATTTTCTATTATGTCACTGACATGGAGTCGGCCATCGTCTTCTATCGTGATACCCTCGGACTCCCACTGGTTTCGCATGAATACGTGGCCCGGTTCGATCTCGATGGCGTGCTCATCGAACTTGTGCCCCTCCCGCCCGGAACGGTGGTCCCCGGCAGCGGTAATGCTCGCCTCTGCTTTTCCGTCGAAAACTTGCAGGAGACAGTCGAGCAGATGCGCACCCGCGGCGTAGTCACCAGCAAGATCAAGGAGAAGAAAGACGGCCGGCTGGCGTTCTTCCGCGACCCGGACGGCAACGAACTCTGCCTCTGGGAGTACGCCAAAGCGGAAAATCCAAGAGAAATCGTGGAGTCGGCTTTGCTCCGCGGTTAACCGCGTCGGAGACCGGGGGGATCGGATCACCCAGGGTCGTGCCTAACTCGGGAGGCTTCAGTTTTCTGCCCCTAGGGATGTGCTAGACTATCCCTATGCCAACCCTATACGTGGAAAACGTGCCCAAGGACCTCTACGAAGCGCTGCGCGCCCGCGCCCGCAAGAACCGTAGCTCGATCGCCGCCGAGGTCATCGAGATGCTGGAGCAGTTCGTTCCCACCCCGGCGGAATTGCGTCGCCGCATGCGCGCCTTTGAAGAGCTCAAACGGTTGCAGGCTTCCACTCCTCCCGGCCCGGGGCCTTTTCCCAGTACTGAGGAGATGATCCGCGAGGATCGTGAACGGTGACGAGTTGCATCGTGGACGCCAGTGTCGCTGCCAAGTGGCTTCTGCCCACAGCTGGCGAAGGTCTTGTGGACCAGGCCAATCACTTAATGGCATTGCACGTGAGGCGAGACCTGCAATTGCTGGCGCCAGATTTGCTCGAAGCAGAAATTGGCAATGTCCTCTGGAAAGGCGTTCGCCGCAACCGGATCACCGAGCCCGAAGCACAGAATTCCTTGCGACGGTTCACTGCTCTTGGAATCCAGGTCCTTCCCACCTCTGACTTGATGGGTCAAGCGCTGCAGATCGCGCTGGCTTGCGGGCGTAGTTTCTACGACAGCCTTTATGTTGCTCTGGCGGTCGCGACTAAAACCGAGCTCATCACCGCCGACGAGCGCCTGGTGAATGCCCTCGGGAGCCGCTTTCCGGTGCGCTGGTTGGGAGCTTTCTAAAGCCCGAGTGCCGTCCCTTGCGGGACTCTAGCTATCCCACCTTGGCACCCAGCGCTTACGCGCTGGGCTAACCAATCACGCCGCTCCGCGGCTGAGAAAGCCGTGCCCTACCCAAAACCGATTTATGAACACGCCTTACCAGAACTCACCAGCCTCTGCGATATACTGATGCCTTGGCGATGGAGTTCGCCGTTAACCGCCCGTTCGGCTGATGACTCCTACAGAACTTTTGCAGGAGGACTCGGTCGTGAACTATCTCTGGATCGCGCTCGGCGCAGTTGTCGGAGCCAGCGCCCGCTACTTCCTCAGCACACTCATCGCCCGCGATTTCGTATCCGCCTTCCCCTACGGCACGCTGCTCATCAACATCACCGGCAGCCTCGTCCTCGGATTCTTTCTTGTTTTCTCCACCGAACGCGCGCTGCTCGACCCGCGCTGGCGTCTGCTGGTTGCCATCGGTTTCTGCGGCTCCTACACCACATTCTCCAGCTACGCCTTCGAGAGTTTCGCGCTGATGGAGCAGGGACAATGGCTAATGACCGGCATCAACATTGTGGCGAGCAACGCGCTCTGCCTCGCAGGCGTCTTGGCAGGCGCTGCCTTGGCGAGGGGGTTGTAAAATGGCAGCCGTTATGGCCGTTCAAGTCACTATCTACCTCACTGAAGGCGATTCCTGGCATCATCGCCCGCTGCATCTGGAAATCCTGAAGTATCTGCGCGAGGAAAATTCTTTTGGAGCCGTGGCTTACCACGCCGTAGCCGGCTTCCTCGGACGCGGCAAAGTCCATACCGCGCACCTGGTCGAAGCTGGAGGCGAACTCCCCGTCGTAATTACCTTCGTCGACACCGACGAGCACGTCAACCGCGTTCTGCCCAAACTGCGCGAGATGGCAGCGCATCGGCTGATTGTGCGGGAGAACGTCGTGCTTGAGCAGGGCAGTTTGGACTGAAGGTCAGAGCGATGAGTTCAGATCGCCGGACAAAAGATACGGACCGCCTCGCGGTATCTGAGCCGTTGCGGGCCTCTGGTTCTCGGCCCGATTCGGGCACAAGCAGCGTGGTTGGAGTAGAGGCGGACAAACTGCTTCGCATTGCGAGTCTAGCCGAGCAGTTCAATGACGACCAAATCACCGACGACGCCCGTTCCGCCGCCGAGCGCATTGCGGAGGGGCGTTTCTACGTGGCGTGCGTCGGCCAGTTCAAACGCGGCAAGTCTACATTGTTGAACGCCTTGATCGGCGAGCCCATCCTGCCCAGTGGAGTGGTTCCGGTCACGGCTGTCCCTACAATATTGAGATTCGGAGAGCGGCTGTTCGCATGCTCGATCTATTGGAAGACCGGAATTCGCCAGGCGCCATGAAGACCATCGAGGGCTCCGTGACTGAGAGCGAAAGGGAGCAGATCGGGGCGAGTCTGCTTGAACTTCAGACGCTCATCGCTTCTCTTGTGCGGAAATATGATCTTCAGCCCTCAAAGAAAAACCTTCGTCGGATATTGGCGGCGGACGTGTCCCAGATATGGGTGGCCTTGGAGGACAGCCGGCCTGCGCGAATCCGGGGATATGGGGCGATGCCGATCTCCAGCGCCGAATCGCTGGAGGGCGACTTACAGGAGTTATTGCTGGTTGCTAACAGACTCCGGGCGCTTCTGAATTCTTCATCCTGACTGGTTCGCATCGTCCCAGTGGTCACGTCCATAGTGGGTCACTGGTGAGCCGCCGCCTAGTTGTGCAAGAAGTACAGAGCCCGAAGTACATTCCCGTTTCTGACAATTGGTCAATCTGCCGCGTGCCCGCTCGAACATCCTGGAAGCGCACTCCGGAGAGAAGTAACATCCCTCAGGTCGCGGTACCTTAATGCAGAGGCTCGAACGGTTGTCTGCCGTCGAGGCTTCGCCATTAAGCAGAGGGTCATCATGTCCGCTTCCAACGGTCACACCGCACTACGGCGTAGTTCGAGAGTCCCGGTCAAAGTTCCCGTCCGCGTCACCAGCCTGGAGCCTAATTCGCAGTTCTCCGAAATCTGCGAGACGCTGGTGGTAAGCGCGCACGGTTGTGCGCTTCGCTTTCCGTTGAAGTTGGATACTGGAAGCGCCTTGCGGCTGCACGGCCGCGGCGGTCGCCAGGCCACTGCCTACGTGGTCTTCTGCCAGCCGATGGGGTCCGACGGACAAGGCTTCCGGCTGGGCGCGCAGCTCGACCGCCCGGAAAACTTTTGGGGATTGGAATCCTATCCCGATGACTGGAAGGTAGTCGAAATGCCTGCGCCCGCGGCTCAACAACCTTCCCAGAGGCTATCGGCTAAGCCGGTTGTCATACAGCAGCCGCAAACTCCTTCCCGGGCTTCGCGGGAGGTTCTCGAAAAGGTCGAAGATCAACTTTCGGAGGAGCGTTTGCGCGGCATACTTGCTAAACTCGTCCGGCCGTTGCAGGCCGAGGTTAGCGAACTCCGCGAGAAGCTGGCGGTGAATGCCCGGCGCAACCGCTTTGAGGTGTCGCTGGGGTCGATTCCACCTGAAGTCGAGGAGAAACTGTGGGAGCGGCTGCGACAAGATGTTGGGACGCGCGTCCTGCAGCAGACACAGGAACAGTCCGCAGAGATGCTGGGATCGGCGAAAACGGCGATCGAGCAAAAGACCAATGCAGCCATGACGGAGTTTCGCCACCGTCTTGCCGGTGAACTTCATGCCGTCGAACAACGGGCGCAGGTATTGTCGAAGGAACTGACTACCATGGCGCAACAGCATGTCCGCGCCGGAATCGAGAAACTACAGCGGCACGCTTTGGAGACGGGAGCACATCTCAACGCACAAGGCGAAAAGCTCTTGTCTTCTTTGCAGGGACAACTTGGGGATTCCCATGCTGTTCACCGCCGGGAGATCGAACAGATCCAAGCCGATACCGCGGCGAAAGCGTCCCAACTTCAGTCAGAAGCGGCGGACCTGGGCCGGAAGATTACAGCTCTGAACGAGTCCGTGCGTCGCCTGGAGTCGGATCTTGACGCGCACCTGGAACGCCTCGCAGCGGGAATCATCTCCGACGCAAAAACTCAAATCGAGAGTGCTGTGGCACTGGCACTCAAGGGCCTGCAAGCACGCGGCTCGAATGAAGTCGAAGCCAAAGTCAACGAGATATGCGGCCACCTGAGAACGATCCAGAACCGGATTGAAGACTCCTTTACCGGTTCTCTGAATGCCCAAGGTGAGGAGGCTGTGCAGTCGATCGAGCAACAATTCGAGGAACTTGCGCGGCAATCCGTGGAAAAGTGGCGGCTTGCACTGGCCAAGGATTTGAATTCGGTGGCGAAGACGCTGGGCCAGCGGCTGCGTCAGGAACTCGAACCTGAGGGCGGCCAGAGTTAATCTGAGCCGCGGAGCGGCACCAGCGAGGTTGCCTAGCGCGTCATCAGCCGCGGAGCGGCACCATCCGTTAGCCCAGCGCGTCAGCGCTGGGAACGGAATCCGCCGAAGGAGCGAGCCCCGGAGGGGCGCCACTTACCGGCATCATCCAAAAACGTACTTCGGGTCGTACCCAATGCCCGATTTCTTCAACAACAGTAAGAACTCCTCTTCGAAATTCCTCTTTCGGTGGTGCTCAGCCTGGTTCCGGACGTACTCTTTGACTGCTGCTGCCTGTGAGGGGCTGACGCTGAAGGCTCCGAATCCTTCCTGCCAACAAAAACGCGGACCGTTTTCGCTCATCCAACGCGAGGAATTCGCCTTTAGATCTCGTACCGCATACGAGAGCGGACATTTCTGCGGGATCGCCATCAAAATGTGCATGTGATTTGCTGTACCGCCCATCGCCAACACGCCAATTCCAAGATTTTTTGCGGTTCCAAATATGTATGCGTAAAGGCGTTCCCGAACATCGTCTGGGATTGAATCGGTGCGGCCCTTGGTACTAAAGACGCAATGGATAAGGTTGGTGGAGTACGTGTGTGGCATTAGTGCCGTCCCTCCGGGACTCATTGGCCTCATCTACTGCCACCCAGCGCTGACGCGCTGGGCTAACAAATCACGCCGCTTCGCGGCTGGAGTCACAATCCAACCCGACAGTCAGTTGCAACCCAACCGTCAGAATGCAACCCGAAAGTCAGTTTGTTGCCGGTTCGACACAGTGTCAGTGCGGACGGTCACACTGAGATTGGTTGATTTACAACAGCGATTCCCCCATCCGCCCGAACACATTGCTAAACTGGATGCCATAGGCTGGACCATGCTTCCCTGCCAGCGCCATCTTTTCGATATCCCCGACGGTGTCGCGTATCTGAACTGCGCTTACATGTCGCCGTTGATGAAGTCGGCGCTGGAGGCTGGAACCGCAGGACTTGCCCGAAAAGCATACCCGTGGGAGCTCACGCCCGACAAGTTCTTTACCGGCTCCGACGAGTTCCGCGCGACCGCGGCGCGGTTGCTGGACTGCCCGGCTGATTGCGTTGCCATCGTTCCCTCTGCCAGCTATGGCATCGCAACCGCTGCTCGAAACTTGCCGGTCAAGAAGGGTCAGAGCGTTCTCGTACTCGCGGAGCAGTTCCCGTCCAACTACTATCCGTGGCAGCGGCGGGTGGAAGAGACCGGCGCGGCGCTGAAAGTCGTTGCCTGGCCGGAGGATAATGACTGGACCGCGGCTGTCCTCAATTCGCTGACCGCCGATGTGGCCATCGCTGCGCTCCCGCACGTGCAGTGGACGAGTGGAGGAAGACTCGACCTGGTGCGCATCGGTGGCGCTTGCCGTGAGATTGGCGCAGCGCTGGTTCTCGATCTCACCCAGTCGCTCGGCGCGCTGCCCTTCAGCGTGCGCGACGTGCAGCCGGATTTCGCCGTCGCCGCCAGCTACAAATGGCTGCTCGGGCCCTATTCCATCGGCCTTCTCTATGTCGCTCCGAAATGGCAGGAGGGAGTACCCCTGGAAGAGAATTGGATTCAGCGCGCCAACGCTGAAGATTTCTCAAGCCTCATCCTTTATACGGATGACTACGACGCGGGCGCGCGGCGTTTCGATATGGGCGAGCGCTCGAACTTCGCGCTGCTGCCGGCCGCGGTGCGCGCCATGAAGCAGATACTGGAATGGAATGTTGCCGAGATCTCGGAGACGGCGGGTGCGCTCAACCGCCAACTGGCAGCCGCGGCTGCGGAACTTGGGTTTTCATCTCCACCTGACCATCTGCGCGCCCCTCATTATCTCTGCCTGCGAAGAGCAACCAGCATCCCGCGAGAACTCCCCGAAATGCTCGCGCGCGAAAAGGTCTTCGTCAGCGTGCGCGGCAGCTCCATCCGCGTTGCGCCGCACGTGTATAACTCGGCCACCGACGGAGAACGGCTGATCGCATGCCTGAAGCAGATGGCCAACCTCTCCCGCTGACCGTGAAGCCGGTGAAACCGGGTGCGCAGTGCGCCAAGTGACCAAAGGCATAGAACCGCGAAACGATACTTTCGGCAGCTTTCCGGCGGCGCCCAGCCTGGCTAGAGTAGTGCATCCGTCTTGATTAGTGACAGGAGGACCATCCTGCGATGAACCTAATGCAATGGTTCAGCCAGCACGCCATCTCGTTCACCTTGATTCTGGCCTACATTCCATTGATCGCGACCGTGGTGACCACCGTCGTCAGCCTCATCCTGGTGCGCGCAACCTTACGGTACTCGGAGGCCAGCGACCGTAGCCTGGCGCTGGCGCGCGAGCAGTTCGAGCGCGAATGGGCGCCGGAGTTGCACATCAAAATGGAACGGATGTCTGGCCGTGAAGCGAGGATCTTTGTCACGAACCTCGCGAAAATCTCTGCCCTGATGCAGATGGTGCAACTACGCAGGTTGTCGATGGCCGTCCCGTCAGTGCGCTGCGTCCTCAACGAGCCGCTGGTTGGCGGCACCACGTGGAGCGAAGATCTCGGGAAGCGGTTCTTCGCCTGCACCGGCGACGACTATGAAGGGCAGATCGCCGTATCCCTGACTTTTTACGCGGCCGGCCGCATGTACCGTACCGACTGGTTCCGGTTTCAGGTCCAGGTCTGCGACGGCGAGCTTCTTCATCTTCATCCCGTGAATCTCGCCGTGCGCCGCGTGCGGGCAATCGAGCCCCGCGACGGCGCGGCAAGCACCCGCCGCGAGTTGGTGAGGGATGTGGCCGGAGACGCCGCGAAAAACAATGCCGAGACGGCTAAAGCAGCAGCAGCGTCGCGTGAGGGCTAAATGGCTGGTAATTTAACGGTGAGCTGCCCCTACTTGAGGGCTGCCGCTCGGCGTTGCGCCACCGATGCTGCTTCGCTGGCGGGATTTTCTTTCTCCACCTGGTCGTAAATTCTCTTGGCTTCGTCAGGCTTCTTCTGTGCCTCGTAAAACGCGGCAAGTTCGAGCTGCGCCGTAACCTTGCTGACGACAATCGTGGGCTTGTCGATCAACTGTTTATAAAGATCGACCGCCTGCGTGTCCTTGTTCTCCGCGCGATAAACGGAAGCCAGCGCGAACTTGCCGAGTGCGGCCAGGTCAGCGTTTGAGGAGGCGGCCGCCTCCTGCAGACTGCGCTCCGCTGCTGCGTTGTCATTAAGCTGTGACGACGCCAGTCCCACAAAATAGCGCGCCATATCGGCCGTGTGCGTGTGCGGATACTTATCGACGATGTCCTGAAACTGCTTGCGTGCTGCAGTGGCCCGTTCCTGCGTCGAGGCGAAGCTGTCGTATCCCGGTTGCGCGGGCACGCCCGGCGGTCGCACCGGCGTTTCAAAAGTGCGGACTGCGGTGGAAAACTCGGCGCTGGCTTTTTCGTCCCGCGAGTTGATGTAATACCAGCCGCCAAACGCGATTGCCGCAATGACTACTACCGCAATGACTGCGGCAATGAGTTTCGACCGGTGTTCGACGGTCCAATGGGCGGCGTTTTCCGCTGCCTCGATCGTAACCTTGCTGAAGCGGTCTTGTTTCAGTTGATGCCGGGTTTCTGCGCGCACAGGCTTCCTTCTTCGCTTAAACGTAGGATGGCAATTGTTCAGTCTAACAGGGCGATTTCGGGAGCGTCAAAGCGATGGTGGCAGGCTTGTTTCTCGTCGTAGACGAACCGCGAATGCGATGGCACCAACAAGGAACCCAACTCCCATGATCAACTCCCCAAGCCATTCGCTTGAGGGCAGGGGTATGGAGAAAGATTTCGCCACAAAACGGATGTTCGCCGGTCACAGCAGCCACCTACCCGCTTGTGGCAGAACTACAGATGGCATCCCGACCGTCACTGACTAGCCGAGCGCCCGTCCCGGAGGGACGACTGATAATAGCCCGGCGCTTCAGCGCCGGGGCAGAAACGCGGTTAAAAGGAGCAAGCCCGGAGGGGCGACTGAACCCATGTCCCACACCTACGTCTCCGGACTTTTTCACTGCGTGTTCTCCACGAAGGGTCGCCGAGGTCTGATCCCACCGTCAAAGCAACCTGATCTCTGGTCTTACCTTGGCGGAATTGCGCATAAAAACGGCTTCAAAGCCATCGCCGTGGGCGGTACCGACAATCACGTGCACGTGCTAGTGTCCCTGCCCGCAACCATGCCACTAGCCAAGGCGATGCAACTGCTCAAAGGTGGTTCCTCAAAATGGATGAACGATTCGGGAGCAAACGCCTTTGCGTGGCAAGAGGGATACGGCGCATTTTCCGTGGGGATCTCGCAACAGGCCGCCACGATCTCCTATATCTGTTCCCAGGCAGAGCATCATCGCAAACGTGGATTTGAAGAAGAGTTCCTGGCGTTTCTCAAGAAGCACGGGATCGAGTATGACCCGATCTACGTTTGGGGCTAGTTTCAGTCGTCCCTCCGGGACTGCCTTTGCTTCTCCGATCTTGTCCCGGCGCTGAAGCGCCGGGCTATTGTCAGTCGCCCCTGCCGGGGCTCAGAATTTGCGGCCTTCGGCGGGTGAGGCAGCCTGCCAGTGGCTATGCAAAACAACGATGCGGGCTTGTTCTCGTCATTTCTTGGAGTTTGCCTCAGACCGGCGGAAAAAGTTCGGTCAGTTAAGGTCGCTTACGTACCAACCCAAGGGTCGCGGGCGAGGGCGCCCGCGCCACACGTTCATTGCGCGGCTTCGAGCAGGCCCTTTTCCGCTTTTTCCTGGCACTCGATGCAATGGCGGGTCCAGGGCACAGCTTCAAGACGCTTGGCGTTGATCTCCTTGCCACAGGAGACGCATTCTCCAAAGCTGCCTTCGCGGATGCGGGCGAGAGCGCCATCGACCATGTTGAGTAACTGGCGGTCGTTGTTGCTTTGGCTGAAGAGGAATTCCTTGTTGTAGGAGCTGGCGGCGCGG
>Ga0187819_10002118_pt1 | contig 10440 bp, 15 predicted proteins | sample NC_wetland_sal_i_15_FD_132411 | JGI IMG/M metagenome (GOLD analysis project Ga0187819, IMG submission 132411) | Wetland sediment microbial communities from Neuse River Estuary, North Carolina, USA - SO4_4 | ecosystem: Environmental > Aquatic > Freshwater > Wetlands > Sediment | place: USA...
GCACCGAGGGCCGATCGAGGAAGCGGCCAACACCCGAGTCCGGTGCGACGACCGGGACGAGCATTGCCGCGGCGGTCAGCAGGTTGGTCAGGATGGTGAAGAAGCTGAAGAAGTGCACGCTCGACGTGGGCACCGTCGCGCCGCCCTTGCCTTGCGTCACCAGCCAGTACTGTCCAGCGACCGCGACGAGGCCGATCATGCCCGCAAGCGTGCGATAGAGGTTCTTCATGGTCCCTCGCCGCGCCGCTCGGCGAGCGCGGCATCCTCGAGCAGGATCTTGTAGTAGAGCACCGCGCTCCACACGCAGCCAAAGATCACGGCGACCGCGGCGTCGGCGAACACCAGCGGCAACAGGAACGTCTCCGCGATCGTCACGGCGTAGTTGGGGTGGCGCACCAAGCGATAGGGCCCGCTGCGCACGACCGGCGCCTTGTCCAGCGTGATGATGCGGTGGGTCCAGTAGCGCCCCAGCGTGGCGATGATCCAGTAGCGCGCCACCTGCAGCAGGAGGTAGAGCGCGAGCAGCGGCCACAGGATCGGCGCCGACGGCGAGATCAGCAGGAAGATCGCGGCGATCCAAGCGAGATGCGTGATGGCGACGACGGGGTAGTAGTCGCGCCCCGCCTCGCGTCCGCCTTCTGCAATCAGCCGGCGCGTGTTGCGCTCCGAATAGAGCTCCTCGAGCCCGCGCTGCACAAGCAGGAGAAGGGCCGCGACCTGCGGCGCACCGAAGCTTTGCTCAACCATCGCGTCCTGCCGGGATTGGAGTGCCGAATCGCTGCGGAGGGCAGCGCGGCCCGCAGTATGCGTCATCCAAGGCTGCGCGGAAACCTTCCGTGCGCCCCGTGTCAAATGCGGCAAACTCCTTGGCTTCAAAGCCAATAGAACGTAACGAGGCCCTTGCGGTTCAACGTTGAGATCGCCCACTTTCCTGCTCATGACTCTGCGCCCCCCACCGCCCATCCTCGCGCGCGCCGGCGAGCTGCTTTCCCGCTACGACGTGCTCTTCTGCGACGTGTGGGGCGTGCTGCACGATGGCCACCGGGCCTTTAAGGACGCATGCCAGGCGCTCTTGCGCTTCCGCAAGCGCGGCGGCACCGTCATCCTGGTCTCCAACGCGCCGGTCCCGGGCGAGCGCATCGCCGCCATGCTGGATCAGCGCGCTGTGCCGCGCGAGGCCTGGGACGACATCGTCGCTTCCGGCGAGATCGCGCTGCGTCACATTGCTGAGAGGGGCTACACCCGCCTCTTTTGCATCGGACCCGCCGACCGCGACGCCGCCACCTTCGAACGCCTGTCCGCGAGGTCAACGCCGCTCGAGGAGGCGCAGGCCATTCTCTGCACCGGGCTCAACGACGACACGACCGAGACACCCGGGGACTATCGGGAGCTTCTGCAGCGCGCGCGCGCCCTGCGCCTGCCCTTCGTCTGCGCCAACCCCGATCTCGTGGTGGACGTCGGCGGCCGGCAGTTCATCTGCGCAGGCGCCCTCGCCGACCTCTACGAGCGCATGGACGGCGAGGTGTTCTGGGCGGGAAAGCCGCACGCCAACGCCTACGACGCGGCCCAGTCCGCCGCGGAGGCGGTGCGCCACGCGCCCATCGACCGAAGGCGTATCCTCGCCATCGGGGACTCCTTGCGCACCGACCTCAAGGGAGCGGAAGCAGCCGGCATCGACGCCATCTTCATCGCCTCGGGCATCCATCGCGACGAGACCATGGGCTCGGGCGAGCTGTCCCCGGCGAACCTCGAGATCCTGTTCGCCCCGCCCGCCCCCCGCGCCCTTGCGGTCCTCGGAAAACTCGTCTGGTGAGGCGAGGGCGCCATTGCTGGGAACCCCCACCAACGCTAGTATTTCTGCAAACGGATCTTGGGGGGATTTCCATGCACCGCGCTTCGCTTCTCGCTCTCGCTGGCGCCTTCTCGCTCGCCGCGACGGCGGCCATGGCCGACGACACCGGCCTCGCCTACTCGCATACGCTGCGCAAAGAGGGCGGCCGGACCTGCATGGCCGATCACTTTCACTCCGGTTCTGGGGAGGGCCGCACGAAGGAAGCGGCGCGCGGCGCCGCCATTCGCTCGTGGATCGACTTCACCAACTTCGAATACGGCACGGTTTGGGCGCGCTTCGGCATCGCCGGCAGTCCGTCGACCCACTACACCAAAGCCGAAAAGGGCTGGAGCGCCTACGTGGAAGCGCGCCCCTGCAAGGGCTGACACCCGCCCTCCCACTGCCTTTTCATCCCTCGCGGTTAGGCGCTCTGAGCTGCGCGCCCCCGCGCATGGCACGATCCCGTAGGTCGGCACCCGTCTTTACTCCGCGGTTACCATACCGGGGCGATGCTGCCGCATCAGGCATAGCCGCCTTGAGCCGGGCATTAACTCTTTCCAACTCGCTGCGGCGCGTTTGCCTAAGGGTTTCTCCTGTTCACCAGGGAACAGCCGCGTATGCGTCCCTTCGACAAAATCCTGGCACCCCCAAGGGCCCGAGGGCCATCGAAGAGGAACAGAGTTCATGATCGTAGCGTCAGTCCGTTCTAGCGTTTCCAGATACCGTGCCCTCGCGGCAGCCGTCGCGCTCGGCGCGGGTCTGCTCCCAACCTCGCAAGCAGGCGCCGTCGGTGCCGCGGTGCGTTTCGCCTGCGCCGGCGACTACCTCTCCCATTGCAGCTCGTTCGCTCCTGACAGCGCCGAGACGCGCAAGTGCATGCGAGCCGTCGGCTACCAGCTGTCCAAGGGTTGCATCAGCGCTCTCGTGGCCGCTGGCGAGGTCTCGAAGTCCGAGGTCGCGCGCCGCTCCGCCAGCCAGCACTAGCGGGCTCTCGGCCTTTCCACCCATAAGCGGCCGCCGCGCTCGCGAGCGCGTGCGGCCGCTTACCTTTTGTCGCGCTTCACCGCGGCCACGGGCGATGGAACCCTGCGCCTCGACCTGCTAAGGAGCGCGGCCAAGTTCAGTTCTGGAGCCACTATGAGCGACGCCGAGAGCAAGACCCGGATCGAGACGGCCGCCCTCATCCGCCGCTATTTCGAAGCCTTCAACGCGGGCAACAGCGAAGCAATGATCGCGTGCCTCACCGATGACGTCATCCACGACGTCAATCAAGGCGAACGGCGCTTGGGCAAGGACAAGTTCCGCGGCTTCAACGCCCGCATGACGCACCACTACCGCGAGCACCTCGACGGCATCGCGGTCATGGTGAGCAAGGACGGCCAGCGCGCCGCGGCCGAGTTCAACGTCAACGGCACGTACCTGGCGACCGACAGCGGGCTGCCCGAAGCGAAGGGCCAGACCTACAAGTTGCCGGCGGGCACGTTTTTTGCGATCCGGGACGGGAAAATCGCGCGCGTCACCACATATTACAACCTGACCGACTGGATCGCGCAGGTTTCCGGCTGAGCCCACGCGCTCGAAGCCCAACGGGATCTGACACTGCAATGCTCATCTCGATGCTGAAGTGCAAGCTGCACCGCGCCACGGTCACCGAATGCGACCTGCACTACCAGGGCTCGCTCAAGATCGACGCCGACCTCATCGCGGCAGCGGGGTTGCTCGTCAACGAGTACATCGAGGTCTACAACGTCGACAATGGCGAGCGCTTCGCCACCTACGTCATCGAGGGGAAGGCCGGATCGGGTGTCATCGGGCTCAATGGCGCGGCAGCGCGCAAGGCCGCGCTTGGCGACAAGATCATCATCTGCGCCTACGCCTCCATGACCGAGGAGGAGGCGAAAAAGCACAAGCCGCGCATCGTGATCTTGGGGCCCGGCAACAAGGCCGAGCAAGTGACCGACGAGCCCACGGTCGAATAGCTTCAAAGCGGGATCCGCGATGGCCCTCAACGTCAAATCCCTCGTCGGCGAGGAGATGAAGGCTGTGCTGCCGGATCTGGCGCGGCTGCGCATGGTCGTGTTCCGCGACTGGCCCTATCTCTACGACGGCACGCTCGAGTACGAGCAGCAGTACCTCGCCAAGCTCGCCGCCGCGAAGGGCGCAGTCTGCGTCATCGCGCGCGACGGAAACGAGATCGTGGGGGCATCGACGGCCGCGCCCATGATCGAACACACGGAAGAGTTCGCCGAGCCGTTCGAGAGGGCAAGCTTCGATCTCAAGGACATCTTTTACTGTGGCGAGTCCGTACTTTTGAAGTCGCACCGCGGGCACGGCCTCGGAAATGCGTTCTTCGACCATCGCGAGGCGCACGCGAGAGTGCTCGGCGGCTTCAAGTACTCGACCTTCTGCCGTGTCGTGCGGCCCGACGATCACCCTCTGAAACCGAAGGACTATCGACCGCTCGATGCGTTCTGGGCGAAACGCGGATACGCCCCGCGCGATGGGCTCGTCGCCAACTACCGCTGGAAGGACATCGACCAGGCTGAGGAAACCGACCACGCCATGCAATTTTGGATGAAGACGCTCTGAGCGCACGCGAGGACCAGCAAGAATGACCACCCGCGACACCCTCAAGATCGCCGCCGCGCAATACCCGGTCGGGGAACCTGCCTCGCTGGACGCCTGGCGCGACAACGTCGCGCGTTGGGTTGCGGAAGGCGCGGCCACCGGAGCGAGCCTCCTGGTATTCCCCGAGTACGCAGCGATCGAGATGGCCGCCGCCTTCGGGCCGGAGGTCTCCGGAAACCTCGAAGCGACGCTGAAGACGGTGGCCAACCTCGAGCACGAGCGCCTCGACGTGCACCGTGAGCTCGCCGCCCAGCACAAGGTGCACATTCTCATCGGCAGCGGGCCGTCGCGCAAAGGGCAGGGCGTCTACGTCAATGCTGCGCAGCTCGTCACGCCGGACGGTGCCGTCGGCGTGCAGGAGAAGCACATCATGACGCCGTTCGAGCGCGACTGGGGCATCGCCCCGGGCGAGGGCATCCGCGTGTTCGACACGGTGCTCGGGCGCATCGGCATCGCCATCTGCTACGACAGCGAGTTCCCGCTGTTCGTGCGCGGCATGGCGGAAGCGGGTGCGGAGATCGTGCTCATCCCCTCCTGCACCGAGCGCATCTCGGGCTATCACCGCGTGCGCACGGGGGCGAAGGCGCGCGCTCTCGAAAACCAGATCGCAACCGTGCTGAGCCCGACCGTCGGCGATGCGCTGTGGTCGCCCGCGGTCGACCACAATACCGGCGCGGCCGGCATCTTCGTGCCGTCGGAGCCAACGGTCGCCAACAGCGGCGTGCTGGTGGAGGGTGTTCTTAACGTCCCCCAATGGGTGAGCGCGACGGTCGACTTGAAGCGGCTGCACGAGCTGCGCACCTCAGGCGAGATGCGCAACTTCACCGACTGGGCGAACCAGCTGGGCGCGTCGTGCCTTGCCGACAAGGTTGAGCTCATCGCGCTGCGCTGACTACTTCAACGCCCACGTCACGCTGACGGTCGCCTCCAGCGTCTCGCTGCCGCGCTCGATCGGCACCGCGTCGGCCTTGAGAGCGCGGCCGGCAAAAATGGGATGGGGCGCGTTGTCGCCGCTTTCGTCGATCGTCAGGACCTCGCCGAGCTCGACACCGGCGGCGTCCGCGTAGAGCTTGGCGCGGCGGTGAGCATTGGCGACCGCTTCCTTGCGCGCGTCGTCCTTCAACTTCTCCGCCTGGCTCACATCGAAGGAAAGCCCGGCCATCTCGTTGGCGCCAAGGCTCGCGAGGCGGTCGAGCACCTCACCCAGCTTGTCGAGGTTGCGCACGACGACCTGCACCTGGTTGGTCGCGCGGTAGCCGTCGATAACCGAGGCCTCGCCCTCGCGCGCCCGCGTGTAGCGCGGCTCGATGTGGAACGAGGTCGTCTGGATGTCCTTCTCGTCGATGCCGCCCGCCTTGAGGCCGGCGATGATCTTCTGCATGGCCTCGGAGTTCTTGGAAACCGCATCGCGCGCCACCGGGGCCTCGGTGGCAACGCCGCTGGTGATGCGGGCCGTGTCGGGCACGGCGGAGACCGAGCCGCTCGCCGAAACCGTGATCGAGCGCCGCGGCGCGTCGTCGGCCGAGGCCGCGGACGCCATCAGCGCCGAGACAAGCAGGACGGGGAAAACATAGCGGAAGAGGGGGCGCATTCTACGTGCTCCAAGCTTTTCTGGTTGGCGCGAGCTTAGGCGGCGTTCGGGGAGTAATCGAGGCGGGAGCGAAGTTTCGGCACCCGGGGCACTCTGCTATAGAGGCCGCGCTTGCCGCTTGGGGGCCCGTAGCTCAATGGTTAGAGCTGGCGGCTCATAACCGTCTGGTTCCAGGTTCGAATCCTGGCGGGCCCACCAATCAGACCAACGGCTTAACGCGAAACCCAAGCCCGTGAGTTCCCCCGGGAGGCGCCAAAAAGGTATGCGATCGAGGATAATTTGCCGTGCTCGCCGACATTGACATCAACAGCCTTGCCGCAAACGAGGTGAACGAGGACCGCGCGGGGATCGCCGGCGCGATGGCGTGGGTGATCGACGGCGCCACCGATCTGATCGATACCCCACTGACGACCGGGCGACTGATGCGAGCTGGGTCGCCGAGACGCTCGATACCCTGCTAAGAACGCTCGCGGCCGCGCCACCGGCCGATCTCGCGGACCTGCCTGCGATATTGACTGAAGGCCTCCAATTAGAGTTCCGCCGAGCGGCGCGACGCCGCCCCATTGGTCGCCACGAGCATCCCTCTGCCTCCGGCATCATCGTGCGTGCCGACGGCGCCCATCTCGAGTACGTCGCCGTGGGCGATTGCTCGCTCCTTGTGACCACCGCAGCGGGCGTCCGCCGCATTGGGGTAAGCGAACGGGATGCGGGGGATCGATGGGTAGCCGAGACTCTCACGACGTTCCGTGCCCGGAACCCAGACGCGGCCGCAGGCGCTGCCCACAAACAGCTTTGGCCGAAGTTGGGCGCGGCGCGAGGGGCGATGAACCAACCGGATGGCTATGGCGTCTTCAGTCTCACTCCAATTCCTTCGCGTTTCATCCAGCGTGGGCGCCTTCAGATCGCGAGCGGCGGCCATGCCCTAATCGCGTCGGATGGTTTGATGCGGCTCGTCGACATCTTTGGTTGTTACACGGCGGAAGAGCTCATGTTCGCCGTAGTCGATCGAGGAATTTCGTCATTGGCGATGGAACTCAGAAAGATCGAGGAGGCCGATCGCGAATGCGTGCGCTTCCCGCGCGCCAAGCGCCACGACGATGCCTCTGGCGTGCTTCTGAGCTTTGGCAATGAGTGTTGAGCCAAATTCCGCCTCGGGATTGAGAAAAGGAAACCCGGCGCGAGCCGGGCTTCCAGATGACAACGGATGGCCCCTATTTGCCGCCGGCCTTGAGCTTCTTCTCCTGCGCCATATCGGTCGGCGTTCGGTTAAGGAACGCTGAGCGCACCGCGTGAAAGCGATCAGACCCACCGCAATGTTCGGAAGCCAAGGATCGATGGCGCCCATCACCGCTTGGCGTGGCCGTTGGCCTCGACGATGGCGATGTCCTCGCCCGCGTGCACCGACTTCAGGCTGCTCACGTCGTCGAGCGCCATCGCCCAGATGTTGCACGGGCTTGCCATGCGGATCTCGCCTTTGCGCGAAACGGGCGTCGGACCGAACCCGATCGCGATCGCATCGCCATCGGGCCAGAAGGCGATCTCGCCCGCGCTGACAACGTCGCGGGCCTCTGGCTCGGGATCAGACGAGATAGGCGCGCGGAAATAGACCTCGTGCCCCCACATTTGCGCTTCGGCGTAAATGGGCAGCGCCGCCCAGATCCGCTCCGCGGTCGGCGTCTTAAGGAGCCTGGCGCGGATCGCGACCTTACCCGCCCGGATCAAGATCTCCCGCATCGCGTTCCCTCCTCGGGCCGCCGGTCTGCCGCCGACGTTGCCAAAATTCATATTCTCATTGCGGGGCAGCGCCAGCAATACCCCGCATAGGGCATAAACGCCCGAACGGAGTTGCAGAGGCGGGGAAACATCAGTTTCTGCCGGGGCAAACGAAAATCGGGCCCGCGCCAAGCGGACCCGATCAAGGCCTTCTATCCTGAGCTTGCCGGAGGCAGCTTCAGGCCGGCGCGGGCCCGAACACGAGCACCGCGTTGAGGCCGCCGAAGGCGAAGGAATTCGACATCGCGTAGTTGACCTTGAGGTTGCGCCCGACGTTGGGGATGTAGTCGAGGTCGCACTCCGGGTCCGGCTCGTCGAGCCCGATGGTCGGTGGCACCCAACCCTCCCGCATCGCACGGATGCAGGTTGCCGCCTCGATGCCGCCACCGGCGCCGAGCGGGTGGCCGTGCATGGACTTGGTGGAGGAGATCGCCAGGTTCTTGGCGTGGTTGCCGAACACCGCCTTGATGGCGCGGGTCTCGTTGGCGTCGTTGATCGTGGTCGCGGTGCCGTGCGCGTTGAGGTACTCGATGTCGGAGGGGGCAAGGCTCGCGTCGTCGAGTGCGCGGCGCATGGCCTCCTGCGGCCCTTCGATGTCCGGGTTGACCATGTCCTTGGCATCCGACGACATGCCGAAGCCGCAGAGCTCGGCGAGGATTTTGGCGCCGCGCGCCTTGGCGTGCTCGAGCGATTCCATGACGATGATGCCGGCCCCTTCGCCGAGCACGGTGCCGTTGCGCCTCTTGGCGAACGGGAAGCAGCCTTCCGGCGACAGCACGTGCAGCGCCTGCCAGGCTTTCATGGTGCCGTAGTTGATGACGGACTCCGAGGCGCCCGCAATCGCCACATCGACGAGGCCGTGCTGGATGTAGTCGCGCGCGATGCCGATGGCATGCGTGGCGGTGGAGCAGGCCGAGCAGGTGGCGAAGGTCGGACCCTTGACGCCGAACTCGATGCCGACGTGGGCGCTGGCCGAGGAGCCGATGACGCGCAGCAGTGTCAGCGGATGGGTGGCTCGCCGGCCCTCGAGGAACAGGTAGCGGTAGGACTGCTCGTAGGTGACGAGGCCGCCGGCGCCGGAGCCGACGATGCAGGCGGAACGGTACGGATCGGCGATCGGAAATTGGATGCCCGACTGCTTGACCGCCTCATCGGCCGCGGCGGCCGCAAACCAGGAATAGCGGTCGGCGTGCTGGACGAGCTTGTCGCGCTGGAAGTGCTTGAGGCGGACCTTGGGGTCGAAATCCTTGATCTGCGCGGCAATGAGGATCTTGAGATCCTCGAGCGGAAAGCCTTCGAGCGCGCTGACGCCGCACTTGCCGGCCTTCATCGAGGCCCACAGATCGTCAACGGTGAGGCCGATCGGCGTCACGACGCCCGTGCCCGTCACCACGACGCGGCGTACGCCGCTCGCTTTTGTCATGGCCGCCTAACACCTGCCGGTTGCGGGCGTCTGGCGACGCCTCGAAGATGAAGCTCTAGAGCGAGCGGTCCCTATCCGCGCGAAGCTCGCCGTCGCCGCTGCGAGTCCCGTGTCAGGCCTTCGCTCCTGCCGCGGCCGGACCCTTGGCCATCAAAGCCTTAACGCGATCGACGACGGACCCGACGGTCTTGAAGTCCTCGACGTCCTCGTTTGCGTTATAGGGAATCTCGATGCCGAAAGTATCCTCGATGTCAAAAACGATCATCGCAAGGTCAAGGGACTCGATCTTGAGATCCGTCAGCGGGGTCGACAAATTGATGTCGTCACGCGGCTCCTTCATGTGCTTCTTGAGGATATCGATGATCTTGGTTCCGACGTCGTCCATCTCACTCTCCCACCTCCGCCCGAACCGGGCTGGAGGCCCGTATAGCTTCGTTTCTACCTAGTGCAAGGCCAGTAGCTCAACAAGCTGACGCGTCACATATCCTTAAACGTCATTCAAGTCCAGCCGCGGGCCTTACAGCTGAACCACACGGGACCAGCCGGATGAGACGCATACCGATGCCGAAATGCGCCCGCTGTTTCTGACGGTACACGAAAACTTCTTCACAACCGTTGCGAGGCCTGGCGTCCCGCCGCCGCCGCTATGGCCATGGACCCCAAAAACGTGTTCAATAATAAGGCGGATTTCAAGGTCCTGTTACCCCTCGATTGCATCAGGATTGCTGCTGATCCGCCAAAGGTCTCGGCGGCGCGCTACGTGCCCGCCCCACGAGCCCGCCCAGGGAGAAGCGCCACAATGGCTACGAAAGGCCACCGTTCCGGTCCGGACGCGGCGCCTGCGCCCGACTTGCCATGGCTCAGCCGCTATCCGCGTGGCGTCGACTGGCGCATGCCGCTCAACGTGGCGCCGCTCTATGCGCTCCTTGACGGCGCGGCGGCCAAGCACGGCGATCTCGTCTGCTCGAACTTTCTCGGCAAGACGCTGACGTACGCGGAGATCGCGCGCCTCGTCGATCGCACGGCAGCCGGCCTGCAGCGTCTTGGCGTCAAGAAGGGGACCAAGGTCGGCCTCTTCCTGCCCAACTCGCCCACCTTCATCGTCTACTTCTTCGCGGTGCTCAAAGCGGGCGGCACCGTCGTCAATTACAACCCGCTCTATACGGTGAGCGAGCTTACCGGGCAGGTGAAGGA
>Ga0187819_10002120_pt1 | contig 10430 bp, 10 predicted proteins | sample NC_wetland_sal_i_15_FD_132411 | JGI IMG/M metagenome (GOLD analysis project Ga0187819, IMG submission 132411) | Wetland sediment microbial communities from Neuse River Estuary, North Carolina, USA - SO4_4 | ecosystem: Environmental > Aquatic > Freshwater > Wetlands > Sediment | place: USA...
AGTGTCGTCTGAGAACAATCGAAATTTGTACGAGTTGCTTATCGCATTCAAGGCACGCACCGGATACGGCGTCTTGTGCAACACCTCTCTGAATTTCAAAGGGCGAGGATCCATAAACGAGATAAAACGAGATAGCTGACCTTTCGGCGTATGCCGTAAAGCACAGTTTGGATGGCTTTGTGGTTGAGGGACGGGCCTATCTTGTGAGGTCGTCGAGGGGCTATCAGGCGTACTTGAGAACGCCCAACAGGCGGAGCATCAAGCGCGCGATGAGATGACTGTCAATTTCGCATAGGCCAACTGTTTCTCAGGCACTCGTCGGCAAAGCATCTTTCGGGAATTGCTGATCCTTATACACTCCAACTAGCCCACCACGGAAGCGTCGCTATTCTCCGGCAGTGCTGCAAGCGTCGGTGTCGAACCATCATAGGCGGCATCAATCAATTCTTCCGGCAGGCATTTGGTCGGCTTTACGCCCAGCGCTCGCAACATCTCCGCCTGCCGAATCAGATTTCCCCGACCCTTTTCGAATTTCCCAATAGCGCCGTCGTAGCAATCCTGGGCTTGCCTCAAGCGCTCCCCCAGTTTGTGCAACTCCTCCAGGAACCCCGTAAATTTGTCATACAGCTCCCCGCCGCGCTTGGCGATCTCCTGAACGTTTCGGTTCTGTTGCTCCTGGCGCCAGATATGAGCGACCGTTCGAAGCACGAAGAGCAGCGTACTCGGACAAACCAGCAACACATTCTTTCGCCAGGCGTACTCCCAGAGTTTGGTGTCACTGGAGACGGCCAGAATAAAGGCGGGTTCCACCGGCACAAACATAATGACGCAGTCGAGCGAGTTCAATCCGTACAAATTCTGGTAATTCTTATCAGAGAGCTCCTTAATGTGCGTACGCACGGAGTCACCGTGCCGAGCAAGCGCAAATCATCGCGCTCTACATGCCCTCAGGGCTTCAGTCTCCGTGAAATTGCGCGGAGGACCCATCGTGCAAGGCAGACCTGCACGAAAATCTGCCGTTCAGGCGAAATCCAGACCAAAGTTCAACAACTCAAACATAGATTACTTGGGGAATCGGATGCCTGGCTCGAGAGCCTCAATCATGCCATCACGCACGAAATGAACGGTGCGCTTGCGTACAAGTTGCTGCAGGCGTTCGGAGTCGTTCCACGCCCAGAGAAGAACGTGCCAGCCGAGAAGCAGAACGATTGGGAATCAATCGACCCGGAGGTAATGGCCCGAGCAACGGCTTTGGGGCAGATTGCAATGGAGCGCGGTTCTTCCCCGCCGCCCGAAGCCGATGAGCTTGAAGCACAGGTGCAAAAGACTAAGGTGCAGTCCGAGCGAAAGTCTCGACTGTTCGATTGCCGAGATACGTAGCGGGTTTCCTTCCGAAACCTCACACGAACGGATATGAGCCTGAGTCGCCGGGCTTCCAATTGGAAGAATGGCCATCCGAGTGGCTACATAACCTACAAAAGCCAGTTTTGTAGGTTTTGATGGCAGTCATACCGGCAGCTTTCCGAAAAACCGCAGGCTGTCCAGTGCCGATTGTGCCGATTCTGGAGACGTATACAGCGCACCGCCATCGTGAAGACACCCAGATGGGGCGGTTCGATACGGGGCCAAGCTCCAGCGGGATATGCGTGCAAGAATGGGGATTATCGGCGCTATCGGAACAGAAGATCAAAAGATGCAGTGGAGATTTGAGCGGCGCTATCTCAGCTTCGCGTATTCGATCTTGGCCTGCTTCAGGATGGGGATATCGGGGTCCGCGTCTTTCCAAAGCGTTAGGAAATCCTGATACGCGGCGCGCGCTCTTGCGGAGTCACGGGAGATGGCGTACGCTCTGGCTACTTGTACTCCACGCAGGAACACACTGAGCATGAGGAGGCCAGAGATGAAAACGCGAATCCCTTTGTTGGCCTTGTTCGTTGGAACGATCGTGGCAGCTATTGGATTGAGCGGTGTAGCCGCTCAGCCGCCTACGGCGATGCGCGCCGGCGCCGACGACCACCATTTCCGCCTGACGAGTACCACCTTTGAAAAAGACACGATATTGCCGAGCACTATGATTTCCAACATATCGATCGGCAGCGTCTGTGTCGGGCAAAATACGACTCCAGAACTGTCGTGGAGGGATGCGCCTCGGGGGACGAAGAGTTTCGTCGTGACGTTGTTCGATACAACAGCAGCGTTCACGCACTGGGCGATCTACAACATCCCTGCGTCGACCACGAGCCTTGCCGAGAATGCCGGGGCGAATACGAATCTCTCGACTCCGTTTGGAGATCAGACGGTCAATGACCTCGGCTTGCCCGGTTACATAGGCCCGTGTCCGCCCTTCGGGCTGGTGCACAACTACGAATTCACGGTGTTCGCGTTGGACAAAGAACACCTCGATCTGCCATCCGCGGTCGGATTTCCGCCGGATGCGGAGACACTGTATCGAGCGATGTTCGATCACGTCATCGACCATGCGAACTACAGTGGCGTCTTCAGTTGCCCCGCCGATTCGTCCTTCAGCGTTAGCGCCTCACCTCCAGGCACCTGCTCGTAGCCGCAGGCGAGTTGCACTTTCCCGAGGCGAGATTGGGCCGCAGAGCGAGGGCTAGGTCCGGCCTGCTTCGCAATCAACCTACTTCAGCTTCGCGTACTCGGCTTTGGCTTGCTTCAGGATGGGAATGTCCGGGTCGGCGTCTTTCCATAACGTCAGGAAATCCTTGTAAGCAGAGAGAGCCTGAGTACGGGCAACATCGGCATCCGCACCTTGTGACCCTTTCGACTCGACGGCATGGGCACGCGCCAGTCCCAGATGCGCTAACGATCCGGTCCAGCAGTTCCACACGAGGCCGGTATGGTCGAGGATTTTCTGAAACTCAACGGCGGCTGGTTTGCCTTCCCCCGCCGCAAGATATGCTTCACCCCGAATGTAAGTCGTGTAGAGGCAAGAAAGGTTGGTGAGGAATGGGATTTGTCCCAACTCAATGGGAACAGCAGCTTCCAAACTCTCAATGGTAGTAGATGGATTCTTACGGTCTAGTGCTACCTGGCCTCGAATCGCCGGCAGCCAGAGCGATTGTACCTGCGCGTCCAACGGAAAGCGCTTGTTCAGTTCTTGTGCCAGGGATTCGGCCCGTGCAGTATCACCCGCCATGGCATACGCCAGGGCCGCTTCGACCCCGACGCTCTGGCTTGTGGGAGTGAGTTTCAGACCGTTCGCCGCTTCCTGCTTTGCGTCCGCCAGATTGCCAAAGGCGGCTTCGCGGAGGGCAGCATTCTCGTGCCAGAAGCCTGCGTTCTCCTTGCTGTCCGCTTGGATGGCGTACTCTGCGGAACGCTTAGTTAGCTCCCGTGCCTTGCCCAAATGGCCCGCGAATGCCTCGGTATCGGACGCAAGGGAAAGCCCGTAGTGCTCTGAGTCGGGCCGGCCTGCGAACCATCCTTGCTGCTCCGCCATGGACGTGGAATCTGCCTTGAGAAAAGCCAGAGCATACAGAGCATTATGTAGGATGAAATCATCAATTTTTCGCGCTTGTGCCTGTTGGATGGGCTGCCGCGCTTCGTCGAACTGCTGCAAGGCCAGCAGAGTGTTGGCAAGGTTTCCATAGGGGGCGAAAGAATCAGGGTTAAGGAGCAGGCTCTGGCGAAAGGCGTCCCTTGCCTTGTCATACTGCCCCAGCGCATCGTACACGACGCCGAGACTGTTGTAGAGTCTGTCATCTCGCGGGTAATTTTCAATCTGCTCCAGATAGACCTTCGCCGCCTTCTCCTGTTCTCCGGTCACGCCATCGTAGTAGCTCGCAGTAATGGTCATCTTCTCGCGTTCGCTGGCATGCTCTCGCAACTCAAATGCTTTGGTGAAGTACTCGCTGGACCGTTCCAGTTCACTCATGTTGCCGTAAGTCGCACCGACCGCTCGATACCCCATCGCAAAGCTCGGGTCCAGCTCGACGGCACGCTGAAAGTACGGAAGAGCAGCGGCTTGGCCTTTCTCGCGCTGGGCTTTTTGGCCAAGGCTGTAGGCTTTCAAGGCTTCGAGTGAGGATGTCGTGGCGTCCGCAAGCGGCACATCGAATTTCTGAACGGTTGCCAACGACTCGCCCAGTTCGCCGCGTAACTTCACCGCCGCCTGCCCCACCGTATCCAGCACCTTCTCTTTGGCCGGCGCCGTGACCTGCTCCTGTGCCAGCACGTCTCCGGTCTGGCAATTCACCGCCTTCAGTGCGAGAACATACTCGTCACCCAGCCCAGTAATTGACCCGGCGATATATGCTTTGCTCCCCGCTCGCTCGCACAGTTCGCGGGCCACGTCGGGTGTCAGAGGAGTGTTGGCCGAACGAGCCATCAACTGGAGCGTTGCTGCGATTTTATTCTCGGGTAGAACATTCAAGAACGGCGATTGGTTCAGCGAGACGCTCAGGGCCGTTTTCAGCGTATCGTCGAAAACCGGGTCGCCGGTGCTGTTGGAAAAATCGGCGAGCACAATCGTGTCCTTCTCGGTGAGCGGTTTCCTGCGATGCGCTCGCCAGTACAGCACGCCGATGATCAGCGCGACGGCAACGAGCGCAGACGCGGCTACGACGACGTTGCGGTATTTTTTGGCGCTGGCCGCAGATGCGGGAGAAATCGCTGAGATCGGTGCGGATACAGGTATCGATGCCTCCGCAATGCGAGCAGAACCGGAGCCGGGCGTTGCCTGTGAGACCGCAGACTGCGATCCGGTTTGTGTATACGCAGAAACGTCGAACTGTGTGGTCGTGACGTGGCCTGTATCGGTGTCACGCTTGAGGCGCAGGAGCTCGGAGCGCATGTCGGCGGCATGCTGATAACGCAGCTCGCGGTCTTTCTCGAGCGCGCGGTTGATGATGCGCTCGAGTTCGGGCGGCAGGTCGGGATTCAATCGCGTAGGAGGAACCGGTGCGCGGTTCAGAATGGAGTCAAAAATCTCAGCGGTAGTTAGGCCGCGGAAGGCCAACTGGCCAGTCGCCATCTCGTACAGGACGGCTCCAAACGAGAAGAGGTCCGTGCGCGCGTCGAGCTCTCTGCCGCGCGCCTGCTCCGGGGACATGTATGCGACGGTTCCCAAGGTACTTCCAGGGCTTGTCAAATGCTCCGGGCTTACGCCTGCTGTGACCTCCACCGTAGCGCCAACTGTTTCCATCACTTGTCTGCCAACCGCCGTGACCTTTGCCAGACCAAAATCAAGAATTTTGGCGTGGCCACGCTTGGTGACGAAGATGTTGGCGGGCTTGATGTCGCGGTGGACGATTCCTTGCGAGTGGGCGGCATCGAGAGCTTCGGCAATTTCGATGGCGAGCGAGAGAACGGTCTCGATGCCCATCGCGCGACCATTGATGCGATGCTTCAAAGTCGCGCCATCCAGAAATTCCATGGCAATGAACGCTTTCCCGTTTTCCTCGCCGATGTCGTAGATCGTGCAGATGTTGGAATGGTTCAGGGCAGAGGCGGCTTTGGCTTCGCGGCGGAAACGCTCGAGGGCCTGCGGATCGTGAGAAACGTTCTGCGGCAGGAATTTCAGTGCGACAAAACGGTCGAGGCGCGTGTCCTGGGCTTTGTAGACGACGCCCATGCCGCCTCCTCCGAGGCGTTCCAGAATGCGGTAATGAGAGATGGTTTGGCCGAGCAGCGGCTCGGAGTTCTGCATGGCGGGCTATAGTAGTTTGCGTCTCAACCTGAGTCAACCAATCCGCACCGCTTGAACCCCGATCCGTCGATAGCATGCCACTGATTCTCGCTCCGATTGTGCGGAGCCTTCTGGCAGCCTACAAAAATGGGCTGCATGGCTCTGGACAGGGAAATCAACCTCCGTAAGATTTCTCACCCGCTGGGTGAGAGATTCCCCTATGATTCCCGCCATGCGCAAAGAGCGGAAGCCTTCGCCTACTGAATCACCGTTGCCTTTCGAAGTGGACTCGCAACCAATCGAAGAAACGCTGACCGCGCTGGGAGGAATCCCGCTGGTGGTGCAAGCCTTCCGCTCGCTGGAACTACCGAGGAGCGTGAGGGAGCAGGTGCGCGTCAAAGAGCGGGACCGCGGCTACGACGAAGCTACCTTGGTGGAGAGCTTCGTGATTCTCAATGCCGCCGGGGGTGACTGCGTGGACGACTTTAAACGCTTGCGAGACGACAGCGGTCTGGCCAAGTTGGTCGGGCATGAATTGCCTTCGCCCCCCGCCGCGCTGCTGTTTTGGCGCGTCCCGGCAGGCTCAGCCCCTTCTCCAATTGGCCGGTGGCGCCGGTCCAAAAGGCTTTGGCAGCTTGCGAACCAGCCGGGTCGACTGTGGATGCTGGACGCCAAGGCCGGCGTCACTGAACGCCGCGTACTCCCAATTTGCCGGTCGCTGGTCCGTACGGTTTCGTACCGATTGGCTGTAGCGTGTGGGCGGCAACGCCGTCGAAACACAAGCCTTAGAGTAAACTCGACTCCCACACGCTTCCGCCAATTCCTTTACCACCAACTACTTACGGGCAAATTTCCGTACCGTACCAGTTTCCCGTACCAATTGAATTCCGCCCAGCTGCTCCATCGCGTCACGCTGCGTCTGCGGAATGACGTGTGAATACACGCGCAACGTCGTCTTTACGTCGGCATGGCGCAACTGGTTTTGCAGGACAGTGAGCGGCACAGACGCCTCGGCCAGTTCCGTTGCTAGGCCGTGCCGGAATGCGTGCAGCCCAACATCGTTCCTTGGGATCCCCAACGTCTTGAGCACGGGTTTAAGCCCGAGCCGCACAACGTTGTCCCTCGAACGCGGCCGCGTGCCCCTGCGGTTCGGAAACAGAATTTGCGTCGGGTTGGGTTTCCATGTTTGATGGATGTAGTCACGCAGCTGCTGCTCGAGCGCGGACGGCATTGGAAGCAGAGCGACCGACTTTGGTGTTTTGGGTTGGCGGATTTCGCGTGTCGCGTCGTCCATTGACTTGTTCACGCGAATCGTCTTGTGCGTAAAATCCAGATCGTCCAGCGTCAGCGCCAGGATTTCGCCCGCGCGTAGGCCAGTGAACCAGGCAGTGGCGAACAGCGTTTTGAATGGCTCCCTGGCCGCCCCGATGATTTGGACGACCTGCCCCTTCGTGAAGAAGGGAACTGTTGCTGGCGTCGGTGCGTGCTGTGGCAAATGGCCGCCATTTGCATGGGCGACTTGTACTGTCATCAGAACCAAGGTCACGGCCAACAGGACGACACTGATCCAACTCAGAGTCGCGATCCACATGAGCGTCTTCTGGCGCTTTTCAACGACTTGGAGGCACACTGGCTGCCGTACTTGGATGGCAAAGGGACTCTAAGTGAAGCTCTGGCAGCCGTCGTGAGTAACGCACCGCGCTAAATCAGCCATCGTAATGGAACTGGCAGGCGTTCGACACACTGCTATTCTATGTCCATCTGGCGCAGCCCGTCGCCCGCGATTCACGAACAGACGATTGGCACTACCCAGGCCGCCGCCGTAATCTCGGTACTCCATGGCTGCACTGGTCGTTCTTCTCGCGTCGCTTCTGATCTATCGCGCCGCCGGGGCCCTGGGCCTCTCATGGCTCGGCTCCTGGCACGCAGCGGCCCGTTGTGCGCTCTCGACGATGCTTCTGTTCATCGCGACCGCGCATTTCACACGGATGCGCGAGGACCTGGTACGCATGATGCTGCCAGCGATCCCCTGGCCCCGCGCCCTCGTGTATTTCACCGGCTTGTGTGAGATCGCAGGGGCTATGGGTTTGTTGATTCCGGCAACGAGACGCGCTGCCGGAATCGCGCTCATCATGTTCTTCGTCGCCGTGTTCCTCGCGAACGTCCGGGCCGCTCGCTCGGGCGTTGGCCTGCGCGGCAAAGCCGCGACTCCACTGTGGCTTCGAGCGCCCATGCAGTTGCTGTTTATCATTCTCGCTTGGTGGGTCTCGCGGTAGCTCCTAACGATCCTGGTGTATGCTCATGCTCCTGGAACAAAAAAGCGTAAGCTCAACCCAATAGTTCGCATCGGGGTAGCGTATGAATCTCCAACGCAAGGCCCATGGCTGTACCGCCGTTGTCGCGTGGTTGCTCTTCTCGGCCTTCGGAATGGCTCAGGCCCAGACCGCGACGCAGTCTCTCGATGGGCTGTGGTTGACGGACGGATACCGAGAACTCATCGACTTCCAGGGAGATAAGCTGCAAACGTACGAGATCACGACCCTGAGTTGCATCGCCTCGCAGAACGCCACACGCAAGCCCAACGCCGGTGCCGTCAACGAAATCGTCTTTGCCAACGACGATGACACCTTCCGAATCTTTCCGGCGACCTCGGCGGACACGCGGTGGCTCCACGAGGATGGCAGCGTTTCGAACATTCTGCACCGCCGCACCGGCTCGCGCCCCGAGCCCTGCCGCCAGCCGGTCGCGGACACGCCGGTCACGAACTACCAGGTCTTCTGGGAGACGTTCGCCGAGCAATATCCGTTTTTCGCCCTGCACCACATCGATTGGTGGGCGCTGGACAAGAAATTTCGCCCCCAGGTCACTCCGGACACGAAGCCCGAGGAACTGTTCCGCATCATCAGCGGCATGGTCGATCCCCTGCACGACGCGCACACATTTATCCACGCCAAATCCATCAATCAGCGGTTTCACGGGTTTCGCCCGGAGCCGGACCCGATGCAGAAGAAGAACGGGGCTCGGATCACCGAGATCATTGAAACGAAATACGTCTCTGGCGGACTGCGCGAGTTCTGCAACAAGCAATTGCAGTTCGGGTTCCTGAGTCCGTCCCCGGATAGCACGGTGCCGGAGTCGGGGCGGAAGGGCAAAATCGGCTATCTTCGCATGCACTCGTTCAGCGACTACTCCAGGGACCGGGAATTCGTGAAACAAGTTGACGCCCTGGAAACCGCGCTCGACGACATTTTCAAGGATTCCAGCGACTGGACCGGCCTGGTGATCGATGTCCGGATCAATGGCGGGGGCTCCGATGTGTTTGGAATCTCCATCGCCTCGCGCCTCGCCACTCGGGATTACCTCGCGTACTCAAAGGTCATTCGCAACGATATTCATGATCCGGACCACCGAACGCCACCCCAGCCGGTAATGGTCCACGTCAGCCAGCGTCCGGGTTTCCGTGGCCCCGTGGTCCTGCTCACGAGCAGCGATAGCGTCAGTGCCGCCGAGACGTTCACCATGGCGCTGCTCGGACGCGAACCGCATGTCGTCCGGGTCGGCGCGAACACCCAGGGTGTGTTCTCCGACGATCTCGGTCACAGGTCGCCGAACGGCTGGACGTTTGGGCTCCCGAACGAAATCTACCTGACCAAGGATGGCCGGGCCTTCGATGGGACCGGCGTGCCGCCGGACACTGAGGTTCCGATATTCCTCGCAGCAGACCTTGCGAGTGGCCGTGATTCGAGTCTCGACAAGGCCCTGGAACTCCTGGCTCACAAGACCGACTAGACTGCGGCGCGAATTTTCTCTGCGATGCGGCCTGCCGCCGATCCAGTGTTGAAAGTGGTGTGCTTCAGTTCGATGTCAGTGATGTGTAAAACACACTGTGTATTGACGATCAATATACTCCTACTGGATATCGCCAGGCCCGACCGCTAGCCGGTGAGGTATGGTTGTTACGTGGGCAAGTCATGGAATCAAAGTCCCAGACCCGCCGCTATCCCCGTATCAAAGCGCCGAAGGAATTGCTGATCGCCTGGCGGGCTGCGGGTCAGCGCCGCGTGTCACATGCCGAAGCGATGGGCCTCGGTGGAATGTTCCTGTACACCCGAAACCCGCTTGCCAAGGGCTCCATGATCGACCTGATCATCGATGTCGGGTCCGAGGGCATTCGCGCTCGCGGAACTGTCCGGGACACTACACCGGGCACCGGTATGGGATTGCAGTTCGTGCACATGCATCCCGAGGATCGGGCGCGGCTCAGTCGATTTCTTAAGGCCCAGGACACAGTGCCGAACGAACAAACTGTGAGAGCCACGCCCGGCGCAAAAGCCGCCTGGTCGGTGGCGGCTAAGCAGGAACCGCCCTCAGTTGCCAAACCAGTGGCCGAGCTTCGGTTTGAATCAGAAGTAAAATCCATGCTGGAAATCGCGCAACGGGGGACGCATTACCAGTTGCTGGGACTTACACCCGAGGCTTCGAAGAAAAAGATCAAAGAGAGTTTCTATGCGCTGGCTCGAAAGTTCCACCCCGACCACCACATGGGCAGCAACTCGGTCGGGTCCCTGCAAGAGTTAATGGAAGCGATCACGGCAGCGTACAAGACACTAGGCAGCGAACGGGCAAAGGCAAGCTATGACAAGATGCTTGCCGCTTCGGGTGCTTTCAGCCTCGAACGCGCCAAGTCCGAGTCGCAGGAAACACTTGAGGAATGCCTCCAGCAAGCCACACAGTGCCTCAACGCAAGGAATTTTGCAGGTTCCATTGTCTGGCTCCGCAAGTG
>Ga0187819_10002121_pt1 | contig 10428 bp, 10 predicted proteins | sample NC_wetland_sal_i_15_FD_132411 | JGI IMG/M metagenome (GOLD analysis project Ga0187819, IMG submission 132411) | Wetland sediment microbial communities from Neuse River Estuary, North Carolina, USA - SO4_4 | ecosystem: Environmental > Aquatic > Freshwater > Wetlands > Sediment | place: USA...
GAACTGTGCTTTGAGTTCGTCGAAAGCAAAACCTTGTTGCCGCATTCCGTTGACATACTCAGCAAGGGCGGCGATGGCCTGAGCGCCGACAACTTCGGGGCTGAGATCGCCTCCGTGGATGGCCAGCCAGAGAGCGATGATCCAGGCAGCGTCAAGCTCATGAGCCAGATAGATTGGGCGGATCGACATGCGACCTCCTAATCTGGATAGTGCAGGAAAGGGCAGAAACGTTTCAGGGATGTGGCTGGAGTATTCGGGAGAGAGGTCTCATCCGGAGAGTGGAGGGAGTTTGGAAAACAGGAACGCCAAGTACTGGATTGAAAGGTTGCGCCTGGAGCCGCATCCGGAGGGTGGGTTTTTCCGGCAGACTTATCGGTCGAACGTGGTGATTGCGCGCGAGGCGCTGCCGGAAGGATTTGGCGGGGCGCGGGCGGCTTCGACGGCGATTTACTTTCTGCTGGAAGGAGAAAACTTCTCGGCGTTTCACCGGCTGCGGTCGGATGAGATGTGGCACTTCTATGTGGGCGCTCCGCTGAGCGTGCATGTGATCGAACCTTCTGGAAAGTATTCATGGATCACGTTGGGGAACGATCCAGAGGCGGGACAGGTCCTGCAGGCAGTGGTGCGGGCGGGGTGGTGGTTCGCATCGCACGTGGCGAACTGGAAATCGTTTGCGGTGGTGGGATGCACGGTGGCTCCGGGATTTGATTTCGAGGATTTCGAGATGGCGAAGCGGGCGGAGTTGGTAGGGAAGTATCCGCAGCATCGGGAGTGGATTGAACGACTGACGCGAGCGTAGGGAACAGAAAGAACTGAACCACAGAGGGCGCAGAGGAAACGAGCCCCTGTGTTCCTCTGTGCCCCCTGTGGTGAAGGTTGTTATTTCACAGCAGCAGCTTTCTTGGGAAACATCTCGCCGATGCGTTTGATCTGCGCGCCGACATCTTTCAATTTCTCCTCAATGTGCTCGTAGCCACGGTCGATGTGGTAGACGCGATCGATGATGGTCTCGCCGTCGGCAACGAGCGCGGCGAGCACCAGAGAGGCGGAGGCGCGCAGATCGCTGGCGAGCACGGCGGCGGCGCTGAGCGGAGTCTTGCCGCGAACCACGGCGCGGCGGCCTTCGACCTTGATGTTGGCGCCCATGCGCACCAGTTCCAGCGCGTGCATGAAGCGGTTCTCAAAAATATTTTCGGTGATGATCGACGTGCCTTCGGCTTGTGTGGCCAGCGCCATGAACTGCGCCTGGCAGTCGGTGGGGAATCCGGGATGCTCTTCGGTCGACATGTCGGCGGCGGTGAAGGGATTGTCGCCCATGACACGGACCGCTTCGGCGGACGCCCTGGTCTTGACGCCGACTTCGTGCAGCTTGTTGAGCAGTGCGCCGAGATGCGAAGGATCGCATCCGGCGATGTTGAGATCGCCTCCGGTCATCGCCCCGGCGATGATGAACGTTCCCGCTTCGATGCGGTCGGGGATAATGCGGTGCTTGGCGCCTTTCAGCTTGCTCACACCTTTCACGCGAATGGTCGGCGTGCCCGCGCCTTCGATCTTCGCTCCCATTTTGTTGAGCAGGTCGGCGAGATCGGCGACTTCGGGCTCGCGGGCACAATTCTGCAGGACCGTCTCACCGTCGGCGAGGGTCGCGGCCATCAGCAGGTCTTCGGTGCCGGTGACGGTGATTTTGTCGAAGACAATCTCAGCGCCTTTCAGGCGAGTTGCGCTGGCTTCGATGTAGCCGTGTTCTTGCGTGATCTTCGCGCCCAGGCGTTCGAGACCTTTGATGTGAAGATCGATAGGGCGGGCGCCGATGGCGCAGCCGCCGGGCAGAGAGACGCGGGCTCGGCCGCAGCGGGCGACGAGCGGCCCGAGCACCAGCGTTGAGGCGCGCATCGTTTTTACTAATTCATACGAGGCTTCGGGTGCGGCCAGGTTTTCGCATTGGATCGTGGTGCGGTGGTGGGCGCGGCCGTAGCCGAGTTCGACCTCAGCGCCCATGGCGGCGAGCAGGTTGCGCGTGGTCTGGATGTCGCGGACTTGCGGAATGTTTTCGAGGATGACGGGCTGGTCGGTGAGCAAGGCTGCGGCCATGCAGGGCAGCGCGGCATTTTTTGCGCCGCTGACGCGCACGGTGCCCAGCAGCGGCTCTCCGCCGCGGATGACGAACTTATCCATAAATGAGTCCTTGGTGCGCTTTCATTTTAACGGGAATTTTCGAGCTGGCAGGTAACCGGAAGAGCACGGACTATTGGACGGGAGCGTGCGCGGGCGAGACGCCGGCGCTACTGATCGGCGGGCCTGCTAGCGCCGAGCGCTATCGCGATGGCTTGGCGAACATGGCCCTTGGACTTCTTCAGCGCGGCGGCGGCCTGAGATTTCGTCACTCCCGCAGCGAGCATCACCAGCGCGACCGGAGTACGATTGCCGCTGGCTTCGAGGGCGTTGCGAGCGGCATCGTGATCGGCGCCGGTGGCCTGCTCGAGGATGCGGATGGCGCGCTGGATCAGCTTTTCGTTCTTGGTCCAGACGTTCACCATGAGGTTGCCGTAGACGTATCCCAGGCGCGTCATGGCCGCGGTCGAAATCATATTCAAAACCATTTTGTGCGCGGTGCCGGCTTTCATGCGCGAAGATCCGGCGAGGACTTCGGGGCCGACTTCGGTGACGATGGCGAAATCGGCGGCACGCTCCAGCGGGGAATTGCGGTTGCAGGTGAGCGCGATGGTGTGCGCGCCGCGGCTGCGCGCGTATTCGACGGCAGCGATGGTGAAGGGAGTGCGTCCGCTGGTGGCGATGCCGAAAACGATGTCGTGCCTGGCGGGCTTGCGCTTCCTGATTTCTGCGAGCGCGAGGGACGTATCGTCTTCGCTGGCTTCGGTGGAAGCGCCGAGCGCTTTGGGGCCTCCGGCCATGATGAATTGCACGGTGCGCGGACTGGTGTTGAACGTGGGCGGAATTTCAGATGCATCGAGGGCGCCCAGGCGGCCGCTGGTCCCAGCACCGACGTAGATGAGGCGTCCGCCGTGGCGGAGGCCGTCGGCCACGACGTCGACGGCGCGGGCGATCTGCGGCAGCGCATGGCGCACGGCAGCGGCGACGGTCGCGTCCTGGTCATTCATAAGCCGGACGATTTCGAGCGTCGACATCTGGTCGAGGTCGGAAGCGCTGCTGAGAATTTGTTCGGTGGGGAGTTTTCTGAGATCGGATTTCGTGGTGCGAGTTCGGGACAAGTCGTGCGCCTTTCGGATTCGGCCTGGAACATGGCGGGGAAATCCCCACTTCTTGCGCAGAAAGCGCGCAAGAAATGGGGCACCCTTGAAAACTCATTCTAACTGCTGGCAGACGGGTCCGCCGGGAACGTTCATTGGAGCGCTTCGACGATCGCGTCGTGAAACCTTGGCCGGATTTGTTTGATCGCCGGATTGGAGCAGTCGGGCCAGGTGCGGTTGGTGAGCAGAGTGATGGAGAGCTGGCGCTCGGGATCGATCCAGAGCGAAGTGCCAGTGTAGCCGAGATGGCCGAAGGACGTGGGGCCAAAATATTTTCCGGATTGCGAGGGCGATGACGGCGTGTCCCAGCCGAGGGCGCGGGAGGTGCCGGGGGGCGCGGATTCACGGCGGGTGAAGAGCGCGACGGTTTCCGGGCGCAGGATGGGTGCGCCTCCCGGCAGCATGGCGTGTGCGAAGCGGGCAAGGTCTTCGGCGGTGGAGAACAAGCCCGCGTGTCCGGCGACTCCGCCGAGGACGAAGGCGTTTTCGTCCTGCACTTCGCCTTGGATGATACGGTTGCGGAAGGTGCTGCGGGGCTTGAGGTGGCTGGCGCTGGGCGCCTTTTCCGGCGTCTGCATTTCGCGGGCGGGAGCGCCCGCGCCACACTCCGTACGTTCATCCGCAGTCGGCGGTATCTTTGGGCGAAGGTCCGGAGGCGGGTTGAACGTCGTGTTTGCCATGGCGAGCGGGCCGAAGATTTCGCGTTGGCAGAAATCGGCGAGCGATTCCTCGGTGAGGCGTTCGAGGGCAGCTGCGAGGATGATGAATCCGATGTCGCTGTACTCGGAGCGGGTGTCGGGATCGGCGGAGAGTGGCATGGTGAAAGCGGCGCGGAGCAGTTCGTCGCGCGAGTGCGCTTGCAGAAACAACTTTTCGTACGCGGGCAGGCCGGAGGAGTGAGCCAGCAGCATACGGAAGGTGACGTCGCGGCGGCGCGCGTCGACTTCGCCGCACGAATCCACAAGGAATTCGGGAACCGTCCCGATGATGGGAGCTTCGAGTTCGAGCAGGCCGCGCTCGTAGAGGAGCATCGCCAGAGTCGTGGTGGCGATCACTTTCGTGACGGAGGCGAGGTCAAAGAGGGTGGACATCTCAACCTCAAAATCCCCGCCCTGTCGCACAAAACGCGACAAGGACGGGGCACCCTCGGAATCGTCGTCATAAACAAAGTGTCCGAACGCTCTTCGGGCAACCAGTTTGCTCGCGTGGGTAACTGCCACCGAAGCGGCGGGGAAGGCACGCTCCCGGATCGCCTCGCGCAGGATGGTGAACGCGGAGGAGAATTGTTCGTCCTGATGGTCGCAGGCTGAGACGAGGGTTGAAGTGTTGTTAATGTTGTTGAGGGTGCGAGAACTCTCTGGCATGGTTTACCTGAGTGCGTTATAGCAGGGTTGGGCAGTACAGCCCGGAGCCCACGTTGCCGGTGGGCGCACCCCCGCCATATTAAAGATACAACCTTCGCTTACTTAGGTGTCTTGAGTTCCGCTGCTGGGCTTGTGTACAGTCACCGTATCCTTTCTATCAGGTCAAAATCGAATCTTGTGAACACCCTATCCCTCTCGCGACAAGCCCGGTGGGAACGCCTGGGCATAGCATTCCTGTTTCTCTCGTTATGCGTAACCGGCTTGTCGCCCAATGCCGTCTCCTCGGCGACGGTATTGCCGGTGAAGCTGGGCAATGTGGACGCGATCATCGACCAGGCGATTGCCGACGGGAATATTCCCGGTGCGGTGCTGGTGGTAGGGCACAACGGGGCGGTCGTGTATCGCAAGGCTTACGGAGAGCGGGCGCTCGAACCGCGGCGCGAGCCGATGACGCTCGACACCATTTTCGATCTGGCGTCGCTGACCAAGGTGATCGCGACGACGACTTCGGTGATGCAGCTGGTTGAGCAGGGCAAGGTGCGGCTGAACGATCCGCTGGCGAAGTATCTGCCCGAGTTCGCGCAAAACGGGAAAGAAGACATCACGATTCGCCAGCTGCTGACCCATTACTCAGGGCTCGCGCCGGACCTCGATTTGACGACGCCGTGGGAAGGGAAGAACACGGCCTACCAGCTGGCTTTTGTCGAGCCGCCAGAAACCACGCCGGGCTCGGGGTTCGTTTACAGCGACATCAACTTCATTATGCTGGGCGCGCTGGTTGAGAAGGTCTCAGGCGAGACGCTCGACGCGTATACGCAGCAACATATTTTTACGCCGTTGAAGATGATGCATACGCGGTTCCTGCCGCCGGCGGCGTGGCGTCCGAAGATCGCGCCCACGCAGTACGACGAGAATGAGCACATGCTGCGCGGAGTGGTGCACGATCCGACGGCGCGGCGCATGGGCGGCGTGGCAGGGCATGCGGGACTCTTTTCCACGGGGGACGATCTGGCGAAGTTTGCGCAAACGTTGCTGAGCGGCGGCGATGGAATTCTCTCGGCGGTGACCGTCGCGAAGATGACGCAGCCCGAGACGCCTCCGTCGGCGCCGGTGCTGCGCGGGTTCGGATGGGACATTGATTCTCCGTTTTCGTCGAACCGCGGCGACCTGCTGCCGGTCGGATCTTATGGGCACACCGGGTTTACCGGAACATCGATGTGGATCGATCCAACGACCGAGACCTACATTATTCTGCTGACCAATGCGGTGCATCCGCGCGGGAAGGGGAATGTGATCGGACTGCGCTCGAAGGTGGCGACCGAAGTGGCGGCAGCTCTGCCCCTGACCGCCGATGAAAAAGAAGCGCTGCGGTGGAAGAGCATTACCGGTTACAACGAGGCCCAGAGCGCCGCACGGCGGATGAACGCCCGCAATGGGACGGTGAAGACCGGGCTCGATGTGATCGAGGACCACGGGTTCGATGTGCTGAAAGCGCCAGGGCAAGCCGCCGACGCAAAAAGGCATATCGGCGTGGTGACGAATCAAACGGGGCTCGACGCCTCGGGGGCGCGGACGATTGACGTGCTGGCGAAAGCTCCGGGAGTTTCGTTGGATGCAATTTTCAGCCCCGAGCACGGCGTTACCGGCACGCTCGACACAACCGACATCAACAATTCGAAAGACGCGGCAACCGGCGTTCCGGTCTACAGCGTGTATGGCGGATCGGATGCTGCGCGGCGTCCTCCGCCGGAAGTGCTGAAGACGCTGGATGCGATTGTCTTCGACATTCAAGACGCTGGCGTTCGCTTCTACACCTACGAGACGACGCTGGGATATTTTCTGGAGTCGGCGGCCAAGGCCGGGATTGAATTGATCGTGCTCGACCGGCCCGATCCGGTGACCGGATCGTTCGTGCAAGGCCCGGTCGCGGACGAAGGGAAAGAAAGTTTCACGAATTACTGGACCGTGCCGGTGCGGCATGGCATGACGATGGGCGAACTGGCGAAGATGTTCAACGCCGAGCGCGGCATCAACGCGAAGCTGACCGTGGTTCCGATGGATGGCTGGCAGCGCGGGGACTGGTTCGATTCCACTGGGCTCGCGTGGGTGAATCCGTCGCCGAATTTGCGCAGCGTGACCGAGGCGGCGCTGTATCCGGGAGTGGCTCTGATTGAGGGCACGAATGTTTCGGTCGGGCGCGGCACGGACACTCCGTTTGAATTGGTCGGCGCGCCGTGGATCAAGAGCAGGGAACTGGCGGCGTATTTGAACACGCGTGGGATTGCCGGCGTGCGCTTTGTGCCCATGACCTTCACGCCGACATCGAGCAACTACAGCGGGCAGGACTGCCAGGGAGTCAACATCATCGTGACGGACCGGAACGCTGTCGACGCGCCGGAGCTGGGGATCGAGCTGGCGGCTGCCCTGCACAAGCTCTATGCTGCAGACTTCAAGATCGAGAAGATGCAGGGTTTGCTGGTAAACCAGAGTGCGTATGACGCCCTGATGGCGGGCCAGGATCCGCGCCGCATCGCGCAGGAATGGCAAGAAGGGCTGGAGAAGTTCGCGAAAATCCGGGAGAAGTATTTGATCTACAAGTGAACCCGGCAAGAACCGGATGCAAGGAGAGCCTCTTTACTTAGGCCTGTATTTGTTCAGGTCGTCCTCGTCCAATGCCATTGGATATTCGCCGCAAGCGCAGGTGTCGACGAACTTGAAGGTCACATCCTTTCCGATGCCTTCGATGTATCGATAGTGCCAGAGTTCCCAGTCATAGGGGATCTGACCGACGCCGACGACAAGGCTGCTGGCTTTCTCCGAACCCGCGGCCGAATAATGGCGGTCGACCTGGTCCGGCGGACCGAACATGATGTACATCCGGCCGCGGTCGGTTTTCCATCCGGGGATCTTGGCCGCGAAATGCTCGTTGGTGTACGCGATGCGCCGGTAATGCTCTTCTTTGAACGCGTTCTCCTTTGACCCTGGGTTCGGGTTGCGGCGTTCCCAGAAGTCTTCGACGAACTTGTCGCGCTGGTCATTGGTGGTCAGCTTTTTGAAGTCGGCACGCTCCTCGTCGGTGATGATATAGCGCACATCCTCGCCGAGCCATTTCTGATATTCCTTCTGAGTTTCGTGTACGACACTCTTCGCTGCGCCGGAGGCCGGGCGTTGATCTTGATCCTGGGCACCCAGACGCTGAATGCCGGTTAGCGCGAAAAATCCCGCGAAGAAGAGACCGCTATATCTCCCGAGTTTTTGCATAGCCGACTCCGGATGACTGCGAAGTCCGAAAACGATGTTAGGACCTTGGATGCGCCCATGCAACTTTAGGAGGCTTGGATGCCGTGCCCTGGTGCGCTGCATCCTGGCTAGCGCCTACAAAGCACCTGTACGGCCTGCTGGCAAGTTTCACAGGTCCTTCGGCCCGCAAACTACGCGGGCCTCAGGATGACAAGGGCGCTCGAAGCCGTTTTGAAACTTGCCGACGACATTCCCCCTCCCCCTTCGGCGATTTGGCTGGGGTAACCGTCCCCTGAGTGACCATTCGTAATTTGAAAATGCGCGGCGCCGGCTTCAGAATCCATTTACCCACCACTTCGTAATTCAGCCATCGTAGCTTCCTGCCCCCGGAAGTGACGCTGCTGAAACAAGTCCACTCTGGCCTGATTGGAACTGTGTGCAGTCATGTCTCGCGCAAAGGCCACCATTCTCTGCATTGACGATCACTGGAACGGGCTCATTGGGCGGAAGATGTTGCTCGAACAAAACGGCTATGAGGTTCTCGAGGCCAGCGGCGGCGACGAGGGGCTAAAACTGTTTCTCTCGCGCAACGTGGATGCCGTGGTCCTCGACTATCAGATGCCCGGTATGAACGGGGACGTAGTCGCCGCGAAGATGAAACGCATCAACTCCCATGTCCCAATCATGCTTTTATCCGCCTTCGAACCGCTGCCCAAGAGCAAGCTGCGGGCAGTGGACTCGTTTTTGTCGAAATCCCAACCACCGAACATTCTCCTGTCCACGCTGCAAGGTTTGCTGGGCGAACAACACAAACCCTTTTTCTCCCGTTGGCTCGACCAATGGAAGAACCGGAATCAGGTGAGCTCGTGAAATTCTTGAAGTTGCTTCTTCGCCAAGGTTGCCCGCACCGCTTCTCGTGGCCACGCACCGACGAGAACGGGCGCGATTATCAGATCTGCCTGAGGTGCGGAACGGCTTACGAATACGACTGGGAAACCATGCGCCGGACGGGCCGCGTGCTGGTGGCCGTCCAACCCGAATTGCATGGCAGTCTTTCGCACTAAGTCCAGCACTGGGCTTGGCGAGCCGTCGCGCGGTGCGCCAAACCGAAACAGGGAATAGGGAATGACAAATTTTGTCCAACGCCGGCCTCCCAGACGGGCCCCGCGCGTAAGCCCTCGCGGGACCATCTCGGCTGCCATTCGGCTCGAGAACGGCCGACAGTTGTCCGCTAAGCTGCAGCAATTCTCCATCACCGGAGGATTGTTGGACCTTCCGAACTACCTGGAGGAGCGCGCCTGGGTGGATTTGACCATTTTCTTGAGCTCCGGTGCCGTGCGGACCACGGCGGAAATGATGTTTCCCATGCGCGGCGGCGTGGGCTACCTGCAGCCGTTTCGCTTTACCGATATGGGCGCGGAAGAACTCCACGCCATCGATCGGGAGGTAACCACACTGCTGCAGCAATCCCTGAAGTCAAGGAACGGCGAGTCGGGCTTGCGGGCGCCGCGCTACTACCTGGAGTCCTGGTAGACCCTTCGCGGATAACTCCGGCCTTGTAATCCTGCATCCTAGCGGCTAACCCGTAGTAAGCTTAAAGGCACGGCTGAGGCGGCTTGCTTCCCCCTTGACCGTGCTCGGGGCGCACAGCCGAGGCGGCTGTCGCCACCGGAGACGAGATGCCTTGGAGGTGCGGGATGCGCTCATTCTTGATATTGCTTCTGGCTTCGGGGATGGCCTTGGGGCAGGCTTCCCAGACGGCGAAGCCGGCGGATGCTCCCGTGGCGGCTCAGGCGCCTCAAGCGGCTCCGGCGAACGCCGCGCCTGAAGCGGTGAAACCGGCTGCCCCGCACGCAGTAGCGCCACAGGATCCCAATGCGCTGGTGATTCCCGCCGGAACGAAAATCCCCTTAACGCTGGCGCAGGCGATCTCCACCAAGAACGCGCGCGAAGGCGACCCGGTCTATGCGGAGACGGCCTTTCCGTTCGTTTTGAATGAACGCATTCTCGTGCCCGCCGGAACCTATATCCAGGGCAAGATCATGCACTCCCAGAAAGCGGGCCGGGCGGGGGACAAGCGCGCCGAGATTCTGATCCACTTCACCTCGATGATCTATCCCAGCGGCTACACAGTCATGCTGCCCGGCTCGGTCGACAACACGCCGGGCGCAGACAACAAAGGCGTGAAGGATTCCGAAGGCACAATTCAGCAGGATAGCAACGCGGGCCAGCGGGTCGAAGACGCAGCCAAAGGCGCCGCGGTCGGAGCCACGGTCGGCAGCGTCGGCGGCCTCGCAGCCGGAGGTCTGAATGGCGCGCGCTACGGCGGACTGGCCGGAATCGCCGGCGGAGTGGCTTGGGCCCTGCTCAAGCACGGTCCGGATGTGAAGCTCGACATCGGCACGTCGATCGAGATGGTCATCCAGTGCGACGTGCGCGTCGACGGAAGCCGCATCCAGGTGGCCAAAGCACAGTAACGCCGAGATTTGCCGAGCCGACTTACGAGAAAAGACGCTCGAGGTCGCGAGCGCCGTGAACGACACGGAGAACGAATA
>Ga0187819_10002122_pt1 | contig 10426 bp, 5 predicted proteins | sample NC_wetland_sal_i_15_FD_132411 | JGI IMG/M metagenome (GOLD analysis project Ga0187819, IMG submission 132411) | Wetland sediment microbial communities from Neuse River Estuary, North Carolina, USA - SO4_4 | ecosystem: Environmental > Aquatic > Freshwater > Wetlands > Sediment | place: USA: North...
AGGATCCCTTGCTTATGGAAGTCGTCCACCATCCGCTTGATCGAGTCGCCGGGAAACGTCTCGGGCCGCGGATTCCAGTCGCCATAGGTATCGAACCAGCGATCATCCAGTGTCGCCCACTTGATCCCGAGTTCTTTCAACTTGGGCACCGTGCCCAGCATCTGCGCCGGCGTCACGTTGAACTCGTAGCCCCATCCGCACCAACTCACGTTGTAGGCTTCGCTCGACGGCTTCGGGATCTCCCATCCTTCTTTCTGGAGCACGCTGGACCACATGCGCAGCGGCTCGTAGAAATCTCCGCTGTACACCGCGACGAAACTCCGCGGTGAGGAATAACTCTCTCCCGGCTTTAACGCTGCATTCACGGGAATCGTGATCTGCGCTGCCACTCGCCCGTTCTGCTCAACCTTGATAGGCATTGAAAGCGTCCAGGGCAGCGTCTCTACATGGCCGATCGCTTCACCCACCGACGCGGTCCAGAAAGCAACTACCGGAATCCCGCCTCCGTAGCCGCCTTTCACCGCCTCGCCCATCATGTTCGGCTGAGAGGAAGTTCGCGTCAGTCTCTGCACATCATCCTTCCCCCAGTCGTAGCTCGATCCCTGAAACGACCACATGTCGTAGGGATGCGGCCGCCCCTTCGAGTCCTGCTCGTTCGCGTTGAAGCGGTGTTGCTGCATCAGCACTTGATCAAGTTGGAAGTCGGTGGTTCCGGCGTTCTTGTACGCGGTGCTGACCAGAACAATGTTAGGAAAGTCGTCGTACACTTCCACGACGAGCTGGCGCTCGATATTTACCCCTGCCGGCGCCAGCGGACGCGCTGGGATCTCCACCCGCTTGCCGCGGCCGAGTTTGCCGGCGCCTTCCAGAACTTTGGCTTGCGAAAAATCCGGCACGAAGTCCAGTTCTTTTCCCTCATGCACGATTGAATCGCTACCACCCGTCGATCCCACATTGGGTTCGTCGAGCGTCAACCGCTTGCCATCTTTTAACAGCGTCGCCTGCAGGAAACCGGAAGGAAGAATCTGAAACTCCGCTGCACTGGTGGTCAGAACCACGGGCCCTCCATCCCGCACCTCGACCTTGATGTCGGAGGGCCGCGACGGGGGCGCCTTTGGCTGCGCGGGAGGCTTACTGCAACTGAGTGTCACGCTGCCAACTCCGGCCAACGTAACGGCAAGAATGAAGGGATACAACTGAGAAAGGCTGCCCCGCCTGATGCGCTTCATGGTTCCCTCTCACTGGTCTGCTGCATACGAAAGTAAACACAATCTTTCGTAACTATACAACAACCTGCGAGTTTCTGCGCTTTTTCAGTCAACGAATCTCGGCCAGCGAGTGCTCCAGCGCGCCGCGCTTCGGTGTGGGCATTGCGCCCACCTCGCTCGTGACCCAGGCTCCCACGAGATTCGCCACTTCGTTCATCAGATCCAGCGAGGCGCCGTGCAGATACTCATGAAGCAATCCAGCCGTAAAGGCGTCGCCCGAGCCCACCGTATCGGCCACCCTAACTCGAAAGCCCGGATGCTCGCTCGCATCTTTGCTACGCACCAACAGGCTTCCCTTCCCTCCCCGCGTAATGCACACCAACTTCAAGTCATACGCAGCGAGCAGAAGCCGTGCCGACGACAATTCATCCTTGTGGGGAAACTTGCCAAGGGTCATGATCTTCGGCAGTTCCTCGTCATTCAACTTAACGATGTCCGCCAGCCTCATCGACTCCGCGAGAACTTCCTGCGAGTAGTAGGACTGCCGCAGGTTGACATCGAAGACTTTGACGGTGCCCGGGGATGTGGCGCGAAGAAAATGCCGGATGGTTTCACGGCTAGCCTCCGAGCGCTGAGCCAGCGATCCAAAACAAACTGCATCCGCTTCTTCGGCGAGGTTCTGCCAGTCCAGAGTCCACTCCAGGGAATCCCAGGCTACGGGATGCGCGATCTCAAATCGCGCGAGGCCCTTGCTGTCGAGTTCTACTTTGACCGTCCCAGTCGGATGCTCCCGGTCGGTCTGGACATGGTCGATGTCGAGTCCCAGTTCCTCCATTCGGCGCAGCGCTTCCAATCCTCGAGAGTCTTCTCCGACGCGGCTGGACACAATTCCGTGATCGCCCATCAGCGTTGTAATGTAGGCAAAGTTCGCCGGCGCCCCACCTAGACAGGTTCGCTCCGGCAAAAGGTCCCACAGCACTTCCCCGAGGCCGACCACTTTCTTTTTCATCGTTCGATTCCCGGCGGTGTTCGTTCTGAAGAGCGTTCCCGGCGGCTCCGGGACACGACGGGGGAAAAAGTAAACAGGGGTATCAGAAAATCTGGGGGAGCCTTTGGCTCCCCCAGATTACGTTCGTGGTTGACCGCTGCGCTTAGAAGGTAACTCGGAAGCCCAATTGCATTTGCCGCATCTGGCTGTCGGCCTGCAACCCTGTGATGACCCCGGCTCCGGAGCAGTCAATGCAATTGTTGCCCGGAAGCGCATAGACCGGATGGTTGAAGATGTTGAAGAACTCCGCCTGGAACTGAGCCTTCACGCGCTCAGTGATGGTGAAATTCTTAAAGATGGACATGTCAGACATCAACTCGCCCGGTCCGGTGAACTGGTTGCGTCGAATGTTGCCAAACTGGCCAATTCCCGGCGCCGTAAATGGGCCGCTTTGCGTGACTACCGGGGTGCAGTCCGCCGGGTTATCACAAAGCTGGGTGGACTCGGGAGTGAAGTACGTCACCGACCGAGTCTGATTGTTGAAGCCGGAGGAACCCAAGTGGAAGCTGCCATTGAGGCTGGGCCGGCACGGTCCTGTGTCCCGGTCCTGATTGCAATTGGAATAGCTGGGCGAGAACGGCAGACCGCTGGCCAAGGTGAACGTGGTGTTCCATTGCCATCCGCCCAACACCATGTCGGCTCCACGTCCGATGTTGCCCAGGAAGTGCTTGCCCCGGCCAACCGGCAGTTCGTAGAGCGAGGTCAAAACGAAAACGCTGTCGCGGTTGTAGTCCCCACGTCCGGTGCCCTGACGCAGATCCGGCTGGTAGCTGCCGTCGTTGTCGTAGGCCCGGGAGTAGCTCCAGAACGCTGTCAGGGTCAAGCCGTTGGAAGTCCGGTGGTCGACCTTGATATTCAGCGCTTTGTACGAGTTGACTCCGTCGTTACCGTTGTAATTGAATCCCTGTCCCGAGCAGCAAACGACTGCAGTGGTTACACCGCTTGCGTTGGTGTAGCTTGTCGTGAAAGCAGTGTTGTAGGGTGACCTCTGGTTATAGGTCCAAACTCCCGGCAGCCCGGTCTTGGGATCGATGGGATTGGCAGGGTTGGGTACGTTGAAACCCGTTATTGTCGCTTGGTTCGCGTTGTAGGTGTTGCTGTCGCCCTTGAATACGTGCGTGCCATGGTTGCCCACGTAAGCGATTTCAAGGCTTGTTTTATTGGTCAGTTGACGCTGCACGGTTGCATTCCAAGCATCCAGGGTGGGCGCAATCAGACGGTCCGGCCGGATGCGGGGCGACACCGTTCCGGTTGGCCCAAACAGAGGAAGGATGCCGCTGGAGGGAATGACCGGAAACTGATTCGGAGCCGGGCCACAAATCGTTGGGTTGTAACCTCCCGACGCAGGCAAGCAAGTTCCCGTGAAATTGAAGGCGGCAGTCTTGTTGTCGTTGGTCGGTGAGTTCAACTGCTGATTGGCCAAGACTGGCAGGTTCTGCGTGACCGTGTGACCGAACAGGGATCCGAAGACGCCGATGTCATAGCTACGTCCATACCCCATCCGCACCACTGTCTTGGGAGTGACCTGATAAGCGATTCCCAGCCGCGGAGCGAATTGCTTGAAGTTGTCCGCGGTGTTTCCGTTCATGCCGATGCCGCCGTAGCCCGCAACCCGAATTACCCCTTCAGGCAGCACAGCGAAACCGCCATTCCCTGCGCCGTTGACTTTCTCCGGAGTGTAGAACTCCCAGCGCAGACCATAGTTGACTGTGAATTTCGGGGTTACGCGCCAAGTGTCCTGTCCATAGAAGAAGAACCGGCTCTGCGACTCCATCGCCGATCCCTCCGTGGGCGAGCCGACATACCGGTTGAAAGAGGTCACTTCTCCGAAAAGGAAGGTCGCCAGATCCAGACCGCCAGTGTTATTGTCCGAGGTTCCCAAATGACTGAAGTTCAGGACACCTGTACGGTTGTTGTCCGAGGGAACCCTTAAATTGTTCGCGTGGCGCAAGTCGGTGCCGAATTTGAACTGGTGGTTGCCCAACATCTTGGTCCAATTGTTCACGAACTGAATCCCTTGCTCTCGCTCGAGGAGCGGGCAATTGCAGCGCCCGATGCCGAGACCTTCGCCTATGCCATTGTTGCCGAGCGTGTTAGTACCGATCGTCTGCTCGAAGACCATGGCGGGCAGGCCGTTCGTGTTGGGATCCGACGTGTTCAGACCAGCCAACCCCAGAGACGTTGCGGCGCTGGAATTGCCCTGATCGAACTTGGTGGAGTGCGGATTGTAGCGGAAGTATCCGAATCGGAAATCCGTCAGCAGGCTAGTGCTCAGAGTGTAGTCGAAACCCGTCGCCAAGCTGTAGTTTTGAATGACAGACTGCCCGGCGAGACCGATGGGCCCCAGACCGGGTCCGCCAATCGCGTCGCCAAACACCGGAGCGCCGGAGAGTTTGAAATGTGCGTGCGTATAGCGGCCAAAGACATTCAGCTTTTGGTTCACAGAGTCGTCGATGCGGATCGTATACTGGTAGTCATTAAAGCTGCCGCTTCCGTTCGCTGAATAATTGTCGATTGTGCCGCCGTTGATACCAGGAGCGTTCGGTGCCGGCAACAAAGACAAGATGTGCTCCGCCACGCCGGTGGGATCGTACTGCTGCAGCACGGACATCGGAATAATGTTGCCGGCGTACTCCGTCCGCGATCCTTGCGCATTATAGGGGTTAAACACCTGCCCCGCTCCGCCGCTCAGACCTGCGGTCAGGTATTCGCTCAGGTTGCAGGTCGCGCTGCCCGCCGTCAAACAGGTTGAGCGCACCAGATTCGTCGGAACCGTCACCAGAAAACTGCTGCCCTGCGTGCGTCGCGTCGCCTCGATGTTGCCAAAGTAGAACAACTTATTCTTGATGATGCGCCCGCCCACCGAGCCGCCGTACTGCTTCCAGTTGTTTGGCGCAGGAGTTCCGGTGAACGGATTGACCGCTGCACTCACCGGATCCAAGTCATAGAAGTAGCCGCTGCCATGGATGTCGTTGCTGCCTGACTTGGTCTGCGCCGTCAGGATTCCTGCAATCGCTTTCCCGAACTCAGCGTCATAGTTCTGCGTCGTCATCTTCGTCTCAGTGACCGAGTCGAGACTCGGGTTGACGATGATGATGCCCAGAATTGCATCCTGGTTGTCGGTACCATCCAGTTCGTATCCTGTACCGCTGAAGTGCTGGCCGTTGACGTAGATTTGCTTGCTGCCTTGGGGATTTTCCGTGGCGGCATGGCTCCAGCCTTCAATCACCTGCGTCCCGGGCGTAAGCAACTCAAGACTCTGGAAGTTTCGATTGAAGATAGGCAGTTCCTGCAACTGCTTCGAGTTGAATTCGACGGCCACATCCTCGCGGTCCGTCTTCAACTGCGGGGCTTCCGCGGTCACTTCCACCTGCTCGCTGGTCGAGCCCACCTGGAACTGCCCGTCGATCTTCGTGCCCGTATCTGCGGACACCTGCACGTTCTTGTACTCCAGGCTCTTGAAGCCGGTGCCTTCAATCCGGACAACATAGATGTCAGGGATCAAGTGCGTTACGGCGTAGTTGCCGCTCTCATTGCTCAGAGCTTCGGTCGACACATTCTTCGTCTGGCTGGTGACTGTGATCTTCGCTCCAGTCACTGCCGCCCCCGACGGATCCGTTACGGTACCCAGGATGCTGCCGTACACGGCCTGACCGAATGCGCCAGGCACCCACAGACTGCACAGTAGACTCAGTGCCGCTACCGCGACCCATGCTGACCTTTTCATGAACTTCCTCCTCAGACTTTGCCCAACCAATGTGCCCCGGAAATGCAGAAGGGAGACTTGACCACGCTGGGTGCAGTCGTAGTACAAAACTATTATCTGGAATAAGTTTCACTAGGTTTGATACCGTTACAGGTGTAAAGTGCTAACACTGCAGTAAGATACGCGGGTCCGTTACCTCCCTGTGATATGGCTGTCACGCACACTTTCGCGATCGGTCGGGAGCAATGCTTCCAGCAAATAGATAAACTTATTAAAAGTCATAGCCTGCACAGCTCAGAATCTCTGTGCAAGCTCCTGCGGTACCTAGCTGAACACTCTCTCGATCACCCCGGAATCGCGCTCAAGGAGTACCAGATTGCGACTGAGGTCTTGGGTCGCCCGGTGGGGTTCGATCCCCAAAGTGACTCGACAGTCCGCGTGCAAGCCGGACGGTTGCGGGTCAAACTCGCCGAGTATTACGCGCAGGAGGGCCCAGATGATGCCATCGTCGTCGAAGTCCCCAAGGGATCGTACGCGCTGACGTTCCACCTGCGAACTGCGAAGGCCGGAGCTCAACCGTTAACGACTCTCATTCTTGAATCCGAAAAACTCCCACAACCTCCTCGTTTCACGCGCGGGTGGGTCATTGGGGTTGCGGCTTTTTCCGTTCTGCTCGCAGTTTCATTGTCGACAACGGCTGTCCTTCTATCGCAGCGCGGGCGCAGCCCGGCGGTTGCCGTCCAACCGGCTCCTGCCGCGTACCAGATTTTCTGGAATCGTTACGTGATTGGTCCCCAGCAACCGTGGGTAATTTTCAGCAACGGCAGCTTTGTCGGACGTCCGGAAACCGGGATGCGCTACTTCAATCCCTCAATCGACACGCGGGCCTTCATTCTCGATCACTACACGGGCGTGGGAGAGGTGCTGGCCATCCACGAACTGGACCATGTCTTCGCTCTCCTCAATCGCCCGATTCGCGTCAAGCGCGGCGCGTTGTTCTCGCTCGATGACGCCAAGAACAACGATCTGATTTTTGTCGGATCGCCTTCAGAGAATCTGAGCTTGCTCGACATTCCCGGCACTCAGGAATTTGTCTTCCGCCGCCTCGATTCCGGCCCGCGCAAGGGAGACCTCGCTGTGCTGAACGTGCATCCGCTGGCCGGTGAGCCGGCCGTATTCCTCGCCACCCCCGCAAATCAACCGACCACCGAAGACTACGCAGTCGTCAGCTTGCTCCCAGGTCTGGATCCTTCTCGCTCCATCCTGATCCTTGCCGGCAACTCGACCTTCGGGACACAAGCAGCGGTTGAGTATGTATGCCGGGAAGACTCCGTCAAGGAACTGCTACAGCGTCTGAAGGTGACGAAACCATCCGAACTGAAGCCCTTCGAAGCGTTGCTGCACGTAAAGATCGCGCATGGGGTTCCGGTGATGACGGATCTGGTATCGGTCCGCAGCCGCGGCAACTAGAGATCGTCTATTCCGGCACGGTCAAGTGCGGGTCTAACTCCGCGGCCTTCTGAAATTCTTTCTTCGCCTCGTCTTTCTGGCCTTGCTGCCGCAACGCCAGCCCGAGTTGATAATGAGCCGCTGCATATTTCGGGTCTGAACCAATGGCCGACCGAAACTGGGCGATCGCTCCATCCAGGTCTCCCGCACCCAACAGCCTCCTCCCCGAATTCGTCGCGAAGGTTGCCGTTTGCAGACTATTGCTGGACGCTGAGATGCTCGCTCCCGCTTTCGCTTCCTCGGCCGCGCCCTGAGCGTCGCCCATTTGCCGCAGCACCGCGGCCAGCGTGGTATGCGCTCCCGCAAAATCTGGCTGCAACCGGATTGCCTCCCGCAGCGACGCCGCGGCCTCGGGAAGTTTTCCCTGCTGCTTGAAAACCGTGCCCAGCGTGTAGTGTGCTTCCGCGTAGTTCGGCTGATTCTGAATCGCCTTCTGCAGTTCGGCAGTAGCCTTATCGAAATCTCCCCGTTGCCAGAACAGGACTCCGAGCGTGTAGTGGGCGTCCGCCAGATCCGGCTGCAACCGGATCGCGTTCTGGAATTCAGGTACCGCCTTGTCGAGTTGGTCCTTCAGTTTGTAAGCCAGTCCGAGGTTGTAGTGTAGCGAGGCATTGTCGGGCGCCAATTTAATGGCGGCCTCCAGTTCGGTGATTGCCGCGTCGAAATCCGCCCGCTGCATGTACCCGATCGCCAAATTTCCGCGCAGAGTGCCGTCTTCGGGCCGTAGTTGGGTCGCAGTCTTGAACTTGGGAATGGCTTCCCCTGCGTCGCCCTTTTGCACCAAGGCAAGACCGAGATCGTTGTAGGCGTCCGCGTCCTGCGGACGTAATTTCACTGCCTCGCCGAACGCTGCAACCGCGCAGTCGACCTCCGCGGCATGCTGGCAGGCAAGGCCCAGATCAATCTGCAACGCAAACCAATCCGGACGCAGCGTAGCCGCCTTCCGCAGTTCCTGCAGAGCGTCGGAACTCTTGGACTGCGCAGTCAAGGTTTTTGCGAGGTAGTAGTGAGCAACGGCATCCTGCGGCGCCAACTCGATCGCCCTTCCGAGTTCTCTGGCGGCGTCATCCAGTTGCTGCGCCTGCAAGCGCACCACGCCCAGATGAAAGTGTGCCGGCTCGAGATCCGGTTGCAAGCGCAATGCTTCTTTGAACGCGGCTTCGGCTTCGGCATCCTGATTTCGCTGCGCCAGAAGATTGCCGAGGTCGTCCTGCAAATCGGCGCGCCCGGGAGCGAGTTCGACGGCGCGCCGCATCTCTGACAGAGCCTCATCACCCGGCCGCTGGCTTAGAATCCGGGCCAGCATGCGATGCGTCTCGGCGTTACCCGGCGCAATTCTGGCTGCCGCGCGCAACTCCTGCTCGGCCTCAGCAGACTTCCCCTGTTGCGACAGCACACCCGCCAGCGTCAGTCGTGCCTCTGCAAACTGAGGTGCGGCTTTAATCGCGATTCGCAAGTGTGCCACCGCCGCGTCTGCCTCCCCCTGCTGAGCCAGCACCCAGCCCAACGCCGACTGGGCTTGCGCATCATTCGCAGCCAACCGCACGGCCTTCTCAAACTCCGCCCGCGCCCGCGCGATGTCCCCGCTCTTGACCGCTTCTTGCCCACGCTGCAACGCCAGCCGCGCAGGAGGTTTGGCGGGAGCAGTCGCTGTCTGTGCCGATGATGCGCAGTTCAGAGTGACGATCACCGCGAGGAAACAGGCGAGCCTGAGAGGGTATGCGAACACGATGAGTGGGAAGTGTTCTATCTTTCCCGCATTATATCCAACGGTCGCCTTGCACTCGTGTGTTATGACATAGGGCGAGAGGTCTGCCTCAATAAATCCCCTTCCCCACCTGCGTACTCTCAATCTTTCCACGCTCCACGGAAAGTGAATATGCTGCCCCTCCCTCACCGGTCCAAGCAGTCAGATCAAACCGTCCATGCGCACGAACGCGGTAAACGCTGATGCCACGAAACGTGAGTGGCGCGCCCTTCTCGCACACCTCTGGCGCCTGCGTCGGACGCAGGAAATACGCGCCCTTCCCCGTGCCCACCACCCTCGCTTTTCCATCCGCCTCCACGAGCACGGCCGATTTTTCGTCGATCGCAACTTCGCGCGGAGACGAACTCCATCCATCCTTCATAATGCGCGCCAGAAATCCCAGCGACCGCCCCATGCGATCGCGCTTGGCAAAGTGCGAATCCGTGATCAGAGTTTCCAGATGTGGAATCTTCAAGAAATCTCGCTCCAGCGTGACGCGCTCAAAATAAGGATTCGGCAACACATCCGCGGATGACAGATTCTTGTCGTCCGGCTTGTCCCCCGCCGCGCTATACACAAACTCGCCCTCAACCGCCAGCCCCGCGCTGGTCCCACCGATGGGCTTCCCTGCCCGAATGCCTTCGTTGATTGCGCTCTCGACCGGAGTTCCCTTCCACCCGCGAATGTAATTCGCCTGGTCCCCTCCGGCGATGAACACGACCTCCGCCTTCCGAATAATCTCCGCCACGGCTGGATCCCCCGCCGCTTCGCGATCCGGAATAATCAGCGTCGCTACCGAATTGGCCTTGCAGAGTCCGTTAACGTACGAGTTGTAGTCGTCATCGCCACGCGCGCGCAGAATCAAGAAGTCGCCGCCGTTCCCTTTGTCGCAAAGCCAGCGAAACGCCTCATCCAGATCGCTGCCCCCGCCCATCATGGCAATGCCCGCTGCGGGTTTGGTCTGAACGTCTTCTCTATTTCCGAGACGGAAATATTTATAGGATTCCGCATGAGCTAGCAGTGAGAGGCACGCTATTAAGAACAGGATTAACCAAATCTTGTCTTTCCGAGTCATCTGATGAATATACCCTTAGCCCGCCTCCGCCGGTCCTTGCCTGTTAGTGAAGGCTCATCTATAAGGAACGCATGTGGTCTGCGCTTGAAGAGCGGTTGTCCAACCGTCGTGGTCTGAGAATCTCCATCACCAA